>Ga0111538_10005411_pt1 | contig 17457 bp, 9 predicted proteins | sample SoiMethybrSBSTD1_FD_79669 | JGI IMG/M metagenome (GOLD analysis project Ga0111538, IMG submission 79669) | Bulk soil microbial communities from a Populus tree surrounding site in Tennessee, USA - Soil MetaG P. TD hybrid SBSTD1 (version 2)... | ecosystem: Environmental > Terrestrial > Soil > Tree...
ATGTGCGCGAGCGCCTCGTCACCCGAGGGAGCGACGTGGGCGGTCCAGCCAGCCTTCTGCAGGTAATGGGCGATGAGATCGGCGATGTCCCGGTCGTCTTCGGCGACGACGATGCGGGTGGCCGAATCAGAGCTCATGTCTCCCAGGCATTCTATCGTTGAGGAGAACGAGCGGGAAAAATCCAGGAATCAGGAAGCAGGAAGCAGGATTCAGTTGTGGGCCAGGCCCTTGGAACCAGGCCTGAGGCGCATGAAGCGCGTTATCTGGAGCCGACGATGAGGCGGATTAGTCCGTACGATATCGCGCCGATCAGGCCCGACGCGGGAATCGTCAGCAGCCATGCCCAGAGGATCTGGCCGGCAACGCCCCAGCGCACGGCGGACAGGCGTTTGGTCGATCCGACGCCGACGATCGCCCCGGTAATCGTGTGCGTTGTGCTGATGCCCGTGCCCATCGCGGTCGCCGTATAGATCGCGAGCGCCGCGCCGGTCTCGGCAGCGAACCCGCCGATCGGCTGCAGCCTGGTGATCTTCGACCCCATCGTGTGGATGATGCGCCACCCGCCGGAGAGCGTGCCCAGGCCGATCGCCGTGTAGGCGCACAGTTCCACCCAGAACGGGATCGGCAGTTTGCCCGCGGCATCACGCGCCAGGAACCCGCCGGTGAACAACGCGCCGGCGATGATCCCCATCGTCTTCTGCGCGTCGTTGGCGCCGTGCATCAGGCTGAAGGCCGCGGCCGAGAGCAGCTGCATGCGGCGAAAGAAGGAGTCCACCCGTCGTGGGGTGCTGCCTTGAAACACCCAGTGGCTCGCCGTCATCAGCGTCAGTCCAACGATGAGCCCAATCATCGGCGCGACCACAATGAAGATCAGCGTCTTGGTCCAGCCGGACACAATGATCGCGACCATGCCGGCCTTGGCGATCGCCGCCCCGGCGTAGCCGCCGAACAGTGCGTGCGACGAGCTGGTCGGTAGGCCGTAATACCAGGTAATCAGGTTCCACGCGATTGCGCCGGTCAGCCCGGCGAAGATAACCGAGAAGGTGACGACGGTCAGGTCGACCATTCCCGAGCCGACGGTTTGTGCGACGCCTGTTCCGAAGAGGAACGCGGCGGCGAAGTTGAAGAACGCCGCCCAGATGACGGCCTTGCCGGGCGACAGCACTCGCGTCGAGACGACCGTCGCGATGGAATTGGCTGCGTCGTGGAAGCCGTTGATGTAGTCGAAGACGAGCGCGACGGCGATGAGCGCCAGGATGGCGAGAAGCGTCTGGTCCATGATGAGCGGGCGCTGCGGGGTGTTGCCGCTAGCCGTGCTTGACCACGACGCCTTCGAGCAGGTTGCCGACGTCCTCGCAGCGGTCGGTGGCCGCCTCGAGGAAGTCGAGGATCTCCTTCCACTTGATGACGCTGATCGGATCGCGCTCCTCGTCGAACAGCGCGACGATGGCGTCCTGGTGCACGCGATCGGCCTCGCGCTCGAGCTGGTTGACGCGAGCCGCAAGCTCCAACACTCCCCGACGCTCCTCGAGCGCCTGGAGCGCCTCGGTGATGCGATCGGTCGAGTCGCAGATGATGTCGGCCAGACGCTTTGCGCCCGGGCGGACGTGCGTGATCTTGTAGAGCCGCGACACCGCGGCTGCCGCGTCGATCGCGTCCATCACGTCGTCGAGCGAGATTGCCAGCGCGTGGATGTCTTCGCGATCGAGCGGCGTGACGAAGGTGCGGTTCAGCCGGTCGATGATCGTCCGCGTCCGGCCGTCGCAGGCATGCTCGATGTCCTTGATGGTGTCCGCTTTACCGAGATCGGGTGGGTCCTCGCTCATCATCTGCTTGAGCGCGCGGGCGCCGGTCCGGATCTCCTCGGAGAGGCCAACGAAATCCTGGAAGAATCGTCCTTCGCGGGGGATCAGACTGAAACGTGCCATGACACCTCGACAATCGAGGGATCGTAGCAGATTTAACCGATCCGTTACATCGACGTTACACGAAGCACGAACCAAGAACGGTTCAGAGTTCATAGTTCAGCGTTCACCGTTCGGGAGTTCACAGTTCGGAGTTCGAAGTTCAAAGTTCACGCGCGTTCCGCGCGTCGAACCCTGAACCCTGAACCCAGAACCTATGAACCGCGGAACCTTGAACTATGAACCCTGAACCTTGAACTACAGGTTCACTTCTTGCCAACCCAGGTGAAGTTGACCCCCGCGCCGCCGGGCGCAGCAGCCGGTGACAGCGCGAAGCGTGCGTTGCCATGGCCAAGCGTCACGGTGCGACCGGACATGATGCCGATTGCGGCGCCAAACGCCACGTCGCTCAGGTAGTGACGCTGCGTTTCGATGCGTGACGCGGCGACGTAGCTGGCGACGGCATACGCGGGGATGCCGGCCTTCCAACCGAAATGACGCTGCAGCACCGCGGCGGTCGCGAAGCTGGTGGCCGAATGGCCGGATGGGAAGGAGTAGGAGGTCCCATCCGGCCGCGTTCGGCCTGCTGAGAACTTGATCGCCTGGGTCAGCGTTTGCGACATGATCTGCGCGCTGATCAGATCGGCACCGACGGCAGTGACCTTCGAACTGCCGGTCGCACGGCCGAGCGAATAGGTCGTGAAAGCCCCTGCCATCTGCACCCAGGCCGCGCCAATGTAAGCACCTGAATTGAAGAATCCCTTGCTGGGAGACCCAAGGAAACCGTGAGAGATCCGCGCGTCCGCCGGACGGCCGACCATGGACGCGGCGCCGCCGAGCGACAGGATCACGGCCGAATCGAGCGAGGGCAAGCGCTTGAAATCGTCGAACGTCTTCGAGAAGACCTGGCCGAGGCTCGGTTTGAATGCAGGCTCGGACGCGGTCTGAATCGCCGGATCGGGGATGCGGTCGTCGTCGACACTGTCGCTAACCCGTTGGGCAACTGACTCTTGAGCGTTGGTCTGCGCCGAGGCCACACAAGGGCACATCGCGAGCACGCAGACCACGGATGCTGTGCTGAAGACAAAGGTATGACGACGCGTCGCCATCTGTGTGACTCCGGTTGGAAGAACGTCTGCGTCTTTAGTGCGAGATCAGTCTGTGACGTTACGGCCTGTTTACTTGGACGCCAGCCGCGACCGTTCGGTCGAGACCGACGATCTGCCAGCGATTGTCGGCCTTCCGGAACGTGAAGGAGACGGGGGCGTTCCACGCGGGGTAGTCGGCATGGGCGGTTTTGACCGCAATCCGAACGAAACTGGCATTGCTGAGCAATCCGGACGGGGCCGCGGCTCGCGGTTGTTGCACCGTCATCTCTTGGCCCTGCCCGGACGGCGTGCCGGTAGCGTTGTCGAACGCTGACCACGTGACCACGTAGGACGAAGGCGCGGAGGCCACACCGGCGGTGACCGCGGCATTCTCGAAGGTCAGCGTGCCGTCGGCCTCGAGTCGCGGGTCGACCAGAGGGTTCACGCCGGTGAGCCACGTTCGCACGACCTTGTCACGGCGCTTGATAAGCGTGGTCGCGATGTGCTCGGCGGCACCGGCCTCCGAGTACTGCGCCTTGCCGACGATCGCCCGGATGGCTTCATTCGAGAACTTCGACACCAGCCTGGCAGCCCAGAACGCATCGTCCGGGCGCATGTTGTCGAACGCGGGGTTGGGATACTCAGGACGCCACTCGACCGGGTCGAAGAAGTCGCCTTCGAACCGGCCAACCGACTTTGCGCCCTCCCAGTAATCGACCAGAATCCAGGGCCGCACATACCCGCCGAACGTCGCCAGTGTCTTCAATGCCGGCTTCCACTCGAGGATGTATTCGTTGCCCGCCCGCTGCGCTTGCGGCATCGTGCTGCCGCTGCCCATGATCGATCCGAAGTCGAATATGTAGTGCCGGATGTATTGGCGGCCGGGTTCGCCTTCCAGCATGTCGAGGCTGTTGATGCCCCGCGAGTCGTCATGGTTGACCCACGCCGCGAAGACACGACTACCGCGTAGCTCGCGACGGTGCTCGTGCGGGTGGATATCGTTGGGATCGTCGGGGCGCGTGCCGTAGTACTTGAAATAGCCGAGCGGCTTTCCATCTGCGAAGCGGCTGAGCGTTGCTCGATATTTCCCGTTGGGAAGACGCGCCCCACGGGAGAGGATGGCGTCGACGTCGTCGCGACTCATCTGACGCTTCCGCCCCCGCATGTCGACCGTCGTCGCCTTCGGGTCGATCGTGATCCTCGCTGGGTCGACATCGACAGCCCACCCCTGAACGATGTGGTAGCCGACTGCGTGATAGATGGCGGCGCCGATGACCTCGGCGCCGCTCGGCATCTCGGGATTACTGGGCGGATCGAGCTTGACCTGATACAACCGTCCCGTCGGATCGACGATGCGGTATCCGGGCGTGATGCCGGTGCTCTTGCCTTGGACGACGGGCCAGTCCTCGAACGACGGCGTGGGTCCGGTGTTCGGGCCGCGAACGATCTCGTCGATCGACATGTCACGGCGACCGATGCGGTTGGTGAACCACATCGAGTCGGGTACCTCGTCGATGGTGTTGACGTTCAGGGCGCGGATGTCGCGACGCTCGCCTGGCTTGATGAACGTGTGCTCGGTGAAGTCGTAGGCGTTGCTGCCCTCGATCTCTACCGCCTTGCCCGCATCGAACGCCTTGTCGTCGTCAGCCTGGATGGGATCGTCGGGGAAATAGGCGGGCGACGCGCTCCGCCCGGTCGCCGCCAGCGTGATGAGTGCGAACACGCACCAGAGAGTCTTGCTGTGCCTGTAGGTGAACCTGTAATTCAAAATGCAAAATTCAAAATGCAAAAAGGGGGATGGCATCCAGCCAACGGCCTTTTGCATTTTGCATTTTGCATCTTGCATTACACGTCTCCGTTTAGAACACATTATGGAATCTCAAGATGAAGTGCTTCCCGTCACGGCTCCCGAACGCCCCTTCGATGCGAAGGAAGGTGCCATTGATCGTTCCGAATCGGAACCCGATGCCGTAATTGTGTTCGAGGTCCTCGAAATTGATGTCTTCGGCGCGCGAGGCCACCTTGCCAGCGTCGTAGAAGATCGCCCCGTCGACCGCCGTGAAGATTTCCCACCGGTACTCGCCCTGCAGCAGCAGCGCGTGCTTGTCGCGGAAACGGAAGATGCGGAAGCCGCGGAGATCGTCGGGGCCGCCGAGCGTCCGCTGCAGATAGAACGGCACTTCGGCCCCGGCATCGGCATCAGAGAACGAGACGAGACCGTGCAGCGCCAGCACGCGCCGATCGTGCACGAACGGTACGTACTGTTGCAGGTCCAGCTCGACGCGATTGAAGGCGAACTGATCCATGTCGAGGTCTTCGAACCGCTCGACATTGACCGCGTATCGACCCCCGCGTCGCGGGTTGCCTCGCGGTGTGCGGGTGTTGAACTCCACGCCCCCCTCGTACCTCAGAAAGTCGGGCTGCACGAGTGCGCCCGGCATCTGGTCGGGCGTGAAGATACTGAAGACCCGGCCAGGCTCGGTTTGCGCATTGATCTTCGGGTCGAGGTACTCGAGCGCCGCGTTGAACACGAGGCGGCGCGGCCTGAAGGCTGCCGACGCGCCAATCACCGTGTTGGTGAGCCCGTACTCGACGAAATTCTGGCGCACGGAGTCGGGACCAAGGCCGAAGAAGTCCTCGTCGGGAAAGTCGTATCGCTGTGCGTGGACGTCGAGGAAGACGCGCCCCGCGGCCAGCTGCGGGAACTGCAACCGCGCGTCGATGGCCCAGTATTGGGTGAACGAGGCCGCGGCGAACGTGGAGAACGTGGCCTGTCCGCCGAATAATCCGGCATGCCGATAGCCTGGTCCCAGCGAAAAGCCGCTGCCCGTCGTGATGTGTCCGATCTTCGGGTAGAGACCTTCAGCCGGGTTGAGGATGCGCTCGAACAGCCGTCCGCTCTCGAGGTCCTTCAGCGCCTTTTCGAGACCGCCTTGTTTGGGCGGCGTCAGCGCGCGTGATTTCTCTTCACGCTCGCGCCGCTTCTCCTCGGCCCGCGTCTGCGGTTCCTGAGCTTCGGCGACGGAACTGAACAACGCCAGCGTCAGCGCCGGCAACGACACGATGAAAAACGAACGTCTCATGCAGCGGCGGGCTCGGACTTTGCCGTCAGGCGGCGGTTCTCACGTGAGAGGCTCCAGGCCAGGAACAGCCAGACGGCGACGAGCGCGAGATTCACGAACGCGAACCCGCGCGCGGACAGTGCCAGCCAGCGAACGACGATCAGCACGACGACGCTCGAGAGCAGGTCGCCGGCGCGCCAGAAGAAGGTTTCGACCGCCTGCAGCGCCTTGTATTTCGCCTCTCGCGACGTCGGCAGAAACAGCGCGCGCCGCACGGTGTTCTGCAGCGAGTAGTCGGTCGCGTTCTCGGTGATCTTCGCGATCCGAATGAGTGACAACACGGGGGCGAACGCGAACAGCCCGTAGCTGGTGAACGACACCAGCGGCATGACGAACAGCGCGCCACCAATGCCGAGGTACTTGAAGATACGCGACACCAGGAAGAACTGAATGCCCATCGACAGCACGTTCTGCCAGAAGTCCGTGCCCGCCATGAAGCCGCCGATGATCTCACGTTCGGTCCGTCCATCGGCTCCCGCCGCCATAACGGCGCGGGCCATCTGCGCCAGCGTCTCGTTCAGGATGTAGTTGCCGTTGGTGTTGACGATGTTGATGGTGAGCGTGAGCAAACCGATCAACAGCAGATAACGCTGCCCAAGTACAAGCTTGAAACCACCTGACGTGCCAAGCGTCTTCTCGGTCGCCGCAGGCGCCGACGTCGAGACCGCTCTGGGCCGCCGCTGATCGCGTTTGTGGATGATGTTGTTCAAGGCCAGCGCAGCGAGCAGCTGCGCGACGCCGAGCAGCATCATCACCGGCAGACCCCACACGCCGATGAGGGAGGAAGCGATCAGCGCTCCGATGATTGCACCGACCGACCCTCCGAAGCCGACGATGGCGAAGAGCCGTTTCCCTTGCTCCGGCGTGTAGAGATCGTTTGCGAACGACCAGAACTGCGCGATGATCATCAAGCTGAACACGCCGATCCACACGAAGAACGCCACGGCAACGGTCGCGGGGAACACGCCGGAACGAGTCGCGAAAAAGAACCCGATTAACGTCACCACGAAGAACATCGTGACCGAGTTGATCAGGCGGATCCGGTTGGTGCGGCTCGCGATCGAGCTGTAGAGCGGTACGATGAACAAGAAGGCGATGGCCAGAATCGAGCCGATATACGACTGAATCTCCGGACCCGCCATCACCACGCCACCCGGCAAGGCGATCTGCACGGGCAGTAGCAGCGCAGAACGCAGCGACCGTATCGTGTAGTACGTGGACAGCAGCAGAAAGCCGTTGAGCGAGAGCAGGAGGGCGGTCAGCCCCTCGCCGGCGTGGACGTCGCCCGCCAGACTGAGGAACCGATCGACGACTGATTTTTCTTTTTCCGGCGCCTCGGAACCCGGCCGCCCGCCCGCTTCAAATGTGCTTGCCACGTCCGCGATGCTACACCGAGACGGCCCCCGCCGTCGGCGTTCGAGATGCAGTCACCGCCAGCGGACCCGTTAATTCTGGCAAATGGGCTTTCCACCACTGTTCGGCCTGTTCCGCCGTCCATTCGTCGCGGCCGCCACTACACCGGCAGGCCATCCGGAACAGCTCGCCGGCATCCTGGGGCCGGAGCCGCGGATCCTTCTGCAGACACGCCATCACCAGATCATCGAGCTCGCGCGGCACCGGCAGCTCGGTGCGCTGCGACGGCGGGGTCGGCTGCGTCTGCACGTGCTGGATCAGCATCTTCATGGACGTGTCGGCCTGGAACACCAGCTCCCCGGTCAAGAGAAAATACGCGACGCAGCCGAGCGCGTACACATCAGCTCGCCGGTCGACCTCCCCGTTGCCGACGATCGCTTCCGGCGCCATATACGCAGGCGTGCCGGTAGTGGTCTGATCGATCGTCGTCAGGGAATCGCCGTCGCGCACGCGATCCTTGATCTTGACGAGGCCGAAGTCGAGCACTTTGGCAAAGTCGTACTCGAGGCCCATGCGGCAGACATAGATGTTGGCCGGCTTGACGTCGCGATGGACCAGACCACGCGCATGCGCGTCGGCCAGCGAGTGGCAGACCTGCCGGAGCAGGTACACCGCTCGATGTGGCGGCAACGGGCCGAACTCGCGCACCAGCGACTCGAGATCGCGCCCGACCAGCAGCTCCATGACGTAGTAGAACGTCCCCTCGTCCGTGATGCCGAAGTCGAAGACTTGAATCGTGTGCGGCGAGCTGAGCGCCGCAGTCGCTTGTGCCTCGCGCTCGAAACGGCGCAGGACGACGTGCGCATCCTCGGGCGTCTTGGCGCCGAGCACTTCGGGGCGTACCAGCTTGATCGCCGCGTCCCGCGCCAGCAGACGATGCTCGGCCCGCCACACCTCGCCCATCCCGCCCTCACCGAGCTGCTCGAGGAGGTGGTAGCTGCCAAGCTGCTGCGCTTCATGGAGCTTCCGGCCGAGGCGCTGCTGCACGCGGGCAGGGACGATCGAGATGAACGCGCAGGCGTATGTCGGCCAGCAGATGATGAAGAGGTACATCGGGTGCAGCTGGCGGCCCCCAGTCAAGCCGACGACGGTATGGGCGATCGGATCGAACGAGGCGGCCACGAGCCCTGCGATCAACATCTTCCTCGGCGTCGTCGGGGCGATCATCGAGTAGATCAGAATGTCCAGCGAGATCCATGAGATCCGCAGGAAGTCGTCGACCACGGGTGGATACGCCCAGGCGTTGAAGACCGCGATGCCGATGGCGTGGAACAGCATCATCCCGAGGCCGATGTTGTTCTTGTGTTCGGCCTCGGCGTCCGGCCGCCGCATGTAGATCCACATGACGGCGGAGCCGATCGACCCGAAGATCTGAATGGTGATCGCCCGCCAGTTCCGCTGCCCGCCGGTCAGCAAGGCCGGCACGACGAACGCCTCGAGCATCAGCGCGAACGTCCAGAGGACGACGCCGACCGTGCTGAACACGGCGACCCGGCGCGCCTGCTCCGAGACCATCTCGGTGGGCAGGCGAATGGTCGAGCGGCCGCTGTCGGTTGTGCGTGACAGCGGCGTCGTCGCCGCCGGTGCGATGATCTTGTGCTTACCCATGAAAGAACCTTGGAGGCCTCAGGGCCCAGGGCCCAGGCCTCAGAATTTCAGACTCAGACTCTGGCTTCAGACTCAGGCCGATCTCAACTGGGGCCTGAGGCCTGGGCCCTGGGGCCTTCGTTACATCCCAGTATCAACCCTGCGCCGCAATTCCTCCAGGTTGAGCATGATCGACTCGTTCGAGCGCAGCAGATCGGCCAGTATCTCCTCACGCGGGCGCGCGTCGTGCGGCGTCGGTGTCTCCGTGCCGATGAAGGGCGAGAGTCGCTGGTAGATATCCTGCGGCAGCACGCCCTCGAGATACTCCAGCGCCGTGCCGCGCAGCTTCGGATCGTTGGTGTGCAGTCCGCGGTAGGCGATCTGGAGCGGAGCGGTCGGCAGCACGAGCGTCAGCAGCGTGAACATGTGCGCCAGGCTCTGGCCGGCGCGATCCTTGAGGAACTCGTCGACGAACGAGCGATCTTCCTGATCGACGCTGTCGAGCAGGCGATGGCTCTGCCACACCGGACGGCTCACCGCGAGCTCGCGGCGGACGACGTCGAAGACGCGCTCGCGGTCGATGCGGATGCGCGGATTCTTCTCGACGATCGACGCCAGCGAACGGCCGCATTGGAACCGGACCTCGAGGCGCAGATCCTCGAGGCCGAGCAGCAGGCCGTCGACGGCGCGCTGCGAGACGCACACCGAGAAGGCCCGCGCCAGCCGGCGGCGGACCGCGAACGGCTGGTTGGGATCGAGCAGCGCATCCACGAGCTCACCGACGCGCTCTTCCGCCACCTTTCGCAGCGCGCGCACGGCGTCTTCAGCGACCGGATCCCAGGCGAGCAACGGAATGACATGTGGAATCAGCGGCCCCGGCAGCCCTTCGTCCTGACGCAGCACCTGCAAAATCTTCTCGCGATTCCGCGACTTGAGCGCGAGGATCTCCTGCACCTCCGGGTCGGAGACCGGCGGCCCCAGCGTCGTCGTCGCGGTCGTGCGGTCGAGCATGACGCTCGGCATTGCCAGCGTCTTCATCATGACCGTCCGCGTCGTGATGTCCTCGACATCGCCGAGGTCGAGCTCGACGGCTCGATTCAGCAGACTGCGTTCGAGCGTGTGGATGTAGCCGGCGCTCAACCGACGCGCGACCCACACGGCGACGATCGAGCAGCTGATCGCCGTGAGCATGATCGCGTAGTACTGGCGCGCGGCCGGGAGCAGGATCAGCAGACGAATCAACCCGCCGCCGACGGCGTCGCCGAGCCGATCGAAGCCGACATCGATGATCGACTTCGCCGCGCGTTTCTCATCGGCGGGAATGGGCGTGTAGAAGATCTCGTAACCGGTGCGGAACAGCGAGCTGCGGAACACCGATTCGCCTGCGCGTGCGACGAGCACGCCTTCGAGACCGGTGAAGATCAGCGCGCCCAGTCCGCCGACGCCGAGCGCCAACGCCGGCGTGCTCGCCGTGATGGCGAGGCCCAGCTTCTCCAACGACAGCGCGCTCGAGGTCGTTTGAACGACGAACGCCAGCAGACTGACACCGGCGTAGTAGATGGCGAAGAACCGCAACAGCTCGTCGCCCCGTCCGAGCGTCTCGACGGCGCGCACCTTGAAGAGGTAGTCGGCCAGCGTCGCGGCGATCGTGCCGAGCAACACGAGGGCGGCGAGATTGCGCAGATACGGTGTCGAGGCGAGCACGTGCAGCCCCGAATTCGGTGAGGTGGCGACGAGCTCGGGCGACGCATCAATTGCTGCGGTGTGAGTGTCACTCCACGCCGCGGGCGCGCCACGACGCACCCCCGGATCGCCCAGCTGCGGCAACGTCGCGAGCCGGCGCGTCTGCACCGCGCCTATCAGGTTGAGCCCCGCCAGGATCGGCAGCATCAGCTCGACGCCGTACAGGGCCGCCACCCGTTCGGCGACGAGCGCGGCCGCCAGACCGCTCAGCGTCCCGACGGCAGCGATGCGAGCAAAGTGCTGGCGCGCGGTATGGGGATCGAATCGCTCGGTCGCGATCAGCCAGAAGCTCGAGCCGAGCATCGGTCCGAGTCCGGAGATCTGCAGGTAGACGACCTGAGCCGCGAGCGTGGGCATCGCGTACGTCAGGGCCCACGAGGCCAGCAGCAGCGCCGCGCTGGTGGCAAAGGCGATGGGAACGAACGTGGCGGGCGATACGGCTCTCAATCCCCGCGAACTGACCATCACGAGCAGGATCGACGTTACGGCCGTAGCCACCACCATCCCCGGCAGCGTTGTGACGTCGAGATTGGCGAGATACAGCGCGTCTCGCGTCGCCTTGCCGGCGATGAACTGGGCGCTCACCGCGCCCGAGCACACCATCGCCGTCATCAGGGCAGGGTCGGGGCGAGCAGGGGAAGACGAGGCCATTCCTATTGGGATTGGGGCAATGTGCGTGCCGGGGCTACTCAGCCACCTTCGTCCAAGGCGGCAGCGGGCCGCGAAGCGCGCACCGCCGCCCATCGTATCACCCCGTCCTTCATGAAAAGGGACGCGGCCACGGCGGTTTCGTTCCACTCCTGATGCTTCAGGTCGGCGGTCTTCTGTGAACACGGCATGTTTCGATTCGGACACCTGGCGCGACGCGGACAACCCACGTGTTGTCCGTTTGCTACCGGTGATCCCGCATCGGCCCCAGTCGGGACGGGTCGAACGCCAGCCATTTCCTAGAAGAGTCGCGAAATTCCAGTCGCGATATGCTGTCGACCATTCAGGGGCCTCGAATGGCAGGCTCCGACGAGGTCAATGGCGGGCGAGCGGCACGGAACGAGCATATTGGACAGGCGCGGCGCACCGGTCGCTCGCAGTGAGGACGCAATGGGTATTCGCCACCTGCCGTCGTTGGTATTCGTCGCCCTGTTCGCCCTCGGGCCGGGTGATCTCGCACTCGCCCAGGCGCGAGCCGCGGCGGGGGCCGCAGCGCTGGCCGATCTCGATGGGTCGATCGAGGCTCTCGTCCGCACAGTTGATCCGTCGGTCGTCCAAGTCTTCACCACCGGCCTGGCGCCGAGCCAAGGAGTCGTCGCGCGCCAGTCCGAGCTGGTGACGACCCAGCGTGCCTCCGGCTCGGGCGTCATCGTCGACGCTTCCGGATACGTTGTCACCAACGCGCACGTGATCGCGGGCGCGTCGCGGATCCGCGTCGAGGTGCCGATTCTGCCTGCCGGTCAATCGCTGCTCGCCAGGCGCAGCCGGGTCGTCAACGCAACCGTGGTCGGCGTCGATGACGAAACCGATCTGGCCGTGCTGAAGATCGAGGCGACGGGTCTGCGCCCGCTGCCGTTCGGCGATTCCGATGTGCTACGGGCGGGACAAATGGTGCTGGCGTTCGGCAGCCCGCTGGGCCTGCAGAACTCGGTGTCGCTCGGTATCGTCAGCGCGATCGCGCGGCAGCTCGAGCCCGACTCGCCAATGGTCTACGTGCAGACCGACGCGTCGATCAATCCCGGCAACAGCGGCGGTCCACTCGTCGACACGCAGGGACGTCTCGTCGGTCTGAACACGTTGATTGCGGCGACAACCGGTGCCAATGCCGGTCTCGGCTTCGCGGCGCCGAGCAACATCGTGCGGACGGTGTTCGATCAAATCAAGCAAAACGGTCGCGTGCGCCGCGGCGAGATTGGCGTGCGCGCGCAGACGATCACGCCGGTGCTCGCGGCCGGTCTCGGCCTCGGCCGCGATCAGGGCGCGATGCTGGCCGACATCAGGCCCGGCAGCGCCGCCGATCGCGCCGGGCTGATTATCGGCGACATCGTCCTCATGCTCGACGGCAAGCCGATCGAAAACGGACGCCAGTTCCACGTCAACCTGTATCGGAAGACCATCGGCGAGGTCGTCAAGCTCGACGTCCTCCGCAGCGGCAAGCCTGTCAGCGTCACCGTGGCGGTGACCGAACGCGTCGATCCGCTGTCGGCTGCCGCAGCCGTGGCCGATCCGCGCGAGAACGTCGTCCCGCGTCTGGGCGTTCTCGCGGTCACCGTGGACAAGACCCTCGCCAGCATGCTCGGAGCGCTGCGCGCGCCCGCAGGGGTGCTGGTCGTGTCGGCCACCGCAGGCGCGTTCGACGCCGACGGCGACGGCCTCGCGCCCGGCGACGTCATTCACGCGGTCAACAATCATTGGATCGGCGACCTCGCGGCGTTGAAGTCGGCCGTGGGCGCAGTGAAGGTCGGCGACTCGATCGTGTTACAGGTGGAACGGCAAGGGGTGTTGCGTTACGTGGCCTTCATGGTGGAATGATCGGAATTCGAAGCAGTCCTTAGTACTTGGTTCTTGGTCCCTGGTCCGTCCGTGGTCCTTGGTCCGTCCTTGGTCCATCGTCCTTGGTCCGTGCAAGTGAAAGATGCTGGCGCGCAGACCGGACCAAGGACCTAGGACTAAGGGACGGACCAAGGACCCAGGACGGACCAAGAACAAAGCACCAAGGACAAAGGACCGCGCGCTAGCGCTTGGCGTCGGTGAGCCCGTGCTTTTTTAGCAGCGAGTAGAACTGTCCGCGCGGGACGCCGAGCAGCTTCGCCGCTTGCGACTTGTTGTTCTTCGCCTGGGTCATCGCCTTGTTCAAGAGATCACGCTCGAGCGCGTCAAGGGTGAGACCGCTCGGGAGCGTTGTGCTGCCCTCGCCGGCGGCAGGCGCAGCAACGACGATGGTGCTCGATGCGGGCTTGGTCTGTCCGACGGCGATGGGGAGATGTTCGCTCGCGATCAGGCCGCCTTCCGCGAGAATGACGGCGCGCTCGATCGCGTTGCGGAGCTCGCGCACATTCCCCGGCCAGTGATACGACAGCAGTCGATCCTTGGCGTCCTCCGAGAGCCCGCCGGCCGGGCGGCCGATGTTGGTGGCCAGATCGGCCAGGAAGGTCTCGACCAGCAGCAGGATGTCGTCGCGCCGGTCGCGCAGCGGCGGCAGCGCGATCTCGAACACGCTGAGCCGGTAGTACAGGTCCTCGCGGAACTGGCCGCGCTCCATCGCCGCCTTCGGGTTGCGGTTGGTCGCGGCAATCACGCGGGCGTCGGCTTTGAGCGTCTTCGAGCCGCCGAGCCGCTGGAACTCGCGCTCCTGCAGCACGCGGAGGAATTTGGCCTGCACCGTCGGCGACATCTCGCCGACCTCGTCGAGGAACAGCACGCCGCCGGCGGCCTGCTCGATCTTGCCGGCGCGCGCGTTCATCGCGCCAGTGAAGGCGCCGCGCTCGTAGCCGAACAACTCGGATTCGAGCAGCTGCTCGGGCAGGGCAGCGCAGTTGAGGGCGACGAACGGGCCGTTCTTGCGCGTCGAGGCGCGATGGATGAACCGTGCGACCACTTCCTTGCCGGTGCCCGATTCGCCGAGTAGCAGCACGGTCGTTTCGGTGCTGGCGACCTGGGTCGCCTGGGTCAGCGCCTGCCGCCACGTCTGCGACTTGCCGACGACGCGGTGGAAGCCGGCGCGCGCGTTCAATTCATCGGTCAGCGCCTGGACGCGCGACTCGAGCCGCGACGCGCGCTGAGATGCTTCGTCGGCGCGCCTGGTCGCTTGCATGCCCTGCTCTCGCATCAAGCTGATAGCGATGCGTGCGGACACGCGACGACCGATCGCCACATCGGCCTCCGCGTAGACGCCGGGCTTGAACGAGTAGAACCCGACACCGGAGGTCAGCTGGCCTTCGACGCGGATGGCGATCCGAAGGGCCGATCGGAACCCGCGTGTTGCGAACCACAGGGTGTTTTGGCGTGGGTCCGCCTGCAGATCGACGCAGAGGTCGTATTCCCAATTCGTGCCGCGGAGGTGAGGTGAGACTTCCATCACCTCGGGAAAGATCATCCCTTCCGGCGCGCGCAAGACGTGGAACGTGACGTGCTCGCGATCGGCGGTGAGGACCGGCACTGCCATGGCATCGAACGGAAGCACCTTCTGCGCGATGTCGGCGACGCGATCGAACACCGTCCGCAGCTCGCCCGTGTCGGTGACAGAAGCGAGCAGGGCGTCGAGCAGCCCGACGTTGGCCTCCCTCGAGCGCAGCTCCTGGCTCTTGCGCATCTCCTCGGCCAGCTGCTCGTGTGAGAGCGCGAGCGCGATGTGGTCAGTGATGCGCCGCGCCATCGGCACGTCATCTCGGGTGAAACGCCCGGGCGCGCGCGACAGGAAGTTGACGCCCCCGATCAGCTCACCAGCGATGCGGATCGGCATGACGAGAATCGAGCGCATCCCCTCGATGCGGGCCGGCGCGCTCGCATACTGGGGATCGCTGGCGATGTCCTCGAGCAGCTCGAACTCCCATGGATCGGTCAGGAGCTTTGGATTGCGGACGGGGATCTCCATCGGCACCGCGAGATGACTCAGATCGCCGGTCGCGGCATAGAGCCGGACGATCCCCGGCTTGCCGCTGCGCACGGCGATCGTCATGGCATCGTGCGGCATCACCGTGTTGCCGATCTGCGAGATGCGGTCGAACACGCTGCGGACGTCGAGCACGCCTGCCACCGTGCTCAGCAGGCCGTCGAGCGCCTCGAGACTGGCGGCCCGCTCCTGCAGCGTCGCGGCGCGCCGGCTCTCGTCGGCGAGCCGTTGATGGGAGATGACGAGCGCGATGTGATCGGCGATGCGACGCGCGATCAACGAGTCGGCGTGCGAGAAGGCCGCCAGCGTCCGCGAGAAGAACACGAGCGCGCCGACCATCCGACCGTCGAGACGCACGGCGACGCGCATCATCGAGCGGTAGCCGAGCCGCGCGAACTGAACGATCGGTTCTTCCAGGCCCTGCTCGATGTTGTCGAAGATGTGCACGTCCCACGGTTCGACGAGCAGCGGGCGAACCGTCTCGTGAATCGGCTGGATTCTCGGGATCGCCTCGGTGGGAATCCCCGTCGTCGCGAAGCGGATGATGTGCTCGCGGTCGTCAGTGACGATCGGCAGCGCCATGGCGTCGTGGGGAAGGACGCGCTTGGCGATCTCCGAGACTCGCTCGAACACCTCGCGGATGTCGAGCACGCCGGTGACCGCGCTGAGCAGGCCGTCGAGCACCTCGAGATTGGCCGTGCGCTCCTCGAGCGTCGCCGTCCGGCGGCTCTGCTCGGCCAACGCCTGATGCGACAGCGCCAGCGCGATGTGATCGGCAATGCGCGTGGCGATCAGCACGTCGTCGCGCGTGAAGCGGCCGCGGGTCCGCGAGTAGAAGACCAAGGCGCCGTAGAGACGGCCTTCCTCCAGGCGGATCGGCACGAACAAGACGGAATGCAGACCCGACAGCGTGGCGGTGTTCCTCGCGTACTCGGGGTGCTCGGTGATGTCGTCCATGAGACGGTAATCCCATGGCTCGTTGATCAGGCGCTTGTCGGTAATAGGCGTGTCGAACGGCGTGGTCCCGCCGCTGAGACCCTGGCTCGCATACATCCGTACGGTGTCGTTGTCGATCACCTCGCCAATCGCGACGGCGTCGTGCGGCAGCACGCGCTGCGCGATGTCCGACACCCGATCGAAGACCTGACGGATATCGAGAACGCCGGTGAGCGTCTTCAGCAGACCATCGAGCACCGCCAGGTTGGCCGTGCGCTCCGCGAGCGTGGTCGCGCGCTGGCTTTCCTCGGACAGCCGCTGATGGGACAGCGCCAGGGCGACGTGGTCCGCGATGCGGTGCGCAACCAGCGCGTGCTCGGGTTTATAGAAGCCGGGGACGAACGTGCCGAAGTCGAGCAGGCCGACGAGCCGTCGCTCGACTCGAATCGCCACACGCAGCAGCGAGCGCACACCGGTCGGCACCAGCAGGCTCGTGCGGAAATCGGGGTCGAGCAGAATGTCGTCGACGATCACCTGATCCCACGGCTCGTCCAGCAGCCGGCGATACATCGGCGACAGCGGGATCGGCCGCGTCGTCGGCTCGGCGCCGACCACGGCATGGACGATGAGATGGTCCCCGTCCTTCGCGTACAGCGGCAGACCCATCAGATCGTGTGGCAGCACCTGCTTCGCGATGGCAGAGACGCGATCGAACACGGTGCGCACGTCGAGGACGCCGGCGAGCGTGCTCAGCAGCCCGTCGAGCATCTTCAGGTTGTTCTCGCGCTCCTGGAGCGCCGCGGCCCGGTGACTCTCCTCGGCCAGCGCCTGGTGCGACATCGCCAGCGCGACGTACTCCGCGACGCGCTGGGCCACCGACACATCCGCCGCGTCGTAGCCGTCGACGTCGCGCGACGAGAAGTTCAGCGCCGCAACGAGCTTCTTGTTAACCCGCACAGGTACGCGCAACGAGGATCGCGCGCCGAATTCGCTGCCTTGTGCCGTCGAGGCGTCGAGTGGGTTCTCAGGCAGGTTGCCGATGAAGTGATAGGTGAACGTGTCGA
>Ga0111538_10005412_pt1 | contig 17456 bp, 14 predicted proteins | sample SoiMethybrSBSTD1_FD_79669 | JGI IMG/M metagenome (GOLD analysis project Ga0111538, IMG submission 79669) | Bulk soil microbial communities from a Populus tree surrounding site in Tennessee, USA - Soil MetaG P. TD hybrid SBSTD1 (version 2)... | ecosystem: Environmental > Terrestrial > Soil >...
AGCCGCTCGAGGATCCGCGCCCGGCGGTACTCGGGCCGGTCGAGGATGAACGGCATGAGCGAGTCGGCGACTTCCCGGACGGCCTGGTGGAACTCGGGCTGGCCCGGGTTTCTGACCGTGAGCCATTCCATGAACGACTCGACGGCGCGCGCGGCCTCGGCGGCTGCAGCTGTCTGATGCACGAAGACCTCCAACTTCAAACTTCGAACTTCGATCTTCGATCTTCGAAGTTCCGGTTGCGCCAGCAACCGGTTACGGGCCCGCGTATGCTAGCACCGATGTCACACGTCATTACGTTGATCCCGGGCGACGGCATCGGTCCGGAAGTCACGGCCGCGGTCGTGCGCGTGCTCGCGGCCGCCTCCGTCGACATCGAGTGGGACCGTCACGATGCCGGCGCCAGCGCCGTCGCGAAAACGGGCAAGACCCTGCCCCAGGAACTCCTTGACTCTATCGAACGCAATCGTGTCGCACTTAAGGGCCCGATTTCCACACCGGTCGGCGAAGGGTTCACGAGCGTGAATGTGGCATTGCGCCAGACGCTCGACCTGTACGCCAATCTGCGGCCGGTCCGGAATCTGCCGGGCGTGCCTGGACGGTTCCAGAACGTCGACCTCGTGATCGTCCGCGAGAACACCGAAGATCTCTATGCTGGCCTCGAGCATCAAGTCGTACCCGGCGTCGTCGAGAGCCTGAAGATCATTACGGCCCGGGCGTCGACGCGGATCGCGGAGTTCGCGTTCGACTACGCGCGCCAGCACAGTCGCCGCACCGTCACGGCCATCCACAAAGCAAACATCATGAAGCTCGGCGACGGGCTCTTCCTGGAGTCGGTGCGCGCCGTCGCCGCGAAACATCCTCAGATCAAATACGACGAAAAGATCGTCGACGCCGTCTGCATGCATCTCGTCATGCGGCCGGAACAGTTCGACATGCTGCTGCTGCCAAATCTCTACGGCGACATTGTGTCGGACTTGTGCGCGGGACTCGTAGGCGGCCTCGGACTCGTGCCCGGCGCCAATCTCGGCGAGCGTCGCGCCGTGTTCGAAGCCGTACACGGCAGCGCGCCGGACATCGCCGGCAAGAACATCGCGAACCCGACGGCGCTCCTGCTGTCGGCGCGCATGATGCTCGATCACATCGGCGAGACTGCCGCCGCGACTCGCATCGGCGCGGCACTCGACCGCACTTTGGTGGACGCACGCGTCCGGACGCGTGATCTCGGCGGCACCGCATCGACGACGGAGTTCGCCGACGAGATCGTGCACCAGCTCACCTAATGGCACCGAATGTAGGCCGGCCCCTCAGGGCCGGCAGCGGCGGGGCTAACCACCGCCGCCAAGGCTCCGGTGGTCCGCCGTAGCTTCAGCGAAGGCGGAAGCGCCGCCCCACATCTGTCCGAACCTTGTATAGTTTTCGACAAGTGGAATCGGACGACATTACTCAGGCCGTCCTCGCGCGCGACGATGTCGTGCGGTATCTGCGCGGAGTTCCGGGCACGTCCGAGGCCGACACGCGGCAGCGGATCGAGGAATACCTCGACGAACTGAAAACGAAGCAGCGCTATCGCTTCTATCGCGCGCTGCAGCATCCGCTGTATCCGATTCTGCGAAAAGTCCGGCGCGTCGCCGAGCAGGTCCAGTACGCCGTCGAGGCGACCCGGCAAGGGCGCGTCGTCTACGTCTCGAATCACAAAAGCCATCTCGACTATCTCGTCGAGCCGATCGTCCTCGACGACAACGGCGTCCGGCCGCCGCTGCTCGCGGCGGGCATCAATCTCTTCGGCGGCGCGCTCGGACTGCTCCACCGGCACGTGACCGGCGCGATCCCGATTCGGCGCAACAGCAAGGATCCCGTCTATCTCGTGACGTTGCGCGCGTACGTCGCGGAAGTGTTGAAGCGCCGCGATTTGCTCTACTACGCGGAGGGCGGCCGGAGCTACAGCGGCGAGCTCAAGCCGCCCAAGACCGGTCTGCTCCAGGCGGCGCTCCTGGCCGATCGCGAGGCGCTGTCCGTCGTCCCGATGGCCGTGTCGTACGATCTGGTGCTCGAAGATCGCGTGCTCTCGCGCGAAGCGATCCGGCACCGGTCGCGTCCGTTCACGCAGGAAATCGCGGAGCTCGTGCGCCACGCCGTGGGCTACCACTCGCGCGCGTTCGTCACGTTCGGCGCGGCGATTCCGCTGGCCGACTACGACCCGAACTCGCGGCGCGACCTCGTGACGCTCACCCATCGGATCCACGACGCGGTCGGACTCATCTACAAGGTGCTGCCGACGGCGCTCGTGGCGGCGGCGATGCGGCCGCAGATCACGCGGTCCGAACTCGTCGGACGTGTCGACGACCTGCTCGCCGTGATCGTCGCCGAGCACGCCAACGTCGCCGTCCGCACCGGCCGTCAGGCGGCCGACGAAGGCGTCGAGCGGCTGGCCGAGCGCGGCGTGGTCGTCGAAGAGCGCCAGCGGCTTCGCGTTCGCGATCGATTGGTGCTGCGCTACTACGCGCGCACCATTCAGCATCTCCTGCACCGCTCGCGAAGGACGACGCACTGATGCTGGACGCGCTGCCGAGAACAGCGTTTTCGCTGCTCGCCGGCAGCTCGGCCATGAAGCGCCTCGCGTCGCGGTACGGCATGCGGCAGCCGCACAGCTTCGCGCGCCGGTTCGTCGCCGGCGAAACAGTCTCGGAGGCGATCGAGGCCGCGCGGTCGATCGAGCGGCCGGGCATCTCGATCACGTTCGACGTGCTCGGCGAGAGCGCCGACTCCACGGCGGCGGCGGCGGAAGCGACGCGGGCGTACGCGTCCGTCATCAGCGCGCTTCAGCAGGCCGGCGTCGGCCGGAACCTGTCGCTGAAGCTCACGCAACTTGGCCTGGTCATCGATCGCGCGACCTCCATCGACAACCTGCGCCGCATCCTCGACGTCGCCGACGGCGCCGGGTTTTTCGTCCGGATCGACATGGAAGGCTCGATGTACACCGATCAGACCCTCGAGACGTTCGAGACCGTCTGGGGAATCGGCTACCGGAATGTCGGTGTCGCCGTGCAGTCCGTGCTGCGGCGCTCCGAGCAGGACGTCCGGCACTTGAATGCGTTGGGGGCGCGCGTGCGGCTCGTCAAGGGCGCCTACCGCGAGCCGCGGACGGTAGCGTTCCAGCAGAAGGCCGAGGTCGACGCCGCCTTCGACGCGCTGATGAAGCTGCTCCTCTCCGAAGGCGTGTCGCCGGCGATTGCGACGCACGATCCGGCGCGGATCGAGGCGGCGAAAGCCTTCGCGAAGTCACGCGGACTCACCGCCGACGCCTTCGAATTTCAGCTGCTCTACGGCGTCCGCCGCGATCTGCAGGCGGCGCTCGCGGCCGAGGGGTATCACGTGCGGGTCTACGTCCCGTTCGGCACGGAATGGTTCCCGTACTTCATGCGGCGGCTCGGCGAACGGCCGGCCAACGTCGGATTCGTCGTGAAGAGCCTGTTTCGAGAACGGAGGGCATCACCATGAGCCTCAAGACTGCGGCGATCGTCACGCTCTCATGCGGCGCGCTGACGCTCGGCGGAACGTTGGCGGCGCGGACGCAGCCGAAGAGTCCATTCGACGAAGCGCTTCTCCGCGCCTTCACCTATCGAAACCTGGGCCCGTTCCGCATGGGCGCGCGGACGTCGGACATCGCCGTGCCCACGGCGCCGGCAAAAGACCACCTGTACACGTTCTACGTCAGCTTCTGGACCGGCGGACTGTGGAAAACGACGAACAACGGCACGACGTTCGAGCCGGTGTTCGACGGACAGTCGAAGCTCCCGATCGGCGACGTGACCGTCGCACCCTCGGACGCCAACATCGTCTGGGTCGGCACCGGCGACGCGTTCACGTCGCGCAGCTCGTATGCGGGCGACGGCGTCTACAAGTCCACGGATGCCGGCAAGACCTGGACGAACATGGGACTGCGCGATTCGCACCACATCGCGCGCATCACGATCCATCCGACGAACCCGGACATCGTCTACGTCGCCGCAATGGGACATCTCTACTCGGAGAATCCCGAGCGAGGTGTGTTCAGGACGACGAACGGCGGCAAGACGTGGGACAAGGTGCTGTACGTCAACGAGAAGATCGGCGTGATCGATCTCGTGATGAATCCGAAGAATCCGGAAATCCTCTACGCCGCAACGTACGACAAGCAGCGGCTGCCCTGGCAGATGGTCAACGGCGGCGCGGAGAGCGCGATCTACAAGACGACCGATGGCGGCAAAGCGTGGACGCGCCTGCGCGCGGGATTGCCTGAAGGACGAATCGGCCGCATCGGCCTCGACATGTTCTATGGCAACCCGGACATCCTGTATGCGGTCATCGAAAACCAGAATCCGCGCGCACCGGGCGACGCGGCGCCGGCGACCGGTCGAGGCGGCGCCCCCGCGACGTACGGCGGACAGGTCTACCGCACCGACAACGGCGGGCAGCTCTGGACGAAGATGAGCGCGGACGACTACAACGTCAGCCCGAAGGGTCCGTACTACTTCAGCCAGATTCGCGTCGATCCCGGCAACGACAAGCACATTCTCGTGACGCAGGATGGCTATCGCCGCTCGCTCGACGGCGGCCGGACGTGGAACGCGCCTCCCGTGTTTCCGCGCATGTTCGGCGACTATCGCACGCTCTGGATCGATCCGCAGAATCCCGATCGGATGATTGCCGGCAGTGACGGCGGCATCGCCATGTCCTACGACGGCGGCCGCACGGGCGATCACTTCGCGAACATCCCGGTCGGCGAGATCTACTCGATCGGCGTCGACATGGAGGATCCCTACAACATCTACGGCGGTCTCCAGGATCACGAGCACTGGAAGGGGCCGTCGAACGGGCCGCTCGGACGCGTCACGGTGTGGGACTGGCTGGCCGTCGGCGACAACGACGGCATCTTCACGCAAATCGATCCGAACGACAGCCGATGGCTGTACACGACCCGTCAGTACGGCGGCCACACGCGCGTCGATCAGCTGCAGGGCTACGAAACGAACATCTGGCCGCAGCGTCCTCCGGGGAAAGGCGACCCGTACCGGTTCCAGTGGATCACGCCGCTGCACATCTCGCCGCACGACAGCAAGGTGATCTACGCGGGCGCGCAGTTCCTGCTGCGCTCGCCGGACCGCGGCAGCACATGGACCGAGATCAGCCCCGACCTCAGCACCAACGACAAGAGCCGGATTCTCCCGGAGTCGGAAGGTGGCCTGCCGGGCGGCATTCCGTGGTTCGCAATCACGTCGATCTCCGAATCGCCGCTCACCCGCGGCCTGATTTGGGCGGGCACGAGCGACGGTAACGTGCAGCTCACGCGCAACGACGGGTCATTGTGGACCGATGTGACGGCCGCGATCACGGCCGCCGGCGGACGTCGCGACGCGTATGTCAGCCGCGTCATTGCGTCTCCGCACGTCGCGGGACGCGCCTACGTCGCCAAGAACGGCTACCGGTTCGACGATTTCAAACCGTATCTCTATCGCACGGAAGATTTCGGCGCGACGTGGACCGCGATCACGAGCGGACTCCCGAACGAGCCGATCAACGTCGTCTTCGAGGATCGCAAGAATCCCAATCTGCTCTTCGTCGGCAACGACACGGGCGTGTTCGTCTCAATCGATCGCGGCGGTCGGTGGGTGAAGATGAACAACAACATCCCCAACATCGCCGTGCACGATCTGCTGGTGCACCCGCGCGAAAACGATCTCGTTGTCGGATCGTACGGCCGTGGCTTCTGGATCACGAACATCGGCGCGTTGCAGGAGCTCACCGACGCCGTGCTCGCCAAGGACGTGCACCTCTTCACGATCAAGCCCGTCGTCCAGCGCATCACGTGGGTCTTCGGCGCTAACGACTATCTCTTCGGCCAGCGTCACTTCTCCACGCCGAACGAGCCGAGCGGGATGGTGGTGCGGTACTACTTGAAGTCCGCACCCACTGGCCGCGTCTCGGTTGCGATCGCCGATGCGAAGGGGCAAGAAGTCGCACGGCTTGCAGGCACGACAACGGCCGGCATCAACACCGTTGTCTGGAACACGCGACGCGACGCCGGCGGCGGCCGCGGCGGTCCGGGCGGCGGAGGCGGCGGAGGGCGTGGCGGCCCGACCGTCCTCGAACAACTCGTGCCGCTCGGCGATTACACGGTGACCCTCGAAGTCGGCGACGCGAAGTTCACCGAGCCCGCGAAGATCGCCAAGACGCAAGGATGGTCGATCGGATTCACGCCGACGACCATTCGATGAAATTGGCAATGGGTAATTGGTAATTGCGTAATGGTCTAGTCGGCTGCCGAAACGCAGCGTGCTAGAGCTTGAACCACGAAGAACACGAAGGACACGAAGGTTTTGAAGGAATTTCTTCGTGATCTTCGTGAGCTTCGTGGTGATAGCTCTTCGACAAGAGTTGTTGGTCCCATTACTCAATTGCCCATTACCAATTACCAATGCGATCGCGGCAGTGCCCGAACTCCTGCCGCGTTACTTTCGTCCAATTCCTGCATGGACGCGCCGGATCTGCGCCGGTTCTCCGGATTCGAGCTGAACGTCCGGACCGGAGAGCTCCGGAGAGGGAACGCGCGGCTGGCTTTGGAACGGCAGCCGGCGCTCGCGCTGTCGTTGCTCGTGTCGCACGCCGGCCACCTGGTTACGCGCGCCGAGCTGTGTCAGGCCATCTGGTCCAATGACACGCACGTCGACTTCGATCGCGGGCTGAACTACTGCCTTCGCCAGATCCGAATTGCACTCGGTGACGACGCGAAGGTGCCGCGGTTCGTGGAGACCATTCCGCGGCAGGGGTATCGTTTCATCGCCGAACTTTCGCCGGCGCCGCGCCGCGTGCGTACCTTCTTCATCAATTGCTGGAAGCCGAGGATCGCGGCGGCGACGCTCGCCGGGCTCATGCTCGCGACATTCGTCGTGGAGGCGGGGCCGCGCAACGAGGCGCACCACCGCATTGCCGTGCAGATTGTCCGCGCCGTTCACGGGTTCCTGTTTTAGTTCCTCACACAACCTCACCGCTTCCTCATCGCTGTTCGCGCTGTCCGATACGTCACTGCCACAGGAGGCAGACATGACGATGTGGAAAGTTGCGGCAGTGGTCATCACGATCGGCGCTGCCGGGCTCACGGCCGTGCTGTACGCAGGCTTCGGGGCGTTTCTTCCGTGGCGCGAGAATGCCGAAGCCGATCGCCTGGCGGACCTCGTGGGAATCGAGGAGCGACAGACGGTCGCCGAAGTCGGGGCGGGCGGCGGCCGGTTCAGCCGCATCCTGGCCGAAAGAGTCGGTTCTCACGGGCGCGTGCTCGCAACGGAACTCGCCGGCGACGCATACGAGGCGCTGAAATCAAGCGTCGCGGGCGTGTCGAATATCACGGCAGTCCAGGCCGATCGGGAGAAGACCAATCTTCCGGACGGATGTTGTGACGTGCTGTTGCTTCGCAACGTCTATCACCACGTCACGGATCCCGAGGCCTTTCTCGCGTCGCTCAAGCGATCGCTGCAGCCCGGCGGGCGGATCGCGGTCATCGACTTCGAGCCCGGCGCGCTGATGTTCCACGGCGGACGTCCGGCCGACGCGTCGGAACGCCGCCCAGGTCACGGCGTTTCGCAGCAGGCAGCGGCCGCCGAATTTCAGGCTGCAGGTTTTCGGCTGGAGCAATCCGTGTCCGACTGGAGCGGACCGATGTGGCTCAGTACGTTCGTGCGCATTGGTAATCGGTAATTGGTAATGGGTAATGGAACTGCGCAATTGCTCGCGGCAACCGGTAGCGCGGCAGCCATTACACAATTACCAATTATCAATTACCAATTTCACGGCCTCAGACAGGACGTCGCGGCATGCATAAACATCCGCGACGTTCACGTACTCGACGGTGCTGTGGAGACCGGCGCCGCCGGGACCAAAGAGGATGGACGGAATGCCGGCGCCGGCGAGAATCGCGGCGTCGGTCCAGAACGACATCCCGACCGGATCGGGGCGATGACCGGCTTTGCTGAGCGCCTGCCCCATCGCTTGCGGCAGCTGGTGCGCCGGATCGAGGCAATACGCCGATCGCGAGCCGGCGAGCCGCGCCGTCGCCTCGAACTCCGGATCCTCGGCGCGCAGCCGCGCGAGGATCATGTCGATCTCTGCGGCCACCACCGCATCGTCTTCGCCGGCGAGCGTCCGCCGCTCCATCTGCAGCGTGCACACGTCCGGATAGCTGCTGAGCTCGCGCCCGCCGCTGATGATCGACGCATGCAGCGAGGCGGTGCCGAGAAAGGGGGCGGGCGGTCGTGCGCGCAGCTCGCGATCGCGCGCCTCGAGCGCGACGAGCACGCGGCCCATGCGCGCGATGGCGTCACGTCCTTCCGCGGGGCGGCTGCCGTGTGCCGCGCGGCCGCGCGTGACGACCTCGACCCACGCAAAACCCTTGTGGCCAACGGCCATCTGGAGATCGGTCGGCTCAGTGACGACAGCCACGTCGGCGCGCCAGTCGCGGACCAGCGCTTCCGCGCCGAGGCTCATGTGCTCTTCGTCGACCACGGCGGCGACGATGAGCCGGCCGCGCGTCCAGGATCGGGAGAGCACGCCGGCCGCGGCAATCATGGCGGCGACGCCGCCTTTCATGTCCTGCGCGCCGCGGCCGTACAGCCGGCCGTTGTCGACGCGCGGCACGAACGGCTCGACCATCCCTTCGACGCCGACCGTGTCGATGTGCCCGCAGAACATCACCGCGGGTCCGGGATTCGCGCCTTCGAGGACGCCGATCACGTTCTTCCGGCCCGGCGCCGCTTCCTGGAACACGACGTCGAGGCCCGCCTGCGCCATGGCCACGCCAGCCACATCCGCCGCGACACTTTCTCCGGGCGCGCCGGGCACGAGCGTGGGATTGATGGAGTTCACCGCGACCAGCGACTCGAGGATGGGGATGGGGTCCATGGGTCAACTTCGAACTTCGAAGTTCGAACGTCGAAATAAGAACTTAGAGCATTCCGGCCACGGTCGTCATCCCGATTATCATCGCCTCATGAAGTTGCGCGATCGCGTCGTTGCGATTACCGGCGCCTCGGCCGGCATCGGCCGGGCGACGGCGGAGTTGTGCGCGAAAGAGGGCGCGGCGATCGTCATCTCCGCGCGTCGCGCCGACCTGCTCGGTGACATCGTCGCCCGCGTCCAGGCGCAGGGCGGCCGCGCGGTGGCCGTGCCGGGCGACGTCACGAGCGACGCGGACATGCGCGCGCTGGTTGCGCGGGCCGTCGAGTCGTTCGGGCGGCTCGACGTCATGGTGTGCAACGCCGGCATCGGATTTCATGGCACGCTCGAGGACACCACGCCTGAGGTGGCGCGGCGGCTGGTCGAGGTCAACGTGCTCGGCACCATCTTCGCAGCCGTCGCGGCGCATCCCGTGTTCGCGCGTCAGGGCTCCGGTCATCTCATCGCGGTATCGTCGATTGCCGGCCGGCGCGGCGTCGCCGGAATGAGCGTTTATTCCGCGACGAAAGCGGCGCAGATCGGATTCATCGAGGGGCTTCGGACCGAGTTCCTCGGCACGAATCTTCACGCGTCGATCGTCTACCCCGTCTCGACACGAACCGAGTTTCACTCGAGCATGCTTCGCGATTTCGGGCACGCCGTGGAAGGGCTCGGCCCGCGGCAAAGCGCGGAAGAAGTCGCCGCCTACATTGTCGACTGCATCGTCTCGCCGAAGGCTGAGGTGTACACGTACCGGAAAGCCTGGTGGCTGGCGGTGCTGGCGGTCGTTGCGCCGGCGCGCGCGGATCAGCTGATGAAGAAGTACGCGCGGCGGCGTGTGTATGTCGAGCCGTGACGTCATCCCAATCGCGCGTGCCGTGCGCGAGGCGGGCGGCCGCGCGCTGATCGTCGGCGGCTGGGTTCGCGACGAACTGCTCGGGCGGACGCCGAAGGACCTCGACCTCGAGGTATACGGACTCCCGGCGGACCGGCTGCGGCCGCTGCTCGAGCGCTTCGGCCGCGTCGAAACGGTCGGCGAGAGCTTCGCGGTGTTCAAAGTCATCGTCGATGGCGATCAGGACGCGATCGACGTGGCGCTTCCCCGCCGTGAGTCGAAGGCAGGACGCGGGCACAAGGGATTCATCGTCGAGGGCGATCCGGCGCTCTCGATCGAGGACGCCGCCCGGCGGCGTGATTTCACCATCAATGCGATTTCGCGCGATCCGCTCACGAACGAGATCGTCGATCCCTTCGATGGCCGCCGTGATCTCCAAGGGCGGAGGCTGCGGGTCGTCGATCCGCGCACGTTCGGCGACGACAGCCTTCGCGTGCTCCGTGGCACGCAATTCGCGGCGCGCTTCGACTTGACCGCCACGGACGAGACCAAGACCATCTGCCGATCCATCCCGCTCGACGATCTCCCGCCCGAGCGCATCTGGGGTGAGGTCGAGAAGCTGCTGCTGCAAGCGGAGCGTCCGTCGATCGGGCTGGCGCTCGCGCTCGAGATCGGCGTCGTCGATCGGCTCTGGCCGGAGCTGCGCGCTCTCGTGGGATGTCCGCAGGAGCCTGAGTGGCATCCGGAAGGCGACGTGTGGGTGCACACGTTGATGGTCGTGGATCAGGCTCGCGCGCGCCTCGACGATCTTCCCCGCGGTCCGGCGGCGGCCATGATGCTCGGCGCTCTCTGTCACGATCTCGGCAAGCCGGAAACGACGGCGGTCATCGACGGACGGATTCGATCGCCCGGACACGAGGAGGCCGGCGTCGCGCCGGCGACGCGTCTCCTCGATCGGCTGAACGTCCAGTCGCTCGATGGCTACGATGTCCGTCGCGCGGTGCTCGGCCTCGTCGCGCATCACCTGAAACCGAGCGCGTTCAAGAAAGCGGCAACGCCGGTGAGCGACGGCGCGTTCCGCCGGCTCGCGCAGAAAGTCGATCTCGAGCTGCTGGCGCGGTTCGCGAAAGCCGATTGTCACGGCCGGACCGGGACGTTCGATTGCTCGGCGATGGACTGGTTCCTCGATCGCGCGCGCGCGCTCGGCGTCGAGCACGCCGCGCCCGCGCCACTCGTGATGGGCCGGCATCTGATCGAGCTTGGCGTGAGGCCCGGACCTCGAATGGGTGAACTGTTGAAACGTGTGTACGACAAGCAACTGGACGGAGAGATTCGCACGGTGGACGAGGGACTTTCCGCCGTGAAGCAGATGCTGGCAACCGAAACGTAGGCCTGTCACAAAAGGATCAAACCCGTGGTCCGAGCCAAGAGCAGGAAGAACCAGAAGAAACCCGCGACCAAAATCGATCTCTACGAGCAGCACAAAGACGAGTACGTCACGACGAAGACCCCGGTGCTGGTCACGATCAGACCCGCCAAGTACCTCGCGATTTCCGGTCAGGGCGCTCCGGGCGGCGAGCGTTTCACGGCCGCGGTGGGCGCGCTGTACAACGTCGCGTTCACGATCAAGATGGCGCGCAAGTTCGGCGGCAGACAGGACTATGCCGTCTCGAAGCTCGAGGGGTTGTGGTTTCTCGATCCGGCCGAACCGCCGCCAGCGCGCGATGACTGGCGCTGGAAGCTGTTGATCCGGACCCCGAACTTCATCACCGGGCGCGAGCGCGAGAAAGCCGTCGACGCGCTGCTGGCCAAGGGCAAGCCGGCCGAAGTCCGAGGTGTCGCTCTCGAAACCATCGACGAGGGCCGGTGCGTTCAGATGCTCCACGTCGGGCCGTACGACCGGGAAGCGGAATCGATCGCGCTCATGCGCGCGCACGCGAGGGATCAGGGGTTCTCGCTCGACGGTCCGCATCACGAAGTCTACCTGTCGGATCCCAGACGTGTGCCTGCAGCGAGACTTCGCACCATCCTGCGTGAGCCCGTGCGGCCCATCTGACAGCTTGAGAACCGATCGGGTCCGTGGCATCGTTTTCGTTTCCAGGATCCGATCATGAGGACTCTCCAGATGAGCGGCGGAGTTGGAAATCACTGCGGCGGAGTTAGAAACCACTCCGCCCTACGTACGGCGCTGCTGTTTCTCGGCGTCCTGTGCGCGACGGCGTCGCCGCGCGCGCAGTTCACCGACTCGGCAGGTCATCTCCGCATCGCGCTCGTCAAGCAGCCGTTCGTGCCGAACGGAACGTCAGCCGGTCCCGCGACGATGGCGGAGGGCGGCATTCAGCAGGGCCTCGCCGGGCTCGGCGCGACGGTTCGCGTGAACGAAGTGAAGCTGACTCCCGATCAGGAACCGGAGTACGGCGGCTGGAAACGTCTGGGATTTGCGCTCGGTCACCTCGGCAAGATCGTCGCGGCCAACGCGCGCGAGGGGTACTTCAACGTCGGGCTGCTCGGCACGTGTCCGTCGATGCCGGGCATGGTGGCGGGACTTCAGCATTCGGGTTCGTCGAACGCGCCGCTCAAGATCGGGCTCCTGTGGCTCGACGCGCATCCCGACTTCAACACGCCCGACACGACCCGCAGCGGATCGCTTGGCGGAATGCCCGTCGCGATCGCGACCGGTCGCTGCCTGGCCGGCATGCGGGCGGACGCCGGACTCGACCCGCCGCTCAAAGACGAGCACGTCGTGATGGGTGGCGTGCGATTGACCGATCCGCTGGAACAGGATCTGCTCAACAAGTCCAGGATCGAGCAGCTCACCGTCGACGATCTGAAAACAATCTCACCAGCGGTCTCGCGGCAGCTCGATCGCCTGAGCAAGCTCACCGACAAGATCTACGTGCACATCGACATGGACGTGCTCGATCCGCCGGAAGTGATGGCGCACCAGAACAAAGTGCCGAATGGTCCGACCAGTCACCAGCTCGCGAAGCTGTTCGAAATGATCTTCAGCCGGTACCCGAAGGCGTCGGCGATTGGATTCGCGACGATTCCGGCGAAAGACGACGGCGGACTCGGCCTCGCCGCGGTCAATCGGATGATCCTGGGTGCGGTTCGCGGACTCCAGGCGCGGCCGGCGTCGGGGGCGACGATGCCAGCCGCGGCGGCAGCAACCGCACCCGCGCCACCGGCGCCGTCAGCCGCGCAGGAGCAAATCAAGGCGAAGCCAGGCGGACTGGTTCTCCCACCGAGCCGCTACGCGCGGCCGGACTTGCTCGTCGAGACCAACTGGCTCGTCCAGCACCTGAACGACCGGACGGTCCGCATCGTCGATCTGCGGCCGACTGGCTACGCGACGAGCCACATTCCAGGCTCGGTCCATCTCGACAACGCAGCGATCCGCAATCCGAAGAGTCCGCCGACGTTTCTTCCGACGACTGCCGAGTTCGAGGCGCTCATGAACAAGCTCGGCATCTCGAACCGCACGCGTGTCATCGCGTACGACGAGCGCGGCGGTATCTACGCGGCGCGGCTCTGGTGGATTCTCAACTACTTCGGCCACACGAACGTCGCGCTCCTGAATGGCGGCTGGACCAAGTGGGCGAAGGAAAATCGACCGACCGCCGCCGAGGCAACCCGCATGGCGCCATCGCTTTTCGTCGCGAAAGCCAACCCGCGCTGGCTCGCGACGGCCAACGACGTCGTCGCAGCAATCGACAAGCCGAGTGTGAAAATCGTGGATGCCCGGACCCCGGCGGAGATCGAAGGCAAGGATCTCCGCGGCATCAAGCGCGGCGGCGCCATTCCGTCGTCGATTCCGATCTACTGGGAGGACGCGCTCGATCCTGAGCTCAAGACGTTCAAATCAGCGGACGAACTGCGGAAGCTCTACGCCGATCGCGGCGTACCGTCGGAGGCGGAAGTAATCGTGTACTGCCAGGTCGGGATGCGCGCGTCGCACGACATCTTCGTGATGCATCTGCTTGGCTACAACAAGCTTCGCAACTATTACGGCGCGTGGGAGGAATGGGGGAATCGAGAGGATCTGCCGATCAAGAAATGAGTCAGCCTGAAAGCCGGAAAGCTGGAAAGCCAGAAAGGCTTTCAAGCTTTCGAGCTTTCAGGCTTCAAGCTTTCCAGCTCCACCAGCGTCTCAGGCGCGATGTTACCGCCGCTTAGAATTGCCACGATCTTCTTCGATCGATCCGCCAGCAGCGTATTGGGTTCCGGCCACAGCGCGGCGGCAACCGTCGCCGCGCCGCTCGGCTCGATCACCTGCTTCGCTTCATGAAACAACCACAGCGCGGCGCGCGCGATCCGCTCGTCGTCGACCGTCACGACCTGATCGACGAACGCCTTCACGTGCTCGAACGTGAGATCGCCGGGGCGGACCGGCATCAGGCCGTCGGCAATCGTCTCGGTGCGTGGGAGTGTGACCGGCTGACCCGCACGGAGAGACGCGGTCATCTTTGCGGCGCCGGCAGGCTCGACGCCGACGACGAGCACGTCGGGCCGTGAGAGCTTGACCGCAGCGGCCACGCCTGAAACCAACCCGCCGCCACCGACCGGTGCCACGACGATCGCGGCGTCGGGCACTTGATCGAGAATCTCGAGCCCGCACGTGCCCTGGCCTTCGATGATCCATTCGTGATCGAACGGCGGCACCATCGTCAAGCCGCGAGCATCGGCTTCGGCTTCCGCGCGCGTTCTGCGCTCGATCGACGTCGTGCCTTCCTGGATCACCTCGGCGCCCCATCGCTTCACGCCCGCGACCTTGATCGCCGGCGCCGTCGTGGGCATGACGATCACGGCGAGGCCATCGAGCCGTGACGCGGCAAGCGCCACTGCCTGACCATGGTTGCCGGACGAATACGTGATCACACCGCGCCGGAGGCTCTCAGGCGGCAGGCGCTTGAGCATGTTCGTCGCGCCGCGGATCTTGAACGCGCCGCCCGGCTGGTGAGATTCGCATTTGACCAGCAGCGGCCGGCCGGCGAGATCGGACAGGTCGAGGACGGGTGTGCGGCGCGCGATCGATCGGACGCGATCGGCGGCCTTGTGAATCGCTTCGAGCGATACGAGCATGGACAGATTCTATTGCTAGCGCTTTCTTTCCGGCCTGGCGCGGATCGCGCGAACTGCCCCCTCGATCCGCCGTGCACGGGTTTCCGGCTTTTTCGCTTCCTCGATTGCCTCGGCGTACTCGCGCTGGTGCGAGTAACTGAGCTCTCGCCATCGTTGCCATGCCGGCGGTGCTGCCTTCAGCGCCTTCACCAAGGCCGCCGGCGGCTTGACTTCGCGCGTGTCCGTGTCGAGCTCGAGTCGGACCTCGAGCGTCTCACCGCCTTCCAGGCCGGCAGCTTCACGGTTGCTGCGGCGCAGCGGAATGCACGGCGGCCCGCCCATCGCCGCGATCGTGCTCCGGTAGGTGTAGCCGTTCAACGTGACCTTCACCGGCGCGCGTACTTTGCCGAAGACGACTTTCGGATCAAACGTGACAGGAATGAAGCACATCGACCCGTCTCGAACGACGGTCGTCTTGAAGGTCTTCGTCACCACCGGAAGTTTACGCGCATTCCTCTCGATGCCGCTTGAGCGGGTACAATTCAGATTCGATGCAACGTGCGTTTCTGAGCCTGCTGCTCAGCCTCCTCATCACGCCCGCCGCTTTCGGACAAACCCAGCCGCCTACGCAGCCGCCGCCCGGCCAGCCGCCGCCCGCGCAACCGGCGCAGCCCGCACCGGCGCCGGTGCTGCGGCCGACGGAACTTCCCATTCCGCCGTTTGCGATCGACGTGCGCGGTTTCTACGCCCGGCTCGGGCAGGACGATGTGACGGCGGCAGACCTGGGCGTCGCGCCTGAGGCGCTGCCCGAACGGGCGCTCGGCGGCGCCGTCGGGGTGACTTTCTATCCGATCCGAAAGACCGGCTTTGCACTCGGCGTCGGCGGCGAGGGGATCCTGGCGCGAGGGCGGGAGCAGCCGGTCGATGCCAACGGCACGCCAGTCGGCCTCGAAATCGAGCGAAGGCTGCAGAGCCTGGCCGGCCAGGTGTCATTCAACTTCGGCCATCGCGATGGTTGGAGCTACGTCAGCCTGGGAATGGGTCCGCTGAACTTCGAGACGTTTGCCGGCCCGGCTCCGCCGGAGTCGCCGCCTCGAAAGATGACGTTGAACTACGGCGGCGGCGCGCGCTGGTTCATGACGCGCCACGTGGCGTTCTGCTTCGATGTCCGGTTCTACGATACAAAGCCAGTTCTCGCAACCGCGACGAGTGCGGGGCGGGAAAGGAAAAGGCTATTTATTCTGTCAGTCGGCGTTTCCATGAAGTGAGCCGCGCGGGCGGCCGTCGCGCTGAAGTACTGGCGCTACCGCTGAAGTACTGGCACTGTCGCTGAAGTACGGGCGCTATCGCTGAAGTACGCGTACTTCGCGGTTCTTGCCTCGCGTACTACTTGGTTTTGTCCCTCGTACTTCTCGGTTCTTATCTCCCGTACTTCGCGGCTCTTGACTCCTGTACTTCTCGCTCTGTGCTACCGCAAGTTCTTTTGTAGAAATGCAATGGTGAGCGGCCACGCCTGCTGTGCGGCCTTGAGGTTCGCGCCGTTTGCGCCGGCTTGGGCGCCGAGAAAGCCGTGACCGGCGCCGTCGAAGATGTGCTTCTCGTAGCTCTTATTCAGCTTCGTCATCGCCGCTTCGGTCGGCGGCAGCGTGGAGTTGATCCGGGCATCGTTGCCACCATACATACCGATCACCGGCGCGTTGATCTTCGCGACGTCCGCTTCGGGCGCCGCGTCGGCCGTCGAGCCTGGCAACTGCCCGTAGTAGACGACCGCCGCATTGAGGGCGGGCTGCGCGACCGCGTAGCCGAAGCTGCGCGTGCCGCCCCAGCAGAAGCCGATCACGCCCACTTTGCCGTTGGCGCTCGGCAGTTTCTTTCCATATTCCATCGCCGCATTCAACCGGGCGTTCACTTCGTCGCCGGTCAAGGCGGAAATCGCCTGTCCCACCCCATTCCCGAGCGATTCCGAGCCGCCGCCGTTTGGCCCCTTGCCCGACAGGAAGTCCGGCACGATCGCGATGAAGCCGTCCTGCGCGAGCTGATCGCCCAGCGCCCGCGGCCAGTCGCGCATGCCGTTGATGTCGTGAATCACGAGCACGACACCTGTCTTGTCCTTCCGTTCCGGGTACACGACCCAGGTCTTGAGCGCCGTCCCGTCGGCGAGTTTGATGTCCACCCATTCGCCGTGCCGTGACGATTCCTTCAACGCCCGTGCCGCGTGGTCCGCGTTCCCCGGCGGAATCGCGTCATTCCACTCGAGCGTGATGGGCGGCGGCTGCTGGGCGGGGGCGCCGCCTCCCTGCGCGAATGCCGGTCCGTTCGCCGCCATGGCCAGTGCCGTGATCACAAAAGTGAGCCCTTTCATCGCATCCTCCAACCTCTGTCCGTTCATCGAAATCTCACCGAATCCTCAGAGTGCCGGGCCGTGGAATCTGGAATCCTGATTTCGTGCTCCTCCACGCGCCGCCTGAATCTTCGCTGAACCGGCTCAGTATGATGTTCCGGCGCATGCCCCGAAATACTCCCCTCGCCTTCTTCGAGGCCCTCGCCCCCAACGCTGACACATGCATAGTCCCCCACGACACATAACCCCCGCGAG
>Ga0111538_10005421_pt1 | contig 17438 bp, 16 predicted proteins | sample SoiMethybrSBSTD1_FD_79669 | JGI IMG/M metagenome (GOLD analysis project Ga0111538, IMG submission 79669) | Bulk soil microbial communities from a Populus tree surrounding site in Tennessee, USA - Soil MetaG P. TD hybrid SBSTD1 (version 2)... | ecosystem: Environmental > Terrestrial > Soil >...
AGATTGATGAACAAGAACAGGATCAGGATCTGCGGCAGGAACACGATCACGCTGCCGACGCCGGCGATGATGCCCTTGACGACGAGGCTCTCGATCCACGTGCCAGCCGGCAAAACAGCGGCGACCAGCGACCCGAGGCCACCGAAGCCCGCATCGATGAGGTCGACGAGCGGTGTGGCCCACGCGAAGACGGCTTGGAACACGAGGAACATCAGCACGATCAGCGCCGCAGTCCCCGGCCAAGGACGATTGATCCATTCAATGAGCCGCGCGGTCTGTGTGACGACGCCGGAGCCCGGCGACTCGACGCGCGCCAGTATGCCGCGCACCCAGGCGTAGCGGCGGCGCGCTTCCGCCGCGAGCGGCGGCTCGGCGCCGAACAGCTCGGCGCGCGCGGCCGCAATGTCGGCAGCGGTTTGCGGGACGAGCGTGGACGCGTTCGCGTCGATCAACAGCCGCTCGGCCTCTACGCGATGCAGCTCCGTGCCGCGTGCCTGCCAACGCGCGACGAGCGCTTCGGCTGCGCGTTCGAGCTCGGGCCAATGCGCCGTCTCGCGCGGCGGCGGCACCGCGAGAATCTTTGCGAGCGCGGCATTGAGCGGTGGGAACCCCCGGCCCGAGGTCGCAACGACCGGGTACACGGGCACGCCGCCGAGCGCGTCTTCCAGTGCCTCGAGGTCGATCTTGCGCCCTTCGCGCTCCGCGGCGTCGATCATCGTCAGCGCCACGATCATCGGCCGGCCGAGCGCCGTGAGCTGCTGCAGTAAGTAGAGCCCCTGATAGAGACGCGTCGAGTCGATGACGGCAAGGATCGCGTCGGGCTTCTGCGTGCCGGCGACGCGACCGAACAGCACGTCGACGGCGATCTTCTCGTCGGTGGACGCGGGGCTCAGCGAATAGGTGCCGGGCAAATCGATCAGGTCGAGCGAGACGCCGCCGAACGTGCTTCGGCCGATACGCCGCTCGACAGTGACTCCCGGATAGTTGGCCGTGTGCTGGCGCAGCCCCGTCAGGCGATTGAAGACGGAGCTCTTGCCGGCGTTCGGATTGCCGACGACGGCGATCGTCGCGATCGCCTTGCGGTTGACCGCGATCCGCTCGAGTGGAACGGCCGTTTCAGCCGGCGCGGCCATTGACCTCTGCTCCCTGCATCGCGCTTCCGCCGGCAACCCTGCTCGCGGTCTGCACCACGCGGAATCGGCGCGCCTGCTCGTCGCGCAACGAGATCGCGGCCCCGTAGATTCGGATCTCGAGCGGGTCGCCGCCGAGCGAACGGCGCAAGAACAAGACCTCGGCGCCCTCGACGAGGCCGAGCACCATCAGGCGCTGAACGGCGGGATCGACAGTCTCGATCGATTCGATCCGGGCTCGATCACCGGGCTTGAGATCCGCGAGTGTCAGACGTGGGCTCCACGATAAGCACGCAAATGAGAATCGTTGTCATTCTCCACGAAAGGGCGTGCTCAATCAAACGGATGCCGGCGCATGATCACGGCGTCCCGGCTCGGCCCCGTCGAGACGATGTCGATCGGGACCTCGGCGAGCTCCTCGAGCCGCTCGAGATAGGCCTTCGCCTCCTTCGGCAACGCGGCATACGAGGTGGCGCCCGCCGTAGGCTCACTCCAGCCAGCCACGGTCTCGTACACGGGCTCGCACTCCCCGAACCGATCGATCAGGAGCGGCGGCGTGTTCTGCACCTTGCCGTCGAGCCGATAGCCGACGCAGATCTTGATCTCCGGCAAGCCGTCGAGGACGTCGAGCTTCGTCAGGCACAGACCCGCGAGGCTGTTGGTGAACACCGCGCGGCGCAACAGCACCGCATCGAACCAACCGCAGCGCCGCGGCCGGCCCGTCGTTGCGCCAAACTCGTTGCCCACCGCGCGTAATCGCCGCCCGACGTCGTCGTCGAGCTCCGTAGGGAATGGGCCCGCGCCGACGCGTGTCGTGTAGGCCTTCACGATCCCGAGCACGTAGTCGATGGCACCCGGGCCGATGCCGGTGCCCGTGGCGGCCCCGCCGACGGTCGTATTCGAAGACGTCACGAACGGATAGGTGCCGAGATCGATGTCGAGCATCGCGCCTTGAGCGCCCTCGAACAGCACGCTAGCGCCGCGCGCGTGCAAGTCGCGCAACACTTCGGTGACGTCGACGACGAGCGGCTTCACGCGCTCGCTTAAGGCGAGCAGGTTGTCGAGCTCGCGGCGCGGGTCGACGCGCTCGGCACGGTAGTACTTCTCGAGCAAGAAGTTGTGCAGATCGAGCAGCCGCTCGAGCTTCGTCTCGAGCGCACTCGGTGCGAATAGGTCCGCGACGCGAATCGCGCGCCGCGCGATCTTATCCTCGTAGGCGGGGCCAATGCCGCGCCCCGTGGTGCCGATGGCCGCCGCGCCACTCGCTTGCTCACGCGCACGATCGAGCAGCGCATGCGAGCTCAGGATGACCGGGCAGGCGGACGACAGCCGCAGCCGCTGCTCGACCGGAACGCCCTTCTCCTTGAGCGCGTCCATCTCCTTGCACAGCGCATCGAGCGACACGACGACGCCGTTGCCGATCAGACACACGACGCCGTCGCGCAGGATGCCCGACGGAATCAAGTGCAGAACGGTTTTCTCGTCGCCGATCACGAGCGTGTGGCCGGCGTTGTGCCCGCCTTGAAAGCGGACGACGGCGCTCGCGCGATCCGCGAGCACGTCGACGACGGCGCCCTTGCCCTCGTCGCCCCATTGCGTCCCGATGACGACTACATTTCGACCCACACTCACTACCCTCGCACGCTGAAGAGCAGCACCAAGCCCGCAATCACGGCCGCCAACCCGAATAGACGCAGCCGACTTTCATCGAGCGACGCGAGCGCGGCGAGGCTGCGTCGCCAATGCTGCGGCGCCACGAACGGGAACAACCCTTCGAGCACCAAATAGAAAGCCAGACCCGCAAGAAAATCCGCCCAGGCCAAAGCCCCAAGCCTCCATCATCGCCGCTGAGAAGTAAGCCCCGGCTCAGTTCGACTTAGAGCCGACCTGGCTCTGCAAGAACTTGAAGAACTCGCTATCGGGCTGCAGGACGAGCACGTCTTGATCCCTGCCGATCGACTCGCGATACGCCTGCATGCTGCGATAGAACGCGTAGAAGTCGCGATCCTTCGAGTACGCCTGCGCATAGATATCGGCGGCGCGCGCGTCGCCAGCGCCCCGAATGCGCTCAGCGTCGCGATACGCCTCCGCGAGAATCACCGTACGCTGCCGATCGGCGTCGGCGCGCACGCGCTCGTACTCTTCTTCGCCTTCCGCGCGCCACTGCGTCGCGACGGCCGAACGCTCCTGGCGCATTCGGTTGTACACCGAATCGCTGACCTCGTCGGACAGGTCGATGCGTTTCACGCGCACGTCGATGACTTCAATGCCGAGCTCCGGAGAGCGCTCGCGCACTTGCACGACCATCTCCTCCATGAGCTCCGTCCGCTCGGCCGAGACGACTTCCTGCAGAGTTCGCTGGCTGATCGCGGCCTTGATGCCTTCCTTGACGATCGCGGACAGACGCTGCTCGGCGGCGGCCTCGTCGCCGCGCACGGAACGGTAGTACTGCGCCGGGTCGACGATGCGCCACGTGACGAAGTAGTCGACGATCAGATTCTTCTTCTCGCCGGTGAGGAAGCGCTCCTCCGTGTCCTCGTCGTAGTTCAGTATCGTCTTCGGGTAGTGGGCTACGTTCTCGAAGAACGGGATCTTGAAGTGCAAGCCGGGCTCGTAGTCCGAGCGAACGATGCGGCCGACTTGGAATTTCACGGCGTGCTCGCGCGTATCGACGGTGAACACGGACATCCGGATCACGATCACGGCGATCACGGCGACGATCAATAGCAGATTCAGACGTGGGCCCATAGGGTTGGCTCCTCGCTACCGCGTCTCGCGCTCGCGCGAGCGCACAGCCGTGTTCGGCGCGCTCGGCGGCGCGACGGTCGCAGGTGTCTGCACCTCCGGCGCGGCGGGCGGCCGACGTTGAACGAGCTGGTCGAGCGGCAAGTACAGCAAGTTGTTGCCGCCTTCCGTGTCGACGAGCACCTTCGTCGAGCTGCGAAGGATCTCTTCCAACGTCTCGATGTACATGCGCTCACGCGTGACGGCCGGGGCCTTTTGATACTCGACGAGGATCTGCGTGAACCGGTCCGCCTCACCCTCGGCATCGGCGATCACTCGCTCGCGATACGCCTCGGCATCCTGCCGGCGCCGCGCCGCTTCGCCGCGCGCCCTCGGCAAGATGTCGTTCGAATAGCCGCTCGCCTCGAGGATTCTCTTCTGACGGTCCTCGCGCGCCCGAATGGAGTCCTGGACGCTGTTCTCGACCGCGCTCGGGAAGTTGGCGTTGACGAGGTTGACCTCGTAAACCGTCATGCCGGCGCCGTAGGTATCGAGCGTCGCTTGCAGCAGATCCTGCGCGTCGCGAGCAACCTCGGCGCGGCCGTCCGTGAGGATGAAGTCGAGCAAGTTACGCCCGATGACCTCGCGGATCGCGCTCGCCGTGGCGTAATTCAACGCGTCCTCGGGATCGCGCATGTTGAACAGGAACGCCTGCGGGTCGGTGCGGCGAAACTGCACCACGACCTCGATGTCGACGATGTTCTCGTCGCGCGTCAACATGCTGGCTCGGTATTGGAAGCGCTCGGTCGCGCCCGTGTTGACGATCTCGACGTGCTCGATGGGCCATGGCCAGTGCCATTGCCAGCCCGGCTGCGTGAGCGTTTGGAAAGCGCCGAAGCGAAACTCGAGGCCGCGCTCGGCGGCGTCGACGCGATAGAAACCGAAGGTCGCCCATACGAGCACCAGGATCACGACTGCGCTCGCCGTGAGACCGCCGCTCAAACCTTGCTCGCCGCCGCGGCCCGTGCTGCCGCCGCCGCGAAAAATTCCCGACAGCTTGCGCTGCAGGTCGCGTACTACGGCGTCTAGATCTGCAGGACCTTTGTCCTTGTCAGACCGCCACGGGTTACCTTTGTCGCCATCATCCCAAGCCATCGTGCATCACACTTTCTGTCGAATACTGTCGGCTGACAAGCCTTCCTCTTCCCGAAGCTGCCGCCAGCGCTGCGCCGGCAGATCCACCGCCAGCGTATAGCCACCGTCTTCCTCCACCGTCTCCGAGCGCACCGCGTGCCAGTCGAACAGCCGCGCCCGAAGGCGGCTCTGCTCCGGCTTCAGTCGCAGCTCTCCCGCGACACGCGCGCCCCCAACCCGCTCCCGGACCGCGTCCTTGAGAGCCGTGAGACCCTCTCCGGTAATGGCGGAGACACAATGCTTGGTGATCCCGGCGCCGTCGAACTCCCGAACGAAATCGGGGGGCGCCCGATCGACCTTATTGTACACCTTAAGCGACGGAACCTCGGCAGCGCCGATCTCCTCCAGCACTCCCTCGACCTGCCTCTGCCGGTCCTCGTGATGGGGATCGCTGGCGTCGACGACGTGCAGCAGCAGAGACGCCTCGCGCGTTTCGGTCAGGGTGGCTCGGAACGCCGCGACGAGCTCGTGCGGCAAATCGCGAACGAAACCCACGGTATCGACGAGCAGCACCTCGGTGCCGCGACCGAGCGAGAGGCGCCGGACTGTCGGATCGAGCGTGGCGAACAGTTGATCCTTGGCGACGAGATTGGCGCCGGCCAGCGCATTGAATAGCGTCGTCTTGCCTGCGTTCGTATAACCGACGAGCGCGACGGTCGGCACATCGGTGCGTTGACGCTCCTTGCGGCTGACCTCACGTTGCCGCTCGACTCGCTCGAGCCGATCGCGCAAATAGCGGATCCGCCGGCTCACGAGCCGTCGGTCCGTCTCGAGCTGCGTCTCGCCGGGACCGCGTAGCCCGATGCCGCCCTTTTGCCGCTCGAGGTGGGTCCAGCCGCGCACGAGTCTCGATGCGAGGTGCTCGTGCTGAGCGAGCTCGACTTGAAGCTTGCCTTCGAACGTCGCCGCACGCTGCGCGAAGATGTCGAGGATCAACCCGTTGCGATCGAGCACGCGCACTTTCAACTCTTGCTCGAGATTGCGCTCCTGGCCCGCGCGCAGAGGCTGATTGACGAGGATCAGCTCGGCTTGCGTGTCGCGCGCGAGCACGGCGATCTCATCGACCTTGCCGCTCCCGACGAAGAACTTGGGATCCGGACGATCGCGCCGTGCCTGCACTTCGCCGACGACGCGCGCTCCCGCGGATTCCGCGAGCGCGCGGAATTCCTCAATTTCGTCGTCGAAACACGGTCGGGATAGGCCGATGTGCAATAGCAGGGCACGTTCGCCGCTGCGCGGCCGGTCGAGCAAACTACCTCCCTGGGCCAGGGAATGGCATCTAGTCCTCGGCCTCTTCCTCGTCCATGGCCGGGATACGCACGTTGCGCGCCGGCACTACGGTGGAAATCGCGTGCTTGTAGACCATCTGGCTGACGCTATTGCGCAACAAGACGACGAACTGATCGAACGAATCGATCTGCCCTTGCAACTTGATGCCGTTCACGAGGTAAATCGAGACGGGCACCTTCTCTTTACGCAACGCATTCAGAAACGGGTCCTGAAGCGACTGACTCTTGGCCATACCTGACCTCCTGCTTGTTCTTATTGAAATTGGCGAGACCAGCGCGGACCGGTCGCATCGGCCCGCTGTGCTGCCCGAAACTCCAAACTCCGATTGCTGCGCCTAACGGCGACAGCCTGTTCCCACAATCGGCAATGCTAACACAGGCGCCGGCCGTTTTTCGCGATCAGGCTTTCTTTGGATAGCCGCTCGAGGCAACGGTTCACGAGGCCGCCGCTGTGCGCAGGCCACGTCTCGACGCGCGGATCGCCCCGGAGCCAAGTCAGCTGCCGCTTCGCGTACTGGCGCGTCGCGACGATCGCCTTCGCGCGCGCCTCGTCCCAACTGTATCGGCCATCGAGATGGGCCCATAGTTGGCGATAGCCGACAGCCCGCATCGCCGGCAGCTCGGAATTGAGATCGCCTCGCGCGCGCAGCCGCTCGACCTCTTCGCGAAACCCGGCCGCGACCATCGCGTCGAAGCGCCGCTCGATGCGCACGCCGAGCTCGGCCCTGCTCTCGGGTACGAGCGCAATCGCGAGAACGCCGGGACGTCGGCGCTCGTCGTTCGCGCGCTGCAGCTCGCTGATCGGCCGGCTCGTCAGAGTGTGCACCTCGAGCGCGCGCTGGATGCGTTGGCGGTCGCTCGGCGCGATTCGCTCCCCAGCCGCCGGATCGACTCGGCGCAGGCGCTCGTGCAGCGATTGCAACCCTTGCTCGGCCGCTTCGCGGTCGAGCTCGGCGCGCACGGCGAGGTCCGCGCGCGGCAGCAGCGCGAGACCGTCGCGCAAGGCACGCAAGTAGAGCAGCGTTCCGCCCACGAGCAACGGCAGGCGCCCGCGCGCGCGGATTTCCTCGATGAGCGTGCCAGCCTCGCGCGCGAAACGTCCCGCCGAGTACGACTCGGTCGGCTCGAGGATGTCGATCAGATGATGCGGCACCGCGCTGCGAATCGCCGGCGACGGCTTCGCCGTGCCGATGTCGAGACCGCGATAGACGAGGGCCGAGTCCATGCTGATGATTTCGAGCGGCAGGTGCTCGGCGAGCGCCAGCGCGAGGTCGGTCTTGCCGCAAGCCGTCGGCCCAGTGAGGCAAACGTACTCGACGCCGCTACCCTCGCTCACGCGCTACTGCCCGCGCAGGAATAGCCGGTCGAGATCCTCGAGCGTGACGGAGGTCCACGTCGGGCGGCCGTGATTACACGCTTCGCTGCGTTCCGTGCGTTCCATCTCGCGCAACAGGGCATTCATTTCTTCGATGCTCAGGCGGCGGTTCGCTCTGACCGCCGCGTGGCACGCCATCGTCGCCAGCAACTCGTTGCAGAGTGCCTCGACTCGCCCTACCCCCTGCCCCTCCGCGAGATCGCTGAGCAGGTCGCGAAGCATCGACTCCACGTCCTCGCCTTCGAGCAGCAGCGGGACACCCGAAACGGCCACGTGCTGCGGCCCGCGGCGCACGACGTCGAGGCCCACCGCGGCGAGCTCCGCGGCGGATTGCTCGACGAGATCGGCCTCGCGAACGGAGACTTCGAAGCTGAGCGGCACGAGCAACGGGCGCGATTGCAGGCGCTGCGTCGCGAGCGCGGACTTCAACTTCTCGTACGTGATGCGCTCGTGGGCGGCGTGCATGTCGACGATGATCAAGCCCGACGCGTTCTGCGCGAGCACGTAGATGCCCGCGAGCTGCGCGAGCGCGTAGCCGAGCGGCGGCACCGGCGCGCTCTCGGCATCGCCGACGGCGTGGAGCGACGGCTTCGTGTGCAGCCGCTCGTACAGCGGCACGTAGGCGGCCATGTGCTCCCGCACTTGCTGCACGCTGCCGTTCCCGCCACCCAGGGCGAGATGATTCTGCTGCGCGCTCGCAAGCGTCATGCGCGGCGCGAGATCGGTCCCGTGCACCGGCGCGGCGGCCGCCACGTCGGCAGCTCCGTCGAGCGTGCTCGCGAGCGCGGCCTCCACCGTTCGAAACACGAAGTCGTGCACGAGCCGCGAATCTCGAAAGCGGATCTCGAGCTTCGCGGGATGTGCATTGACGTCGACGCGGCGCGGATCGAGCGCCACGTACACGACGTAGGCGGGCTGACGCGCCCCGAACAGCACGTCCTGATAGCCGAGCCGCACGGCATGCCGCAGCAGCTTGTCGCGCACGAACCGGGCGTTCACGAACGTGAACTGCATGTCGGCCTGGCTGCGCGAGAACGCCGGTGCGGCCAGCCAGCCGTGCAGAGACAACCCTTCGATCGAGCGTGAGAAATAGCGCGCGTGCTGCATGAACTCGTCGCCGCAGACCGCCGCGACGCGGCGCTCTTGCGCGTCGCGGCCCTCCGCCGCCGGCAGATTCAGCACGGCGCGCCCGTTGCTCGTGAGCCGAAACTCGACGTCGAAGCGCGCGAGCGCGAGATTGCGCAGCACTGCGTCGACATGCCCGAGCTCCGTCTTCTCGGCCCGCTGGAACTTCCGCCGAGCCGGCGTGTTGAAGAACAGCTCGCGCACTTCGATGGTCGTCCCGAGCGCGCGCGCCGCGGGACGCGCCTCGCCAAGGTCGCCGCCATCGCTGGCGATCTGCCACGCATGCTCGTCGCCTGCGCCGCGCGTCGTCAGCGTCAACCGCGCGACCGACGCGATGGACGGCAGCGCCTCGCCGCGAAAGCCCATCGACACGAGGCCTTCGAGGTCGTCGAGCGTCGCGATCTTGCTCGTCGCATGACGCGACAGCGCGAGCGCCAATTCGCCGCGCGGGATGCCGCAGCCGTCGTCGGTGACGCGAATCAGCCTCGCGCCGCCGCCTTCGACGTCGACCGAAACCGAGCGCGCACCGGCGTCGAGCGAGTTCTCGACGAGCTCCTTGACGACCGACGCTGGCCGTTCGACGACCTCGCCGGCCGCGATCTGATCGATGAGCTGCGAAGGCAGGAGGCGGATCGGCACTCGACGGTCCAACAGCGCGCCGCGGGCGCACACTTCGCGGGAGGCGAGTTTAACTCTTCGGCCGCGCGCGCGGCTCAGCTTCGGGGAATCGTCAGGACTTGGCCGACGCGTAGAACGTCGGTGCGCAGGCTGTTCGTTTGGCGGATGCTCGCGGAGCTCACGCGATAGCGCTCGGCGATTCCGGAAAGCGTCTCGCCGCGCGCGATGACGTGCTTGACGAGCTCCGGCTGCTCGACGACGGAATTCATCGCAAAGTAGCTGCCTTCGGGCGGATTCGCGGCGAAGTAGTCGACGATGCCTTGGCGCAGCGCGACGGCGAGCGCCGATTGGTACTTGCCGCTCCGCAACGACGCTTCCTCGCGCGGATTCGAGATGTACGCCGTCTCGACGAGCAGCGACGGAATATCCGGGGACTTCAATACGAGAAACGGCGCTTGCTGCACTTCGCGCCTGCGCATCGGCGTGACAGCCGACATGCGGCGGATCAGCCGTTGGCCCGCCGCCATGCTGGCATTCAACGCGGCGCTCTGCGACAGATCGAGCAGCACGCGCGCGAGCGCCTTGTCCTTGTCGGCGAGCGAGACGCCGCCGATCAGGTCCGAAGCGTTCTCGCGCTGAGCAAGCAGCAACGCCGCCTCGTCGCTCGCGCCCTTCTCATTGAGCATGTAAACCGTGGCGCCTTTGGCCGCCGGGTCGCGATATGAGTCGGCGTGGATCGACATGAAGAAGTCCGCGCGCGCCTCATGCGCGATGTCCATGCGCTTGCGATGCGCGACGAAGTAATCGCCGTCGCGGACGAGCACGGCGCGCATGCCGCGCTGAGCGTCGACCTCCGCGGCGAGCTTCTTGGCGATGGCGAGCACGACGTCCTTCTCGCGCGCGCCGCCGCGCCCCATCGCGCCGGGATCTTCGCCGCCGTGCCCGGCATCGATGACGACGACGACGTCACGACCGCGGTTGGTCGTCGATTGCGGCGCACGCCGCACGACGGGCGCCGCCTGTGCCGGCGGCAGGTCGACGACCAGCCGATAGCCGTACTCGGCGTTCGGAGTAAGTAGGAATGTTTTCGGTTTCGCCGCTTGGTTGAGCTCGAGCACGAGCCGCAGCTCCCCGCCCGGGCGGTCGCCGCTTCGCAGAGCGGTCACGGCACCTTTCGGCTCCATGCGCAGGCTGTCGGCCGCCGAGCTGCTTGGAAGGTCGATGACGACGCGATCGGGGTCGCTTAGCGCGAACGCGCGGTGCTCGACGGGGCCGCTGAGCTCGAACACGACGCGGGTGCCTTCCGGGCCCGACCAGGCGCGGGCGTTCTTCACCGTGGCGGCGTTCGCAGCGGCGCTGCTGACGACAAACGCCACGGCCAGACCCGACTCGAGCCACCACCCCCGCACCACCAGCTTCCGCCTCCCTACTTCGCCGACGTCTTATGTTTACCGACTTTTCATCGGTTTTTCAACGATTTCCCTTTAGCGGCGGAGGATTACATGCCGTTATTAAACGGCTGCTGAACGAACCGCCTTTAACGCCTCGATTCCAAGGCGAGTCTGGGCGGTCGCGGTCATTCGGCGGCCACCCGACGCCGGGATCGCGAACTCGAGGGTCAGGTCGCAGCGCTCGGCGAGCTCGGGCGCCCGCTCGGGCCACTCGACCGCGATCCACCGCTGCGGCTCTTCGAGCCAATCGCGCAGGCCGAGATTCTCGAGCTCTTCGGCGCCGCGCAGGCGGTACAAATCGAGGTGGACGACCGAGAGCTCGCCGCACGCGTACTGCTCGAGCAGCGTGTAAGTGGGCGACGGAACCCTGCCTAGGTAGCCGAGGCCGCGCAGCATGGCGCGCACCCAAGTCGTCTTGCCGCTACCCAAGTCGCCGCGAAGCCCGATCACGAGCGGCCAGGCGCGCGCGGCCACGAGCGCGCGCGCGAACTCGGCCGCGAGCTCCGAGAACTTCGGCTCCGAGTCGAGCTCGGCGATCAAGTTGGGTTCGCCCATGCCCTCAGGTGCGGCAACAAATCGCTGGCGATCGTGCCGCGCTCTCCGACCTTCGCCGCGTCGTCGCCCGCCAACGCGTGCAGCAGCACGCCGACGCGCGCCGCTTGCTGCAGGTCGCCGAGCTGTACGAGCAATCCGCCGATCGTGCCGGCGAGCACATCGCCGGTCCCGCCCGTCGCCATGCCCGGATTGCCACGATCGCAAACGCCGATCGGATCGGTGCTGGCCGGCGCCGCGACCAATGTATTCGGCCCCTTCAGCACCGTCGTCGCGCGATACCGGTCCGCGAGGGTACGCACCGCGGCGACGCGATCGCGTTGCACGAGCTCGGCACCGGCATCCCCGAGCAGCCGCGCCGCCTCGCCGGGATGTGGCGTCAGCAACCAGCCTTCGCGCGTCATGGGCTCGGCCGCGAGCAGATTGAGCCCGTCGGCATCGAGGACGAGCGGCACGGGGAGCCGCACGAGATGTCGCCACATGCCATAGGCCCACGCGCTTTGGCCGAGTCCCGGCCCGAGGACGATGGCGTCGACCTTGCTGACGAGGTCCTCGAGGTCCGCGCCGGAACGGACTGACTTGCAAATGATTTCGGGCCGCCCGGCGAGCACGCTCGCGGCACTGTCGCTGTGCGTCGCGACGTAGACGAGACCGGCGCCGACGCGCAGCGCCGCCTCGGCGGCCAACCGGATCGCGCCCGGCATGCCGGGCCCGCCGCCCACGAGCAACAGCCGGCCGTTCGAGCCTTTGTGAGAGCTGCGCGGGCGGCGCGGCAACGCGCGCTCTAGCTCAGAAACCGTAAGCCGCGTCAGGGCTGGCGCCATGCCCGCGCCGAGATCGGGCGGCACATCCAAATCCGCTAGCTCGAGCTCGCCGATCTGATCCACCGCCGCGCCGAGGAACAAGCCCTGCTTCAGGCCGAGGAACGTCACCGTCGCCGTGGCGCGTACGGCGACCGGGCTCGGCCAGCCCGTATCGGCATCGAGCCCGCTGGGCACGTCGAGCGCGAGCACTGGCACGCCAGCCGCGTTGACCGCATCGACCGCGGTGCGGAACTCGCCGCCGACCGCGCGCGCGAGGCCTGTGCCGAGAAGCGCGTCAACGATGACGTCGGCCTGCGCGAGCGCGCGCGCGTCGAACGCGCCGAGCGGCACGCCCGCGGCGCGGCAGGCGGCGGCCGCTTGCGCTGCGGCGCCCTTGAACCGCTCGGCCGGCACGACGAGCAGCACGCTCACGGCCCGGCCGGCGGCCTGCGCGAGGCGCGCGACGACGAGCCCATCGCCGGCGTTGTTGCCGGCGCCGCAGACGATCGCGAGTGAGCGCGCCGCCGGCCAGCGGCGTAGCAGCACGCGCAGCGCCGCCGCGCCGGCGCGGCACATCAGTTCGTAGTCCGACACGCCGCGCGCGATCGCGAGCCGCTCGAGCTCGCGAACTTGCGCCGCGCTCCATACGCGCTCGGGAAGGCGTTCGGCCGAGGTGCTCATCGTGCCGCGATTATACTGAGCGTTAACTTCAGACCGGTTCCATGTCGAACTTCAGCGCTGCACAACTCGAGCAGCTCGCAGGCGAAATCAAGCAGCTCGGCCGCGATCTCGGCTTTTCGAAGCTCGGCATCGCCGCGACGAATCTCGAGGCCGACGAGGCGCGGCTCGAACGCTGGCTCGCCCTGGGACGCCACGGTGCGATGTCCTATATGGAGCGGCACGGCCGCAAGCGCACGCGGCCCGCCGAGCTCGTGCCGGGTACCGTCCGGGTCATTTCGGCGCGCATGAGCTACTGGCCGGACGGCGCGCGCGATGCGAGCGAGGCGCTGGCGGATCCGACGACCGGCTACGTGGCTCGCTACGCGCTCGGCCGCGACTATCACAAGGTGCTGCGCAAGCAGCTGCAACGGTTGGCCGATGCGATCGCGCAGCGCGTTCCCGACCTCGGCTATCGCGTCTTCGTCGACAGCGCGCCCGTGCTCGAGAAGGCGCTCGCGCGCGACGCGGGCCTCGGCTGGATAGGCAAGCACTCGAACCTGCTCGACCGCGACGGATCGTGGTTTCTGCTCGGGGAGCTCTATACCGACCTGCCGCTGCCGCCGGACGCTCCGGTGACCGAGCACTGCGGCTCGTGCCGTGCCTGCCTCGACGTCTGCCCGACGCAAGCGATCGTCGCGCCGTACGAGGTCGATGCCCGCCGTTGCATCTCGTATCTGACGATCGAGCTGCGCGGCTCGATCCCGGAGTCGCTACGCGCCGCCATCGGCAATCGAATCTTCGGCTGCGACGATTGCCAGCTCTTTTGCCCGTGGAACAAGTTCGCGCAACCGACCACCGTCGGCGACTTCGCGGTCCGTCATGGGCTCGACAGTGCCGGGCTCGTGAGCCTGTTCGAGTGGTCGGAGCAGGAATGGGAGACTCGCACGGCCGGTTCCGCTTTGCGCCGCGCCGGCTACGAAGGCTGGTTGCGCAACGTGGCCGTGGCGCTCGGCAACGCGCCTTGGGACGAGCGCGTCGTCGCGGCTCTCGCCGCTCGTGCCGAGGATCCGTCGCCGATCGTGCGCGAGCACGTGCGCTGGGCATTGGAACGGCAACGAGCTTCCGCTTCCCACGGCTAGGACTGCCAACTGCGTCACGCTTTCGACGGCGAGGTGCGCCTTACGATCGCGCCCAAACAGCCAGCGGACCTTTGATGAGCCTCGCCAATCTGGAATCTATTAAGTACGGGATCGACACGGACTTCCGGCGGTCGCTGCTGCAAGGCATCGCACTGTTTCGCGGCATCGATACCGACAGCATGAGCGACCTGCTGCCTCAATGCGGCCGCATGGATGCGCAGAAAGGAGACGTTCTTCTTTCTCCGGAACGCGAGAACCACTGCGTCTATGTCGTCTTGAGCGGCCGGCTGTCCGTGCACTTGGGCTCGCTCGACGCGCCGAAAATCGCCGACCTCGGTCCCGGCTCGTGCGCCGGCGAGATGTCCCTCATCGAGGACAAGGACCCGTCCGCGTTCGTCGTGGCGACCGAGCCGTGTCACCTCATGGTCATCAGCCACACGTTGTTGTGGCGCATGGTCGATCGCTCACACACGTTCTGCAAGAACCTGCTCATCGTGCTCTCCGAACGCGTGCGCTCGGACAACGAGTACATCGCGAACAGCCTTGGGGTGCTGCGCCAAGCCGAGCGCAGCGCGCAGACCGACGCGTTGACGGGTCTCGGCAATCGTCATTGGATGCGCACGATGTTCGAGCGCGAGGTCACGCGCGCGCTGCATTCGAACAAGACGTTGTGCCTGATGATGATCGACGTCGACAACTTCAAAGCTTTCAACGACAAGTACGGCCACATCGCGGGCGACAGCGTGCTCGTCGCCGTTGCGGAAGCGCTGCGCGAGTATCTGCGACCCACCGATCTCGTAGCCCGCTTCGGCGGCGACGAGTTCGCCGTGCTGCTGCCGGACTTGGCCCTGAATCAGGCGCGACAGACGGCCGAGCGGATTCGTCAGCAGATCGCCGGGCTGTCGCCGTCGAGTCTCGCGACTGCAGTCACCGTGTCGATAGGCCTCGCGGACCGAACGCTGAACGACGACGTCGCGAGGCTCATGCAGCGCGCGGACACCGCCATGTATAGCGCCAAGGAAACGGGCCGCAACCGCGTCGCGGTCGCCGCCGAGGCGGACCCCGCCAAATCAAACAAGTAAGTTGTCGATGAGTCGCGTGCGGCCTAAGCGCGCCGCGCCGAGCACGATCCGCGGCTCCGCGCGCTGCGAGTCCGCGGCGCCCAAGTCCCCTTGCCGCCTGATCTCGACGTAGTCGGGACGAAAACCGGCGTGCTCGAGCTCCGTGCGCGCGGCGGCCTTGAGCTGCGCGAAATCGCCCGCGCCGGCGAGCAACTGCTCGCGGACTTTCGCTAGCGCCCGGTGCAGTGCCGGCGCTTGTTTGCGCTCGTCCGCGTCGAGATAGCGGTTGCGCGAGCTCATCGCGAGACCGTCGGGCTCCCGTAGCGTCGGCCCCATGCGCAGCTCTACCGGCATGCGTAAGTCCGCAATCATCCGCTCCATTAGCACGAACTGTTGGTAGTCCTTCTGCCCGAGGAACAGGATGTCGGGCGTCACGATGTTGAGCAGCCGGCACACGACCGTCGCCACGCCGTCGAAATGCCCCGGCCGGCTCGCGCCATCGAGCTCACGGCTCAGCGCCGGCAGCTGCACGCGCACGGCTTGCTCGAGACCGAATGGATAGATCTCAGCCGCCTCCGGCACGAACAGCAAATCGACGATGCCGGCCGCGGCAACGAGCGCTTCGTCGGCTGCGACCGTGCGCGGGTATGCGGCGAAATCCTCGTTCGGACCGAACTGCGTCGGATTGACGAAGATGCTCATGACGACTCGGTGCGCCCTCTGCGCACAGAGCGCCGCGAGGCTCATGTGCCCGGCATGTAGGTTGCCCATCGTCGGGGCGAACGCGACGGCATCGCCGGCGGCGCGCCACTCCGCGACCGCCGCGCGGACCGCGCTCACGCTTCGGACTACACGCAGGGTCGCCATGGCGCTGCTTCCGATGATCGAGCGCTCGACATTACCCTACCGGCTCACTGCAAGAAGCAGTGCTCTTCGGCCGGGTAGCTGCGGTCCTTGACCGCCCGCACGTACGCGCGCAGCGCTTCGAGCGGCGAGTCCCGGCCCGTCATGTAGTTCTTCACGAACCTCGGCATCCGGCCCTGCGTGATGCCGAGCACGTCGTACAGCACGAGAATCTGACCGTCGACGCCGGGACCCGCGCCGATGCCGATCACGGGCACTTGCACGGCGTCGCGGATCGCGGCGGCGAGCGGATTCGGCACGCACTCGAGCAGTAAAGCGTCGGCGCCGGCGCGCTCGAGGGCCCGCGCATCCTCGAGCATGCGCTCCGCGGCGTCGTGCTCGCGCCCCTGCACCTTGAAGCCGCCGAGCTTGTGCACGGACTGAGGCTTCAGGCCGAGGTGCGCGCAAATCGGAATGTCTTGGCTCGCCAGGTGCTCGACGATGCCGACTTGCCCACGCCCGATCTCGAGCTTGACCATCATCGCGCCGCCTTCTTGCATCAGCCGCACAGCGTTGGCGAGCGCCTGCTCGGCCGTCGTGTAGCTCATGAACGGCATGTCGACCATGAGGAACGCGCGCTGGAGGCCCCGCGCCACGCAGCGGCTGTGATAGACCATTTGGTCGACGGTCACGGGCACCGTGGTGTCGAGACCTTGGATGACCATGCCGAGGCTGTCGCCGACGAGAACGACGTCGGTGCCCGCAACATCGACGAGCTGCGCGAAGCTCGCATCGTAGGCTGTCAGGCACGCAATCGGCTCGCGCGCCTGCCGCATGTCGCGCAGCGTGCTGATGTTGACCGGCGGCGACTCCATGCCGCGCTGTTGCAACTGCTTGTACATGTCGACCCCTGCCGTTCGATTCAGGTCAGCGGCGCGCCGGCCGGATTGAAGAAGTGCCGGCCGTGCTTCACGCGCAAGATCGTTTGTAGAAGCTCTTGATAGTCGGATTCGCGGTGGATCGGGTCAATGGTCGCGGCGTTGACGATCAGCAGGGGCGCCGCGTCGAAATCGTAGAAAAAACGGGCGTACGCGTCGCCGAGCCGCTCGAGGTAGTCCGGCTCGATCAGTTGCTCGTACGGAATGCCGCGGCTCGCCACGCGCTTCAACAGAACCTGTGCCGGCGCCTGCAGATAGACGACCAAGTCCGGCGTCGGTGGATCGAGCTCGAGAGTGTCCGCCACTTGGTTGTACAGACCGAGCTCGTGCGGATCGAGGTTGAGCTCGGCGAACAGGCGGTCTTTCTGCAGCAGGAAGTCCGCGATGCGAACAGGCGAGAACATGTCACTCTGACGAATCTGCTCGATCTGCTTCGCGCGCTGGAACAAAAAGAATAGTTGTGTCGGCAGCGCGGACTGCCGCCCGTTGCGATAGAACGCCTCGAGGAACGGGTTCTCCTCCGCTCGCTCGAGTAT
>Ga0111538_10005423_pt1 | contig 17436 bp, 12 predicted proteins | sample SoiMethybrSBSTD1_FD_79669 | JGI IMG/M metagenome (GOLD analysis project Ga0111538, IMG submission 79669) | Bulk soil microbial communities from a Populus tree surrounding site in Tennessee, USA - Soil MetaG P. TD hybrid SBSTD1 (version 2)... | ecosystem: Environmental > Terrestrial > Soil >...
CACTCGGCCTGTACGTACTGCTCATAGCGGCCTCGTTCGCCTACTTCCACCCCATCTACGTCGGCGACTCCATCCCGTACGACTCCTGGTGGGACCGCATGCTCCTCGGCCGTCGCTGGGTGTGACGATCATGGGAGCTTGGTGTAGTCCCGGGTGAGCCAATGCTCGGGGCGCACCAGGATGCGCACCATCTGCTCGGTGGAGCCCGGGGTGCTCTCGATGTACCCGTCGGCGCCATCGGGCCCCAGGTAGCGCTTGGCCATCTCCCAGCGCTGCTCGACCGTGACGGACTCCTCGATCGCGGTGACCGGGCCCTCCGCCGAGGCGTACCGGTACGGCAGTTCCCCGTTCTGCACGGTCACGGTGACCCGGCCGGCCGCGCGGATGAGCGCTGTCTTGCGGCTATTCCGCGCGGTGATCAGGCTGATCTCCCCGCCGGGCCGGTAGTCGTACCAGATCGGCACGGCCAGCGGCGCCCGGCCGCTGTCGTCGGCCACGGACACGATGGCCACATGCACGTCGGCGAGAAAGGCCTCGCGTTCCTGGACCGTCATTGCCAAGGACATGGGGTCAACCTATCGGAAGCCCCGCTGGGACAACTGTGCCGGCCGCCACGCTGAGTGCATGATGCGACGGTCTTCGCGCGGCGGCGCTACGCGCCGCCGCGCGAAGACGGCGAGCAGTCGTCAGGGGCAGCTATTGAATGTGCCGTTGATGCAGAGGTCGGTTCCGTTGCCGGCGTCGCCGGTGTTCGTACCGCCGCCGCCGTTGATGAGGTCGGTTCCGTCACCGCCGAACATCGTGTCGTTACCGCCGCCGCCGACCATCAGGTCGGTCAGACCGCCGCCGTCCAACATGTCATCGCCGTCCGCGCCGATGAGGATGTCGATGCCCTGGCCCAGCGGCTGTCCGGGCTGCGTGTCGCCGATCAGGTTGTTCTTGCCGTTGCCGGTGGCGACGATGAGGTCGTTGCCGTCGCCGCCCTGGCCGAAGTTGCTGTTGGCGGCGTCGCTGCCGCTCGGGCCGAGGTTGATCACGTCGTTGCCCTCGTCGCCGGTCACCTGGTCGCTGCCGTCACCGGCGTCGGCGAAGTCGTTGCCCGAACCGAGGCAGATCAGGTCTCCGTAGTCGGAGCCGCGGACGATGTCGTCTCCCGTGTCGCCATAGAACCAGATCGGAGTAGTACCGGTCGCGGCGACGATGTCGTCTCCTGAGGTGCCGAGGTGCGTTTCGTAGCCCAGCGCGGCAGCGGCCGCCTCGGTGAAGCCGAAGCAGGTGGGAACCGCCACGGCCGACGCGGGCGGTGCTGCGGTGAGGGTTGCGCCGATGGTCAGGACCGCTGCGGCGATGACGGCCAGTCGACGATTACGCATGATGAAGCCTCCAGTCTCCGGTGCATGTCATGCCAGGCAGCGTCCGCGACCCACCTTCGGCGAAGCTTGCGCGAACCTTGAGGAGATTGATCCCTGTCGTTGACACGACATACTGATCCGAGCGATGCGTCGGCGCCGAAGCTCGATCTTGGATCGTTGACCGGCGGGATCCGGGCTCCGTACGGTAGTCAGATGTCTCGGCCGCACCGGAGGTAGCGAAAACATGACTGTATCCGCGATGAGTTCCGCTCCGTTGCCGTCACTGGAACTGGTGGATTTGCGTGGGAGGATGCGCCGATTCATCGACGATGAGGTCGTTCCGGCCGAGCCGGAATTCTTCGCGCAGCAGGAGCGGACGGGCTTCGCTGGTGCTGCGGTGCTCGAGCCCCTGCGGGCCGCCGCGAAGGCGAAGGGTCTGTGGGCGCTCGGCCACCCGAAGGAGATCGGCGGCGGCGGACTGTCCTTTATGGACTTTGTATATCTCAACGAGATCATCGGACGCTCCGAGCTAGGGCAGCTCGCGGTGGGATCCGTGTCGATGCAGGACTCGATCATGCTGCACCGGTACGGCTCGGAGGAACACAAGCAGCGGTGGCTGCGGCCGATGGTGGCCGGCGAGATCTTCCCATCGGTCGGGCTGACCGAACCCGAAGTGGCGGGCTCGGATCCCACCCTGATGCGCGCCACCGCGCGCTTCGACGGCGACGACATCATCGTCAACGCGCACAAGTGGTTCACCACCGGTGCGAATAGCGCCGCGTTTACCACCGTGTTCGCCGAGACCGAGCCGGACGCGGTGGCGCACCGCCGGTTCTCGGCGATCATCGTCCCGACCGACAGCCCCGGCTACGAGATCGTCCGGGTGATCCCGACCATGGGTCACACCGGCGGCGGGCATTGCGAGATCCGGCTCACCGATGTGCGGGTGCCCGGGACCAACCTGCTCGGGGGCCGCGGAGAGGGCTTCGTCATCGCCCAGCACCGGCTCGGACCCGGCCGGATCTTCCACTGCATGCGCTGGCTCGGCCAGGCTCAGCGCGCATTCGAGCTCATGTGCGCACGGGCCACCACGCGCTACGCCCACGGCTCGCTACTGTCGGAGAAGGGCGAGATCCAGCGGTACGTGGCCGAGTCCGCCGCGGAAATCCAGAGCCACCGCCTCATGACCCTGGACGCCGCCCGCCGGATGGACACTGGAGACGACGCCCGGATCGAGATCGCGCTGATCAAGTTCCAGGGCGCAACGATGCTCCACAACGTCATCGACAGGGCCATCCAGGTCCACGGTGCGCTCGGGGTTTCCGGCGATACGCCGCTGGAGCGGATGTACCGCGAGGCCCGGTACGCGCGGCTCTACGACGGTCCGGACGAGGTTCACCGGGCGTCGGTCGCCCGCCGGCTCCTCAAGGATCCGGGCTCGGCTCCGTGGGTGTGACGCCGGTCGACAGCGGGATCGACGAGCTGCGACCCGTGCTCGCCGATGCGCTGGGCGTCGAGCACGTCGAACAGTTGGTCGCACGACCGTTGTCGGCCGGGGCGTCCAGGCTCACCTGGGCGCTGGACGTCGAGGTCGACGGCACCGTCCACCGGCTGGTGCTCCAGCGGCAGCGGACCACCGGCATTCCGCCGGCGGCGGGCCGGATGGACGTCGGGACCGAGGTCCGGCTCCTGCAGGCCGCGCACGCGGCCGGGGTGCCCGTGCCGGTGGTCATCACCGCCGGCACGTCCTACCTCATCACGTCCCATGTGGACGGTGAGACGATCCCGCGCCGCATCCTGCGCGACCCCACGCTCGCGACGGCCCGGTCCCGGTTCGCGACCGACTGCGGCCGGATCCTCGCCGGCATTGCGTCGATCGCCATCGATGCGGTCGCCCCGATCCCGGCGTCTGATCCGTTGGACCTCGTGGAACAGCTGCTCGACCGGGCGGGCACCAGGCGTCCCAGCTTCGAGTACGCCCTGCACTGGCTGCGGGTGAACAGACCTCCGCGCGGACGCACGGTCGTGGTGCACGGCGACTTCCGCAACGGCAATCTCATCGTGGGTCCGGAGGGCGTGCGGGCGGTCCTCGATTGGGAACTGGCCCACGTCGGCGATCCGCGCGAAGATCTGGGCTGGTTATGCGCCCGGGTCTGGCGCTTCGGCGCGCCCGCGGCCGTCGCCGGCATGGGTTCGCTGGCGGACCTCCTCGACGCCTACGCCCACCACGGCGGCCACCGCGTAAACCCGGCTGACCTGTTCTGGTGGCAGGTGCTGGCCACCCTCCGCTGGGGCGCGATCTGCCTCGAACAGGCGCGCGTGCATCTGTCCGCGGAGTTCCGGTCGGTCGAGCTCGCCGTGATCGGCCGCCGCGCAGCGGAAATGGAATACGAGCTGATGCGGATGCTGGCATGAACGACGTGCACTCCCACCCGAATGCCGCCGAACTGCTCGACGCGACGATCGAGTTCCTCACCGATGCCATCACACCGGCGATTCCGGTCGAGCACGCTTTCCACCTCCGGGTCGCGCTCAACGCTTTGGGCATGGTCCGCCGTGAGCTGGAGTCCACTGTGGACGACGACGCGGCGCACCGCGGCCGATTGGCCGCCATCGGCTACGCCGACGACGGCGCGCTCGCCTCCGCACTGCGCGCGGGCGAGGTGCCCGCCGACCGGATGCCCCAGGTACGCGCAAGCCTGCTCGCCGACGCCGAGGCCCGGCTGCGCGTCGTCAATCCGCGCTTCGTGGCCGACTACGACGCCGACCCGTCCACCTGAACCCGCGGCCGGCGCGCTGCGGTGTCCCGCTGTCAGTGCCCGGTCGGATAGGGGTGCGCCGCCGCGTTCGCCAGGGCGATGAAGGCGGGCATGTTGAGGCTCCAGAAGGACGACATGCACGAGTACCGCGGAAAGAAGCCACTGCATCCGGACGCGTTCGGGCCGACCTCGATGGTGTATCCCGGAATGCCTCGCGTGCCGTAGATCCAGTCGTCGGTCGCCCCGGGCGCGAAGTAGTTCAGGCCGCCGTCACCGTGCACGACGTCGTAGTGGTTGGCCCGGCTCATCGCCGTGGCGATCGTCCGGAGGTCGTCGTTGTTCGGCGCGAGTGTGTTTGTCCAACCGTACGGGTAGATGTCGAGCTCGGCGTAGCTGTGCAGGGTGACGAACGTCCCGGTGGTGTCGGTGGTCGCGGCCGAAAAGTCGGCGCTGGGTTTGGTGTCGCGGTAGATGCCGGCCAGGAAGTTCTGGATGCCTTGCGTCTCCGGTTCACTGGCCGCGCTCGTGCCGGGATAGGTCTCGCTGCACCTGGTGCCCTGGTTCACATCCCAGTGGTAGCTCGAATTGCGGTTGAGGTCGACGCCGCGACCGGTGCCGGAGCATCCGTTGTCGTGGGCGTTCTTGCGTTGGGAGACGGGTCGCGTCGAGTTCGACGAAACGATGTCGACGCCGTCCGGATTGGCGATCGGGATGACCCACAGCTCGGTGGTGTCCATGAGGCGTGTGACGTCGGCGTTGCCGCCGTAGTTGTCCACCAGGTAGTCGATCCACATGTAGGCGAGCTCGCCGGTCGCCAGTTCGCGCGCGTGCATCTGGGCCATCAGGGTGAACTTCGGCTTGGCGCCGCCGGTGTTCGTCGCGCAGTCCCCCGCCTTCACTTTGGTGATGCACAGGGCCTGGATGTCGTGGCCCCTGCCCTGGGTCTTCAGCCATGACTGGCCGATGGTGCGCAGGACGACCAGATCGGGACGGGCCGAGGCGACCTGCTGGTTGTGGGCCTCATGTCCGGCAGTGGTGTGGTAGCCGCCGTAGAACGTCCCGCCCGCTTGCAGCGACGACGACACCGGTTGGTGGAGAGGGCCGGCATAGCGCACCGTCAGGCCGCGGCTGCGCAGTCGCTGGGCGTCGGCGGTGGTCGCCAGAATCGGCACGCCGTGGGTCTGTGGTCCTTCCAGCACGTCGTAGCCGCGCTGGATGAGATCGGCGGCCAGGCCGGTTGCGGCCGTGGATGGCGACGTGACGTCGTAGTAGGCCGGTTCACCCTCGTCCGGGACCGCCGCGGCGGCGCTGCCGGGCAGCGCCATCCCGGCGCCGAGGAGGGACAGCAGGACGGCTGTGGTGGCGGCGAGCAATCTGCGGAGGTGCCACCGGCGAGGGAGCGCGAACCTGGTCATCGATACCTCGATCGTGGGTGGCCCGGCGTCACCGTGCACCGAGACATTGCATCCACGATGATCGATGCGAGCGGTCCCGTCAATATCGGGAACGAGGCGTCGGGATGACCGGGCCGCGAGACCTCGAACCCGTCGAATTCATTCCGTCAGCCACCAGGGACTGGTGTACGCGATGCCGCGCCCGAGCCCGGAGTATTCGGCGGGGGCTTCCGGGCCGGCGGACTCGCTCAGGTCCGTCACCCGGAGCACCACCCAGTTGCCGCCGTCCGGGTCGAGGTCGACCTCGAATGACACGGTCGGTTCACCCGGACCCGGCACCCGAATCTCGACGGCGGTTGCCAGGGCCGGAGCCGGCCGGCCCGGTCGCAGCACCTGGACACACAGCCGCCGACCATGCCATGCCCGGCCGCGATCGAGGTCCACCTCAACGAGAACCGGGCCGCGCGCATGGACGAGGTCGGTGCCCATCCGGGCACGCGGACCGGGCCTCGTGCGCGAGGTCAGCGCCGCGTCCACACGCAGCCCCTTGACCCGGCTGGCGAAGACCCGCCGGGCCCGCAATGCCTCCGCAACGCCCCGCCGGGAAAGCTCATGGACGTAGAGCCCGGCCCGGCCCTTGCCGTCCGGACCGCCCCAGTCGGCGCCATGCTCGTCCGTCACCCCGATCAGACCAACCCGCCAACCGGCATCGAGGCTCTCGCACAGCGGGGACGCGCGTCCGGCCGGACCGAACAGGTACTCGTCGGTCTTGTTGAAGACCTCCTGCGTCACGACGTGATCGGCCAGCGCCGGTCGGTAGGCGAACCGGCCGAAGCGCCGCCGCCCTGTACCGGGATGGTTGAACCCCGCCAGGACGGCACCGAACGACGGATCCGGGCGCTCGACGTGTCGCTCCAACCACCGCCACATGCCACGCATCGACCCGAACGTCCGCAGCGGATCGGTGAACTGTTCGCTGCCCCACACGTTGAGGTGGCCCTGGGCGAAGTGCGACCATTCGAACCCGCGCAAGGCGACGAACGAGCCATCCGCGTTCGCGGCGTCGGCCAGCCCGGCGGTCAGGCGCCAGGCTCGACCGTCGATGCCGGTCCACCCGGGCGCATGTACCAGGCCGAGGAAGGCGGAGGCCCATCGGCTGTGATCCGTGATGGCCGCAACGTCCAGCCCGTGGGCGCGAAGCGTCGGGAAGACCGCGGCAGGCTCGCCCGCACCGTCGGAGAGGGTCGTGTGGTTGTGCAGGTCGGCGTGCACGAGAAACGGACCCGGGAAGAGCCGGGACCGGCGGTCGGTCCCCCAGGCGTCCACCGGACCAGGTGACGGTTCCGACGGCATGCGCGGGAGCCTACCGGGGTCCGGTCGGGTCCAGTTGGAGTCGGCCGTCCGACCGCTCGTTCAGAATCAGTTGCAGGGCCGACCGCGAGGTGTAGCCGAGCAGCCGGGACAGCTCCGCGGTGAGCGGAGCGACGTGTTCGGGCGGCGCCAGCAGGCGGATGGTGAGGCAGCCGCCGGCGAAGACGTCGAAGCGGACGATCGTGACGCGCGGGCTCGTGGGCTCCATCCGCTGGTAGCGCCGGATGTCCGGAAGGCTTGCTTCGATCTCACCGGCGTCGCCCGGATCGCAACCGGCGGTCAGCTCCGCCACCACCGCACCCATGCCCGCGCGGTCGTGGTCGAGAGTCAGGACCGATCGCCCGCTGTTGGCCGACACGTTGGCGAGCGTCCAACCGGCAGGAAGCGATCGCACGCACGGCACCTGCGCGGCGGTGGGCACCGACTGCGCGATCAGCCACAGCGGCTCGGGATCGTCGCACGGCAGGGCGCCGACGTTGAGTGGAGTCCGGACGGCCAGCGAGTTGTCGGCGGCGCCACCGACAACGATCATGCCGGCCAGGATCAGGACCGCCACCGCGCACCCGAGCAGCAGGACCCGGCGCACGCTCCACCGCTGGATCGAGATCGGCTCCGGGGGACGCGGAAGCAACGCGCAGAACCCGGCATGAAGATCGCGACCCTGCGCGCGCATCATCCGGCGCAACTGGGAGGGCAGCGCGAGGCCCCGGGCGGCCGCGAACCCCTCGGTGATCTCCTCGACGGTGAACTGGCGCAGTGCCCGCCGGTACACCCGCCCGGGATCGGTGCGCAGGGCGAGGCACAGCATCATGTTCGCCAGGTCGACCGCCTCGCGCCACGGGCTGGGCCGGGCCTCGGTGAAGGCCACGTCGATCAGCAACAGCCGGCCGTCGCGTACCAGTAGATTGGCGGGCTTGATGTCGCGGTGGGCGAGACCGGCGTCCCACAACGTGCGGACAATTCGCAGGCCATCATCGATGATCCGGTCGTCGACCTCGGCCTCGCCGAGTTCCACCGCGCCGTCGAAGAACTCCGTGACGAGCAGATACTCCCGTTCCGGAGTGAGCTCGACGAACCCGTACGGGGTCGGGCTCGGAAGGCCCGCCCGCTGCATCAGGGACAGCGCGTAATCCTCCTGCTGGACCAACCGCCGCACGGTGTTGAACGGCTTCTCGTCCTCCAACCTGCCGTACATCAGTTCCCGCCCGAGCTTGTACCAGCGGTCCGACTGCAGGTGACTCTTGGCGTACAGCTTGCCGAACAACACCCGCGGCGGCTCGGCCTTGACGCTGATCCGCAACGGCGTGGATCCGGCCGAGCCGGCCAGCCCGAACGGCCTGACGTCCTCGACGATCACCCCCAGCTGATCGCGCAACCCGCGCCGGATCGCCTCGCCCCGGGCACCGCCGACGTCCAGATGGGCGCTGCGACCACGCCGGTACGTCACCGGGAACACCTCGCTGGGCGCGAACCAGCGAAAGGCCAGCAGCGGGACGGTCACGCCCAACACGACCGCCAGCAGCACGTCGGACGGCGCGTCGATACCGAGCGCCACGCGGCTCAGGGCGACCAGCGCCACCACGCCGGTCGCGATCCACTTGCCGACGCCGCGCCAGCGACCCTCCGGCACCAGCGAGTACAGGATGGCCACCAGTCCGCCCGTGAACAGCGCAAGTTGCAGGGACGGCAGCGCCCAGCCACCCCAACCCGCCCCGAACACCACCCCGAACGGCCGGGGCCGCCGCATGATCGGATCGAGGACGTCCGACACCCCGGACTGCAGCACCGCCGCCACCACCAGCCAGATGATCAGATGCCGGAACCGGCGCAACGCGATGAGCGTCACGATCAACGCCGGTGACACCGTGGACAGCACCCACCACGAGCTGAGCGCGCCGAAGCCCCGGAAGAGGCCGACGAGCCCCGGCGTGTCCAGGTCCCGCAGCCACCGGACGACCGCATCGTCGAGGACGGTCACCTCCACGGCGACGCCGCGCAGGCCACCTGCGAAGGTGAGCACCGCCGCCCCGACGAGCACGATCGCTGCCACCAGCCATCCCACGCCGCTCGTCTTCAGATGGCGAGGTAGCGGCGGCGGTTCACCGGACGGCCGGCGGCGAGGGGCGGGCCGAACGGTGTCGGTCGAAGCCATCGGAGCCGTCGGGACCGCCACTCCGGTCGACTTGTCGGCGGGCTGGTCCATGGACTCTCCCAACCACGACGGCTCACCCGGGCCACCTGAACATTCTTCGTGGTCTTCCGATGTGTCAAGGCGGAGCCCAGGGTTCCCCCTCGTCTCCGAGCCGGACAGCGGCGCCCGCGTCGAACCCGGCGGCCCGTGGCGCTCCCGTCCCGGCTCCGGCTGACCGAGGCACGGCGCCCCGCACCGTCACGGTGACGGGAGCGCTGGATCTCGCCGCGATCGCCGCCCTGCTTGAGGACCTGTACGGACTGATCGACGCGGGACACGCACGGCTGATCCTCGACCTGGGCGGGCTGCGGCTGTGCGATGCCACCGGGACGTCGACGTCTACCCCACCATCGCTGCGGCGACGGTCGGCGCCGACGACGAGCGGATCATGCGGTGAGGCAGGCGAAGCGCAGCGATTGGACCGGGTGATGGCGTCGGCCACCCAGGTCCCTGCAGGTCGATGGCGTCGGGCTGATCGCCGGCGCGGTGGAGTCCTGAACAGGTGCGGGCCGTGGAGGCGTGCGCCGGCATCGTCGGCGTGCTGATCCGCCTCGGCAGCCAGGAGCGGCGGCCGGCCTTCGATGCGATGCCGGGCGGCGACGATAGGCTCTACTCCGATGCCGAACATCGATCCGGACCTGCTCGCGGCAAGCCTGCGCCGGTTGGACAGCCAGGCGGGCGGCGATGTCGCGCACGCGCTGGAGCAGACCGCCCACGCCTGTGTCGCGCTGTTCGGAGTGACGGGTAGCGGCGTCATGATCGCCGACGAACACAACAACCTGCACTACGTCGCCGCCAGCGACGCACCGGGCCGCGTACTCGAGATCGTGCAGACCGAAGCCGGTCAAGGGCCGTGCGTGGAAGCGTTCGTCACCAATACCGTCACCATCAGCGAGGACGCCGCCACCGACCCCCGCTGGCCCGCCATCACCGATGCCCTGACCAGCCATCACATACACGCGGTTCTCGGGGTCCCCGTGCGCATCGGCGGGATCCCGATCGGGACGTTGAACGTCTACCGCGACGAGCCCTACGAGTGGGACGAGTCCGAACAGGCCGGGCTGCGCCGCTACAGCGACGTCATCGAGACGACCCTCACCGCCGCCATGGCCGCCCACCGCGCCGGCGCGCTGGCCGACCAGTTGCAGTACGCGCTGAACTACCGCGTCGTCATCGAGCGGGCCGTCGGCTACCTCATGGCCAGCCGCCAGTTGGACGCCACGGCCGCGTTCGACCTGCTCCGACGCACCTCCCGCAGCAACCGCCGCAAGGTCGCCGACCTCGCCCAACACCTGCTTACCCACGGCAGCCTGCCGCCGGAACAACACCGCTGACCGGCGGTTGTTCTCGTCCCGGCTGCTACCGCGTATGGGGGCGGACCGTTGCCCAGACGATCTTGCCCCGGTCAGTCGGTGTGCTGCCCCACCGGCGGCGAGCGCTTCCACGATGACCGCCGTGTCCCGGCTTCCCCCGCCGTTGACCGGACTTTCGTCGACTATGAAGATCGCTCGGTGCCCAAAATGGCTCGCACCGTCCACTATGGTCAGTGTGACGGTGCGTTCCAGCATGTCAAAGGGTGGAGCTGATGACCGCTTACTCGAACCCGTCCGAGCAGATCAGAGCGATCCGGTCAGCGCTTGCAGATCCTCAAAGCTCAATAGCGGAGCATGACCCGGGCCATCATGCGCCAGGAGCCGCCGGTAAGTCCGAGCCGCTTCTCTACCCGCGTGCCTGAACCTGCGGCCGTTACCTGACCGCCGGGCGGCCCATTGCGGGCGCGGCGGGTGAGCCACTCAATCAACGGCGCACCGACCGCTGTCAGGATGAGCCACACTACGGGCAGCTCGTTGACGCTGACCACGACGATGGCGGTCCATAGCGCGATGTAGGCCCCGCCTTGACCGCGGATGTAGCGCGGGAGCCAGTTGGGGCGCCCCTGCCGTGCCGCGATGACGGCTCGTAACGCGAAGGCGTAGCTACCGGCGGCGACCAGTAGGAACCGGTCACATACTGGATCTTCAGCATCGACGCGGCGGCCGGCACCGCCGGGCCGGCGAGGGACACCGCGGCGCCGGCGACGAACGCCACCGCGAGCAGCCCGACCCACGACATCGGCCGGCGCGTAACCTCCACATGAGCTGATCTCCTTCTGTTTGGATAGCCGGTCCGGATGGGCGTCGCTGACGCTCAGGCGTCCGCGCAGAATGCGTATGCGGTGATCCACCATGCCGAGGTGGTCCCGTCGTTCGCCATGCCGAGCACGTTGGCGCTAGGGCCGATGGCATGGTCGGCGGTCGGGCGGGGCGCGAGGCCTGCACGAGGTCTGGACCCGCCGCGTCCTGCCGGCCTGAGGTCAGTCGAAGGTCGGGGCTCTCTGCGCCTGGTAGAACACGACGGCGAGCTCGGGCACGAGCAGCGGCTCCTGCGCGGGGTCGAGGGCCACGGTGACCAGCCCACCGATGCCGAGGTGGTGCGCGACGAGGCCGCCGACGAACCCGAGATCCACCCCGGCGAATACCGGCACCGGCGAGGTCAGGTCGTCGGGGTCGCTGCCGTCCAAGGTGTACGTGAGGGTGGTGTTCGGGTCGGCCTGACCGCCCGGTGAACCGTCGCCGCGCACCCCGTCACGCTGCGGCGTTCGGGTGGCGGCGCGCGCGTCGCCGAACATTAGCCGGGCGGCCATCGACGCCAACGGCGCCATCGCGGCCACCTCGTCGGGCGTCAGCGCGCGGTCGACCTCCCGGTCGTACTGATCGACGTATGTGCGCAGCACCGTCTTGCCCTGAGCGTTGGTGAACTCCTCGGTCACCGTCACGCGCACGGTCTCCACGTCGTACAGCCGCGTCGCCGCCGCCTGCAGTCGGGTGAGGTCGACGAGCACGTCGAGCGGGTGCGTCACGGCGCTGAGCAGGCTGACCTTCGCCGTACCGGCGTCGTCGGCGGAGCCCAGGACGAGCCGGATCGGCGCGTCGGCCGTGAAGAGCACCCTGGTGTGCCGGTCGGTACCGTTCTCGGCGGTCAGCGCGTAGCCGACCGTGATCGTGCCGTGCGGGTCGGCGGCGCCCGGCAGCGCCCGCGGGATCGTGACGACGGGTGGGTTCGCGGCCCGCAGCTGGATCGTGCCGGACGGGTCCGGGGTGAACGGTGGCTTCGCCAGCTGCCGCAGCGCCTCCCGCCCGGCCGTGCGCAGGTTCGGCGAGAACCGGTACCGCTGGAATGCCGAGACCAGCAGTGTATTGACCGTGTTCTGCGACGCCACCAGCGACAGGTAGTGGTTCGGGCCGTCGGCCGGCAACCGGGCCGCGTCGTTGATCACCACCGAGCGGGCGTCGGCGCGGACCGTGCTGGCCGGCACCGGATAGCCGGGCACCGTGCCGAACGTCGACTCGAGGTAGAGGCTGCCGCTGTCGCCGGGGTCGCCGGTGACCTTCGAGACGGTCACCGGCAGGTCGAGGCCGAACATCGCGGCCGGGTGCCCGCCGTGCAGATAGTCCAGCCACAGCGTGCGCAGCTTCTTCTCCAGGACGTCTCCGACCGCGTCGAGCAGGACGCTGCTCGAATCGACGATCACCTGAAGGATGAAGTCGACGATGCGGTGCAGCGGGCTGGGCACGTTGGAGGTCAGCTCGGAGGAGACCCGGCCGGACAGGCTCACCTCGACGTCCGGCTCGTGGAGCCCTTGCGCGTTCGGCACCAGCCGCACCCGCACCTCGGCGGTGAGGCCGGCGACGCGCAGGCTGACGAAGGCCGCGTCGAGCGCGACGAAGCTGGCGATCGAGCCGATCAGCGGCAGCACCCAGGCGAGGCCGGGCATGAAGATCGGCACGATGGCGCTGGCGGCCAGGACGATCCAGTACAGCCGGCCCGGCGCGCGGTTCAGGCGGCCGCGAAGCCGGATGCCGCCGAGGTTCAGCGTGGCGGAGATGCCGTCGTTCTCGCACCGCAGCCGCTCGATGAGCGTGTCCGGCACGGTGAAACCGGCGGTGTAGCTGGTGATCTCACCGACGAGCAGGTCCGAGCTGAACGTGAGCCTCCGCGGCAGGCCGGGTACGGCGAGGGAGCCGTACGTCTCCAGCAGCAGGGCGTGCGCGAGGTGCAGCTTGTCATTGTTGCTGAGCATCGTCCAGGCGGTACCTGCCGCCGCCAGGGCGGTGGCGACCTCGGCGGGCAGCCGGGCGATCGCTGCCGGCGGGTACGTGCCCGCGATGACGGCGGCGTTGGCGTCGCGCATCGCCATCCGGTCCAGCCAGCCGCGGCCCCGGATGGTGCCCCAGTCGGCGACCTCGACGGCCGGTCCGGTGTACCCGCCGACCGGCGCCGGCGGCGCGACGTCGTGCAGCAGGCAGAAGCCGAGCGTGTCGAAGCCGGGCGGGAACGTGTTGGTGTGCGGGTCCCGGCCGGCGAGCACGCCGCGGCGTACCGCGTCGAGCCAGGGCAGGACGGCGGCGCCACCGGTGAACTGGAACGTCGTGTCGGCCAGCGGGCGCAGCGCCCGGTTGACGATCTCCTTGACGTCGGTGAGCAGGCGCTGCTCGACCAGCAGGCCGAGGGTGGCGCCGTTCGTCGTCGGTGGCGTCGGCTTCGGGCGCGGGCGCGGCTCGCCCTCCGGCTCGGGCAGCGTGTCGTCGTCGCGCGGGCGCAGACCGACCGGCGCGTCGTCGCTCGGGCGCAGCGCCGCGCCACCGCGCCGGCGGACGCTGACCGGTGCGCTGGGTGGCGCCGCGGCGCGGTCGGCCCGGCCACCGGTGCGCACGGGCACCGGCGGCGGGTCCGCGCCGTCACCGCTGTCCCAGTCGGTGATCTGGAAGCTGGCCAGCTCCGCGCCGGTGTCGAGCACCTCGACCGTGCCGCTGATCGGGGTGCCGGTGGCGGTCACCAGCTCGACAACCTGTGCGAGCGGGTAGCCGGTCGCGCCGTGCAGGACGGCGTCGCCGAGGATGGCCTCGACGACCCGTCCGACCAGCGGGTGCGCCGGCCGGCGACGGTCGACCAGCAGCCGGTGGCGGTAGCGGCGAGACGTGCCGAGCTCTTCGAGCGCGACGACGACCGCTGCCGCCCGTACCCCTTCTGCCGCCGTGACATCGGCGACGCTTGGCTCGTCGAGCGCCACGACGGGCATCTCGCACCGTGCGGGCAGCAGCTCCGCCCGTGGAACGGTGAGCAGCTCACCCTCCTCGTGTGCCAGGCAGCTCACGCCCTCGTCGTCTTCGGTGAACGTGACGCCCGTGCCGAAGACCGTCGGGCCTTCGACGTCCATGCGCCGCGTGCGCGCGGTCACCAGGATGCGGGCCGACTGCGGCGAGGTGACGTCGAGCTCCAGGTAGTGAGCCGCGTCGCCGGCGTGCAGGAGCAGGTCGAGCGCGTCCGCGCCGATCGACCATTGAACCGTGCAGCCGAGCCAACCCTGGTCCGCCTCCACAGCACCCGCCCCCATTCGACTCGATGAAGCTTGTCGATACGTGAGGATACGGGTGCGGGCGGTGCCGCCGAGTCGGTTTCTACTCCGTTCCCGGCTTCGAAGAGCACCAGCCGCACGAGACGCACCGAGTTCGGCTCGGCCCGCTGGATCGCGGTCGTCGCCTGCTGGATCGCGTCGTCCTTCGGCCAGCCGAAGATGCCCGCGGAGATCAGCGGGAAGGAGACGATCTGCGCGCCGAGCTCACCGGCGACGCGCAGCGCGCTGGTTTGGCAGCTCTACGCATCCTGATAGTCGCCCACGCCAGTACCCCGCACCGGTACCTCTGGTTCGTCGGCGATTGAGATTTTGGCTCCCGTCTGGCGAAATCATCGCGTACGCCGTGGCGCTTGGGCCGAGGACGCAGTCTGCGATCGCGGCGTCCGTCCTACGTGGACCGCCACCATGCGACCAGGCGCGCGGCAACGGGGCCAGTCTCGACGTCACCATGCGACATGCCGAAGTGGCCGGCGAGTCCGTCGTCCAGGAATTGTCGGACCTGCCTCATGTCGGCGCCGCCCGCCAGCCTCATGAGGAGAGGAGCGATCATGCAGTCCGCGGGACGGAGTTGCGTCTGAGCTCGACCAATCACAACTCGCAGAAGCGTGCCGCGAAGTGGTCCACCGTCATACCGGACCTTGACGATCCTGCGCACTGGGATTGGCCGCTGGTGACCCGAGTCTGCTCCTCGACCGCGGTGGCCACGGGTGACGGCGCAAGGCGGCACCTCTCGCCCGCGCAGGTGACTCCACTCAGCCCAGCAGCCTCGGAGGTGGGCGTGTCGGCTGAGTACGTCCTGGTCGTGGCAGTGGTCTTTGTCGGCGCCAGCGCGGCGCGGCAGCGGAGCCACTGGGCCGGTTGGCGAGTTGACACGGCGGCGACTCACGTGAGGTGAGCGCAGCCGGTCACCGGGCGTCTCGTAGTTGAAACACGACCAGTCCGGCGAGGACCGTGGCGGCGGTGTAGGCGGACAGGACGCCGAGCCCGGCCCACGGCCCGATGTGTTCGGTGGCGAGGTTTCGGGTGGATTGGATGGCCAGGCCGGCGTCCATCGGGGAGAACCGGTGGACCCGATGCTGCCACTTCGGATCGGTGATGAACATGGCGACGACCGGCGACCCGTAGAGCAGCGCGAGGGCGGCGGTGAGCGCGCCGGCTGTGTCCCGCAGGAGGAGGCCAAGCCCGGCGCCGAGCAGTGCCACCAGCGTCAGGTAGATGACCGTGCCGAGGGCGGCCCGCCGGGTGAGGTCGTCGGCCAGCGACAGCGGGGGGAAGCCGTGGGCCGCGGTGAACCCATTGCCGGGCAGGACGGTCCGGCCGGCTACGAGTGCCCCGGCGACGGTCAGGATTCCGGTGGCCACCCCGAGGGCCGACAGGACGGCGAGCTTTCCCAGTACCACGGGGAAGCGGCGGGGTACGGCCGTCAGGGTTAGCTGGATGGTGCGGGTGCTGTACTCCGCCGTCACCGTGAGGACGGCCAGCGTCACGATGGCGACCTGGCCGAGGCGGACGCCGGCCAGGGACAGTTTCGGCGGGTCGAGGGTGCACGGCGTGCCGCAATGGCTGTAGTCGAGTGATGCGGTGACGGCCAGGCCGAGGCCCGCGGTGACCGCGACAGTGGCCAGTACGAGCCACCCCGTGCTTGGCAGGCTCCGCAGCTTGGTCCACTCGGCGTAGATCGCACGCATCAGGCGTCTCGTGTGCGCTGCTGCCACCAGGCGAGCCCGAGCGTGCCGGCGACCCAGGCGGCGATCACGCCGATGCCGGCCCAGGGTCCGATCAGTGCCCACGGTTCGGCGAGGGTGATGGTCGGTGGCTTGGCCCGTTGGGTCGCCATCCCGCCGGCGAGGGTCGTGTACATCAGCCACTTCGGTGAACTGCCGGGCAGGATCATCCCCACAATCAGGGGGAGGATGACCAGCACGACGGTGACGGTGATCGCCGCGGCGGTGTGCCGCAGCAGCACGCCGATTGCGAGGCCGACGACGGTGACACCGGCCATGAAGGCGGCGGTGAGCAGGATCGTCCGCAACACCGCTCCGTCGGTGAGGGACGGCTCGGGGAATGCCGGCGAGGTGAAGCCCTGTCGGCGTAGGACCGGGATGGCGAGGAGTAGCGAGCCGACCGCCCCGACCAGCCCGACGAGGAACGAGGTCGCGCCGAGGACGACCGCCTTGGCGGCCAACACCCGGCCGCGGCGTGGCAACGCTGTGAACGTCGTGCGGATCATGCCGCGGCGGTACTCGGAGGTGGCGAAGAGGACGCCGACCGCGATCAGGGCTAGCAGCCCGGCGATGACGCCGATCAGGGCCGCCTCCACCATGTCGTCGTCCGGCGGGTTCGGGCCGACCTTGCCGGAGCCGGTCACGGTGTAGGAGCCGCTCGCCGCGGTCATCGCACCCCTGTCGGGTCCGCCCTGTTTCTCCTCGGACATCGGGACACCGACCGGCTCGGCACGCCAGGCCGCCGCGGTCGCGGCCTGCACGTTGTCGAACGTGGCCGAGGCCCAGGTGGGGCGCATTCCCACCGACGAGCTGCCTCCGCCGCGCGTGGTGTAGACGCTCGGTGGCGACGCGACGTAGAAGCCAACCTCCACTGTGGACGGAAGCTGCTGCGGCGTAGCCACGCCGATCTTCGTCCAGGTGACGCCGTCGGCGGACTCGTATCCGGTGATCGTGCCGCCCGAGCGGACGAGTCTCAGCCATTGGGTCCCGCCGCCTGCGCTGCCTGCGCGGTCCGCGTCGAAGTCCCACTGCATGCGGACGCCCTGGGCGGCGGTCAACAGCACCGCGGCGTACGACGAGCCCAGCCGGGTGCCGTCCTTGATCATGATTCCGGCCGCGGGCTGGGCGAACGGACTGGGATCGTCGAGCCGCACGAGCTGTTGGCCGCCCATCTCCCGGACCGCCCGGTC
>Ga0111538_10005426_pt1 | contig 17431 bp, 12 predicted proteins | sample SoiMethybrSBSTD1_FD_79669 | JGI IMG/M metagenome (GOLD analysis project Ga0111538, IMG submission 79669) | Bulk soil microbial communities from a Populus tree surrounding site in Tennessee, USA - Soil MetaG P. TD hybrid SBSTD1 (version 2)... | ecosystem: Environmental > Terrestrial > Soil >...
CAGGCGATCCGGCTGGTGCGCCACCGGCACCCAGCGCGCCCCGTACAGGACGCTCTTTTTGATCGTCACACCCTCCTTCGGCGGCGCGGCGATCAGGTCGCGTCCGGACGCCTCCTTCGCCTCCCAGAACTGGTTCTCGAGCATGACGCCGAGGTTGACGGCGAAGCGGCTCAAGGGACGTCCCTCGGTGTCGTAGATCCGCAGCGACGAGGCGACCCCCATGGTCGCGAGCGGCGTGCGGCTCCAGAGACGGTAGGCGAGGCTGCCGGGGGTGGAGGGATCCTCGTCGAGCGCGGCGGCGGCGGCGAACTCCGGCTGCTCGACGACCGCCAGCGCGTCGCGCAGGACGGCGCGGCGCCCCTCCTCCTGGTGCATGACGCGCGGCAGGAGGTCGTGCTCGAAGAAGGCGCGGCGCAGCCGGCTGTAGGCGTGCGTCACCAGCGGCACGTAGAGGACGGTCAGCGCCAGGACCACGATCGCCTGTCGCAGGGGGGCCGGAATGGCGCGCCGCTCGTCGTCCGGCGTCCGCGTCCCGGAAGGAGGGGGCACGCCGCCGAAGGCGGCGCGGCCGAGCGCCTCCACGAGCCCCGCCGCCGAGACCACGAGCAGGAAGAGGCCGGTCTGCAGCGCCAGACGCGCCGGCAGCCCGTCGTCGAAGTCGATGCGCGTGATGTCGACGCGCGACTGCACCACCAGCCGGTCGAGGAAGTGGTGCAGGCCCAGCGCCGCCGCGGCCGCGACCACGACCGCGAAGACACCGCAAAGAAGCCGGTTGAAGACGCGGCGCGGGCCGCGGAAGCGAAGCGCGGCGCGCAGGAGCCAGGCTTGCGCCGCCGCGGCGGCGGCGGTGAGCAGGAGATCGAGCGGGGAGCGGAAGAGTCCCCAGCCGATCGACGAGGAGTACACCGCGATGTCGTAGATCGGCAGCGGCGGCAGCGCGTCGTCCGGTCCGATGCCCAGGAGCAGGGCCCGCGCCCCCCACAGCGTCAGGGACAGGAGGATCAGCCGGACCGGCGCCGGCCAGGGGTTGCGCCGCTCCAGGCACGCCGCCGCGAGCAGCAGCATCCCGGCGGCGAGCAGGGCGGTGAGGCGCCGGGCGGCGGCGCGCCGTGCCGACAGCTCCTGGGCGGCGCGGCGGTCGGCGAGGTGGGAGGTGAGCAGCATCTCGCCGGCCGGGGCGCGCAGCGGCACGCTCAGGGTCAGCTGCCGCTGCCGTCCCACCCTCCACCAGTGCCGGTCCCCGGAGTGCGCGAACAGCGCCGCCATGTCCTCCGTCGCGGAGCGCGCCAGGAGGACCTGGACGGAGGCCGGCTCGATCGTCCCCCAGTGGGGGAGGAACTCGAGGCGGGCGGCGGCCTCCGCCTCGCCGGCGCGGCCGATCGCCGGGGAGCGCAGGAGGAATTCCGCCACGCGCGTCAGACCGGTGAAGGGATCGACCCGCGCGGCGTAGAGACGCGGCGCCTCCTCGTTCCCGGCCATGAGGAAGCGCAGGCCGCGCCCCGGTCCCGCGAGCAGCTCGGCGGGGGCGAGCGTGCTGTTGCCGGTCCAGGCGTACGCCCCCCCTTCCACCGTGTAGAGCGCCAGGCCGTAGCGCTCCGGGGGGAGGCGGGTGTCGGCGATGGCGCGCTCGAGGAGCGTGAAGGCGGCGCGGCGGTTGTCCGATTCGCTCAGGCGCGTCTCGAACGGCCGGACGATCTCCTCGAGCAGCCACTGGAAGTCGGATTCGAGGAGATCGGCGCGCGCCTGCAGACGCGTCGGCGCCCCCTCCTCCCAGCGCAGCAGCATGCGGCGCGAGCCGGCCTCGACCGAGGCGACCAGGACGGCGAGGATCGCCGTCGCCACGGCCAGGACGGCGGTCGCCCGGCGCACCGGCCCCAGCACCCGGCGCCGGATCGCCCGCACGAACAGCAGGCCGGCCGGGATCAGGGCGGCGGCGCCGGTGAGCAACCGGGTCCACGGCCCGAGCAGGCCGAAATCCCGCCCCAGATCGACTCCGAGGAGCGCGAACAGGAGCGCTTCGTAGAGCAGCAGGATCGCGCTCGTCACGGCCTCATTTCAGGTCGCGGATCTCCCGCAGCCGCCATCCCTCCGCCTCGCGCGCGAACGACAGGGCGAGCCGCACCTCCGCCGGCGGGGAGCCCGCGTCCCGGTAGCTCCAGGCGACCCGCGTCACCGCCGTCCCGTCGGCGCGCGGCGTCATCGGCGGGGGGAGCGCGCGGAAACGGACCGTCTCCCGATCGCGGAACAGCCGGCGGAGGAGGATGTGCATCTGGTCGGCCCCGTAGTACCCGTCCCCGACACCCAGGGCCGTGCACGCGACATACGTCTTGAGGCGCTGCGACAGGGAGGCCGCCAGCCGGTCGGCGTCGGCGCGCTGGAAGGCGTCCGCCACCTGGCGCTCGGAGGCGGCCAGGCCCGGGTCGACGGTGGTGGCCGGCGCGGCCAGGAGCCACAGGGTCGCGAGGAAAACCACGCAGCGAGGCTAGTGCATCGCCGCGGGGGAGGTCAACCGAACCGCCGCCTCTGTTAGAATCCACAGGCCCATGCATGGACTCGACCTCTCGCCTGGCGCAGTGTCTCCGGACACGGAGCGCGCCGATCGTGTCATCGACACGACGGGGCTCTACTGCCCGGTCCCGATCGTCCGCACCGGCGAGGCGATCCGGGGCATGCGCACGGGGGAGCGGCTGGAGATCCTGTCGGACGACCGGGTGATCCTCATCGACCTGCCGGCCTGGTGCCGGGCCCACGGCCACCTCTATGAGGGGGCGCGGGAGGAGGACGGCGTCTGGCGCCTGCGGGTGGTCAAGGCGGAGAGGACGGCGCGATGACCCCGGACCCCGGCCGCCGCATCCGCGCCATCGGGCTCATCTCCGGCGGGCTCGACAGCACCCTCGCCGCGCGCGTCCTGCTGGAGCAGGGGATCGACGTGGTGGGGCTGCACTTCTCCACCGGCTTCTGCATGAACGATCACCGGCGGGCGCTCGCCCGGCCCGACGAGGACCCGCGCCGCATGCGCAACGAGGGGCTCCGGGCCGGCGCCGACCTCGGCATCCCGATCGAGGTGCTCGACGCCGGCGAGGCGTACCTGCGCATGGTGCTGAAGCCGAAGCACGGCTACGGGCGCTTCGCCAACCCGTGCATCGACTGCCGCATCTTCATGATCCACGGCGCCGCCGACTACATGCGCGAGCACGGCGGCGATTTCGTCTTCACCGGCGAGGTGCTGGGCCAGCGCCCGATGTCGCAGCACATGCAGGCGCTCCGGATGATCGAGCGGGAGTGCGGCATCGAGGGGTTCCTGCTGCGGCCGCTCTCGGCGCAGCACCTGCCCGAGTCCGAGCCGGAAAAGCGCGGCTGGGTCGATCGGGAGCGTCTTCTCGGCATCTCCGGCCGGTCGCGCAAGGAGCAGATGGCCCTGTCGGAGCGCTGGGGCCTGAGCGATTTTCCGCAGCCGTCGGGGGGCTGCTGCTTCCTCGCCGACGAGAACTTCGCGCGTCGCTTCCACGACAAGCGGACGCACGACGCCCCGGAGTCGATCCGCAAGGAGGAGATGATCCTCCTGAAGGTGGGACGCCATTTCCGCATCGCGCCGGGGGTCAAGATCATCGTGGCGCGCGACGCCTCGGAGAACGAGTTCCTGGCCCGCTACGAAGGGGCGCGATGGCGCTTCGAGGTGCTCGACTGCGGCAGCCCGATCACGCTCGTCGAGGGAGAGCCGGACGACGAGACCCGGCGCCTGATCGCCTCGATCACCGCCCGCTATTCCGATCGGCGCGCCGAGCCGCTGGTCGAGGTCACGGCACGCCGCGGGCCGCTCGAGGAGCGGCTGACGGTGCCGCCGGTCGCCGACGCAGCGCTCGAGGCGTGGCGCCTCTAGGAGCGGCATCCGGCCGGGGTCCGGGCGCCGGACCATCTGGTATAATCCGCGGCTTCGTGGGCCGTTAACTCAGCGGGAGAGTGCTATCCTCACACGGTAGAAGTCGCTGGTTCAAATCCAGCACGGCCCACCACCGAGATTCCAGGCATCAGCATCGTCCGAGACAGGATCGTGGGCGGCTAGCTCAGCTGGGAGAGCGCCGCGTTCGCAACGCGGAGGTCGAGGGTTCGAGCCCCTTGCCGTCCACCACTCCTCCCCCCTTCTTTTTTCCATTCGATTCCGCTGTCCGCCTCCACGCGAAAACTTTTTCCAGCGTCGCCGCGCGTCGCCTCTTGACGCCGCGCCGCAGCGGTTGTAGATCTGCTGCGACCGATCCCATTCATGGAGATGCACGTGTCGCAGCCCTTCCCATCGTCGGGGGCCCCGGGAGAAGTGTTGTCTCGCGAGCCGCTCACCGAGCCGCGCCCGCGCTGTCCGCGCTGCGGCGACGGAGAGCTGGTGGACGCGCTCGTCGCGCGCCCGGTCGGGATGGCGCTGTGGGCGGTCTACTGCGCCGGCGTCTTCGATCGGAGCCGGCACCGCCTCGCCCGCCGCTCCTGCGGCTACGTCGGCGGCACCGCGGCCCTCTGACGCCGGGTCAGGGCCTGCGCGTGGGGGCGAACTCGTCGCCGGGATTCCAGGCGGGCCTCCCCTCGGTCTCGGCGAGCCTCCACCCGGCATAGAGGGCGATCCGCACCACGTCCCGCATCCCGGAGAAGTCGAAGGCCTCGTCGTAGGCGTCGGTGGGGCGGTGGTAGCGCTTCTCTTCGTACTCCTTCCAGGCCTGCTCTCCGAAGCCGGCCGGCTTCCCCTTGTAGTCGACGCCGGGATCGATGCTCATCGACGGCACGCCGGCCTTCGCGAAGTTGAACTGGTCGGAGCGGAAGAACGAACCCTGATCCGGGTGCGGGTCGGGGATCACATCGAAGTCGAGCACCCGCGACGCGTCTCGCACCAGGTCGCGCAGCGTGGTGCGATCGGACCCGAGGAAGGTGTAGTCGCGCGGCGCCCCGTCCACCGGCAGCCCGTCCATGTTGAGGGCGGCGACGGTGCGTTCGAGCGGCACGACCGGGTGGCGCACGTAGTACTCCGATCCGCGCAGACCCCCCTCCTCGGCGCCGACCGCCATGAAGAGCAGGGTGCGCCGCGGAGCGCGCGGCAGGAGCGTGAACAGCCGCGCCGTCTCGAGGAGGGCCGCGACGCCCGAGGCGTTGTCGGCCGCGCCGTTGTAGATGGCGTCGCCGTTCTCGGCGGGCCCGATTCCCAGGTGATCGTAGTGGGCCATGACGACCACCGCCTCGTCGCGCAGCCGCGGATCGGACCCGGGCAGGGCCGCGAGGACGTTCCAGGTCCGGATCGGCCGGACCCGCTGGTGCAGGGTGGCGCGGATCTTCATCGTCAGCGGCCGCGGGCGGAAGTCGCGCCGCGCCGCGGCGGCGCGCAGCGTCTCGAAGTCCTCGCCGGCCGCGGCGAGGACCTGGCGCGCCATCCGCTCGCTCACCCAGGAGACCAGGCCGAGCGGCGGCGGGCCGTCCTTCGCCAGCGGGACAGACGGCCGCTCGCGGCCCCACGAGTTCTTCACCACGTTCCAGCCGTAGCCGGCCGAGGCGTCGGTGTGGATCAGGATCGCGCCGCGCGCCCCCGCCCGGGCGGCGCTCTCGTACTTGTAGGTCCAGCGGCCGTAGTAGGTGAGGGCGGGGCCGCCGAAGAGCGCCGGGTCGTCCGACGGCGGGTCGTTGACCAGCATCAGCAGGACCTTGCCGCGGACGTCCGTGCCCTTGAAGTCGTCCCACTGGTACTGCGGCGCCGTGATGCCGTAGCCGACGAACACGACCGGCGCCTCGACCGTGGTCGTCTCCTCCTGCGTCTCGCTCGAGGCGACCACGTCCACCAGCCGCTCCGGGGCGAAGCGCTTGCCCGCCGCCTCGATCTCGATGCGGCTGTCGGGGAGCGTCTCGACGCCGACGAGCGGGACCTCCTGCAGGCAGGAGGCCGGTGTCGCGGCGGGTTTGAGGCCGATGAGGCGGAAGCGGGTCTCGAGGTAGCGGGCCGCCAGCTCGCCGCCGCGCTGTCCCGTGCCGCGCCCTTCGAAGAGGTCGTCGGAGAGGAACTTCAGGTCGGCGCGCATTCGATCCTGGTCGATGCGCTCGAGCGTCGGACCGATCTCGACCGGCAGGGGACTCGCCGGCCCGGCGGCGAAGGCGATGCCGCACAGGCCGGCGGCGAGCCCGAGCGCCGAGCGGGGTCGACGACGCGCCGGACGATCGGTCACCGGGATCCTTCCTTCCGCGGCGGTGTCGGCGGACGGGAGGAGGGGTAGATCACCTTCTCGAGCAGGAGTCCCGAGGACGGGGCGGTCCACTGCGCCGGGTCGTTGACCTGCTCCTTGATGAAGCGCTGGACCGCCTCCACCGGAAGCCGCCCCTGGCCGATCTGCACCAGCACCCCGACGATCCGCCGCACCATGCGCGGCAGGAAGTGATCGGCTTCGATCGTGAAGGTGAGCAGGAAGTCGCTGCGACGCAGCGCCGCCGTGTGCACCTTCACGCGCGGCTCGCGCAGCTCCTCGGAGCGGTCGCTGTAGGACGAGAAATCGTGACGGCCGACGAGAGCGGTCGCCGCCTGCTCCATCGCCGCGAGATCGAGCGGCTGGCGGATCCACCAGACCAGCTTCTTGAAGAACGCGGTGCGCCGCTCGGCGATCTGGTAGCGGTAGCGTCGGGCGATCGCGTCGTGGCGCGCATGGAAGGACAGCGGCACCTCGTCCGCCCGCAGCACGTTGATGTCGGCCGGCAGCGCGTCGTTGAGCAGATCGGCGAGCGCTTTCGGAACCATCGTGGTGCGCGTCAGGAAGTTCGCCACCTGCGCCTCGGCGTGCACCCCCTGATCGGTCCGGCCGGCAGCGAGCAGCTGCGGCTGCTCACCGAGGGTGCGTTCGATGACGGCGAGGATCTCGCCGGCGACGGTGCGGGCGGTCTTCTGCACCTGCCAACCGGCGTACCGCGTGCCCTCGTATTCGATGACGAGCCGGATGTTGCGCTCCGGGCCGGTCGGGGCCGGCGGCCGAGGTCCACGCGCGACCGCGGTGGGCTCCACCCCCTCCGGGGGGGCGGGCCGAGCCGGCCGATCGCGGTGCCCCTCCGGCCTGCCGCGATCGCGTGGCGCGCCGCCTCCGTGCGGCCGCGGCGGACGATCCTTCCATGGGCGCGTGCCGCCACCGCCTCCCTGCGGGCGGGGCGGACGATCTTTCCAGGGTCGCGGAGGCCCCCCTTCGCCCGCCGGGCGTGGGGGACGGTCCTTCCAGGGGCGCGATCCGCCGCCCCCCTGCGGGCGCGGACGATCCTTCCAGGGACGACCGCCGCCTTCGCCCGCCGGACGGGGTGGCCGATCCTTCCACGGACGCGGAGCGCCCCCCTCTCCTGCTGGTCGCGGGGGACGGTCCTTCCAGGGGCGCGATCCACCGCCCCCCTGCGGGCGCGGACGATCCTTCCAGGGACGCGGAGCGCCCCCTTCACCCGCCGGGCGTGGGGGACGATCCTTCCAGGGGCGCGATCCGCCACCCCCCTGCGGGCGCGGACGATCCTTCCAGGGACGACCGCCGCCTTCACCCGCAGGCCGGGGCGGCCGATCCTTGAACGGACGCGGAGGGCCCCCTTCTCCTGCAGGTCGCGGGGGTCGATCCTTCCAGGGGCGCTGCGCTCCGCCCCCCTGTGGCCGGGGCGGTCGATCCTTCCACGGCCGGGGCGGACCACCCCCGTGTGGGGGGCGCGGTCGATCGCCGCGCGGCGGGCCGGGCCGGCCGCCCCGGGGAGGGCCGGGTGGACGCCTGCCGCCACCGCCGCCGCGCTGGTCGCTCACTGGAAGAGGGGACCGGCGTCGCGGAGCCGCGGCGGCACTGCGAGCGGCGCCGCCTCGGGGCTCGCCGGGAGGTCCGGCGCGGGGGCGCTCACCGAGCGCGAGAACTGATCGACGAGCCCCTGGAGCCGCGCCAGCCGCTCGGCCGCCTCGCCGAACGCCGCCTGCGAGTTGCGCAGGTGGCGCTGGCCGAGCTCGAACCCTTCGCGGAACTGGCCGAGGTCGGCGCCGACCTGCTGCAGCCCGACCAGGATCTCCTTCGCCCGCTGCTCGATGCGCAGCCCCATGAGACCGAAGCCGATGGCCTGCAGATAGGCGTACAACGAGTTTGGCGACACCATGATCACCCGCTGCTTGAGGGCGTATTCATTGATGTCCTCGCCGTCCGTTTCGTCGCGCACCACGACGTCGTAGAAGACGCTCTCCGCCGGGATGTACATGAGGGCGAAGTCGAGGGTCCCCTCCACCGGCCGGATGTACTTGGAGGCGATGTCGTCGACGTGCTTGCGCACCTCGCGCCCGAAGGCGCGTCCGGCGCGGGTCCGCTCCTCATCATTGGACGCCTCGAGGCGCTTGCGGAAGGCGGAGAGCGGGAACTTCGAGTCGATCGACACCGACCCTCCGGGGAGCCGCAGCAGGGCATCGACCCGATCGCCGCTCTTGAACTCGTGCTGGATGCGGACGTGCTCGGCGGGGAAGCACTGCTCGAGGATCGCGTTGAGCGACACCTCGCCGAGCGCGCCGCGGGTCTTGGGCGCCTGGAAGATCTGCTGCAGGCCGCGGACGTCCTGTCCCAGCTCGAGGATCTGCTGGCTGCTCTTTCCCAGCTCGCCGAGCCGCACGTTCAGGTCGGAAATGAGCCGGCCGGTGTCGCTGCCGATCTTCTGCACCGCCTGGGCGTTCTCGGCGAGGCGCGCCCCCATCTGACCGAGCAGCGTGTTCATCGCCGTCCCGACGTCGCGCGGCACCGCGGCGCTCGCCTCGACGAGGCGGGTCCCCAGGTCCCCGAGCCGCGCGCCGAGGTCGGACACCTGCTGCTGCAGCAGGGTCAGGGCCGGGTCGGGTCCGGGCGGCGGGGTGGCGGGACGGCGCCGCGCGAGGAGACCGATCGCCACGGCGAGCGCCAGCCCGAGGGCCACGGTCAGGAAGGGCCAGAAGCCGGAGCTCACAGAGGCCGCAGTCTATCGGCCGGATCCGGCCACTGTCAACGCGCGCCCGCGGGGGACGGCGGCTCCGAAACTTCACGACGGCGCGGGTTTTCCATTGACAGGCGGCCAGTCGTGGCGTAGTTATCGCCGCCAATGCTGCGCAGGGTCGTGGGGGGGACGTCCCTGGCGCTTGCCGTCGTTTTCACGACGGCCTTCGCCGACGACGGAGTGCTGCTCCAGGTGTCCCCCGGGCCCACGCCCGGCGAGGTCCGCCTCGACTGGAGCGGTGGGCAGCCGGTCTACAAGGTCTACCGTTCCACCAGCCCCGTCATGATCGTGGCCCCCGCGAACCAGCTCGGCGAGGCGCCGGGCGGGCCGTGGCCCGACACCCCTCCCGCCGGAAGCATCTTCTATTACCGGATCGTCGGCCCCTGTCTCACGCCCTCGACCGAGCGCTGCGACGGCGTGGACGACGACTGCGACGGGCTCATCGATGACGGGTGTCCCGGTTCGTGCACCGGCGACGGCGAGTGCGCCGCGGCGCAGTACTGCGATGCGACCGGACAGTGTGCGCCGGACGTGGCCGACGGGGAGGCCTGCGGGCGCGATGCGCAGTGCGTGGCGGACCATTGCTCGAGCGGCGTCTGCTGCGCTTCCGGCGACTGCTGCACCTCGGCCGCCCAGTGCGCCGCGTACGGCTGGGACCTGGGCTGCGACGACCCGGCGAGCTGCCAGGGATCGAAGGGGGACCCTCTCTGCAATGCCTCGTTCCAGTGTGACGAGGTGGCGATCGATGACGACTCGGCCTGCGGCGGACAGGTGAGCCAGACCTGTGGCCCGTACCCGTCGATCGTCTGCACCACCGCGGTCAGCCAGCCGGCGGATCAGCCGGCTCTCTGCGCCGGCGCGTGCGGCGACGATGGCGGCTGCGATGCCGGCGCGTACTGCGACGCCACCGGTCACTGCGTTCCGGATCTCGGCCTCGGAGAAGGGTGCACGGGACCGTCCCAGTGTCAGAGCGGCACCTGTGTCGACGGGGTCTGCTGCAGCTCGACCTGCACGGGGACCTGCCAGGCGTGCGATCTCGCCGGCAGCCCCGGCACCTGCGCCCTGGTCCCGAACGGAACCGATCCGGACGTGGAGTGCGGCGGGGTCGGCTGCACCGGGTTCTACCATAGCTGGAGCGGGGACAGCTGCCGGCGCAAGGCGGATGTCTCCGCGGCCGCGGCCACCTGCGGCGGCGCCGGCGCGTGCCGCAGCACGACGCAGGAGTGCACGGCGCAGGCGGCGGTCGGCCCCACGACGGTCACCTGCAACGCCAACTGCCAGGACCCGAACCTCGCGACCTGCACGGGGACGACCGCCGGCACCTGCACCAACGTCAATCCCGGAACGCAGAGCTGCGGACAGGGGATCTGTGCCAATACGGTGAATCAGTGCGCCAACGGTGCGCCCTTGACCTGCACGCCGCTTCCCAACGCGACGACCGAGACGTGCAACAACCTCGACGACAACTGCGACGGGACGATCGACAACAACGCGTCGTTTGCGGACGGTTTCGAGGCGAACAACAGCTGCGCCAACTTCCGCACCCTGCCGACCGTCGCCAGCGACCAGACGCTGACTCAGAACACCCTGACGATCTATCCCTCGGGCGACGTCGACTACTTCCGGATCAACGCGACCGAGACCGACTCGTCGTGCGCCTGCTGCGATGGCATCTTCTGCACCGACGAGGACTATCGGTTGATCGTCACGCTGACGGTTCCCCCGGGGGCCGGGTCGTATGCCTTCTGCACCGACCTGGCCTGCGCGTCCGTCACCAACAACTGTCAGACGGTGAACGCCGGGCAATCGCTGTTCTGGAACTGGCCCCTCGACGGGGCCTGCCCCGGGAACGACACCTACAGCGTCTATTTCAGGATCTCGCCCGGGAGCAGCCCGGGATTCGAGTGCCTGCCGTACACCCTCAGCTATTTCTTCGACGCGGGCGTCTGCAACTAGGCCCTAGCTGGACGAAGCGCCCCGCACCACCAGGAAGGCGCACTTCAAGTACCGGGTCTCCGGCATCGCCAGGTTCACCGGGTGATCGGCCCCCTGACCGCCGTACGACAGCAGCGTGACCTCGCGTCCGGCGTCCGCCGCCGCGTCCACGAGGATGTCGAGGAATGCCTCCGGGCCGATGTGGTACGAGCAGGAAGCGGTCACGACGATCCCGCCGGGTGCGGCGAGACGCAGGGCGCGCAGATTGATCTCCTTGTAGCCCCGGCGCGCCGCGTCGACCGCGTCGCGGCTCTTGGTGAAGGCGGGCGGATCGAGGACGACGAGATCGAAGCGCTCGCCGCTCCGGTCCATCTTCTTGAGGAGGTCGAAGGCGTTCCCTTCGACGAAGCGGGCCCGCTGCTCCACCCCGTTGCGCGCCGCGTTGCGGTCGGCGGCGGCCAGAGCCTCGGCGCTGCTGTCGATGCCCAGAGCCTCGCGGGCCCCGCCGCGAAGCGCCGCCAGCGCAAAGGCGCCGGAGTTGCAGAAGACGTCGAGAACCCGCCGCCCGTCGGCGAGCGCCTGCACGTCGCGGCGGTTCGGGCGGTGATCGAGAAACAGGCCGGTCTTCTGCCCTGAACGGATCGGCGCCTCGAGACGGACGCCGTCCACTTCGACCTCGACGACGTCCGGGACCTCCCCGTGGAGCACGCCGGTCACCGGGGCGAGCCCTTCGTGTGTCCGCGTCGGCAGGTCGCTGCGCTCGAAGATCCCGCGCGGCGCGACGAGATCCACCAGGATCGCCGTCAGCTCGGTGCGCAGGCGGTCGATCCCGAGCGTGCCGATCTGGACGACGAGCTGATCGCCGTAGCGGTCGACCGTCAGCCCGGGAATCCCGTCGCCATCGCTCGAGACGAGTCGCAGGGCTTCGCCGGTCAGCCCGAGATGCTCGCGGTAGGCGAGTGCCGCTTCGATGCGGGCCCTCATCAGACCGGGACCGAAGACCACCCCGGGCGCGTACGCGACCAGCCGGACGGCGATGTTCGAAGCGGGGTTGTAGTAGCCGGTCCCGAGGTACTCGCCGCGCGCGTCCACCACGTCGACCGGCGACCCGGGGGCGGGTTCGCCGAGGACGCGCTCGATCTCTCCCGCATAGACCCAGAGGTGACCGGCGCGGGCGCGGCCGTCGCGTCCGCGCCGGAGCACGACGCGGCCGGCGGCCGTCGCAGCGGCGACGGGCGGGGCGGCGTCGCGCGTCAGCGGCCCGGCTCGTCGAGCATCGGGACGCGGACGCCGCGGGCCCGGGCGCATGCGATCGCCTCCTCGTAGCCGGCATCGACGTGACGCATGACGCCGGTGCCGGGGTCGGTCGTCAGGACCCGCTCGAGCCGGGTCGCGGCCTCTCTGGTTCCGTCGGCGACCACCACCATCCCGGCGTGCAGCGAGTAGCCGATGCCGACCCCGCCCCCGTGGTGCACGGACACCCACGACGCGCCGGCGGCGGTGTTCAGCAGGGCGTTGAGGATCGGCCAGTCGGCGATGGCGTCGGATCCGTCCTTCATCCCCTCGGTCTCGCGGTTCGGGGAAGCGACGGAGCCGGCGTCCAGGTGATCGCGGCCGATGACGATCGGCGCCTTCAGCTCGCCACGCGCCACCATCTCATTGAGCCGCAGGCCGAAGCGGGCCCGCTCGCCGTACCCGAGCCAGCAGATGCGCGCCGGCAGCCCCTGGAAGGCGATCCGCTCGCCCGCCAGGCGGATCCAGCGGGCGAGCGCCGCATCCTTCGGGAACAGCTCGAGCACCGCCGTGTCGGTCTTGCGGATGTCCTCGGGCTCGCCGGACAAGGCCGCCCAGCGGAACGGCCCCTTCCCTTCGCAGAACATCGGCCGGATGTACTCCGGGACGAAGCCGGGGATGTCGAAGGCGTTCGCGACGCCCGCCTGGCGCGCCTCTTCGCGGATGTTGTTGCCGTAGTCGAAGACGACCGCCCCCTTCGCCTTGAGATCGAGGAGCGCCCGCACGTGCGCCGCCACCGAGACGCCGGCGCGGCGCAGATACTCGTCCGGGTCGGACGCCCGGAGACGCACCGCCTCGGCAAACGGCAGCCCGTGCGGCACGTAGCCGTTCAGCATGTCGTGGGCGCTCGTCTGGTCGGTGACGAGGTCGGGAAGGAGCGGGCCGCGGGCGATCGCCGGCAGCACGTCGGCGGCGTTGCCGAGCAGTGCGATCGACAGCCCCTTCTTCTTGGCCATGGCGTCGCGCGCCAGCGTCAGGGCTTCTTCGAGGGTCGTGGCGCTGCGATCGACGTAGCGGGTCTCGAGGCGGCGGCGGATCCGATCGGGATCGACCTCGACCGCGATCATCACCGCGTCGTTCATGGCGGCGGCGAGCGGCTGCGCCCCGCCCATGCCGCCGAGACCGGCGGTGACCACGAGACGCCCGGCGAGCGACCCGCCGAAGTGGCGGCGCCCGGCCTCGGCGAAGGTCTCGTAGGTCCCCTGCACGATCCCCTGGCTGCCGATGTAGATCCAGGAGCCGGCGGTCATCTGGCCGAACATCGTCAGCCCCTTGCGGTCGAGCTCGCGGAAGCGCTCCCAGGTGGCCCAGGCCGGAACCAGGAGCGCGTTCGCGAGCAGCACGCGGGGCGCGTCGCGGTGGGTGCGGAAGACGCCGACCGGCTTCCCCGACTGCACGAGCAGCGTCTCGTCGTCGGCCAGCGTCCTCAAGGTGCGCACCAGGGCGTCGAAGCAGTCCCAGTTGCGCGCCGCCTTGCCGGTGCCGCCGTAGACGATGAGATCGTCCGGGCGCTCCGCCACCTCGGGATCGAGGTTGTTCATCAGCATCCGGAGGGCGGCCTCCTGAACCCAGCCGCGGCAGGAGAGAGTCGTGCCGCGCGGCGCACGCACCGGGCCCCGCGTCATGCCAGCCCCCCGACGCCCGCCTCGACCGCGGCGCGCAGCGTTCCGTCGGCCAGCAGCCGATCGACCGTGGCGAGGTCGGGCGCGAGGAACCGATCCTCGCGCATGAACGGGACGGCGGATCGCACCGCGGCGTGCGCCGCAGCGACGCCTTTCCCCGGCGCGAGCGGGGCGCGCAGGTCGAGCGCCTGGCAGGCGCACAGCAGCTCGATGGCCAGGACCTGACGGGCGTGCCGCACCACCTGCCGCGCCTTGCGCGCGGCGATCGGGCCCATGGAGACGTGGTCCTCCTGGCCGGCCTCCGTCGGGATGGAGTCGACGCTCGCCGGGTGGGCCAGGACCTTGTTCTCCGACACCAGCGCCGCCGCGGTGACCTGCGCCATCATCAGCCCGGAGTGGACGCCCGGGTCCGGCGTCAGGAACGGCGGCAGTCCGGAGTGGACCGGGTTCATCAGCCGCTCGACCCGGCGCTCGGAGATCGAGGCGATCTCGGCGGCGGCGATGGTCAGCGCGTCGAGCGCCAGCGCCGGCGTCTCGCCGTGGAAGTTTCCGCCCGACAGCAGGTCCCCCTGGTCGGGGAAGACGATCGGGTTGTCGGTCACCGCGTCGATCTCCGTCCTGAGAATCCCCTCGGCGAAGCGGAACACCTCGCGCGCCGCCCCGTGCACCTGCGGCATGCAGCGCAGGGAGTACGCGTCCTGGACGCGGCCGCAGCCGGCGTGCGAGCGCTCGATGGCGCTCCCGGCCAGAAGGGTCCGGAGATTGGCGGCGCTGTCGATCTGCCCCCGGTGCGGGCGCAGCGCGTGCAGGCGCGCCTCGAAGGCGTGGTGGCTCCCGAGCAGCGCCTCGAGCGAGGCGGCGCCGCAGACGTCCGCCAGGGTGGCGAGATCCTTCGCCTCGAGGAGGGTCAGCGCGCCGACCGCGACGATCATCTGCGTGCCGTTGACGAGCGCCAGCCCCTCCTTGGGGCCGAGCCGCAGCGGGGAGAGGCCGGCCCGGTACTGCGCCTCGCGGGCCGGCAGCCGCTCGCCGCGGAAGGTCGCCTCCCCCTCGCCCACCAGCAGGAGCGCCAGGTGCGACAGGGGGGCGAGATCGCCGGAGGCGCCGACCGACCCCTGCTCCGGCACCACCGGCAGGAGATCGGCGTTGAGGTGATCGAGCAGCGCTGTCACCACCACCGGGCGCACCCCGGAATGCCCGCGCGCCAGGACGTGCGCCCGCAGCAGCATCAGGACGCGCGTCGTCTCCGCGTCGAGCGGCGCGCCGACCCCGGCGGCGTGGCTGCGGATGAGGTTGAGCTGCAGCGCCTCCAGCCGGTCGACCGGGATGCGGATGTCCTTGAGATGCCCGAACCCGGTGTTGACGCCGTAGACCTGCTCGTCCCCTTCGAGGATGCGCCGGACCACGGCGTGCGCCGCGTCGATGCCGCTGCGCGCCCCGGCCGACAGCGTGACGGTCGCGCCGCCGCGCGCCACGACGCGCAGATCGTCCAGTCCCAGATGCCGGCCGTCGAGAACGATGGCGGCTGTGCCCACGAACGTAAGCCTCGCTGTGAGAGGGGTCGCCCGACCCGGCCGGAGTCTACCACGCGCCTCCGGGGCCTTCCGGACCGGCGATTTCTCCCCTTGCGCGAGGCCCGCCCCACCCCCTAGGATGCCGCCGGAGAACGCGCGTGCCAGCCTTCGTGGTCGTCGGCGCCCAGTGGGGCGACGAGGGGAAAGGGAAGATCGTCGACCTGCTCACCGAGCGGGTGGACCTCGTCGCCCGCTACGGCGGCGGGCCGAACGCCGGCCACACCATCGTCGCCGGCGGGCACCGCCTGGCCCTGCACCATGTCCCCTCCGGGATCCTCAGCGAGCGGGTCGCCTGCGTCATCGGCAACGGGGTGGTCGTCGATCCCGCCTCGCTCCTGCAGGAGATCGCCAAGCTGCGGGAGGCCGGCGTCAAGGTGGAGGAGAACCTCCGCCTGAGCGACCGGGCGCACGTCATCCTGCCGTATCACCGCGGCCTCGACATCGCCCGGGAGGACGGGGTGGCCGGCGGGCGCCTGGGGACGACGCGGCTCGGCGTCGGCCCCGCCTACGAGACCAAGGCGGCGCGCTTCGGGATCCGGGTGGCCGATCTCGGCGACCCGGCGACGCTCGGCGACAAGGTCGTCCGCCTGGCGGAATGCCTGCGGCGTTCCGCGCCGGCGGCGCTGCCGCCGGAGTGCGATGCCGACCCGGCGGACGTCACGACGCGCTACCTCGAGCACGGCCGGGCGCTGCGTCCGTTCGTGACCGACACCTCGGCCCTGCTGAACCACGCGCTCGACGACGGCCGGGTGATGCTGTGCGAGGGGGCGCAGGGGACGATGCTCGACCTCGATCACGGGTCGTACCCGTTCGTCACCTCGTCGGCGTCCACCGCCGGCGGCGCCTGCACCGGCCTCGGCATCAGCCCCATCCGGATCGAGGCGGTGTTCGGGGTCCTCAAGGCGTACGCGACCCGCGTCGGCGAGGGGCCGTTCCCGACCGAGCAGGACAACGACCAGGGGCGGCTCATCCGCGAGCGCGGCCACGAGTTCGGCAGCACCACCGGCCGCCCGCGCCGCTGCGGCTGGTTCGACGCGGTCGTGGCGCGCTACGCCGTGTCGATCAACCAGATCGAGTCGCTGGCGCTGACGCTGTTCGACGTGCTCGACGGGTTCGACGCGATCCCGATCTGCGTCGCCTACGAGCACGAGGGACGGCGTCTCGAGGACCTGCCGGCGGATCCGGCGGTGCTGCGCGCCTGCCGCCCGATCTACGACAACGTCCCCGGCTGGCGCCAGGAGACCTCCGGCATCACCCGCTTCGAGGATCTCCCGCAGGCGGCGCAGGAGTACGTGCGGCGCATCGAGGCGGCGGTCGGCTGCGAGGCCGGCATCGTCTCGGTCGGGCCGCAGCGCGAGGCGACCATCTTCCGCCCGAAGAGCCGCATCGCCCGCTGGCTCCCGGCGCGCTGAAGGGCGTCCGCGTGCCGCGGGGCCGTCGTCGGCCGGACGAGGTGCGCGACGTCCGGCGGCTCGGCCGGCGGATCCTCGACCTGACCCTCGACCGCACCCTCGGCGCGGGGGCGGGTCGTGCCTGGAGCGGCGCGCGCCGCGCCGCCATCGCCCGGCGCTTCGCCGCCCCGCCGCCCCGCGCCGGCCGATCCGAGGCGGCGGTCCTGCGGCGGCTGCGCGCCATCCTCGACGACTCGATGCGCATGTCGCACCCGCGGCTCTTCGGCCTGTTCACGCCGGCGCCTTTGCCTCTCGCCGCCCTCGCCGACATGGCGGCCGCCTTCACGAACCAGTCGCCGGACGCCTGGAAGGCGGGCCCCGCGGCGACCGAGATCGAGGCCGGGATCGTCCGCACCTTCTGCCGTGAGGCGCGGCTCGGCCGGCGGGCCTTCGGCGTGCTGACCGGGGGCGGCGGGGCCGCGAACCTCACGGCGCTCAAGATGGCGCGCGACCGGGTCCTGGGGATCGGCGTACGGCGGCGCGGCGTCGATCCGCGGCGGGCGCGGCGGCTGCGCGTCTACGGGTCGGACCAGGCCCACTTCTCGATTGCCCGCGCGCTCGACATCCTCGGGATCGGCGCGGACGC
>Ga0111538_10005428_pt1 | contig 17424 bp, 14 predicted proteins | sample SoiMethybrSBSTD1_FD_79669 | JGI IMG/M metagenome (GOLD analysis project Ga0111538, IMG submission 79669) | Bulk soil microbial communities from a Populus tree surrounding site in Tennessee, USA - Soil MetaG P. TD hybrid SBSTD1 (version 2)... | ecosystem: Environmental > Terrestrial > Soil >...
CGCCTTCATAGGCTTGGCGGTCCGCGCAGATGTCGAGCGCGGCGGCGACCGCGTCGAACAGCCTGCCGCAGGAAGAGGCAGGAGGCGTGTTGATCCCTGACGCGATCATCTTGTCGAGAACCGCAAGCGGCTTTGCCGTAAGCCGGGCATAGAGGGCGAGATGGCCGAAACGTCGTCCCAGTTCAGGTCGACCCATCTCTCGGATCAACTGCGCATACAGGTTGCGCCACGGCTCGCGCACGGCCTGCGCGCCGCCCGGCATCTCCATCGGGGCGAGGCAAGCCAGCCTTTCGTAGTCGTAGTAATCGCCCCAAAGAAACTCGCCGCCCCAGATCGTGCCGTCATCGCCCCAGCCGAGCCCGTCCAGCACGATGCCCAGCACCGGCGGGGTGTCGCACGGTCGCCCATTCTCGGCCAGGCACGCGGCCAAGTGGGCATGGTGGTGCTGCACCTCGATCAGCGGCAAGGACTCCGCTCGTGCGCGCTCGCGCGCCACCTTGGCCGACAAATATTCGGGATGGTGGTCGGCGGCGAACGCGACCGCCGCGTGCTCGAACAGATCGCAGAACAGAGCGAGATTCTTGCAGTAGTCGTCGAACGAGGCAGGGTGTTCAAGGTCGCCTTGATGCTGCGACAGGATTGCCTTTCCCTCCTTGACCAGGCAGAAGGCCGCCTTCAATTCGCCGCCCATTGCCAGGATCTCGGGCGTCTTCTCGAAGCCCGGCGGCAACGCGATCGGCGCCGGCGCATACCCTCGCGCGCGGCGCAGCAGGCGGGTTCTGCCATCGATCACCCGCACCACTGAGTCATCGACCCGGTTGGCGATCTCGCGGTTATGCATCAGCGCATAGTTGCTGATGCCGGCGAGCCGCACCGCGGCATCGCCATCCTCGATGGCCTGCGGCTCGTCCGACAAATTGCCGCTGGTCACCACCACCGGCCGGTCGAGTTCGTGCAACAGCAGCAGATGCAAGGGCGTTGTCGGCAGCATGAAGCCGAGCGTCCGCAGGCCCGGCGCCACCGCCTCGGGCAGCCGCTCGCGCCCGTCTGCAGTCAGCAGCACGATCGGCGCCGCCGCGCCGGTCAGCACCCGCTCTTCCTCTGGCATCAAGCTGCAATAGCGCCGGATCACGCCAAGATCGTGCGCCATTAGCGCGAATGGCTTGGCGTCGCGCTGCTTCAAGCGCCGCAACAGGGTCACCGCCTGCGGGTCGGTCGCGTCGCAGGCGAGCTGATAGCCGCCGAGTCCTTTGATCGCCAAAATCTCACCGGCTGCGATCAGCCGCGCTGCGCCTTCGATCGGGTCGCCATCAACGAGCGCGCTGTCGTCGAGCCGAGCCAGTTGCAGCTGGGGACCGCAAACCGGGCAGGCGATCGGCTCGGCGTGAAAGCGGCGATCGACGGGATCGCGATATTCGCGCTCGCAATCCGGACAAAGCGGAAATGCCGCCATCGTCGTTGTGCCGCGATCATAAGGGATCGCGCGAACGATGCTGAGCCGCGGCCCACAATGGGTGCAATTGGTGAAAGCGTAACCGTGGCGCCGTGCATCGGCCGAGAGGACCTCCTCGGCGCAGAGAGCGCACAGCGCGGCATCGGGTGAGACCTCGGTGTGCGACGGCCCAGCCCCGCTTTCGGCGATGCGAAACCCCGCCGTCACGGCGCCGTAGAAAGGCTGCCGCTCGACTCGATCGATCCGCGCCAATGGCGGCGGCTCGCAAGCGAGGCGGGTCAACATCGCCTCGACCCGGTCCTCGCTGCCCTGCAGCCGGATCAGCACGCCGGCGCCGTCGTTCAGCACTTCGCCGTCGAGCCCGAGCTCGCGGGCCAAGCGCCAGACGGTGGGCCGGAAGCCAACTCCCTGCACCCGGCCGCGGATGCGGATTTCGGTCGCGGTCACGGTCGCCTGCTCATCGATGATGCCTCACCATCAGGTAGATCGTCGGTTCCTGGTCTATCGCCCGGAGGATCTCGCTCAGGCGAGCCGTCCAAGCCGTTTCAGTGGTCGACATGGCGCCCGCGCCAGCATCGAGCGCCACCCGCAGCAGTTCCGTGTGAGCGGCCGATATCTCGATCTCCCCATAGCGCAACAGACCTTCGAGCTTCCGGCGCGCCTCACCCTTTGGCAGATGAGACAGCCAATTCCGATACCCCTCGATCGGCATTTCGAGTTTCGGCGAGAAACAATCGATGACGCCGATGTGATGCCCGATCGCAAGCGTGTAGTGGAGCAGGTTCTGCGATTTGGCGGGCACATCGTGATCCCGATGCACGAACTTTCTGCTCAACTGGTAGAACACGACTCGATCAGGCGCCGTTTCCATGGCCGTCAATGCTCGAGGAACATAGTCAAGCTCTCCGCGGGTTGTCCTCGAGGGTCCACAGGCACCCGCGACAGCAGACATTCGTCGCGGTCGGGCTTGGCTCTTCGGCGCGCTCACTTGCGAACCTCGGCCGAGCGCGCGCCAAGGCCCTTGCGATAGATCGCCCAGTAGACAAATCCGACAAACCCAGCGCCGCCGACGATGTTGCCAAGGGTAACTGGCACGAGGTTATGGACGATTCCCGGTATCGTGATCAGCGAAGCGTCGAAGCCGGGTGGAACATGGTGCGTCACGGTCAACAGCCACGCCAATGACAGGAAGTACATGTTCGCAACGCTGTGCTCAAAGCCAGCGGCGACGAACGCCGATACCGGAAGAATAAGAGCGATGATCTTGTCGGCGACCGAATGACCGGCTGCCGTGAGCCAGACAGCCATACAGACCAAAATGTTGCACAAGATGCCCTTGACGAAGAGTGTCACGAAGGAGGGCGAGATCTTTGCCGTCGCCGTCGTCAACATCGTGACGGCGATGTGTCCATCGTTCATGTCGAGATGATGTGAGGCTAATACCAGGACCGCGAGTCCGGCGCCGCCGATGAAGTTGCCGACATATACCACAACCCAGTTGCGCAGAAGCGCTGCCGTGGATATTCGCCCGCTCGCCCGAGCCATCACGATGAGATTGTTGCCGGTAAACAGTTCAGCGCCACCGACCACCACGATCGACAGTCCCAGACAGAAGACGAGTCCTCCGAGCACGCGACTAATGCCGAAGCTCAAGGTCGCGTCGCTGACGACGACAGAGTAGAAAAGCGCGCCGAGAGCGATGGCGCCGCCGGCTATCACAGCGAGCATAAGGCACGGCAGAAGCGGCAGAGCCGCCTTCGTGACGCCCACCTTTTCGATAGCCTCCTCGATCTCGGCCGGGCTATAGGCATTGAAGTTGAAAATGGCCGGCTGGGGCGCGGAACTCGTCGCAACTTGCTGCTCAACTGGGCGGAAAACTACGGGCTCGGTCATCTTCTTCACCACTGTGGACGTCGCAAGACGATTTTGTTCAGCCTCCCGAAGACCTCCGAGAGGCGCGGATCACCTTCGCTATCGAGGTGGCGCTGCAGCCGCTCCGGAAAGGGCGCGGCGTCCTCCAATGCCAGCAGGGCCATGAACCGGTTCGCGAGAATTCGGCCCTGACGATAGCCGGACATGCGTCTGGCCTCGCGCTCGAGCGCGACTCGCAGTTGCAGCGGTATATGCGGATGGGTAAGCGTGGCCTCCTCGTCCGTTCCCTGCGTGTGGTGATGAGCCTTCAGTTTCTGGTCGAGCAAGCCGAGCGCCATGGCAAAGCCATAGATCGTCGCCGCCGGGGTGGGCGGACAGCCCGGGATATACACGTCCACCGGAACGATGGACTCGGTACCGCCCCAGACGCAGTACAGATCATGAAAAATTCCCCCGGTGCAGCCGCAGGCGCCGTAGGAGATGACGATCTTCGGATCGGGGGCCGCGTTGTACGCTCTTATCCCCGGCAGCCTCATTGCCCGGGTCATGGCCCCGGTGTACAGCAACACGTCCGCGTGCCGCGGCGATGCCACCAGCTTGATCCCGAAGCGCTCTGCATCGAAGATCGGCGTGATCGCTGCGAATATCTCGATCTCACAGCCGTTGCAGCCGCCGCAATCGACGCGGAAGACGAACGCCGAGCGCCGGATCCGCTTCAACAGCGTCTGCTTTAGGGTTGAGATCTGTTCGCTTTCCGAGATCGCGCCGGGCGCCGGGACGGTATTGGTACCAGCGTGGGTGTCTGTCGACTTCATCATGCTGCTTGCGCCTCCTGCGCGGGCAAGGTTCTACACCGGCTCATGACGTTGGCGTGGCGCCGGCACTCCGGGCAGGTCTCGTAGAGCTCGCGCCGGCGCTCCGCCTCTTCCTGCGGCAACCTTTGGCGCACCAGCCGCGCGATGACGTAATTCACTTCCTTGGTCGGTGCGAACGGCGTCCGGCAGAACCGGCAATTGGTGAGGGTGAATTCGGCCGTCATCATCAAGTCGGCCTTACTGCGTACCGCCAATTCGAACCGGTTGGACAATGCAATCGCACCCGTCGGACACACTTCTTCGCAACGCGCACAAAAAACGCAGCGGCCGATGTTCAGCATCCAGGTCCGGCTGCCGGCCACTGGGTCGGTGGTCATCGTCAGCGCGTTAGCGGGGCAGGCGATTGTGCAAGCGGCACAGGCGATGCAGTTGGTGGGGGCATATTCGGGCTTGCCGCGAAAGTTGCGGCTGACTGGAAACGGCGCAAAGGGATATTCGGCGGTGACGTCTCCCTTGCGCGCAATCTCTTGAAGCAGCTTGAACATCTCGGACGTCCTATTTTAGAGGTGAGGCCTTCTGCTCGCGGCAGTACCGCTCCAGCTCCTTGTAGGGAACGGTCGCGAATTTCTCCCTGCGCACATCGACCATCGTCACGCGGTCGGTACAGGAGTAGCAGGGATCGAGGCTGGAGATGATCAGCGGGGCGTCAGCGATGGTATTGTCGCGCAGCATGTAGCGCAGCGGCGGCCAGTTCGCGTAAGTCGGCGCACGGCACCGCCAGCGATAGAGCTTCTGATTGTCGCCAAGCATCGTCCAATGGATGTCCTCGCCGCGCGGCGCTTCCGCATATCCCAACGCAAAGCGGTAGGGCGTGTAGGTGAAGCCCTCGGTCAGAATCGGCCCCTCGGGCATCTGATCAAGACAGTATTCAATGATCGAGAGCGCATTGAAGACCTCCTCCGCCCGGATGACGATGCGGGAGAGAACATCGCAGCCGTCGCGGGTATGGACCTTGACCGGCGCGCCGGCGTAGGCGGCATAGGGGTGGTCCAGGCGCACGTCGCGCGCATAGCCGCTGGCGCGGATGACCGGTCCGGCGGGGCTGTAATCGCGCGCGATTTGCGGATCGAGCCGCCCCACATCCTTGGTCCGCGACTCCCAGTTCGGCGTCGACAGCAGGATGTCGACGAGCGTCGTCACTTCCTGCCGCAGCTCCGCGATCAGTTGCAATGTCCGGACGCGCTCGTTCTTCAAGACATCCCGGCGTACCCCGCCGATCAAATTGATCGCGTAGGTCTTGCGCGCGCCGGTCAGTAGCTCGGCCATGGTCATCGCCTTCTCACGCACGCGGAAGAACTGCATGAAGCCGGTGTCAAAGCCGACGAAATGACAAGCGAGGCCGACATTCAGCAAATTGCTGTGCAGACGCTCCACCTCGAGCAGCAGCGTGCGGATGAAGCGGGCGCGCGCCGGGACGGCGAGCCCGAGCGCCGTCTCCACCGAGCTGGCATAGGCGACGCTGTGGGTGAAGCCGCAAATGCCGCAGATCCGGTCCGCGAGGAAATTGACCTCGTTATAGCCCATCCGCGTTTCGGCGAGCTTCTCCATGCCGCGATGGATGTAGAACAAGCGGTAGTCGGCATCGACGATGCGCTCGCCATCGACGAAGAGGCGGAAATGGCCGGGTTCATCGGAGGTGATATGCAGCGGTCCGAGCGGCACCTCCTGCGTCTGCCCGCTCGCGGCGCTGAGGAAGGGGTAGGTTTCCGAGCCGCCGGATGGAGCCGGCCGGCTCCGGTAGTCCATCGTGCCCTTGCGAAGCGGATAGAGACCATCCGGCCAATCGTCGGGCAGCACCAGCCGGCGTTCGTCCGGCAAACCCACCGGCTGCAGCCCGAACATGTCGCGGGCCTCGCGCTCACCCCAGACCATCGCCGGGATCCGCGCGGTCACCGAGGGGAACTCGGGACGGTTCGGCGGTACCAGGCCGCGGATGACCACGTAGCTCTTGACCGGCCCTTCCATCGAAAGGATGTAGTAGAGCGCGTAATTGCCGTTCAGCTGCCGCTCGTCGTTGGCGGTGATCGTCGACAACCATCCATCATGCTTGTAGTAGAGGGTCTCGACGATTTCGGGCAGCGAGTTCAGATCGACGGTCAGCGTCACCTGGTTGTCGACCTGCCACGCCTCTTCCAACACGGCCGCGCTGAATTGCTGGCGGATGGCATCCACATAGGACTGTCCGCGCCTGGGGGTGCCTAGTTCGCGCATGCATTGTCCTTTCGCGGCTGGACACGAGCGCATCCTGGGAGCGACGCTCCAGCGTCCGAATGCAAATCCATTGCGAAGGTTGGGTGTGGGTTTTCGACAGGATTACGCGCCGGCACCACCCGATCCGCGACCGCCGGCGTCTCGACGACTGAACTGGTCGCTTGCGCGAGAATCCGGGCGATCGGCGCGGGGACGTGAAGGCCCATCAGCAGGACCAGGGCGAGCCCCAGGCCCAGCGGGGCCAGTGTCAAGGCACCCAGATCGCCCTTTCGCACACTCTCCGGCGCCGGCCCCAGGATCGAGCCCCCGATCAATTGCACAAAGGAAGCAAGGACCACTGTAAGAAGCAGCAGGCAGACCATCACCAGCCAGGCATACCCGGCCTTTATGCCCGCCGTGACGGTGAGGAACTCGCTGACGAAGACGTTGAACGGCGGCGCTCCCGAGAGCGCGAGTGCGCCGGCGATGAGCAGGAAACCGGTCACGGGCGCGACCCGCAATACGCCCTTGACCGTGTCGAGATTCCTCGTGCCGTACTTCATCAGGACGTTGCCTGAGCAGCAGAACATCAGCGCCTTTGCCAGGCCATGGTTCAGCGCGTGCAGCAGCGCCGCGGCGACGCCAAGCGGTCCGCCGATGCCGAGGCCCAACGCGATGAAACCCATGTTCTCGACGCTGCTGTAGGCCAGCAGGCGCTTCAGGTCGCGCTGCACGAAGATCAGCGGCGCCGCGACACCGATCGACACGATTCCAAAGATCAGGAAGAGCGTCTGCGGAAACTCGGGGCCGACCGCCTTGGCGGTGATGACTGCGTAGCGGATGATGACCAGCAGCGCGCAGTTCGCGAGCCCTGCCGTAAGCAAGGCGCTCGAAGGGCTCGGGGCCTCGCTGTAGGCGTCCGGCATCCAGGTGTGCATCGGGACCAGGCCGGCCTTGGTGCCGAAACCGATCAGCACGAAGGCGAACGCTATCGAAATCGTGGCACGGTCGAGCGAGGCGGCGTGCTTCACCACCTCGGTCCACAGAATGGCGCTCTGGGCATTCGCGAGCGCCGCATTGGCGTCGGCGAAGACGAGGACCGTGCCGTACAGGCCGAAGGCGACGCCGACGGTGCAGATCACCACGTACTTCCACGCCGCTTCCAGTGAAGTCTTGTGGCCGTAAAACCCAACGAGGAAAACCGAGGTGAGGGTCGTCGCTTCGATCGACACCCACATCATGATGAGATTGTTGGACGTGACCGCCAGCACCATCGTGAACAGGAACAGATGGAAGAAGCCGTAGTAACGGCTGAGGTCGGTCGCCTTGATCTTCCCGCTTTCGATGTCGTGCCGCAGATAGCCGATCGAATAGAGGCCGGTCAGCAACCCGACAACCACGACCAGGCCGAGGAAGTTGCAGCCAAGCGGGTCGACGATCAGCCAGCCATCGAGCAGGGACAGCCGCTGGCCTTCCGCAACTTCGGCGACGATGAGGCCGCCGATCAGCAGGGCAATCGAGATCGCGATGACATGAACCGTCTCGACTGCGCGTTGGGTCGCGGCCCCGAGCCCGCGCGTGGCGAAGGCCGCCGCCGCGGCGACAAGGAACGTCACGAGTAGTGTGCCGATCAGCCACGAGCCCGGCATGTTCCTAGCCTTTCAGAGTCATGAGTTCGCGGTCGTCGACCGAGTGCAGTGCCGCCTGGATCCGCCTCGCGAAGAACGTCATGACGACGACCGCAAAGATCGCGTCGGTGGCGATACCGATCTCCACCAGCTCGGGCGCCTGGTTTGCGAGCAGGGCGAGTGTCAGGTGCGAGCCGTTCTCCATCAGGCAATACCCGAAGATCTGCTTCACGATGTTCCGCTGCGTGATGATGCACGCGAGGCCCAGGAAGAAATGGGCGAGCGAGACCATCAAGGCGGGTTTGAACGCGGCCGAGGCGGGAAGATGGATCGGCGTGACGATCGCCGCCGAAACCACGAGGGCCACGGCGGCGAGCGCCATTGCGATCGACGGGCTCAAGCTGCCCGGCGGCTGCTGGACCGGATCGAATTGGCGCAGCGCGCGGTAGAGGATCGCCGGGACGAGGATTGTCTTCGTAACGAAGGCGCTGAGCGCCCAAAGATACAGCTCCTCGGTGCCTGAGAAGAAAGCGAGGGCGGAGAACACCGAAACCAGTACGAACGACTGCACGCCATATAGAAGCGCCGCGCGTTTGGGCTGCCTCTCCTGGACGACGAAGAGCGAAGTGACGACCAGCAAGGCCGAGAGTGCGTTCACGATGTTTTCGCCCGCCATTGCCATCTCCTCGCCGCTAGCCGAGCCAAGCGAACGGCACGAACCCCGAACACAAGGTGAGGGCAGCGAGCGCCACGATCGCCGCCGCCATGCTGAGCGGCAGCGGCTTGGCCGCAGCCACCGCCGGCGATGGCGGGCCGAACACGATTTCTCCGAACTTCTTGGTAAACCACGCAAACGTGCCGACCGCCTCGGCGATCGCGATAAGCACCAGAATCAGGAATGGCAGATAGAATCGCGAGGCTTCGAAGCCGCCGGCGAAAATGGCGAATTTGCTGAAGAACAGGTTCATCGGCGGCACGCCGGCGATCGCGAAAGCCGCGACCCCGAAGCCAATGCCGAGGACGGGCAGCCGCGTCAGGATGCCGCGCAACAGGGGCATCATCCGTGTTCCGGTCGCGAAGCTCAGCGATCCGGCGACCAGGAAGAACAGGCTTTTTGCGAACGCGTGATTGAAGATGTGGGCCACCCCGCCTTCAAAAGCTAGCGGCGCGTCGAAGATCGACAGTGACAGCGCGAGGAAGATGTAGGCGAGCTGCGCGATCGTCGAATAAACCAGCAGCCCCTTCAGGTCCTTCTGCGGGAAATACAGCACGAACGCGTAGACGAGCGTAAACGTCGCCGCGATGGCGCCGATCGCGCCGACCAGGTGCGGGACCGATTCGGCCGACAGGATCCCGCGCGCAAAGATGTAGACCCCGATGTTCACCATCGAGCCGGCGTGCAAGTAAGCGCTGACTGGCGTCGGCGCCTCCATCGCGTGCGGCAGCCAGATATGCAACGGAAACTGCGCCGACTTTCCCCAGGCGGCGAACAGGATCCCGAGCAGGACCGCCGTTTTGGCCGGCCCTTCCAACGCGCTCAGCGCCGAGAGCGAGAAGCTGCCGGTGTTCGCGTACAGCATCGCTGCCGCGAAGTAGAGACCGAGCGAGGCGATATGGGTCACGATCAGGGCCTTCGCGGCGCCGCGGAGGGCGTCCCGCGACTCGTAGTAGCCGATGAGGCCCCAGGAGCAGGCTCCCGTGATCTCGAAGAAGAACAATTGACCGGTGACCGTCGATGAAAAAACGAGGCCGGCCATGGCGCCGATGAATACCTGCATGAAGAAGAAATAGCGCGGCCTTCCCTGGTCCGGATGCTCCACGTTTTCGAGGCTCATGTAGCCAAGGGAGTAGATGCAGACAAAAAGACCGACCAGGCCGACAGCGAATCCGATCAGGAGGCTCAAATTGTCGACGGTCACGCCCCAGATCGAGACGCCGCCGATGCTGATGATCGATTGGCTGAACCCTTGCCCGCCTTCGATCGTGAACCGGACAAGCACGAGCGAGACTGCGGCAATGGACAGGGTGCCGGATATCACGCAGACGTACCGCGCCAGACGCTGCGGTACGAGCAGCGAGACCGCCGCGCCGAGGAAGGGGATCAGTATGCCGGCGATCAGAATTTCGGTCATGCGATCAAACACCGGCCAGCGAGAAAGCGAGGGCGAGCATTGCGGCGCCGGCAGCCACAAAGATCAGTCGTGAACTGCTGAGAAATCGGATGCGTGCCATCGTGTTCTCGACGAAGGCGATGGCGAGGAAGACGACCACCAGCTTCAACGCCAAGACGACGGCTGCCAAAGCCAGGGGGAGAGGCGCAAGCGTTGCCGCCGCCCCGACCGGAACGAAGATTCCGAGGAACAGCGCCGCCGCCACGGCCTGCTTGAGATAGAGCCCCCATTTCGCCAAGGCGAGAGCGCGCCCGGAATATTCGGTGAGCGGTCCTTCCTGGAGTTCCTGCTCCGCCTCGGCGAGGTCGAGCGGGAGCTTCCCCATCTCGAGAAAGGTCGCGAAGGCAAAGGCGACCATCGCCATGGCGGTCGCGGCGAAAGCCGGGGTCTGGCCGGCGAAGATCGAGGCGGACATGACGCCCAGATTGGTGGAACCGGCGAGCAGGGCGACCACGAACAATGACAGCAGCATGACCGGTTCGTTGAGCACCGCGAGCGTGGTCTCGCGGCCCGCGCCGATCCCCGCGAACATGCTGCCGGAATCGACGCCGGAGAGGGCATAGAAGAAGCGACCCAAGGCAAAGAGATAGATGATCGCGATCAGATCCCCGGTCGCGCTGACGGGCGAACGCGTCGTCAGCGCCGGTATCGCCATGGCGACGAGCAGCATGGCGACCAGCAACACATAAGGCATGATGCGAAAGACCGCTCCGGCCTCGGCTGGAATGACCTCGCCGCGGGCCAGCAACTTCCCGAGGTCGCGGTAGTCCTGGAGGAGCGGCGGACCCCGGCGAGACTGGAACTTGGCACGCAGCACCCGCGACATTCCGGACAGCAGCGGCGCCACCAGCAACAGCAGCAGCGCCTGTGCCAGGCCGACGAGGAGCAGGAGAGCCGTTTCCATCACCACGCCACCGCCAGCAGCAACACGGCCAGAGCCAGGAAGATGTAGAAGCAGTAGGTTCGCAGATTGCCGCTCTCCAGGGTCTGCAGGGACCGGCCGGTCCCGCGGACCACTTGCGTGGCAAGGCGCGTGCTTGCGGTGTCCCAAAGCGGCTCGACTCGGGTGGCGAACGCGGTGAGATTGGCGACCGCGGCTGCGCCTGCGCGGCGAGGCTCTTCACGGCCATGAAGCCAATAGACGCTCCGGAACATGACGCGCAGGGGTTCCGCCAGGCCGCCGGACGAGACGGTCATCCTCGCCGTGTGTTGGTAACCGGATGTCCAGGGCTCGGCGGTGATGCGGGACGCGGGCCGGCGACCGCGATACACCGCCGCGATCAGCAGCGGCAACGTCAACAGGCCGAGCATCAGCACCGCGATCAGCGGCGGCGAAACGACCGCCTGATGCGGATCGCCCGCGAACACGAGCATGCCGCTTGCCACTTGCAGACTACCGCTCTTCGCAAGGGCGGCAACGACATCGCTCATCAGCGGGGCGATCAGCGGGGCGCCGAGGCCCAATATGACGCACGAAACCGCAAGCAGGCCCATGCCGACGAGCATCGGGGCCGGCGTCTCCCGCGCCTGCTCGGCACGCTCGCTGCGCGGGGCGCCGCCAAAGATCATTCCCCAGGCTCCGAAGAAACAGGCGAGGGCGAGCGCGCCGGTGATCGCCAGCATTGCGGCAGCGATCGGCCCGAGCAGACGGCCGGCGAAATCGGCGCCGTGGCCGGCGATGAAGAACGACTGGTAGGTGAACCACTCGCCGATGAAGCCGTTGAGCGGCGGGAACGCCGAAATGCCCAGTGCGCCGATCAGGAAGCACAGCGCCGTCCACGGCATGCGCCGCCCGAGTCCCCCCATCTGCGCCATGTCCCTGGTTGACAGACCATCGAGCAACGCGCCGGCACCCAGGAACAGCAAGCCTTTGAAGGCCGCGTGATTGAGCAAATGGTAGAGAGCGGCGAGCAAACCCACCGTCGCCAGCACCGGCTGCCGGGTGGCGATCCCGACCATTCCCGCCCCGGCGCCCATCAGGATGATCCCGACGTTCTCGACGCTGCTGTAGGCCAGAAGCCGCTTTATGTCCTGCTCGGAAAGCGCGTAGAAGGCGCCCAGCACTGCCGATACGGCGCCAAAAGCGAGGACCATCCAGCCCCACCAGGCGGTGCTCGCGCCCAGGAAGTCGACGCCGACCCGGATGATGCCGTAGACGCCGAGCTTGATCATGACGCCCGACATCAATGCCGACGCGTTCGACGGCGCCGCCGGGTGTGCGCGAGGCAGCCAGGTGTGTAAGGGCATCATGCCCGCCTTGGCGCCGAACCCGAAGAGAGCCAGCAGGAAGATGATCGAAGCGAGCCAGGTCGGCGGCGCAGGCGCCCTGAATGCCGCGAACTCCAGGCTTCCCGTCTCCATGAATAGCAGCAAGAACGCGACCATCACCAACATGGAGAAAGCATGCGCGATGAAGAAATAGATGAAGCCCGCATCCACCGCGGCGTCATCGCGCTCGCAGACGACCAGGAAGTAGGATGCGATGGTCATCCCCTCCCAGAAGAGGATGAAGTAGAACGCGTTATCGACGATCGCAACCATGACCATGGAGGCGATGAACAGGTTCATGAAGAAGCCGATAGCGGCGGCGCCACGGCCCAGATACCCCTTGAGATACGACAAGGAAAAAAGGCCGGCCGCGATCGTCACGAGCGAGATGACCAGGACCATCAAGGCGGCGAGCGGATCGATCCGGATGTTGAAGGCGGCAAATGGAAACGGGCCCGCTGTCGAGAACAGGTAGGCATGTCCGGTCGTCAGCACCGGAATCACGGCCAGCGCGCCTAGCGCTCCGGCCACCACCGCGGCGAGGCTCCCGACGCGGATCGCCCACGCTTCCGATCGCCACAACAGTAGTGATGCGACGCCACCCGCGACGTAGAACAGGACAGATGCGAGCAGCAGAGGGCCCATGGATGATCAGCCTTTCGCGATATACCCTGCGGCAGAAGCCATCCGCTTCCTGACGATCGAGGCGTCGACATGATCATCGTCGACGACGAACAGCGCCTTGGTCGGGCACACGCGGACGCATTCCGGGCCCTCGGGCCGGAAATGGCAGAGATCGCATTTCACCGCCACGCTCCGCTGACCGATCGTCCAGGCCAAAAGCGGGTGCACGGGGTCGTCGGGGACCGGCGGGGTTGGGGGGGGCTCCGGGTATGTGCCGTAGGTGCCGTCGTCCGCCCCCTTTGGCATCGTGCCATACGGTGTGATTGCGCCGAACGGGCAAGCCAGCGCACACATCTTGCACCCGATGCACACACTCTCGTTGAGCTGGACGGAGCGGTCTTCAAAGGTGATGGCGTTTACTGGGCACACCTTGGCGCAGGGCGCGTCGTCGCAGTTGCGGCACTGCGACGGCATCGTCCCTACCGCCGTGTGCGTGACCTGCAGGCGCGGAAAGGCCGCGAGCCCAACCTTCTCGTGCACCGTCACGCATCCTGCTTCGCAGGTGTAGCAGCCAATGCACTTCTCGGGGTTGGCGATGACGAAGCGGTTCATGGTCGACCTTCCTGATGCACGTGCATCTCGGCAATGGCGGCCACCTCGACATCCTCGCGGTAGTACACGCGTTTCGACATGACGCTCGACTGCGCTTCGGCCACCGAGCTCTTCGTCACCTTCGCCGCGGAGATCTTGAATTCTGGGATGAGGCTAACGGGATCGAGATCGTCGGCGCTGGTTTCCTCGTTGGCGTCGGCCTCCCAGTAGTGGAAGGTCCCGAACACCACGCCCGGGGGCACGCGTAAGGTGACCCACGCTTTCGCTACGACGGCGCCCCGCCGCGTGCTCACCTTGATGTAGTCGCCGTCGCTGACCTCCAGTGTCTTGGCATCCTGAGGATTGAGCTCGATCAGTTCCTCGGGCGCGATCTGCTCGAGCACCGGCGAGCGGCGGGTCATCGTCCCGGTGTGATAGTGATAGACGCGGCGACCCGTGGTCAGGATGAACGGATAGTTTTGGTCCGGCCGCTCGGCGATGTGCCCGATGATCGGCGCCTCGAACGCGCTGCGCTCCCCCTCCGGCACCGATACCGGGTCGAAGAGGACGGGCTTGAGCTGGGCCTTGCGGGACGGCGTGTTGAACACGCCTCCGACGTGCAGGACCGGCGTCCCGGGATGGTCTTCCGATGGGCAGGGCCAACAGAGGCCGGGCAGCGTGTCGAGTCGCTCGTAGCTCATGCCGGCATAGAGTCCGGGGGCCATGCGTCGCAACTCGTCCCAAATGTCCTGCGGACCTTGGTAGGCCATTCCGGAATAGCCGAGGCGCTGGGCCATCGCCTGGAAGATCCACCAGTCGGGCTTGGCTTCGCCCGGAGGCGCGACCGCGGCTCTCACGCGCTGGACGCGCCGTTCGGTGTTGCTGAATGTCCCTTCCTTCTCGCCCCAGCCGGCCGCGGGCAGCACGATATGGGCTCTCCGCGCGGTCTCGGTCAAGAAGAGGTCGGCCACGACCAGCAGATCGAGCTTGTCGAGTCCCTTCGCGAAGTGCTCCGTATTCGGATCGCTCATCATCGGGTTTTCCCCGTCGATGATGAGTGCGCGGACCTTGCCAGCCTCGATCGCGTTCGGTACTTCGGTGATGCGCAGGCCGGCCCGTGGCGGAAGGGAGACGTTCCAGGCCTCTTCAAACCGAGCGCGCCCCGGGTTGCTGGTGACCGGTACGCCACCGGGAAGCTGATTGGGCAAGGCGCCCATGTCCCCCGCGCCCTGGACGTTGTTCTGCCCGCGCAAAGGACAAACCCCAGCCCCCGGGCGGCCGATCTGGCCGGTGATCACGGCGAGGTTGGCGATGCTGACGACATTGCCGGTGCCGCTGCTGAATTGGGTGACGCCCATCGCATAGAGGATCGCCGCCGCCTTCGCGGTCGCATAAGCGCGCGCGGCCGCGACGATGTCGGCCTGGGGGATGCCGGTCATCGCCGCGACGCGCTCGGGGGAGTAGTTCTCGACTGCACGCGCGACCGCATCGAAACCGTCGGCATGCTCGCGGATGAAATCGGCATTGTGCAGGTTCTCCTTGATGATGACGTGCATCATCGCGTTGAGCAGCGGTATGTCGTGGCCCAGCGGCACGCGCAGCCACAGATGCGCCTTGTTCGCCATCTCGGTCATGCGCGGGTCGGCCACGATCAGCTTGGCGCCGCGCTCCTTGGCCTTCAGGACATGCTTGGCGATGAGGGGGTGACATTCCGCGGTGTTCGAGCCGATGATGAAGACCAGGTCCGAGACGTCCCCGATCTCCGGAATCGAGTTCGCCATCGCGCCGGCGCCGAGAGTCATCGACAGCCCCGTGACCGTGGGGGCGTGGCAGAGCCGGGCACAATGGTCGACGCTGTTAGTCCCCAGGACGGCTCGCGCGAACTTCTGCGAGATGTAGGCCTCTTCATTGGTGGCGCGCGCCGAAGAGAAGACGGCGAAGGCGTCGGGGCCGCTTTCCTTCTTGATGGCAGCCACCCTTTCGGTGATGGCGTCGAGCACGGTGTCCCAACTGACCGACACGAATTTGCCGTCACGCTTGATCAACGGCGTCGTGAGCCGAGCAGGGCTTGCGACGTGCTTGAAGCCGTAGAGGCCCTTGAGGCAGAGATCTCCGCCGTTGACCGGGTGTGTCGGATCGCCGTTGATCTCAACGATCTGATTGTCCTTTGTAGAGAGGCGCATGCTGCAGCCGGTGCCGCAATAGGGACAGACGGTCGTCACATCGGTCATGAACAGGCTCCGGCGGGTGGACGTGGATCCAATGCCTTCAGGCTTGGCCAGGAATCGAGCGGCGCCCCCTGCTGCAGGCGCGCATGAATGTGCGTTACCGCCTTCTCTACGGCCGCGGACAAAGGAGCGCCGAAGGCCACGAGGCCCGGCTGGATGCCGAGAAACTGCACTTCGGGCACGGTCTGGCGCAGCGCCTCGATCAGGAAGGAAACCGGTAAATCATGGGTCGTGCTAATGAACTGCTCGATGATGAGGCGGTGGTCGACGAGACGAACTTCGCCCGGTTCCAGCTCCATCTCTGCCGCATCAACAACAAGGACCCGACCGGGCGCGATGGCGCGCACGCGGTGCACGACGTTCTCCGGCGCCGACGCGCCATCCAACACCAGCCAGCCGGGCGCCGGCGAGCCCTGCAGCAGCGCGGCAAGAAGCGGCCCTGCTGCGTCATCGCCCATCATGCGGTTACCCACAGTCAATATGATCTGCTCTTTCATGAGCACGCCTTAAAGCTCAAATCGGAGGAACACCGTCTCCCCCGAAGACGCGGTCGAGGCTTCCAACAGCTCAGAACGAAGATGGCAGGAAGCGGATTGTCTTCCATGTCCTTGGCTTCTCGAACTTTGATTACCTTCCGCAAAAGCATTCCGCATGGGATACGCAGCGCTAGCAGTTGACTTTCTTTCGTCTGGATCAAAATAAGCCCCACGCTCGTTCCGTGTGAGTTAAGCGATACAAATTTTGACAAAATGCCTGACCAGTCTGCTCCCGTTACGGGACGGGCGTTGTGAGCATGACCTTGGCCGACGCTACGGCTAGCCGAGCGGAGCGTCTTGCGCCTGTTTTGACTTGAGCGCTTTCCAGACACCACGGACCGGTGGCGCGGTACGCACTGTAAATGCCGCTGTCGTGATCGATCGAGCCGCGACGACATACGTTTATAAAGCCGGTGATATTGCCGCCCGGCCGCACCAGGCTGTCGACGAAGCGGGTAGCGACTGGATCGCCGGCGACCGGGAACACGATCGGTACGATACGGGTCGCCTGTCGCAACGTTCCCACAGGCGCGTTGGCATGAGCCAGAATGACGTCGGGCGCCAGCGCAACCAGTTCCTCCGCGCCTTTTCGCATGGGCTCCGGTTGAACGCGGCCCAGCGGATGTCAACGCGCAAGTTGCGGCCGATGGTCCAACCCGACAGCGCCAACGCCTGCAAGAACGCCTCCCATGCGGGTCTGCGTTTCCGCATCGTCGGCGGCATATGGCATGAACACGCCGATATGCCGCATCCGCTCCGGCTCTTGCGCGCGCCGCAAGCGGCCAAACAATCGGCGTCGCTGCCGCGCCGCCGAGCAGGGCGATGACCTCGCGCCGCTTCATGCCCGACCTCGGTCTTTGCCCGTCTCGTGGCCACGCATGCGCCCGCCGGGTCGATCCGGCGAAACCTGGGGATGGCTCACGGACGGCGTTGTGCCGAGGTGTCTCAGGCTGATTTTCATCCGTTGCGGTCCTAGGGCTGCGGCGCG
>Ga0111538_10005429_pt1 | contig 17424 bp, 12 predicted proteins | sample SoiMethybrSBSTD1_FD_79669 | JGI IMG/M metagenome (GOLD analysis project Ga0111538, IMG submission 79669) | Bulk soil microbial communities from a Populus tree surrounding site in Tennessee, USA - Soil MetaG P. TD hybrid SBSTD1 (version 2)... | ecosystem: Environmental > Terrestrial > Soil >...
CTCTGCGTGCTCTGATCAAATGAAAGGGCCATCGCCCAATCGTGGCAGCCGGAGATAATGCGCGTGTTCCAACCACGCTTCGCTCCGGGCCATGAGAGGAGGACGGCCCATGGAGCGACAGTATATCGGCGTTGACCTGCACAAGCAGTTCTTTCAGGCCTGTGCGATGAGTGATGCGGGCGTACGGCTGTGGGAGATGCGTTTCCCACGCACGGAGGGCGGGTTCTTGTTATTTCGCGCGCGGTGTACCCCGGCGACGGCGATTGCCGTGGAAGCGTGCGGCCCGACGTGGGCGTTCGTCGATGCGGTCGCGCCGACGGTCGGCACGGTCTGCGCGGTGGATCCGCGCAAGACGCGGTTGAAAGCCGGGTTTGCCGCGAAGACGGACCGGCTCGACGCGCGCCGGTTGGCGGATGCGCTGCGGCGCGACAGCGTGGTGAGTCTCTATGTGCCGCCGGCGGCGATCCGCGAATTGCGGGAGGTCTGTCGCGGACGCCATCAGGTGATCCGGTTGCGCACGCGGCTGGCGCAGATGATTCGCGCGTTACTGCTGCGCACCGGCGTGGCCGATGTGCCGGTGCGGCGGGTCTACAGTGCGTCGGGCTTGGGCTGGCTCGAGACCGTCGCGCTCCCGCCCGACGCCGCGGCGAACGTGGCGCGGTACCGCCGCCTGCTGATGGCCATCCAGACGGAAGCGCTGGCGGCCGAGGCGACGGTCACGGCGCGCGCCGCCGCCGATCCGATCGCGCAGGCGCTGGATGCGCTGGTCGGCATCGGTCCCGTGTTGGCCTTGACCCTGCGCGCCGAGATCGGCGACATCACGCGGTTTGGGCGCGGGGCCGAGCTCGCGAGCTATGCCGGGTTGGTGCCGCGCGTCGACGCCAGTGCGGGCCGGTATTGGAGCGGCCGCATCACCCGCCAGGGGTCGCCCTGGTTGCGCTGGGCGCTGGTCGAAGCCGCGATGCACGCGATCCGTCGCCCGGATGCGATCGGGCGCTGGGCGCGGCAGCTCGCCGTGCGCAAAGGGGCGTTCACAGCGCGCGTCGCGCTGGCGCGGCGACTGTGTGATGACATCGTGACGGTGTGGCCGCGGCCGGCGTAAGCCACGTGCGTTGACGTCCTCTCCACAGCGGTGCGTCGTGGAACCGCATGACGTTCGGATGGCGTCGAGCTCTGAATGACGCCCGCTGTGGTCCAACCTGAGATTGAACGTGCCGCGTTGGACGTTCGGATAGATGCGTGAACAGACGTCAGGCGCTCGGAGCAGGCGTGATTGGAACACCGACGACTCGGACGCATGACCCGTTCGCTGCGCGCGCCCGGATGGCTGATAAGCCGGGCGCGCTCCGCTCACTCGACGTGTGTCTTGACTCGCGGGGCCCTTTCATAGATGCGGTTCCACGGACCCCCGCACACAACCCGTTCGCTTGTCCAAGCAGCAGGAGTACCCAGGATCTCCGCGGTCGCTGCGCGCTGCAGCCACCAGTACTGGCGCTACCCGAGGCGGAGCGACTCGCCGAACCCGAGCGTGCGAAACGCCGACGGCGCGATCGACCGGGCGCGCATCGCCTCGTCCAGGTCGCGCAGCGGATCGTCGATCCCCTCGGTGGTCAGCCGGAACGTCCCGTAATGCATGCCGATGCTGTGCCTCGCCTCGAGATCGAGGTGCGCCCGCACCGCTTCCTCCGGGTTCATGTGCACGACGTGCATGAACCAGCGCGGCTCGTAGGCGCCAATCGGCAACAGCGCCAGATCGACCGGGCCGAAGCGCCGGCGTATCTCGTGGAAAAACGTGGCGTAGGCGGTGTCGCCGGCGAAATAGACGCGCGCGGCGCCGATCTCGACGATGAAGCCGCCCCACAAGGCGCGATTTCGATCGAACGGCGTGCGGGCGGAGAAATGCCGTGCCGGCGTCAGCGTGATCGGCAGCGGCGAGGCCGCCGCGCGATCCCACCAATCGAGCTCCTCGACCCGCCGGATGCCCGAGGCGCGGGCGAAGCGGCCGTTGCCGAGCGGCGTGACGACCATCGGATCGAAGCGCCTGGCGAGCCGCCGCAGCGTCGGGCGGTCGCAGTGATCGTAGTGGTTGTGGCTCAGCAGCACCGTCGAGATCGGCGGCAGATCGTCGAAGCGGACCGCCGGCTGGCGCACGCGCCGCGGCCCGAGCAGGGTGAACGGGCCGGCGCGTTCCGAATACATCGGATCGGTGAGGAGGTTGCCCGCCGGCGTCTGGATCAGGAAGGTCGCGTGGCCGATGAAGGTGATGACCGCGCCGGCGCCGTCGAGCGGCAGCGGCCGGGCCGGCGTCACGTCGATCCGCGCCGGCCACGGCACGCGCGGCTCGCGCAGCATCCGCGGCACCGCGGTGAACGGCTGGCCCGCCATGCCATCGGGGTTGACGAACCGCTCGCCGTCGAAGTGATCGCTTTTCGGGGGCATCACGTCACACCATAGTTCACCGCCCACCCGTCGCGGCAACACCCCCCGACGACGGTAAACGCAGAACACGCGGAGACCGCAGAACCCGGGGTGGCGACGCGCGTCGTTGCCGCTGGGCGTCGACCGCTGCCGCTGAGCCGAATCGAACGCAAAGCGCGCAAAGCACGCAAAGCTGCGGCAACCCGCCCCGCCGACAGGCTGCGCGACGGGCCCGCTTCGCGGGCAGCGCCGCGAGCACGGCGGCGCAAACACAAACCGCCAAGCGCCTGATGGTTTGTGTTTGCACCGCCGATCTCACGGCGCGTAGCGGCCGGCGACGCCGGCCGCCCGTCGCGCAGCGTACACTCGGCGTTCTGCGTGTTCCGCGGGTTCTGCGTTCCCCCGTCGTCGACAAGCGGCTGTCGGAGGCCTACCGGTAAGACGCTCGCCCCTGGTGATTCGTAACCGCCCACCTTCCGGCAGGCACCCTTCGCGCGGGCCTGCCCGCCGTAGCTCGCGTCTTTTCACACTTCGTGCGGGCTTGCCCGCCGTAGCTCGCGTCTTTTCACACCGCGAGCGAAGGCGGGAACTAGCCGTAGACGCCCTACGTCTAAGAGCCGTAGATTATCTACGACCATGGTGATGTCCAAAAATCCAGACGATCGCCGCCTGGAGCTCCTCCAGGGCACCCTCGACATGCTCATCCTGCGCACCCTCCAGTGGGGTCCGCAGCACGGCCACGGCATCGGCCAGGCCATCCGCACCCAGTCCGACGACCTCCTCAAAGTCGAGACCGGGTCGCTCTATCCGGCGCTGCACCGCCTCGTCAAACGCGGGTGGCTGAAGGCCGAATGGGGGATCAGCGAGGCCAACCAGAAGGCGAAGTACTACCGGCTGACCGCGACCGGCAAGGCGCAGCTCCTGCGCGAGCAGGATCGGTGGTCGCAGCTGGTGCACGCGATCGGCCGGATCATGAACCCGGCGGCGGCCGGCAACGAGTAGTCCCATGCGCCCCGGCCACCACGAGCTCGACGACGAGATCCGCGGCCACATGGCGATCAGCATCAAGGAGCGGATCGAGCGCGGCGAGGATCCCGAGGAAGCGCGCCTGGCCGCGCTGCGCGAGTTCGGCAACGTCACCCTGACCTGCGAATCGATGCGCAGCGTCTGGCGTCCGCGGTGGTTCGACCTCGCGGAAGCGCTGTGGCACGACATGCGGGTCGCGCTCCGCTCGCTCCTGCGCGTCAAGGGGCTCGCCTTCACCGTTGCCGCCACGCTGGCGCTGGGCATCGGCGCCAACGCCGCGATCTTCAGCGTCGTGCGGCAGGTGCTGCTGCGGCCGCTGGTCAACCGCGACGAAGACCGCCTGATCTACATCCGCCAGCGCGCGCCCGGCCTGCGCTCGGAAAACACCACGTTCTCGATGCCGGAAATCGAGGATCTGCGCGCGCGCGCGACGACGGTCAACGCGTTCGGCGATTTCTCGACCATCGACTTCACGCTGGTCGGCTTCGGCGAGCCGCGCGTCGTCAAGGCTGGCGTCGTCGGCGGCTCGTACTTCGAGGTGATGGGGCTGCGCCCCGTGCTCGGCCGCCTGCTCGGCCCGCGCGACGACGGCCCGAAGGCCGAGGCCGCGGCGGTGCTGACGTATCGCTTCTGGAACACGCAGCTGGAGCGGGATCCGTCCGTCGCCGGCAGGAAGATCAGGCTCGGATCGCGAATCGTGACCGTCGTCGGCGTGCTCGAGCCCTCCGTGCCGTATCCGGCCGATACGGAGATCATCGCCAACATCGCCACCAGCCCGCATCACCTGGGCGCGACGATGGTCACGCGGCGGACGCACCGGATGACCGAGCTCTTCGGGCGCCTCGCCCCCGGCGCGACGGTCGAAGCCGCGCGCGCCGAGCTGACGGCGGCGCACCAGGCGATGGTGAAGCAGCACCCCGAAGCGTACTCGGCCGGCGCGGACGTTCAACTGGCGGTGTCGCTGCTGCGCGATCAGATCACCGCGCCGGCGCGCACGGTGCTGCTGCTGCTGCTCGCGGCGGCGGGCGTGGTGTTCGTCATCGCCTGCTCGAACGTCGCCAACCTGATCCTCGCGCGATCGGTCAGGCGCGAGAGCGAGCTGGCGGTACGCGCGGCGCTCGGCGCCGGCACCGGCGCGCTGCGGCGGACGCTGCTCGCCGAAAGCCTGCTGCTCTGCGGCACCGGCGCCGTGCTCGGCGTCCTGCTGGCGCGGCCGCTGGTGGCGATGGTCAGCCGCTACGCGGCGCGCTTCTCGGTGCGCGCGCTCGAGGTGTCGGTCGACAGCAGCCTGCTGTGGGTGGGCGCCTCGCTGGCGATGATCGCGGCGGTCGCGCTGGCCTACGTGCCGCGGCTCCCCTCGCCGCACGCGCCGAACGGGCTCGGCCTGTCGAGCGGCGGGGTGCGCCTCACGGCCGGCACCAACCGGCGGCTGCGCGCCTTTGCCATGACGCAGATCGCGCTGTCGTTCGTCCTGCTCGCCGGCGCCGGGATGATTCTGTCGGCGCTGGTCTCGCTGCAGAGCGTGCGAACCGGCTACGACATGCGCCAGGTGCTGGCGATCGACGTGCCGCTGCCGCTCGAGGCCTACGGGCCGAAGGCGATCGCGTTCTACGAGGAAGCGATGCGGCGGATCGAGAAGCTGCCCGGCGTCGAGCGCGTCGCCGCCGGCAACTTCGTGCCGTGGCGCGACGCCGGCGCGTTCGGGCCGGGCTTCCAGTTCACCGGCGACGGCTACACGCCGGCGGACGGCGAGGAAAACCCGCACGCCCGGCTGCGCAACGTCACCCCCGGTTTCTTCGCGGCGCTCGGCGTGCCGATCCTCGCCGGCCGCGATTTCACCGCGCAGGATCGCGCCGACGGCGAACGCGTGGTGATCGTCAGCCAGAGCGTCGCCGAGCGCCTGTATTCCGGCGGCGAGCCGCTGAATCACCGCGTCTGGTGGACCGACCCGTACTTCGGGAAGCCCTCACCGCTCCGCATCGTCGGCGTCGTCGCCGACGTGGACGACGAGCACGTCGTGCCCGGGCCGGCGATGACGTTGTACCACCCGTTCCAGCAGGTGCCGCTGGCCGGCCGCCTGTTCGTCCATACCGCTGCCGATCCGTATGCGCTGGTCCCGCCGGTGACGCGCATCATCCGCGAGATGTCGGCGGAGCAACCGGTCGAGCGCGCGGCGACGCTCGCCGACGTGCGGGCGCAGGTGCTCGCGCCGGAGCGGCTGAACGCGTTCGTCTTCTCCGGGTTCGCCGGCATCGCGCTGCTGATCGCGGTGGTTGGCGTCGCCGGCGTGCTGGCATTCTCGGTCAGCGCGCGGACGCGCGAGTTCGGCGTGCGGCTGGCCATCGGGTCGGCGCCGCGGCGCGTGCTGGCGACGGTCGTGTCGGAGGGCGCGGCGATTGCGGCCATCGGCATCGCCGCCGGCGCGGCCGCGGTGTATCTGGTTGGCGTCGCGGTGGCGAGCTACGTGACAACCCTGGAGCTGCCGGGCGCGCTCCCGGCGCTCGGCGCGGGAGCCGTTCTGATGAGCGCGGCGGTGATCGCATCGCTGATGCCGGCCGCGCGCGCGTCGCGCGTGGACGTGATCCAGGCGCTGCGATCGGAATAAGAAAGGCTGGAAGGCGGAAAGGCGGAAAAGGCGGGAAGGTCCAAGGCGGAAAGGCAGGAAGGTCAAGGCGGAAGGGCAGGAAGGTCAAGGCGGAAGGGCAGGAAGGTCAAGGCGGAAGGGCAGGAAGGTCAAGGCGGAAGGGCAGGAAGGTCCAAGGCGGTAGGGCCCGAAGGCGGAAAGGACTTTTCTCAGCATGCAGTGCAGTTTCTTGGAAGGTTGAACGATATGTCCGCAATGCCCGCGACCGACCCGACGCGTTCGAAACCGCTCCGCCTGTGGCCTGGCATCACCGCCGTGATCGTGCAGTGGGTGTGCTGGTTCGTCGTGCCGATCGTCCGTCCCGATCTTGCGGTTTACGGGATGCTCGGCGGCGCGATTTTCGGCCTCATCACGGTTGTCTGGTGGCTGTTCTTCAGCCGCGCGCCCTGGCTGGATCGGATCGGCGCCGCCGTCCTGATGATCGCGGCCGTCATCGCGATCAGACCGTTCGTCGACCGCTCGATCGAGAACGCCGGGCAGGGCAACCTGATGTACGTCTACTCGCTGCCGCTGTTCGGGCTCGCGATCGTGCTGTGGGCGCTGGCAGCGGCGCGGCTGCCGACCGCACCGCGGCGGGCGGCGCTGGCCGTCGCGATTCTTCTGGCGTCCGGGATGCTGGCGCTCGTGCGCACCGGCGGGATCACCGGCGACGCCAGATCGGATTTGCACTGGCGATGGACGCCGACGCCTGAGGAGTTGCTGCTGGCACAGGCCGGCAACGAGGTCGCACGTCATGCAGCGGCACCCGCCGCTGCCGCGCCCGCACCGCCGGTCGCCACGCCGCCGGCCGCCACGCCGCCGGCCGCGGCACCGCCGGAGGCAAAGCCGACGCCCGCGCCGGAAAAAGCGGCGACACCCGCGCCGTCCGGCGCCTCTCCCGCTGCTGCGCCGGCGAAAGAGAAGCCAACCGCCGCGGCGCGTCCAGCAATCTGGCCCGGCTTCCGCGGGCCGAATCGCGACAGCGCGGTGCGCGGCGTGCAGATCGAGACCGACTGGCGCAAGTCGCCGCCGATTGAATTGTGGCGGCGGAAGATCGGCCCGGGGTGGTCGTCGTTCGCGATCGACGGCAACTTGATCTACACGCAGGAGCAGCGCGGCGACGACGAGATCGTGTCCTGCTACAACCTCGCCACCGGCGCACCGGTGTGGATGCATCGCGACACGGCGCGGTTCTTCGAGTCGAACGGCGGTCCCGGCCCGCGCGCGACGCCGACCGTGGTCAACGGCCGCGTGTATACGCAGGGCGCCACCGGCATCGTCAACGCGCTCGACGCAGCGACCGGCGCGGTCGTGTGGTCGCGCAACGCCTCTGCGGACACCAGCGTCGAAAACCCGGGTTGGGGGTTCGCCGGTTCGCCGCTGGTCATCGACGACGTCGTCATCGTTGCCGCGTCGGGAAGGCTCGTCGGCTACGAGCTGTCCACCGGCAAGCCGCGCTGGCTCGGTCCCAAGGGCGGCGCCGGCTACAGCTCGCCGCACCTCATCACCGTCGACGGCGTTCCGCAGGTGGTGCTGCTGCGCGGATCGCGCACGATCAGCGTCGCGCCGGCCGACGGCACGCTGCTGTGGGAGCACGTGTGGCAACCGGGTGTGAGCATCGTGCAGCCCGGCGTGTCCGAGGACGGCGACCTGCTGATCACATCAGGTGATGCGATGGGCGGGCAGGGCATGCGCCGGCTCGCGATCGCGCGCGGGGCGAACGGCTGGACGGCCGAAGAACGGTGGACGTCGCGCGGCCTCAAACCGTACTTCAACGACTTCGTCGTTCACAAGGGGCACGCCTACGGGTTCGACGGCAGCATCCTCGGCTGTGTCGATCTCAAGGACGGCGCGCGCAAGTGGAAGGGCGGCCGCTACGGCAACGGGCAGCTGATGCTGCTGCCCGACGAAGACCTGCTGCTGGTGACGACCGAGGACGGCGAGCTGGCGCTGGTCAAGGCGACGCCCGACGAATTCGTCGAGATCGCGAAGGTGCCGGCGCTCGAGGGCAAGACGTGGAATCATCCGGCGCTCGCCGGCGACGTCCTGCTGGTGCGCAACGGCGAGGAGATGGCGGCGTTCCGCCTCCCGCTTGCGCACGCGGCCGAGCGGACGATTCAGTGAGGCTTCGAGCCTGAGCTCGCCGGCGCGGTTGCCGCCGCGATCACGATCAACGCGGAACACGCAGAACTCGCGGAACCCGCGGTGGCGGGCGGTTGGGCGGTCGGCTGCTCCCCGACCGCTTTCACCGTCACGCTGCATCGAGCGGAGGGAACGCAAAGCCCGCCAAGCCCGCAAAGCAAGTCCTGACCGGGTCGCACGTCGGCCAGCAGAGCTGGCCGACTACTCGCGCAAAAGAAACGGCGGGAACACAAGCAGTCAGGCGACCGTTGCGCTCGTGTTCCCGCCGTTTCTTCTTGCGCGAGGCCGCCGCGACGCGGCGGCGTGCGACGCGGTCAGCCGTATCGCGGAAGCGGTGAGCCGCGCGGGTTCCTGTGTGCGCAGCGTTCTCGGTCGTGCAGACGCGATCGCAGCGTGACAGCGCTTTGCGGGCTCAGCGGGCTCTGCGTTCACCCGTCGTGGGCACGATCGCAGCGTGCGCCAGGCGCTCGCCGCTGCGCCTCACTTCCCATCGATGCTGAACGCGTAAAAGCGGGTGTTCCCGCTGCCCTCGATCCCGGACCTGGCGTAGCCGGATCCCCAGTAGATCGTGCCGTCGACCACGGCCGGCGCCGCGTTCACCGAACTGCCCGCGCCAAACTGCCAGAGGATCGCGCCGGTGCGCGCGTCGAGCGCAAACATCTGGTCCTGCGTCGACAGCTTGGCCATCGACGCCGCGTACAGCACGCCGTTGGCGACCGTGACCGGCGCGAGATCCCAGACGCCGACCGTGCCGAGACCGGGCAGGGTTTCGAGCTGCGGATCCGGGGTCTGCCAGAGGATCGTGCCGGTTTCCGGATCGAGCGCGGCCCACGATCCGCCGGTGACCGTTTCGTTCGTCAGCACGCCGTTCTGCGTCAGCTTGTACGGAAGGTGATGCTGGTTCGTGATCGACACGTAGATGCGCTCGCCGTCGGACGCCGTGCCCCAGTTCATGCCGCCCTGATCGCCGCCGGGGCCGATGAGCGAGCTCCAGATGAATTCACCGGTCGCCGCGTCGAGCAGCGTGTAGACGCCGCTCTTCCCGCCGATCCCGACGACGTCGCGCCGGCGCGCTTCGTCGTGGTGCCACCGGCCCTTGCTGTGGCGCCAGCGATCGTCGAAGCGCACGCGCATGACGTTGACACCGGAGCCGCCGAGATCCCATTTCTCGCCGTCGGACTCGGCTGCGCACCAGGTGATGGTCGACGGCTGGCCGCCGCACGCCTGCAGCCACGGCGTGTGTCCCTGCACGCGATACGACCAGCGCGGCGCGCCGGTCTTCATGTCGAACGCCACCACCGATTTCAGGAACGAGCCGGGCTGCTCGCACGCTTCCGCGAAGCCGCCGTTTGCCGCGTGGCAGGCGCTCACCGCCGCCGGGACTGTGTACGGCTGCCCGAAGGTGCCATAGACGAGCCCGTTGCGGCGATCGACCGCCGGCGGCGAGAACATCGTCGCGCCGGCGTAGCCGCCCGGCACGGCGCCGTTGTCCGGCAGCGAATAGCTTCGCCAGAGAATCTGCCCGGTGCGCGCGCTGAGCGCGACAATCGCGCCGCGGAACGTCGCGTTCGGCCCGGCGGCGCCCGACGCCGACACGCCGGTGAAGATCGTGTCGCCGACGAACATCGGCGATCCGGTCATGATCCCTTTCGGGTCGGGATGCACCTGTGTGATCCAGCGCAGCTCGCCGGTCGTGGCGTCGATGCCGAGCATGTTCGGGTGGCGCAGGTCGCCGACGACGAGCGTGTCGCCGACGATTGACGGGCTGGTGCGGGCGATGTCCCCCGGGATGCCCGTGTAGTCCGCAACCGCGCGCGACCAGATCACCGCCCCGGTCTTCGCGTCGAGCTTCCACAGCATGCCGCCGAAGTCGCCGAAGTAGACGGCGCCGTCGACGACGGCCGGCGTCGCCGAGACATCGCCTGCCACGGTAGCGACCCACTTCATCGCCAGGCGATGCACGTTCGACGGCCCGATGCGGTGTTCGTGGGGCTGGCTGCGCGTGTTCCGCGCATCGCGGCCAATCATCCGCCAGCGCGATCCGCCGCCGTCGCTGGCGCGCGGCACCGCAACGCTCGCAATTGCCGCGCACACCGCGAGCAGGAGGGCAAGCTGCTTCTCAACCCTTCGCATCGTCATGGTCGTTCCTCTGATTGCAGATGTGATCGGAGGCCGGCCAGACTCTAGCACGCGGGCGCGAGGCGATTTGCGCACTCGCTGGGATCCCGGCTGATCACGATCAACGCAGAACTCGCAGAGCCCGCAGAGCTCCTGGCCGGCGCATAAAGAGAACGCAAAGCCCGCTAAGCCCGCAGAGCTATGACCGAACGCATCGCGCGCCGCCGCGCCGCGGCGGCCTCGCGCAGGAAGAAACCACAGGAACGCAAGCCACTTGCGTCGTATGGCTTGTGTTCCTGTGGTTTCTTCTGCGCGAGTTGTCGGCCGGCTTCGCCGGCCGACGCGCGATGCGTTCGGTGGTGGTAACTGCTCAGCGCTTTCCGCGTGTTCTGCGTTGCTCGTCGTCCCGCGCGATCGCAGCGTGACAGCGCTTTGCGGGCTCTGCGGGCTCTGCGTTCATCCGTCGTGGGCGCGATCGCACCGTGACGGTGACCGTCGCCGCGGCTTCTCTCGCCGGCGAGCCGCTATCGCGGCGCGCGGCGGACGTACTTGCCGTCGAAGACGGTCTTCCACGTCTTGCCGCCGTCGCTCGACTGCTCCCACACCTGCCGCACCGTGCCGTCGCCGTTGCTGGTGAAGCGGATGCGGTTGCCGGAGTCGGCGAGCGTCATGACGTGGCCGGCGAAGCTGCCCGACAGCCGCAGCACCGTGCCGTCGCCGCCGACCCAGAATTGATGCCATTGCCGATCGGCGGCATCGTAGGTATTGAGGCTGCGGCCGCTGCCGCCGCCGGCGCCGGTCCACTGCTCCTCGAGCCCGCAGCCGCCGGCGATCGAGGTGATGTGATTGCGTCCGGCCGACTTGCCGTCGGGCGTGAAGACGTCCCACTCGCCAATCCAGAAGTCGAACTGGTGGTGCGGCGCGCCGGCGCAGGGCGGCTGGCGCGGCTGAGGGCGTGCAGACGAGGTGGCGGCCAGCGCCACCACGGTTGATAGAATGCCGGTGGCCAGCATGCGCGTGGACACGAGAAGACCTCCAGCGGGCAGCGTATCCAACCTCCGGCGCGCGCCGCTATCAAGCGCTTGCCCGGTGATCGACCGGCTGCTGCCGGCCGAACGGCTGCTGTACTCGGGCGCCAGCACCTGCGCCGGAACCTTCGAGTGCCATCCGGGCGACCCGCTCTTCCACGCCGAGTCGCCGTCCACCGCGCACTGCCTGGTGTTCTCGCGAACGCCGGTCTGGATCCGGCACGAGCGCGGGATGCGCTATGTGGCCGACCCCACGGTCGCGACATTCCACAATCGCGGGCGCGTCTATCAGCGCTGGGCGATCGCGCGCGAAGGCGATCGCTGCGACTGGATCGCCTACGCGGACGATCTGGTTGCCGATGCGGTGTCGCGCTTCCGTCCCGGCCGCCGCGGCCGCGATCCGCTGTGGTTTCCCGCCGAGTTCAGCCGCGTGTCCTCGCGCGTCTACGCGCGCCAGCGGCGCTTCTTCGAGCGGCTGCACGCCGCGACCATCGACAGCCTCGGCGTCGAAGAGGAAGCGCTGCTGCTGCTCGACAAGGCGCTGACGGCCGCGGCGGCGCCGGCCGCGGCGGCGACTTCGCCGCGCCATTTCGACGCCGTGCAGCACGCGCGCGCCGTCATCGCCTCGGCGCCTGATGCGTCGCCGTCGCTGCGCATGCTCGCGCGCGGCGCCGGGACGACCCCGTTTCAGCTCTGCCGCGCCTTCAGCCGCGTCTTCGGCGAGACGATGACAGCGTACCGCACGCGCCTGCGGCTGCTGGCATCGCTCGAGCGCGTCCGCGCCGGCGACCCGCTCACCGACATCGCGCTGTCGCAGGGCTTCAGCAGCCACAGTCATTTCACCGCGTCGTTCCGCGCCGCGTTCGGGATGACGCCGCGCGCCTGGCGAGCTCGCGCCGGAGGCTGGCGGCGAACATGAAGGGAACGCCGATGATGAGACTGGCTGGCTCGCTGGCGTGTCTGGCGATCGCGTGCGCAAGCGCGATCGGCCAGCCGGCGGCCATCGACCCACGCACGGTCGGACCGCAGGTCGGCAGCAAGGTGCCGGCCTTCACGCTGCCGGATCAAGCCGGCCAGTCGCGGGCGCTGGCGTCGCTCCTCGGCCCGAAAGGCGCGATCCTCGTGTTCTTCCGCTCGGCGGACTGGTGACCGTACTGCAAGACGCAGCTCGTGGAGCTGCAGGGCCGGTTGAACGACATCCAGCGCCAGGGCCTCGGCCTGGCTGCGATCAGCTACGACCCGGTGCCGGTGCTGGCCGATTTCGCGCGCCGCCGCGGCATCACGTTCCCACTCCTGTCGGACGAGGGATCGAAGACGATCACCGCCTACGGGCTGCTCAACACGACTGTCGCGCCGACCAACAAGGCGCAGTACGGCATCCCGTTTCCCGGCACGTTGTTCGTCGATCGCGACGCGGTCGTGACCTCGCGGGTCTTCGAGACGGCCTATCAGGAACGCGACACGATCTCGAGCATGATCGTTCGCCTGGGCGGCAGGCTCGACCCCACCGCGACGAAGATCTCGGCGCCGCACCTCGAGGTGACGACGTTCACTACCGACCAGACGGCGGCGCCGGGCACGCACTTCTCGATCGTGCTCGACGTGACGCCGCGGCGCGGCGTCCACGTCTACGCGCCGGGCGTCGCCGGCTATCGCCCGATCGCGCTGGCGATCGCGCCGCAGCCGGGGCTGCTGGTGCGGGAGGCGCAGTTCCCGAAGCCGGCCGACTACTACTTCAAGCCGCTCGACGAGCACGTGCGCGTCTACTCCCGCCCGTTCCGGATCGTGCAGGACGTGGCAATCGACGCGTCGCGCGACGTCGAGGCGATGCTGAAGGATCGCGCGTCGCTGACCATCGAGGCGACGCTCGAGTACCAGGCGTGCGACGACAAGATCTGCTTCAACCCGCAGTCGGTGCCGATGTCGTGGACCGTTGCGCTGAAGCCGCTCGATCGCGAACGGGTGCGTTAAGTTAAAGGGTGCGTCACCGCACCGTCGGAGGACCGATGCCTGCCTACAAGCTTCTGGGCCAGAACTACACCACCCCCGACCTGGTCGCCAAAGTGACCGGCCGCGCGAAATATGCCGAGGACTATCGCGCCGACGGCATGCTGTTCTGCAAGCTGCTGCTCAGCCCGATGCCGCACTGCCGCGTCCGCGGCATCGACGCGCGCGAGGCGCTGGCGATGCCGGGCGTCAAGGCGATGCTCACCGCCGACGATCTGCCGCCGCGCAAGCCGGCCAACCCCGGCGAGGGTCCGGCGCTCGCGCCCGAAGCGGCGCTCACCAACGAGCCGGTCTACCGCGGCGAGCCGATCCTCGCCATCGCCGCCGTCGACGAAGCCACCGCGGCTGAAGCCATCGAGAAGATCGTCCTCGACCTCGAGCCGCTGCCCTTCGTCGTCGATCCGCTGGCGAGCCTGCGCCCCGGCGGTCCGAACGCGCGCCGTGAAGGCAACGCCTTCGCCGGCGGCAAGCTGAAGACGGTGAAGTGGACCGAGAGCGACTTCGCCGCTGCGCCCGACGGCGCAATGCCGCTCGGCGAAGCAGGCACCGAATGGGCGTACGGCGATCTCGACGCCGGCTTCAAGCAGGCAGACCTCGTCCTCGACGAGACGCTGCACACCCAGACCACCAGCCATCAGCCGCTCGAAACGCGCACCGCGATGGCGCACTGGCAGAACGGCAAGCTGTTCCTGCGCTGCTCGACGCAGAGCGTCGTGCAGACGGTCGCGTCGGTGGCGAAATGGGTGGGCGTCGATCCGGCGCAGGTGGTGGTGATCAGCGAGTACACCGGCGGCGGCTTCGGCAGCAAGATTCCGGGGACGCACACCGTCGCGGTGCCGGCGCTGCTGGCGAAGAAGACCGGCACGCCGGTGATGATGCGCATCAGCCGCGAGGAGGAGCACTGCATCGGGCGGTTCCGCCCGTCGCTCCTCGGCCGCGTCAAGATCGGCTTCAGAAAAGATGGGCGCGTCACCGCCGTCGACCTGTTCGTCCTGCAGGACGCGGGGCCGTACGAGGACCAGTACGATCTCGAGGCGGCGCCGAACATGTGCTCGATCGCCTATCAACCGATGGCGATGCGGTTTCGCGGCCTGTCGGTGCTGACCAACACGCCGCCGCCGACCTCGCAGCGCGCGCCCGGCGGCGCGCAGCAGAACGCGATCATGGAACCGGTGCTGGCGAAGGCCGCCCACCAGCTCGGCATCGATCCGGTCGCGCTGCACCGGATCAACGCGCCCGAGGGCAAGGCGCCGTTCGGCGCGCCGGGCAAGGATGGCAAGCGCAGCTACGTCACCAGCGCGTTCGTCGCCAGGGCGCTCGACCGCGGCGCCGAGCTGTTCAAGTGGGACGAGCGCAAGGCGCGCAGCGGCAGGCGCAGCGGCTCGAAGGTGCGCGGCGTCGGCGTCGCCGTCAGCCCGTTCATCGGCGGCTACTCGATCGGCTACGACGGGCTGGTCGTCATCCGGCCCGACGGCAAGTTGTACGTGCAGTCGGGCGCCGGCAACCTCGGCACGCACTCGGTGATCGACACGGCGCGCGTCGCCGCCGAGGTGCTCGACGTGCCGTGGGATCGCGTCGAGGTCGTGTGGGGCGACACCAGCCGCAACCTGCCGTGGACCTGCACCTCGGACGGCAGCCAGACGATGCACGCGATGTCGCGCGCGAATCACGCCGGGGCGATGGACGCCCGGCGCAAGCTGCAGGAGATCGCGGCGCGCGATCTCGGCGGCCGGCCGGAGGAGTACCGGGTTGGCGGCGCCGGCGTCTACCACGCCCAGAATCGCTCGCGGCATCTCAGCTTCGAGCAGGCCGCGCGCCGCGCGATCGAGCTCGGCGGCAAGTACGACGGCCACGAGCTGCCTGCCGACATTCACGCGACGACGCGCGCATCGGCGGCATCGCTCGCCGGCCAGGGCTTGATCGGCGTGGCCAAGGACAACTATCCGCACGACGGCGAGACGCACTCCTACGTCATCGGCTTCGCCGAGGTGGAAGTGGACGTCGAGACCGGCGCGGTGAAGCTGCTCGAGTACACCGCGGTTGCCGACGTCGGCACCGTGATCAATCCGCGCAGCCTCGGCGGCCAGGTCCTGGGCGGCGGCTGCCTCGGGATCGGCCACGCGCTGACGCAGAAGACCGTGTACGACCAGCAGTACGGCGTGCCGCTGGCGATGCGCTTCCACACCAACAAGCCGCTGACCCTCCTCGACGTGCCGGCCGACGGGATGCATCACGCCGCGCTCGACATCCCCGATCCGGAAACGCCGGTCGGCGCGCGCGGCGTCGGCGAGCCGCCGGTGGGCGCCGGCGTCGGCGCCGTGCTCGCGGCGATCGTCAACGCCGTCGGCGACGACGTGTTCCGGCGCTGCCCGGTGACGCCCGACGTGATCCTGGCGTCGCTCGATGCCGGGCATCGCGTGCACGACGTGCTGGCCGCCTACGTGTAAAGACGGCGTCAGGAACCACGCAACACGGCCGGCACGCGCGCGCGGGCTGCATTAGAATCTGAAGCTTCCCCGCCGTATCGGAGGGTGACTGAGCGGTTCGCCGTGTTCGCGGCGGCCGCGGCCGCGTTCGCCACGGTGTCGTCCACCCGTGCGGCGCCGCCGCAGAAAGGCTGTCCGCGGAGCGGCGCGAGGGTGAGGATCGATGCGGGCTATTGAAGTATTCGGGCTGAGCGCGGTGGTCGCCATCACGATCGGATGGGCGCCGGCCGCCTTCGCGCAGACAACGGAACCGGCGACCCGTGAGGCGGCAATCGAGCAGGCGCAGGCCGAGAAAACCAAGACGCTCCACCCGTACGAAGTGTCGCGCGGCGAACGGCTGATGGCCAAGGTCGATTCGATCCTGAACGGCACGGTCCGGAAGTGGCACCCGTTCTTCGAGAGCGCGTATTCCGGCGGCGGCTTCACGCTGGGCGCCGGCTACGCCCAGTACGTGTCGCCGTTCAACGTGCTCGACGTGCGCGCCAGCTACTCCGCTGCCAACTACAAGCTTGCGGAAGCGGAATTCGTCGCCCCGCGGCTGTTTCACCGCAGGGGCGCGCTGTCGGTGGTCGGCGGATGGCGCGAGGCGACGCAGGTTCCGTTCTACGGGATCGGAACGGACACACCCAACGTCACCCGCTTCACCTTCGGCTTCCAGCGACCGTACGCGTCGGCGCTGCTGACGTTGCGGCCGACCCGCCGCTATCTGATGCTGCGCGGCGGGCTCGAGCTGACGCAGTGGAAGGAGCAGCGGGGGCAGGGATCGAATCCGGTGGACACCGCGTTCACGCCCGTCGCGCTGCCGGGGATCGGCATCGACGTTACCTACGTGCACTCGCAGGGCACCGCCGGGTTCGACTGGCGCAACTCGCCCGGCTACGCGCGGCGGGGCGGCTTCTACGGCGTCACCGTGCACGATTACTCCGATCGCGACAACGTCTTCGGCTTCCGCCAGTACGATTACGAAGCGATCCAGCACTTCCCGATCCTGCGCGAGGCGTGGGTGATCTCCCTCCATGGCCTGGCCAGCACCACCAGCACGAGCAAGGGCCAGGTGATCCCGTACTTCATGCTGCCGGCGCTCGGCAGCGGCCACACGCTGCGCGGCTTCGACTCGTTCCGCTTCCGCGACCGCAACCGGCTGATGGTGCAGGCGGAGTGGCGCATCATGGTCAACCGCTTCATGGACACGGCGTTCTTCTACGACGCCGGCAAGGTGACCAGGTCGACCGCCGATCTCGATTTCCAAGGGTTGAAGAGCGACTTCGGCTTCGGGGCGCGCTTCCACTCGCCGTTCACGACGCCGCTGCGCGTCGAAGTGGCGAAGAGCAACGAAGGCTTCAGGTTCGTGCTGAACACCTCGCACGTCTTTTGAGGGACGTATGCTGCCATCATTCTCGACTCCATCGACTGCGCGCAGGCTGGCGTGGCTCGCGGCGCTGGCCACCATCGCCGTGATCTTCACGGCCCCGGCATCGACCAAAGGACCGCGCTTCTATTCCGACGATCCGATCGCCCGCGATCCGGAATCGCAGGATGCGTCGAAGGCGAAGCCGTACGAGATTCAACAGCTCTA
>Ga0111538_10005430_pt1 | contig 17421 bp, 16 predicted proteins | sample SoiMethybrSBSTD1_FD_79669 | JGI IMG/M metagenome (GOLD analysis project Ga0111538, IMG submission 79669) | Bulk soil microbial communities from a Populus tree surrounding site in Tennessee, USA - Soil MetaG P. TD hybrid SBSTD1 (version 2)... | ecosystem: Environmental > Terrestrial > Soil >...
TCCACATCCACCGCAAAAACCCGGGTCGCTCCGGAACGAAGGAGAAATTGCGTGAACCCGCCGGTCGATGCGCCGATATCCACACACACCTTCTCGTGGATATCGAGATCAAACGACTTCGCCGCGCCTTCCAGCTTCAGGCCGCCACGGCCCACGTAAGTGGAGCCACTTTCCTTGATCAGGATCTCGCGATCTTCGGCGACAGCCATTCCCGCCTTCGTTGCAGGCTGTCCGTCGACCAGTACCGAACCCGCCATAATCAGCGCCTGCGCCTTCTCGCGCGATTCGGCAAGACCACGTTCCACCAGCAAACGGTCCAGCCGTGTCTTCAATGACCGCGTGTCTCCAGAAACTCGGAGATTCCAATCAGCAAGCCCGCGCGATGACCCAGTGGCGCCACGATGTCTCTCGCTTCTTCGGTCAGGCTCCGGACGAGACGTCGAGAGTTTTCGATTCCCAGGAGGGCCGGATACGTGGCCTTGTGGCGTTCACGATCTTTCCCCGCAGTCTTTCCCAGCGTCTCGCGAGACTCCGTCAGGTCGAGAATATCGTCGACTATTTGAAAGGCGAGTCCGATCCTTTCACCAAATCGAAGAAGCGCCTCGAGTTCGTGGGAACCCGCGCCGGCCAGCCATGCACCAATCCAGACGGAAGTCGACAGCAATGCACCGGTCTTGGATTTGTGAATCGCCTCGAGTTGCTCGGCATTCAACGGTTGCCCTTCGGCCGCGAGATCCATGACCTGTCCGGCAATCATGCCGTCTTGCGTGCCCAATGCTCGTGAAAGGCGAAGAATGGCTGCATTCAAGCGGCTGCCGTCAAACTGAGAACAGCGAGCGATCGTTTCGAAGGTCAGAGTGAGGAGCGCATCCCCGGCCAGAATTGCCAGCGCTTCACCGAATTGCTTGTGGCACGACGGCATTCCTCGGCGGAAATCATCATCGTCCATTGACGGCAGATCATCGTGTATCAGTGAATACGTGTGCGCGAGTTCGAGCGCGCAGGCGACCGGCAGAATCGGGTCATGGTCGTCGTGGTAGATGTGGTAGGAGGCGATACACAGCGCAGGCCTCAGGCGCTTGCCGCCGGCGAGCACGCTGTAGCGCATGGCCCGGTGAATTTCCGTGGGCGGTGTGGAGTCGTCCGGAAGGACCTGCTCCAGGCATGCGTCAATCGCCGGACGAACCGAGTCGAAGAACGAACGAATCTCAGTTTTCATTGCCTCCCTCAAACGGCACAACACGCGGCTGTCCGGATTCGCTCTTCAGGAGAATTTCCACTCGGCGTTCAGCGTTGTCCAGCGTGCTGTTACAGAAACGCGACAGGCGGATTCCTTCCTCGAAAAGCTCGAGTGCCGTGTCCAGAGGCAGTTCGCCACTTTCGAGCTTTCTGACGATCTCCTCCAGGCGCTTCAGACAGGTCTCAAAGTTCTGGGGAGCGGTGTTTTCGGGACCTTCCGCCATGCGACGGATTTTAACCGCTATAATGGGCGTGCGCTATGAAGATCCTATCCCTCGCTCGTGTTTCCCTGCTGTCTGTACCTTTCGTTTTAGCGGCCTGTTCATCGCCGCCACCAACCGAACAAGCGACGGTAAACGCCGAGCACGCGAACCTGCGTTCTCGCGAAAGCGCGACGTCTCGAACGCTAAAAGTGCTGGAACCCGGAGATAAGGTCGAAGTGCTCGAGGTGCAGGGCCGCTGGTATCGCGTGAAATTTGGTGAGATCGAAGGCTTCATGGAAGTTTCAACGCTGCTCACCGATTCCACGCGCAAGAACATTCAGTCGAACCTCGAATCGGCCCGGGATCAGGTTATTCAGAACACGGGAAAGCTCACTCAGGATGGGAACCTCCGTCTCGAGCCCGGGCGTTCGACTGCCGTCCTTCGCAGGCTTTCCTCCCGCACCATGGTGGAAGTCCTGGACCGGCGGGCTATTCCGAGAGAAGACGCGAAGGATCGCTTCGAATCGTGGTTGAAGGTGCGAACGAGCCCTACCGAAGTCGGCTGGATTCTTTCGGGTTTCGTGGAATTCGATGTTCCCGAACCGATCGCGCAGTATACGGAAGACTATATCTACAGCGCCGTCGCGGTTGTGAACCGCATCGAGGATCCTGCCCTTGGAGCAATGTCGTGGTACGTGGTGGGTGAGCGCCGTCCGGGCACCGATCCTCAATTGGACTTCACGGGAATTCGTGTGTTCACGTGGAATGTGAAGAAGCAGCGATATGAAACGGCGCATCGCAAAGGCGGCTATCGCGGTGTGTATCCGCTCCAGGTAGGCACCACGGCCAACAAGCCCTCATTTCGTTTCTACGAGCTCGCGGCTGACGGGCAAACGAAGATCGCCCGGGACTTTACGATGGAAGGCGTGATCGTGCGTGAAGTGAAAGCGGCGGCAGCAGGAGCGACGAAGACGAAGGCCAAGAAATAGTTGAAATTGGGGACGGTGAGCAATTTCCGCATTTTCGAAATTGCTCACCGTCCCGGATCTCAAATTTTTTGCAAAAAAAGCCCCGCGGCATCCCTGCCGCGGGGAGGGGGAGAGTTAAAGTGCTACCCTTATAGACCCGCCTTTGCCAAACGCGTTAACAAAAAAAATAGGGCGGGAAAACTCCCGCCCTACGGACTAAGAAACTTTTGTCTGGCTTACTGGGCTTTCAGCTTGTAACCGCCCGCGCCATCGCTCTCACGATACTTGTCGTGACAGCCCTTGCATTGACCGATTGCAGCCTTGGCAGCCTTCGCGTCCCCGATCTTTCCGGTCTTGGCTTCCTTGGCGAGATTTCCGGCAGCGTCAGCAACGTTCTTTGCCATGCCCGCCGCATCGGCCATCTTCAGCTTTGTGAATTCAGCCTCAGCCTCTTTGAACAGAGATTCCAGCTTGGTAGCATCGGCTGCGACCTTGGGTGTGTCTGGTGTCGCGCCCTCCAATGGACCACCGCCACGAGCACCAATTCCACCTGTCCAGAGTGGCCCGACCTCCTTCATGATCGCGTCCAGGTTGCGGGCCTGGCCGAACACGCCGATGGCGAGTGCCAGAACAAAGCAGCCTGCGATAAAGAACGAAACCTTGCGCATTTACCCTCCTTAAAATTCAGAACCTGCCCACCGTTTGACTGGCGGTACTATAGAAAAGTCACAACCCTCAGTCAATTGAGTTTTCAACCCTTTAGGTCGCGCACCAGCCGGGTCAGTGCCGGCACCACCTTGAAGAGGTCGTCAACTATCCCGTAATGAGCCACTTTGAAAATCGGCGCCTCGGCATCCTTATTAATCGCCACAATGCAGCGGGAGTTCTGCATGCCCACCAGATGCTGAATCGCGCCGGATATCCCCACGGCAATGTATAACTTGGGCGCAACGGTTTGACCGGAACTACCGATCTGATATTCCCTCGGCATCCACTCCGCATCTACGACGGGGCGGGATGCGCCGACTGCAGCCCCAAGTGCATCAGCAAGTTCCGAGATTATGCTGAAGTTTTCCTTCTGCTTGAGCCCTCTTCCCCCTGCCACGATAATCGAGGCTGATCCCAGATCCACATCTCCTTTAGGGGCCCTGGCGGTGTCAATAATCTGACGGCTGGGAGTTATACCTTCTGGACCTTGAACCTTCTCTATCTGAGGCATCGCGCCGGCATCCAATTCGTCTGCCGGAAACGATCCTGGAACCATGGTCACCAGGCAAGGACCCGGTCCTATGGGCACGACTTTGAGGTTCATCTTCGCGTTAAAAATCTGTCGCGTCAGAACAAGGCGATCGCCGACCTTTTCATAATCCACGCAACCCGCGGCCAACGGCTTTCGGAGAGCTGCCGCCAGTCTCGGCATGTAGTCCATGCTCTGCGTCGTATGGCCGGTGACCATTAGTGAAGGGCTTCGCTGCTCCGCGATCGATTTCAACGCCTGGACATAAATGGCCGGATCGTAGGAGGAATCCACGGCAACCACTTCAACGGGTTCTCCAGAATCGCGCCCGACGCGTTGCGCAAAGACGATCGCTTCGCGTGTTGTTGTGGTGAGGGTGTCGTCCCTGTATTCAGCAATAACCAAAATCATCGTGATGTCCTCACAGCACCTTGGCTTCTTTTCGAAGTTTTTCAACCAGAAGTGAGACCGCTTCTTCGGGTGTTCCCTGCAGGAACTCTACCCGGCTCTTCTTTTCAGGCACTGCGAGTTCGCGGATCTCGAAGAGCGATTCTGAAGACACTCCGAGATCCGCAGCCGACCACACGGCAAAAGGCTTTTTCTTAGCAGCCATGATCCCTTTCAAGGAGGCGTAACGCGGCTGGTTGGCCCCATATTGCACGGTCAAAAGGGCCGGCAATTTCACTTCGGTAGTTTCGATGACGGCGCCTTCCAATTCACGGCGGACCCGAAGAGTCTTTGCGTCCGGATTGGCTTCGACGGCGATCGCGACAGTAGCGTGAGGCACACCCAGAAGTTCCGCGAGCATCACGCCTGTCGTCCCGGTTCCAAGATCATCGGACTGAACCCCGGCGAGAACGAGATCCGCGCCGCCGTCCTTTTGAATGGCGGCGGCAAGCGCTTCAGCGGTGGCGAATTCGCCCAGGGTATGGGGGTTGTTGATCGCGATTTGAATCGCTCGATCTGCGCCCATGGCAAGGCCCGCGCGCAAAACACGCGCCGCTTCTTCACCGCCAAGAGAGAGGACCACCGTTTCGCCGCCGTGCTTGTCTCGAAGCCGGAGCGCTTCCTCCAGGGCATAGTTGTCGGCTTCGTTTGCGACGAAAGTGAGATCCTGCGTCTTGATCCAGTTCTTGGCCTCGTTGATCGAAAGTCTTGAAGAGGAATCCGGAACGGGCTTGATACAGCTGAGAATTTTCACCGAAGGATTTTACGTGAATTTCATTGCAGCTGTGCGCGGAATTGAGTTAAACACTCCTTTCTCCACAGGTACCAAGCGACATGGAAAAGTCCGCGATCAAGAGTATCTACACGACGCACGACCTGAGTCGTCTGTTGCACGTGAACCCAAGATCCGTCATCAACTGGATAGAGCAGGATCTCCTGCAGTCGTTCAGAACCCCAGGCGGTCATCGACGCGTCAGGCACGAAGACCTGATCGCTTTCCTGAGGAAACACAAGATGCCCGTGCCCGCCGCCTTGATCTCGGGAACGTTCAATGTCCTCGTAGTCGACAACGAGGATGGGATCTGCCAAATGATTCAATCGTCGTCGGCAGGACAGAACAGCTACAACGTCAGCAATGCCAGGGATGGTATCAACGCTTTGATTGCCGTGGGACGCGAGCGGCCGGATTTGATCATCCTGGACCTCAAGATTTCCGGTGTGGACGGTCTGGAGATTTGCCGGCAGCTCAAGGCGGATCCCAACAGCCATACCGCGGTCCTCGCGATCAGCGGACAATCGGATCACGAGCAAACGGCTATCGCCGCGGGCGCTGACGCATTTCTGGCGAAGCCTCTTCAGCCCGAGACTCTCCTCGCACAAATGCAGAAACTGTTGCAGGTGATGTAGGAATAAATAGGGACGTACCCCAATTTCGTTCCTCGAAATTGGGGTACGTCCCTATTTATTCCTAGTTTCTGTGCAACTGGCAACGGTATCGGTTAAATTGGAACCTCTGATGAGGTTTTCCGGTTTTGTTCTTCTTATATTTCTGGTTGTGACCAGCGCCGGTTGTGGCACGTCTCCGGGCGCCGCCGCGAACGTTCCCAAGGCGGAAGAGACGGCCGATGCCAGCCTTCGCCGGGTGAACACTGTGACCGCTCTGGAGAAGCCCGTCGAACAACTTGTCGTCGTTACGGGAACTCTAGCCGCGGAGCAGGAAGTGGTACTCGGACTCAAAGTCGCCGGTCGCGTTTCTGAACTGCCCGTCGATCTTGGCACTTTCGTTAAGAAGGGCGATGTCATCGCAAAACTCGACACGACGGACCTCACCCTTCGTATTCGCCAAAGCGAAGCGGCGCTCCAGCAGGCCCGCGTAAGGCTCGGGCTTTCACCGGACGGCACCAATGAAGACGTCGACATCGAACAGACGGCTCCGGTTCGTGCAGCTCGCGCTCAAATGGACTCCGTCCGAGCCCGCCTGGAACGAGCTCAACAGCTTACCCAGAGCGGTTTGCTGTCGAAAGCGGAGCTCGATGCTCTAAGCGGCACGTTCAAAGTCGCGGAAGCCGACTACGCTGACGCGATCGACGAAGCGAAGAACCGGCAGGGCATCCTGGCGCAGCGACGCTCGGAGCTGGAGATCGCCCGCCAGCAGCTGGCCGACGCCGTTCTCTATGCGCCAATCAGTGGAGCTGTTCGCCAGCGGAACGCAAACAGCGGTGAATATCTCGCGTCCGGTGCGCCGGTCGTCACGCTGGTGCAGATGAATCCGCTCCGTTTGAAAACAGAGATCCCCGAGCGCGACGCGCTGAACATTCGACCCGGGATGATGGTGCGTGTCATCGTCGACGGCGCGGCCGGAACGCATCAGGGACGGATTGTCCGCCTCAGCCCGGCAATCGACGAAGCCAGTCGGACGCTGCTTGTCGAGACCGAAGTTTCCAACGCAGGCGGCGTTCTGCGTCCCGGCTCTTTCGCTCGCGCCGAAATCGTCGTCTCCTCGAGTCAGCGGGCTTTGATGGTTCCCACCTCTGCCATCGCTACATTTGCCGGCATCGACCGTCTCTTTGTCGTTAAGGATGGTCAGGTTTCTGAAAAACGCATCCGTGCAGGGCGGCGTTCAGAGGCCGGGGTCGAAGTCCTGGAAGGAATCACCTCTGGTGATGAGGTCGTCATCAATCCCGGGAATCTGGCCGACGGCGAAAAGGTGATCGTCACGGGCGGCGGAGAGTAGGGATGCAAAGGCTCGCGGAACTCTGCATTCGACGACCCGTATTCGCATCGATGATCGTTCTCTCGATTGTGGTCGTCGGCGTTGCCAGCTATTTTCAGCTTTCGCTCGACAAGCATCCGCAGGTAGAGCTTCCCACCGTAGCCGTTCGGACCCAGTTGCCTGGCGCTGCGCCGGACGAAGTGGAAAGTACGATATCGCAGGTTATCGAGGAAGCCGTTAACACGGTAGAAGGCATCCAGGAACTCCGTTCGGGATCCGGCCAGGGAACGTCGAACGTCATCGTCACGTTCAATCTGAATCGTGATATCGAGACCGCAGCCCAGGATGTGAGAGACCGAGTCGCCGCGGCAGTGCGCACACTTCCTCCCGATGCCCTGCCACCGGTGATCTCCAAATTTGATGCGGACCAGTCCCCTTCTCTGTCCATTGCTCTGGCGAGTGACCGACCCATCCGGGAACTGACGGAAATCGCCGACAAGATCGTAAAGGAGCAAATCGAACGCAGTCCTGGCGTTGGTGCCGTCAACATCAATGGTGGGCTTGGACGTGCGGTCAATATCTGGATTGATCCCGATCGGCTGACGGCGTACCGGCTTCCCATCACCGCCGTGCGTGACGCGATCGTGCGGCAGAACACGGATATACCCGGCGGTAACGTCACGTCGGGCGAACGCGAGCAGAATCTGCGCACGATGGGACGAATGACGTATTCGCGCGACTTCAACGACCTGGTTGTTGCGACAGTCAAGGGCGCGCCGGTTCGCATTCGGGATATTGGGTACGCCGAGGACGGCACAAAGGAGTCTCGAAGTTCCTCGAGAGTAAATGGCAAACCCACGGTGACGCTCGAAGTTCGCCGGCAATCGGGAGCGAATACGATTGATGTCATTGAAGGTGTCAAAGCCAGCCTGCAGAAGATTTCCGCGCAGCTGCCTCCCGACGTAAAGCTGCAGGTCCTGGAAGATCAATCGGGGTTCATCTATGCCGCGCTTCACGAGATCAATATTCACCTGATCGTCGGTAGCATTCTCGCGAGCCTTGTCGTTCTTGCGTTCATGCGCAACTGGAGAGCGACGATCATCGCGGCCATCGCCATTCCGGCGTCGCTGATAGCCGCCTTCGGAGTCATGTGGGCGTTGGATTTCACACTGAACAGCGTGACGATGCTATCGCTGGTGCTGATGGTCGGCATCGTGATCGACGATGCGCTTGTCGTGCTGGAAAACACTTTCCGTTTCATAGAAGAAAAGAAGATGCCGGCCATGATGGCCGCGCGCGAAGCCACGGCAGACATCGGTCACGCGGTGCTCGCAACGACTCTCAGTCTCGCAGTGATCTTCATTCCGGTCTCGTTCATGTCGAGCATTGCGGGACGCTTTCTCTATCAGTTCGGAATCACCGCGGCCGCCGCCGTGATGGTGAGCCTGCTGGTGTCGTTCACGCTCACGCCGATGATGTGCGCTCGCATGCTGCATGTTTCAGCCAAGGACGCTGGCGGACACGATGCAGCGCGATCTCGACAGGGTTTTTACCGCTGGATTGATTCCGGATACATGGCAAGCCTCAGGTTTTCCATGAAGCACCGTGTTGGCGTCGCGCTCCTGGGCGTAGCGGTGATTGCGCTGTCGGTGCCGATGTACCGGCTTATCCGGCAGGATTACCTGCCGACCAACGTTGACGATGGGCAGTTCGAGGTCCGCGCCACGGCCCCGGAAGGCGTGAGTCTCGCCGCGATGGATGATGTGATGAAGACCGTAGAGCGCAAGCTCATGTCGACGCCGGGCGTGACGACCGTATTGGGCAATTCCGGCGGAGACTACAACGGGGCTGTCAGTTCCGGGCGCATCTGGGTTCAGCTTGTTCCCCATGATGAACGCATCTTTTCGTGGAGTCGATTGGGACAGGGCCTCCTTCATGGCGATCCTTTCGAAGCCTTTCGGAACAATTTCAGCCAGCGCGATGTGATGCAGAATGCTCGCCGCCAGCTTGCGCAATACAAAGACATTCGATTCCAGATCAACAACACGCAGTCGATCAATCTCTCCGGTGCCGGGTCCAGGACCGACATCGGGTTCGTTTTTCGAGGGCCTGAGATTGAGAAGCTCGTCGACTATGCGTCGCAACTTGCAAAGCGTGGACCGGAACTCGGTCTGCAGGATGCGCAGGTATCCGTTCAGCTGAACCGTCCGGAGCTGCGTCTGGAGGTAGACCGGCAGCGCGCCGCGGATCTCAATACCGATGTTCAAAGCATCGCATCAGCGATGCGCTTGATGGTGGGTGGAGATGATCGCGTCTCGAGGTTCCACGATCCTTCGGTGAACGAGGACTATGACGTCGAGTTGCGGCTGGCTGAAGGAACCCGGAACGATCCCAATACAATCTCGCGTCTCTATATTCCGACCCGCGACGGCAAACTCGTCCGTCTGGACAGCGTTGTAAAGCTGGTGCCCGCACGCAGCGTGTCGCAGATCAATCGGCTGGACCGACAGCGGCAGGTAACGCTTCAGGCTTCCGTTGCTCCCGGATATGGCCTGGCCGACCGCAACGAGGCGATCACGGTCGCCGCGCGCGAGCTGAACATGCCGGCCGGATATTCGACGATGATTACCGGCCGCGGCCGGGAACTCGAGCGCACCTTTAAGGAATTTCTGATCGCCTTCGCCCTTTCGGTCGTGTTCATGTACATGATCCTGGCGTCGCTATTCGAAAGCGTCACTCATCCCTTCACGATTCTGCTGGCGTTGCCGCTGGCTGTTCCCTTCGCGTTGTTTTCATTGTGGGTGACAGGACAGAGCCTGAACCTGTATTCGGCCCTGGGGATGCTTGTGTTATTTGGCGTGGTTAAGAAGAACGCGATTCTGCAGATCGATCACATGAACAACCTGCGAGCCGAAGGCATGCCGAAGATGGAAGCCATCCTGACCGGCAACCGCGATCGGCTACGTCCGATTCTGATGACGACTCTCGCGCTGGTTGGGGGCATGTTGCCCCTGGCGCTGGGAACCGGACCGGGCGCTGAAGAACGGCGTGCAGTCGCCGTCGCCGTCATTGGGGGACAGAGTCTTGCGCTTCTGTTGACGCTGGTAATGTGTCCGGTAGCGTATTCGCTGATTGATGATGCCGTTGACCGGTTAAGGACGATCGTGAAAGGAACGCTGGCTCCTCCCGCGGAGAAGCGAGGGTCGGTGTAGCCGTTGCTGTCCTGAGCGCGGCCGACACCACTGCCGCAGAGAACTCCGCATTAACCAATCCCAGAATGTGCGGATTCTTTCGGCCTTCAACCCGAATGGCCACTCCGTCCTGAAAGAAATCGAACGACGATGCCCTGCTGTAGGCGACGGCAAAGCTCTTCTGCTCCCCAACGAAACCCACTCGCCGATTCGTCAGCCAGAACGTCCCGGTATCTTCGGACTCCAGGACTTCCTGCACCATCGGGGTCGACTTGAGTGAACCCAACTGGTAGCGACTTCCTGATGTCAGTCGGACAGACCCGCCAAAGTCCCCGAGGTTGACCGCGGTTGTGCTCAGGCGTTTCCATTTCTTGAGGCTCGCACCCGTCGACCAGTGCAGGACCTCTTTTTTCTGAAGAACGATGTCTGGGTTCCTGGACTCGAGTGTCGGCAGAATGCCATCGTCAATGAGAGACAGCCAATAATGCCGGCTGAACGACTCCTTGGAGAAATCGAAATCCGAAGTTTCAGGGTGGACGATGTGAATTACGGATTTCAGGGCCTTTTTCTCTTCGTCGTTGAGCGTCTCGTCGCTGGATATCTGTTCAAAGAATGCCGACGTGGCTTCCTGGTGGAAGCGGCGCAGCTCCGTTTTCTCCAGTCCATACTGAAACGCAAGCTGTTCCAGATATCTTTCATGAGAAGGCTCCAGCCGTCCGTCGGAAAGGAATCGTCTTAACGCGTGCTGGTATTCGGACCGGGCCTCTCGCTTCGCAATGTAGTTTTTCAGGAAATCGAGCATCGTTAGCCTCGCTAAAATCCTCGATCGGGGACAGGAAAAGTTCAACCGCGGAAAACGAGGACAACAAACTCATAGACTTCGTCAAGACATGGGGAGCGTTTCTGCGGAGGTGTGGCGCCGAGAAAAAACCGAGACGCTCGGCGAGTGGGGTGCCGAGCGTCTCAAAGTCAGTCCGCCGGTGTCGGCGACTGACGAGGGGGAGACTTTACCGCCCGGCCAGTGCGAGGCGATTGCCCGGCAAGGCCTTCGCGGCTTCGAGTTCACCCTTCGACTTGAGGAGGCCGCGCGAGGTCATGTAGCCCTGCCAGCGCGCCTCCGTCAGGAAGAAGCGGGTTCCGTACTGGTTGAAAATGATCTCGGCTTTGGAACCGACTTTGGGTCCTGAAACAGGGTTCGAGATGACCGTGGCGATGTGCCCTTTTCCGTCGGAGATGCGAAGGGCCGAGCTCATGTTCCGGACTTTGTAAAGGCCCGGAGGAAGAGTCTGGTCGCCAACGTGGAACTCAAACGGAATTGCGACCTTCATGGTCGGAGACTGGGCCTGAGTGGTCGCCGGAAAGCACAACACAACTGCAACTGTCGCCACGGCCAATCCTACAAATGCGCTGTTTCTGATGAATTTCATATGGACCTCCCTTTTCGAACCTTCCAGATCCGCCGTTGCGTCGTCTTTTCGGCTGCAACGGGTAAAAACTCTTTGCTTGCCTGCTCGCTTTCAGTTCTCTAAACAGTAAGGCGGGAAATGGCGTGGCGATCTATCATTGGTCCTGCAGTTTTTTTTCGCAGGGTACGCATGGAGAAATCGGAAGACATCACAGAGCTGCTTCGTTTGTGGAACGACGGAGACACGGAAGCGTTTGAGAAACTCGCTCCCATGGTCTACCGGGAGCTACATCGGCTTGCGGTCCACTACATGCGAAATGAGAGACCGGGACATACGCTTCAAGCGACAGGGTTGATTAATGAGGCTTATGTCCGGCTGATCGATTGGCGGAACGTTCGATGGCAGAATAGATCGCATTTCTTTGCTGTCGTTGCGCAGTTCATGCGCCGGGTGCTGGTGGATTATGCGAGAAGCCGTCTGTATGCCAAACGCGGTGGAGACGCACAAGCCGTTCCTCTGGAGGAAGGCGCCGCGGTTGCCGACCACAGCATGATGTCCCTTCTGGATGTCGACCTCGCCCTGCAGCGTTTGGCGGCCATCGATCCCCGGCCTGCACAGGTGGTCGAACTTCGATACTTTGGAGGCCTGAGTGTTGAGGAAACCGCGGAAGTTTTGAAGGTCTCGACGATTACTGTCATCCGAAGTTGGAACTTTGCAAAAGCCTGGCTGCTCCGGGAGCTTGCTGTTTCAAAAGAAAATGAAACCCGAACGTTTACAAAAGATTGAAGCGCTTTATAACGACGCGCTGGCAACACCGCCTGCAGGGCGTGCAGCATTCCTGGATCAAGCCTGCGGCGACGACGCGGAGCTTCGGAAGGAACTGGAGTCGCTCCTGGCTTGTGAAGAGCAAGCCGAAAGCTACATGGACACGCCTGCCTTTGAGAATATGGCGCATTCGATGGCCAGCGACGAGAAGAGCATTCTGGTGGACCGGATGCTGGGTCGCTATCACCTCCTGTCGCTGGTGGGCAAAGGTGGAATGGCTGAGGTCTATTGCGCAGTGGATACGCGCCTGAACAGGCTTGTTGCGATCAAAATCCTGCCCCCCTATATGGCGCATGAACAGGAACTCCGCCGCTTCGAGAAGGAGGCCATGGCGATCGCCGCTTTGAGTCATCGTCATATATGTACCGTGCACGATGTCGGGCATGACGGCGGAGTCCATTACCTGGTGTTTGAGTATCTGGTCGGAGAATCCCTCTCCGCGCGGCTGTCGCGCGAACCTCTACCGTTATTGGAAGGGTTGGAATACGCGATCCAGATTGCCGACGCTCTGTCGAATGCGCACGAAACCGGAATCATTCACCTGGACCTCAAGCCCGAGAACATCATGCTGACCAGCGGCGGCGTGAAGTTGCTCGACTTCGGCATTGCAGAAGTGCGTTATCCCGACGCGCCGGACCAGGAATCGGATCCCGCGCGCCTGCGTTCTGGAACTCGCGGCTACATGGCACCGGAACAGGCAGATGGCCGAGAGGTGGATTTTCGTTCCGACATCTTCGCTTTTGGCGCCGTGCTGTACCAGATGTTTACGGGACGATCGGCGTTTCCCAAGCGCGATGCTGCGGCAGCTCCACCGCCAATAGCGGAAGTCCAACCGGGTTTGCCCCAGAACCTGGATACGCTTGTTGATCGCTGCCTGGCCAGGAATCCGGCGGAGCGATGGCAGTCCAGCGCGGATGTACTTGCGAAGTTGCGGGAGATTCGAAGCGACCTTTGACAAGTAGCCTAAAAATCTCCGTCTCCTCCACCGCCGCCAGAATCTCCACCCCCTGCATCGAAGCCCCCGCTGTCGCAGTTTCCACCGTCATCGCTATGTGTCGTATCGCACGGTGCGCTGTCGTGGTTGTTCGATAACCCGGAGTCCGCGTCGAGGAGGCTTGGATTAGAGGCGTCCGTGGGGTCGTATCCAGCGGCTGTTCCCTGGAGAGCCGTCTTTAGTTTCTTTTTACGTCTCAACCACTCGAACATACGATCACTTTCGCATGCCTTTTCGAACGGAATGGAAAACGTTCTGTGAACTATTCGGCTGTGAACTATTCGGCTGGACAGAATGACATCGCTAGGCTAGCCTGCCGCGTTTCCAATTCTGCTTTTGTGAGGCCGAGTATGCAGTTGTTGCGAGTAGCGCGTGGATCTTCTTTGATGACGGTAGCATTCCTTCTTTTTGTCCTGGCTGTGGCGAGTTCCTCGGCCTTTGCTGGCAGCTTAACCAAAATTGATGCCCCGGGCGCTGTTTCTACTCAGGCGTATGGGATCAATGATCGCGGTCAAATCGTCGGTAACTATTCAGATGCGTCAGGAGACACACACGGTTTCCTCCAGGACCATGGAGTCTTTACGAGAATCGATGTCCCTGGCGCCCGCTTGACGCTGGCGTTCCAGGTGAACAACAGAAGTCAGGTCGTCGGGGCGTACGTCGACCCTCGAGGTTTGACTCGCGGTTTTCTTCTCGAACGGGGCGCTTTCACACTTATCGACGTTGCGGGGGCGACTTTCAGCGGCGCTGTCGGGATTAACGACCGAGGTCAGGTCGTCGGTTTCTATTTCGATGGGACGGCGCAACACGGGTTTCTTCTGGATCGTGGCGTGTTCACGCGGATTGACGTCCTCGGAGCTTTGTTCACCGGCGCGAATCGAATCAACAATCGAGGCCAGATCGTCGGTTCCTACGTGGATCAGACAGGAGCAGGACACGGTTTCCTCCTGGACCGCGGAGTCTTCTTAACTCATGACGTTCCTGGCGCCTCAAGCACGGCAAACTTTGGAATCAATGACCAGGGTCAGATCGTCGGATACTATCTTGTCGGATTCAGCGGTTTGATTGGCCATGGTTTCCTCATTAGCCAACCCAATTTCACAGTCATCGATATCCTCAACGCCCCGTTTACGGAAGTTAACGGCATCAACAACCAGGGACAGATCGTAGGGTTCTATCTCGACGATCAGGGAGCTGCTCACGGTTTCGCTTTAGAAATCGACTGACCTTAGGGTTTCAGGCGCGCGACGAGCTCCATAACCTTGATACAATCTTCCGGTGTTGGCCACGCGCTTCGAGCCAATGCGCCTGACTCGCCGCATTGAGCCCTTTGATCATCCGGACTGGATCTTTGAGCTGAAACTCGACGGATTCCGTGCGCTTGCGTATCTCGACAACGGCAAGGGCGACCTGGTATCTCGGAATCGAAGCACCTTCGCCTCTTTCCGGAACCTCGCGACCGATGTCGCCGAGGGCTTCCGAGGCACAAACGGAATCCTCGATGGCGAGATCGTCTCTCTCGATCACCGGGGCCGGCCTCAGTTCGAAGATTTGACGTTTCGGCGCGGTGAGCTGTTCTTCCTGGCGTTCGATGCAATCTTCCTCGATGGAGAAGACCTTCGCAATGTGCCCCTGATCCAGCGCAAGCGGCGACTACAGGCTGTCCTGCCCGATCGCCGCACGGGTTCCCCCCTGCGTTACCACAGCCACGTCGAGAGACATGGGTGCGCCCTCTATCAGCTCACTTGCGAGCGCGACCTCGAAGGCATTGTTGCGAAGCATCGCGATGGGCTATACGACACACTGAAGCCGGCCTGGATCAAAATTAAGAATCCGAATTACAGCCAGAAGGAACGACGAGAAGAGTTATTTGAAGTTGGAGAAAACCGGAACGGGCAGTAGCGGATCACTTCGGGTCTTTGTCTTCGTCGTGCTCGTCGAGCGCCCATAGTCGCCAGCGTCTTTCCCAAAGACCGCCCTGACCGGAGCTGATGTGGAGCTCGAACATCCGAGGGTCTGAGCGGTATTTCCACATATTCCAAAGCTTCATTCCAGTTGCGACAATCATGCTAGTGAGAAGGAACGCGAGGAGCAGCGCATCCGCAATCTCATAGGCTGGCGTGAATGCCAAACTGAAGAAGCCACAGAAGAGAAAGAACCATAGGAATCCCCGAATTCTTCGTGTCATGGCTGCTCCCGACTGGAATTGAATTTGATCAACCTGTCGCTGCTTCCTTTACATGTGTCTGGAGCGAGAGCAGGTAATTGAGCAGTCGGTCTGCCCCCTCGTTCTTAGTAAAGTACGCCTCTGCTCCCGCCTCCAGCATGGAACGCTCACTATTCTCGTCATCGTGGGTTGAAAGACCCACGATCTGGATGTGTGGCATGACTCGGTGAATCTCTCGCGTCGCCTCGATGCCATTCATCCGAGGCATGGAAGTGTCCATGACAATGACGGCTGGTTGTAGCGCCAGTGCCTGGGAGATGGCCTCCACGCCGTTTGCTGCCTCGCCCACAACCTGTAGCGCGGGGCGTTCACTAAGCAGTTCGCGCAGACCGGCACGTGCCACCACGTGGTCATCGGCGATCAGGATCCGCAGAGGTTTCGACGAGCCATTGGCCGAGTCGTAGACGTGGCGTGCTTGCCGCGCGGCTTCATGACTCCTGACGCCGTGCGTCGGGCGGAGTAGATCAATCCGCGGTAGGGTCAAGCTGAACCGCGCTCCTTTGCCAGGCTCGCTTTGGATGTCCAGATGACCACCAAACAAAGCAAGGCGCTCCTCAATGCTGAATAGCCCAAGCCCGAGCTGTTGAGGGTTCTTGTGATTGCGAATAACTGCCGGGTCAAGCCCAACGCCCTCGTCGCTCACGTGTATATGAATCGTGTCGTCGGGCCCAACTTCGAGGCGGACATCGATCCGATCGACATGGGCGTGCTTAACCGCGTTGAACAGCAACTCGCGAACCGCCTCAAAGAGCAAGATGCGAACATCCGTTGTCGTCGGGTTGGCGTTGGGATTGGCGGTCACATTCACGACGACGCCGTACTGTTCTTGAGTTCGTTTCGCCAACCATGCCAGGGCGACAGGCAGGCCACCAATGTGCAGGATTGGAGGAAAGAGGTTTACGCTCAGTGTACGCGCCGCCTCCATTGCTTCGTTGATGTCGGTGCGCGCCCTCTGGAGCAGCGTGACCTGGTCGCCTTGAGAGTTGCTGGCCAGCACTCGGTTGAGCGTCATCAGCGCACTGAACAATAGCTGCTGGAGACCGTCATGAAGCGTCTTCGCCAGTTCTTCGCGGACATGCTGTTCGGCGAGAGTCAGGTCTGACGCGAGCCGGCGCAGTTGGAGAGTCCGCCATTCCTGCTCCGTATGACTTCGACGGAGGGCCTGCTCAGCCTGTTTGTGCTCCGTGATGTCCCGCACCAGGCTCAGCACCTTGTCGTGGCCGCAACGGACAACGCGGGCCTCAAACTGGCGCTCCTCGCCGAGGATCGGCAGCGAATATTCCACCAAACCGGTCTGGCCGGATCGCGTCACCTCCTCTAAGCATTTCGCAAACTGCTCAGCCAGCTCCGGCGGCATCACGTCGCCTATGTTTTTTCCGAGAAACTGTTCGGGCGGGACCAGCAACGCGCTCGGGTCTTGCGCATGGAAATCGAGGTAGACGCCGTCCCTGTTCAGGAGAAACATCATGTCCGGAACCGCTTCGAGCATGGCCCGGTTCCGCATCTCGCTATCGCGCAAGGACTCGCTCGTCCGCTTGCGCTCCGTGATGTCCTGGCAGGTGCCGTCCAGAGCGACAAGCTTCCCGCCAGAGTCCACCACCGGCCGGGAGTGTGCGACCACCCACCGAGTCTCGCCAGAGGTCTGAACGATGCGGTACTCAAGCTCGGCAGGCTCCTGGTTTGCCAGGGCAAGTTCCACGATCTGCCGAACCTGTTGCCGGTGATCCGGATGAATTTGATCGAGGTAGGTTTTGTACGTGATGCCCGACTGGCCGGGTTCAAAGCCGTGGATGCGACACATCTCGTCCGACCAGGTCACTGTATCGGCGGCCACATCCCAATGGAAGCTGCCCACGTGGGCAATGGCCTGCGATTCCCTGAGACGAAGCGCTCTCTCAGCCAGCGCCCTTTCGACCTTTTTGCGCCGGCTCCGCTGCACAAACAATCCGACGATCAGGAGCGTCTGACCGA
>Ga0111538_10005431_pt1 | contig 17420 bp, 6 predicted proteins | sample SoiMethybrSBSTD1_FD_79669 | JGI IMG/M metagenome (GOLD analysis project Ga0111538, IMG submission 79669) | Bulk soil microbial communities from a Populus tree surrounding site in Tennessee, USA - Soil MetaG P. TD hybrid SBSTD1 (version 2)... | ecosystem: Environmental > Terrestrial > Soil > Tree...
GATTTCCAAAGCGGGCTCCGCGGCGGCTTGTGGAATTCGTAGATCTTGGAGAAGAACGCATCGATGAACTTGGCGGTCCGCTCGTATCGGGTCGTATCCCTCGCCCAGTTGTATGAAATGAGAACGGTGCTCGCAGAAATCGTATCCACACGGTCGCCCTTCGCGATCAAAGCCGGATAGTCTTCGTTTTCGAGCTTCCCGGGGAGATAGGTCGCTCGGATTGCCCCCTCGTAGGGCACGCTGACGAACTGCAATCCCGAGTCCGGCTTGACGTTCGCAAAAGCCGGCACCGTTCCGGGGCAGGAACATACGGTCGCGTCCAGCTCGCCGCGCCGGATTTTCTCCAGTGCGTCGGCTTGCGGCATGTAGAATTCCTGCACGTTGACGCCGAGAGTCTTGAAGAGCTTTGGAACGAACTGCGCCGTCGCGCTCCCCTTGTTGTTGAAGTTGACCTTCGTCCCATTGAGATCCCTGATGCTCTTCGCACTCCCGCGCGCCAGGATCTGCAGCGGATTCGGAAAGAGTGGCGCGATATACACCAGTTGCTGCCCGACGTTCGGCCCCAGCTCGCCGGAAGCCTTCAGGTAGTTCATGGCTTCCAGCGTGGTCAGCGCCATGTCGATGTTTCGCAAGTAGAGGACGTCCTCCAAATTCTGAACAGCGGCACCGCCTTGCACCGATAGCACGCGCAGATTTTTGTCGTCGCTCACCACCACGGCAATGTCGTTGGCGAGCTGGTTGAAGGTCGCGCCGGGCTGACCTCCCATGAGAAACACGACGTTCTCATTCACCCTTTGCTTGAGCTGGTCATGGGATGGCGTCTGAGCGACAGCGCGGTCCCACAAGGTGAGTGACAAAACGAAAGCAAATAGACGAAGAGATCTCCGCCTCATGGTGTCCTCCCAGTGCAGCATGTTAGATCGGGGTTCCGGAGATGCTGTCCGCACGCTTTAACCGGGATTCCCGGACGAACACCGAATCTGAGGCACATCGTAGCGATTTTCCGGGCTTCCGGAAGGGCCGTTCGTGTTGGTGGCCGATCACCTGCAATCCGAGCCCCGAGCGGCTCCCTGAATGCGATCTGTCTGTTCTTCCTCGGCATGTGGGCGCAATCCTCCGGCGAAGATCAGGCCTGCGCGCCCCACGTGCGGACGATAGCGCACGGCACGCGCCGGTGGTACGGGCAACGCAATCGTGCCGCTCAGGCGGACCTGCAGGCCGCTGCCTAGGCCATCAATTCCCGCCGTGCCCCCTCACGCCGACCCTCTGAGAGGGAGCGCCGGGTGCGGCTGCGGCTGACCCCCGCTCGGCGCGCAAGAGCGCGCCGAGCCCGGATCACGTCCGGGGCAGGCTTGTTTCGAAGGCTCTATTGCGCACTCAATTCGCTGACGGTCAGCGGCGGCTGCGAGTAGCACGAGTTCCAGTCGCTGCCGATGGCGCCGAGCAGTTGCGCCTGCGTGATCTGGAACCCGTTCATCAGGTAGCCGGCGAGCTGTCCGTCACTGGCGCGGCGGAACATCATGTCGGCGGTGCCGTCGCCGTTGAAGTCACCGAGGCCCAGCAGAACGAAGTCGTTGCCGAGGACCCCGATGATCTGGGCGCCCAGAACCTGGAAGCCATCCATCAGATAAAGCAGCAAGGTCCCGTCGGCGCGGCGGAACAGCATGTCGGAGCGGCCGTCGGCATTGAAATCGCGGGAACCGATCAGCTCCCAATCGGTGCCGACGGCGCCGAGCAGCTGCGCTTGCGTGACCTGAAAGCCATTCATCAGATAGAGCGCGAGCATGCCGTCGCTGCTGCGGCGCAGCAGCAGGTCGGCCTTGCCGTCGCCGTTGAAATCGCGCACGCCGCGGACCCGCCAGTCCGTCCCAACGGCGCCGAGCAGCTGCGCGCCGATGATCTGGGTTCCGTTCACCAGGTAGAGCGACAGCATGCCGTCGCTCTTGCGGCGGAACATGATGTCGGCGCGGCCGTCACCGTTGAAATCCTCCGCACCGACGAACTCCCAATCCAGGCCGAGCGCACCGAGGAGTTGGAATCCGGTGGCCTGAAACCCGTTCATCAGGTCGATGCGAAGCATCCCGTCGGTGCGCCGGAACAAGAGGTCGGCCTTGCCATCGCCATTGAAATCCGCAACCGCGATGAGGACCCAGTCCAGGCCGACGGCGCCGACCGGCTGCGCGGCGGCGATCTGCAGACCGCTCATCTGGTACTCGAAGATCGCCCCGTCGCTGTTGTGGCGGAACAGGAGATCGCTGCGCCCGTCGCCATTGAAATCGCCGAGCTGCGACGCCAACGTGCAGGTCGGCGGCGGCGCCGGTGGCAAGGAGCAGTTCAGGTTCTGCACGGCGAGATCCACGCGGATGCGCGGCTTGGTCTGGCCCGCGGCCGAGCGGTTGTCGGTGATCGCCGTGCCGGTATTCTTCAGTGCCGCCTCGATGGCGTCGGCCGACACCGCCGGACAAGCGGTGCGGATCGCCGCAACCGCGCCGGCCACGTGCGGCGTGGCCATCGACGTACCGCTGAAAAACGCATAGGTGCTGGTGCTGTGCGGAACGGTGGGAATCGAGGACAGGATGTTCGTGCCGGGCGCCACCAGGTCGACCACCGATGACATGTTGGAGAAAGACGAGATCGTATCGCTTTTGGTCGACGACGCGACGGTCGTTGCCGTCGAGATGCATCCTGGTGCACTCACGGCCGCGGTCTGACCGTCGTTGCCGGCTGCGATCGCGGTCAGCACGCCGGCGTTTCTCAGATTGTCGATCGACGGCTTGCGCGAGTCGCTGTCGCAGGTGCCGGCGACCGGACCGCCGCCGAGACTCATGTTGACGGAGGCCAGCTTGGCGCCGCCCGGCAGGCTGCCCATGTTGGCCAGGACATAATCCAGGGCGCGGATCTGATCGGACGTGAAGGTGAGAATGCAGGGCGCCGCTCCCGGACCACAATCGGCGGTGCTGTTGAAACGCGTGAACACCTGGATGGCCCAGATGAAGCCGTTCTTGGCCACGCCGTTGGGCGGCTCCGCCCCGGTCTGCAGATTGGTGTTGAACCCGGCCGCAATGCCGGCCACGTGCGTGCCGTGCTGACAGAGATTGGTCGATCCATTCAGGCATTGGGCGGTCTCGGGATTGGCCGCGCCGGCCCCGGTTTGCGTCGGCGTGCCGTTGGGGCAAAGCGATACCCGGCCGGCGCCGGCGGACCCATTGGCGACCGAAAAACACGCCTCGGCGATGACCTTCCCGGTCAGGAACTCGTGGTCGGCCTGCACCCCGGTATCGAGAACGGCGACCGTGTAGCCGGCGCCCGTCGCTCCGGCCGAATAGGCGCCGGGCATGCCGATGAGCGGTACGCTGTCGATCAGAGTCGGCGGCACTGGACGGTCGTATTGAATGGAAACCACGCCGGGATCCTGGGCGAGCGCCGCCAATTCCGCCCGTGTCACGTTGGTGGCGAACCCCGGCGTGATTTCGAAGTGAGTGAGCGCGCGGGCAAAGCCTTGGCCGGGACGCGGATTGGCGGCGCTGCCGAAATGTCGGGCCACGATGGCGTCACGCAACGCCGCTACCCGCGCCTTGACATCGGCGATGCTGTTCGGTTCGGGCTTGATCTCGCTGGGATGCACCGGAGATTCGAACATCACGACCACGCGGACGTTGCCGTCGCGCTGGGCCAGTGACATGAGCTCGGTCGCCTCAGGCGATTTCTGCGATAACGCGCCGGAAATCTGCTGCGCCAGCGCAGCCGACGTCATTGCAAGCGCGGCGGCAGCCACGAGCCCGCGCGCGATGATGGCCGGAATACTCAGCAGCTTGTGAACAGTGCGCATGTTCGCGATGTTCCCTGGTGACTCCTCCCCCTGACCGCATTGTCGTTTCTAGAGCGCTTTCGCCAATCGTGGAACCGGTCCCTGCATTTGAACGCGCTCTGAGTCGACGTTTGGTCGCATTTTCTACGGCAAACCGGTACCCACTTTTCCGGAAAATGCTCTAGTTATCGACGCCTGGCGACTGGCTCGCCCCCAAGGCCGGCGGGCGTGCGTCCGGGCTCGCCGGGATCAGCGGCAGGGCCGTACCGGGCGGCGGTGGGATCAACCGTGGAGCTTCGGCCCCCGGTGGGATCACCGGCAGAGGTGCCGCTTCCGGCGGCGGAGGTCTTAGTCCGGTCGAATCGCCGCCGCGCCCGAATTGCCGCGCCGATGTTTGGCCATGCGCCGGCACGGAGGCGCCGGCCGGCGCGGCAGTCGGCACGCCGTTCCGTTCGCCCGACGACGGCATGGTGGCTGCGATCGCGGCAAGCGCTTCCGGCGCTGATTGGCGCTGGGCCGGCCCGACGATGAGCACGCGGATCACGCGCGAGCTCCCCCCGTCCTGATCGTGGACGAGGACAAAATTCGTTTGCGCGAGCAAATCGCGCGCCACGCTGGAGGCCGATCCGCTGAACTTTCCGCTGATGCGCTCGTTGCCGTAGGAGGCATTGATCCATCTGATCTCGACACCCGTTGCGGCGAACAGCCGGTTGAGCACGTCGCGCCGCGGCGCGTCCTTTAGATCGAAGTCGACGCGCGCCCCGTCGGGACTGATGTCAAATCGGCTGTCCTGATCGCCGGCGAACGCCGAGACGCACATCATTGTGCACGTCGCGAGTACGCCGATCAGCAGCGTCAGCGCGCGATATCCGGTCACGGCCCCTCCTGGTTATTGTTACGACGCAGCCGCCATCCATGCAGGGAGTGCTGAAGGACGGATGTCGGGCCGGGAGAGCCCGTCCGCCGCACGGGATGTTTTGCCGATGTCGACGCGATTGCTCATGGCCAGGCTGATGGAGTGATTCGCGAATCCTAATCCGCGCTGCCGCGCAAAACAACGATAGAGCTTGAAATGGGGGCGTCAATGCGGCGACCGTTGGTCGGATGAATTACTTTGCGTTGAACTCACATCATCGAAATTCGCGACGCTGTCGCGCCGTCGCGACAGCCGATTTGCACGCGAGCAACGCCGCACCGGTGTTGTCGGCCGCACCTGTGGCGCGACGATCAGCCGGCGGCGGACAAGGTTGACCGCACACTAACGCCGCGCCGGCCTGTGCCGACGGCCATGACGCGCGCGTGGCGCCAGCCGCGCACCTCTCGACCCAATGAAACTCACGATCCAAATCCACAGGCGCAAGTTTGGCGGCGCGATTGCGACCGGCGGACGGACGACGCGCTGCCCCAAGGTAAAGAGTTCCTTCCGCACTAAGCAGTTATACGAATCGTATAGGTAAACAAGACAATAACGATATGACTGTATTCGTTCTAACTTTGGAGAAGTACTTATCACTGTAGCTAAATACAGCAATAGTTAATCTTGGCTGTTAAGCTGATTTTCTTAGTCAGAACTTACGATCCGCCCCAAACAAAGGGACAGGGGCGGCTATGTCTACCTATAATTCACGCGGCGACAGTCCAACTGGCGGTCCGACCAACGACGAACAGCCGGCGCTGGAAATCCAGCCGGCTTTGTACGACGTCAACACATACCCGGCGCTGTCGAACGCAAATCTCTGGCACCTCGGCTCGAGTCGTCTCGGCGGCGCGCGGTTCATCGGCGCCTGGAACCAAGTCGTCGCCACCGGGGTGACAATCAGCATCGTCGACGAGGGCGTCAATTATCGCCACGTCGATCTTCAGAGAGCCTACAACACGGCGATCGACTACGATCCGCGCGACGTCGGCAACAACGACGCGGCGCCCGATAGCTCCACGCAGGGCCACGGCACCGAAGTGGCCGGCGTGATCGCAGGCGATATCACGAACGAGATCGGGACCGTCGGCGCCGCGCAAGGCGCCGCCATCACGGCTTCGTACATTCGCTACGGCGCGCTGTTCGACCTCAACGAGCTCGACGATATTCTGGCGCACCAGCAGAACTACGACGTCAGCAACAACAGCTGGGGTTTCACCTCGGCCTTCGCCGACAATTTCTCCACCGCATCGTTCGCCGCCAGCGCCGCCGGGCTGGAGACCGCGGTGTCGGCTGGACGCCACGGTCTCGGCACCGTCATGGTGTTCGCGGCGGGCAACGGCAAGGTGCTGACCGGCCAGGGCAACATCGGCGACGATTCGAACTTCCACAACCTGACCAACTCGCGCTTTACGATCGCGGTCGGCGCCCACGACATCGACGGCAACATCGCGTCGTTTTCGAGCCCGGGCACCAACGTGCTGCTCACGGCCGGCGGCGTCAGCGTGTTGACGACGGAAGGAACCGCGGCCGACAGCCAATCGTCCGCCTTCGTGTCGGGCACTTCGTTCGCGGCGCCGCAGGTGTCGAGCGCGGTGGCGCTGATGCTGGCGGCGAATCCCGACCTCGGATATCGCGACGTCCAGGAGATCCTGGTTCTCAGCTCGGCCTCGCGCGTCGACGGCCATTCCGTGGAGAACGGCTATGGCGCCTTCAACGGCGGCGGCCTCATGTTCGATCGCGAGGGCGGCTTCGGCCGGCTCGACGCCGAGGCGGCGGTGGCGCTGGCGCGCAACTGGTCGACCACCCACACGCTGGCCAACGAGCAACACGTCGGCTTCTCGTTCCAGCCGACCAGCAACATCAGCGGCGGACATGCCGCGTTGCAGGCCAACCTGGCCAATACGTCGGGCCACGAGTTTTCGGCACAATGGGTCGAGCTCGACCTCAACATTCAGGATCCGGATCTCAAGGACCTGCATATTGACCTGATCTCGCCGGACGGCACCCGCGCCACCATCGCCGAGAACATGGCGGCCGTGGGCGGCCGCACGACGCTGGACTTCACCTTCACGTCGGCCATGACCTGGGGCGAGGATCCGTACGGGACGTGGCAGATCGAGTTCAGCCACGGCGGCGCGACACCGACCTTCTCGGTCTATCAGGCTGACGTGCGGGTTTTTGGCGACGCCGACACGGCGAATGACACTTACTACTACACGGACAGCTTCGCTCAGCTCGTGGCGCAGGAGGCGACGCGGCGCACCATCACGGACAGCGACGGCGGAATTGACACGCTCAACTTCGCGGCCGGGGATTCGTCGGTCCGCGTCGATCTGTCCGGCGCCACCGCAAGCTCATTCGAAGGCGTCAACATCGTCCTTGGTAGCCAATTCGAGAACGTGATCGGCTCGATTGCCGACGATACGTTGATCGGTTCGACCCAGGCCAACCGGCTGGTCGGCGACTTCGGCAACGACTCGCTCGCCGGCGGCGCCGGCAACGACACGCTGGTCGGCGGCGTCGGCGACGACACGTTGATCGGCGGCGCCGGCGCTGACGTCCTGGACGGCGGCAGCGGCAGCGATACGGCAAGCTATTCCGACGCCGCCGCGGGCGTCGTCGCCAGCTTGGCAGCGCCCGCCGTCAATACCGGTGATGCCGCAGGCGACAGCTACTCGGGCATCGAGAACCTGACCGGCAGCGCCTTCGCCGACACGCTAGTGGGCGACGGCAATGCCAACGTGCTGGCGGGCGGCGCCGGCGACGACACTTTGACTGGCGGCGCCGGCAATGACGTCATCGATGGCGGCGGCGGCACGGACCATGCGGTTTTTTCCGGTCTGCGCTCGGCCTACACGATCGCACTGGTCGGCGGTGCCTTCCAGATCTCCGGACCGGACGGCGTCGACGTCCTGACGAATGTCGAGTACGCCAATTTCAGTGACACCACGGTTGCGCTCAATCCGGCCGATTTCGCTCCGCCGCCCACCACGCCACCGGTCACGCCACCGCCGACCACACCGAACGTCGTGTCCTACGGCAGCGGCCACTTCGGCGGCGATCACACGGCCGGATTCCTGCTGCGCCGCGCGGACGGGACGCTGCAGATCAACGACATCAAAGCCAATCAGCTAGACGGTCACATGCTTGGCGGCCTGGGTACCGATTGGCGCTTCATCGCCGTCGGCGATTTCAACGGCAACCACGTGAGCGACCTCCTGTGGCAGCGCGACAGCGACGGAATGCTGCTCATCCATTCGATCGACTCCAACCAGGTCGTGAGCGCCTCATTCCTCGGGGCGATCGGAGGCGATTGGAAGATCCGCGGAACCGGCGACTTCAACCACGACGGCACCGACGACATCCTGTGGCAGCGCGACGGCGACGGGATGCTGCTCGTTCACGACATCGGGTCCAACAAGGTGTCGGACGCGGCATTTCTCGGGCAGCTCGGAACGGATTTTCGTTTCCTCGGAACCGCCGACTACAACAAGGACGGCACGAGCGATCTCCTGTGGCAGCGCGAGAGCGACGGGATGCTGCTCATCCACAACATCGAGTCCAACAAGGTCATCGGCGCCACGCAGCTCGGCCGGATCGGCACCGACTGGCACTTTGCCGGCAACGGCGACTTCAACGGCGATCATACCAACGATCTCTTGTTTCAGGCGGACGACGGCACGCTGCGCAGCTACGAAATCAGCAACAGCCAGGTGGCGAGCTCGCACGTTCTCGAGGTCCTGACGCCGGACCGGCACGTGGCCGGCGTCGGCGACTACACGGGCGATGGAATCGACGATTTCGTGGTACGCTGCGACGATGGAACCTTCGAGCTGCATCAAGTCCAGAACGGCAATGTCACGCAGATCGAGAATCTCGGCCTGGTATCGAACGATTGGCACATCGTCTGACGCGCGATCTATCGTACCGCAGGTTCCCGGCCCCGGCATGATGCCATTGGGACCGGCGGCGGAAGGCGCCGGGAACTCACCGATGGTGCCGGACGGCGTGATCCGGCCGATCTGATTGGCGGCGTTCTCGCAAAACCACAGGTTGCCGTCGGAACCGGCAATGATTCCAATCGGCTGCGCCGCCGGCGTGGGCGTCGCAAACTCGACGAAGCGGCGGGCGTCGGAACCGCATGCAGAACGATCTCCACGTCCGACGATGGCGCGGGCGCAAACACCGTTCCGGACGGTGTCATTCGAATGCGGCTGTGAGTTCCAGTCGACTTATTCCGATCTTCCGTCAGGACGTCAGCCATGCTGAAATCGGATGCTCGCGTCTCGCCCCGCTTTAACCACACTTTCAACTTGATCGGCCCGCAAAAAATCATGCCATAGAATGCGTCTCGCGGGCTTTGGGAGAACAGCTTGGAACGACCGCTGATGGCTTGCCGCGCGCCCGGACAACGTTATCAGGCCGGTCGCGCCGGGGCAGCCGGCTTGGCTGCGGGTCTGGCGCTGTTGCTCGCGCCGGCGGCGGCGGACGCCCAGTATTATTACCGGCAGAACTACGGGCTGTTCGGCACCAACTATTACGGTTCGAACTATTACGGCTCGACCTACTACGGCTCGCCCTATTGGGCCCGGCCGCGACCGGCGGCTCCGGCGGACCCTTATTATTTCAAGCCGCAGCGCAAGCCGCGCGATACCGCCAAGGAAAGCGTCAAAGACTCCAAGGGAACCAAGGAGTCCAAGAAGGAACCCAAGGTCAAACCGGCGCCGGCGGCGGCGGGTCCGCTGCTGATCGCGGTGTCGCTCAACAGCCAGCGCCTGACGCTTTACAGCAAAGGCACGGCCATCGCGCATGCGCCGGTGTCCACCGGCACCGACAGCCATCCGACGCCGACCGGCATCTTCAGCGTCATCGGCAAGGAGAAGTTCCATCGCTCCAATCTCTACAGCAATGCGCCGATGCCGTTCATGCAGCGCATCACCTGGTCCGGCGTTGCCCTGCACCAGGGCGTGTTGCCGGGCTATCCGGCATCCCATGGATGCATCCGCCTCCCCAACCAATTCTCGCAATACTTGTGGGGCACAACCCGCATCGGGGCGCGGGTCATCATCACGCGCGCCGAGACGGTGCCGTTCGAGATCGCCCATCCAAAACTGTTCGCACCCAAGCCGGAAGAGGAGCCGGCCATGGCGGGAGATGGTTCCGCCAGGGCGACCAAGATCGCCGAGACCGATCACCCGGTGACGTCGAGCGATGCGCCGAAGCCGGTGGCAACGCCGCCCGCGGCCGCCGGAGAGTCGCAGGCCGGCAAGGCGACAGGACCGCTCGCCGGTCCGTCCGGCCATAAGCCGCAGGCCGGACCCGGCAGCGGCGGCGGCCGCGGCGGCCGCGAAGCGGCCGCGGAACTGAGCGATATCATCGACGTGCGTCTGCCCTCGCCTACGGCCACCGACTCGACACGCACCGGCGCGGCGGCCGACAACACCGACAGAGGCGGTCGCGCCGCCGGACAGGAGCTGAAGGATACGCCGCGCATGAGCGAGCCGGTCTCCGTCTTCATCAGCCGCAAGACCGGGCGGCTCTACGTCCGGCAAGGCTTCGAGCCGTTGTTCGATGTGCCGGTGACGATTCGCGATCCGGAAGCGCCGCTCGGCACCCACCTCTATGTCGCCACCGATCTCAAGGAGGACCGCCGCGCCATGGCGTGGATCGCCGTCAACCTGGCCGGCGCGCCGGCGAGCGAGCCGGAACACCGTCGTGGCGACCGCAAGGCCCGGCAGGAGCGCGAGCACACACCATCTGCCCCGGCCTCGCTGCGGCACGCGGCAACCGCCGCGCTCGACCGCGTGGACATGCCGCAAGAGGCGGTCGATCGCATCTCCGACCTGCTCTCCCCCGGCGCCTCGCTCATCATCTCGGATTACCCGCTCAGCGCCGAGACCGGCAAATACACCGATTTCATCATTTTGACGAAGTGATCGGCCGGCGGAGCAGTCGCTCAGCGGCGACTTTCGCAAAGTCAAGTCATCAGCGCGGCTCGACGCGCAACGGCATGCCGTCGTGCAGGCGCAGCGACACGCGGGCGACCGGCTTCGGCTTGTGGCCAGCCACCGGCCGCAGGCGAAACGCCCGCACCAGCGTTGCCAGGATGACGGTCGCCTCCAGCATGGCGAAGCTCGCCCCGATGCAGACGCGTGGCCCGGCGCCGAACGGCATGTAGGCGCAGCGCGGGCGCCCCTTGCCGGCCTCCGGCGCGAAACGGCCGGGCACAAACGTCAACGGATTCTCCCACAGACGTTCGTGTCGATGCAGGGCGAAGATCGGCACGACCACGCTGGTGGTCGGGGCGATGCGGTGCTCACCGAGCGTCAGCGCGACCCGCGGCTGGCGCCCCAGCGCGGGCACCGGCGGATAAAGGCGCATCGCCTCCTGAATGACCTGCCGGCACAGCACCAGCCGATCGATGTGCGCCGCCTCTATCGCGCCCTCGCGGGCGACCGCGCGCACTTCGCCGACCAGCTGCTCCTGCACGGCGGTGTCGCGCGCGACCAGCCACAGCGTCCAGGTCAAGGCCACGGCCGTGGTCTCATGCCCGGCATTGATGAAGGTCAGCAGGTTGGTGAGAAGCTCGGCGTCGGTCATGTGACGGCCGGTTTCCGCATCGCGCGCCGTCACGAGCAGATCCAGGAGATCCGGCCGCGATGACGGTCGTGCCCGCCGCGTGGCGATGATGCGCTGCATTTCGCGCCGCAGGTAGTGGCGCGCCCGCAGGGTGCGCCACCATCCCGGATAGGGAATCCACCGCGGCAGCCGCAGCATCGCAAACAGGGCAAGCCACTGCGCGCCCTCGAGCACCTGGCCGAGCGCCCGTCCATAGGCCTCGACATTCAGGTTGGCGGCACCGCCGAGCATCGTCGCCACGATGACATCGAGCGTGGTGCGGATCATGGCGGCGCCGACTTCGACCGGCGCCACATTGGCCTCGACCGGCGCATCGCCGGCGTGCCGCCACCGCGCGACCTGTTGCGCGGCGATCTCTGCGATCACCGGCACGAAGGACAGCAGCGTCTCGTGGCGGAAGGTCGGCGCCGCCGCGCGCCGCTGCCAGCGCCAGTCGGCGCCCTCGGCGAGCAGCAGCGAGTCCTCCCCAAGGACCGGCGCCAGCGCGCGTTGCGAAGGCCGGTCGCGAATGAACACGCCGGCACGGTCGACCAGCATATCCTGGATGAGCGCCGGGTCGCACAGCAACAGCATGTCGGTCAGGCCGGTGCTGATGCGTGTCGTCCCTTGCTCATAGGCCGAGCGCGGAAACGTCTCGATGTAATTGCGACGAAAGGCGAGCAGAGCCGGCAGACCGACCAGCGGCTGTGGCGGCGGCGCGAATGGAATGAGATCGGGATCGATCGGCATGATTGCGGGCGTTGTTGAACGGGCAAAGTCCGGCGCAGCGGCGCTGGCGTGCGGCCGCCATGAGTATCCCGAGCGCATCGTCTCGTTCATCGCCACCCTCGGATTTTCGGCACCGCGCGTTCGATGCTGTCCGCCCTACTCGGCCGGCACCGCGGCCGGCTGCCCCGGATGCAGCCGCCCCCACAATCGCCCCTCGCGCGCGCCGCCCCAGCGCCGGTGCAGCTTGTGCAGCATGAGATAGATGATGGGCGTGGTGTAGAGCGTGAGAATTTGCGACACCAGCAGGCCGCCGACGATGGTGATGCCGAGCGGCCGGCGCAGCTCGGAGCCGGGCCCAGTGGCGATGATGAAGGGCAGCGCGCCGAGCATGGCGGCGAGCGTGGTCATCAGGATGGGGCGGAAGCGGGCCAGGCAGGCCTCGACGATCGCCTCGTCGGGCGTTCGGCCGCGCCGGCGCTCGGCCTCGAGCGCGAAGTCGATCAGCATGATGCCGTTCTTCTTCACGATGCCGATCAGCAGGATGATGCCGATGAACGCAATCACCGTGAGCTCGCTGTTGGTCACCTGCAGGGCGAGCAGCGCCCCCAGGCCCGCCGACGGCAAGGTCGACACGATGGTCAGCGGATGCGCCAGGCTCTCGTAGAGCACGCCGAGCACGATATAGACGGCGAGCAGCGCGGTCAGAATGAGCAGCGGTTGCTTGTTGATCGACTGCGAAAATTCCTTGGCGTCGCCGGCAAAATCGGCGCGGATCACATCCGGCAAGTGCAGCTCGGCGATCGCCTGGCGCACCGCATCGCTGGCGGTCTCGAGCTGCATGTCGGGCTTGAGGCCGTAGGAGATCGTCACCGACGGGAACTGGCCCTGGTGGTTGACCACCAGCGGCGCCAGCGACCGCTCGAACCGCGCCACGCTCGACAGCGGCACCTGCGTGTTGCCGGCGCCCGCCACATAGATGCGCCTCACATCTTCGGGGTCGCGTTGGAACCGCGGATCGATCTCGAGGATCACGCGGTACTGGTTGCGGCTGGTGTAGATGGTCGAGATCTGCCGCTGCGCGAGGGCATTGTTGAGCGCGTTCTCGACGTCCTGGATGCGCACGCCGAGGCGCGACGCCGCCTGCCGGTCGATCGAGACGTTCAGCTGCAGCCCGGACGATTCGCGATCGGTCGAAACGTCGACGAAGCCGGGCAGGCCCTTGATCTTCGCGACCGCGCGCGGCACCCACTTGGCGAGCTCCTCGAGATCCGAGCTCCATAAGGTGAACTGGTAATCCGACGTCCCCTGCCGGGCGCCAACACGCAGGTCCTGGGCCACCGCCATCCACAGGTCGATGCCGGGCACGCGCAGCACCTTTTCGCGGATGCGTCCGATCACGTCGCGCGCGCTGATCTGCCCGCCGCGTTCGGCCAGCGGCTTGAGGCTGATGAACAGCCGCCCGCGATTGACCGAGCCGCTCCAGGCGTTACCGCCGACCGTGGAGCCGACGCTCGCGACCGCCGGATCCGCCATGACGATCTCGGCCGCCCGCTGCTGCAGCTCGGTCATCGCCCTGAAGGAAATGTCCGGCGACGCATTGGTGAAGCCGATGATCAGCCCGGTGTCGTCCTGCGGGAAATAGCCGCGTGGCGTCTTGATGTAGAGCTCGACCGTCAGCGCGGCGGTGGCCACGATCAGGATCAACGTGAGCACCCGATAGCGCAGCACGATGTCGAGGCTTTTGGCATAGAAGGCGACCGTGCGCGACAGCACCGCCTCGACCATCCGGTCGAGCCAGGTCGCGTTCGGGCTCGGCGCCGCCTTGACGAAGTGCGCGCAAATCATCGGCGTGACGGTGAGCGACACGAAGGTCGAGATCACCACCGCGAAGGTGAGCGTCAAGGAAAATTCGCGGAAGATGCGGCCGACCACGCCGTCCATGAACAGGAGCGGAATAAACGCCGCGATGAGCGAAACGCTGATCGCAATGACCGTGAAGCCGATCTGCTGCGCGCCTTCGAACGCTGCGCGTATCGGCGAACGGCCCTTCTCCAGATTGCGGAACATGTTCTCGATCATGACGATGGCGTCGTCGACGACGAAGCCCACCGAGATCGCCAGCGCCATCAGCGAGAGATTGTTGATGGAATAGCCCACCGCCCACATGGCGGCGCAGGTGCCGGCGAGCGACAGCGGCACGGTGATCCCGGCCGCGATGGTCGGCGTGGTGCGGCGCAGGAACAGAAACACCACCAGCATCACCAGCAGCACGGTCGCCACCAGCGTGTATTGCATGTCGAGCACGCCGGCGCGAATGGTGGCGGTGCGGTCGGACAGCACCGAGATGTCGATGCCGGCGGGGATCCAGCGCTTGAGCTCGGGGAGCAGCGCGCGGATATTGTCCACGGTCTTGATGACGTTGGCATCGTTCTGCTTGGTGATGGTGAGGAGGATCGCCGGCTGGCGGTTGAACCAGGCCGCGGACCGGCTGTTGCGCGTCCCCTGCTCCACGGTGGCCACGTCGCCCACGCGCACAATATTGCCGTTGGCATTCTTGATGATGACGCGGCGGTAGTCGTCGAGCGTTTGCAGTTGCTCGTTGGTGCCGATCGCCTCGGACTGGCGCTCGCCGTTGAAGTTGCCGATCGGCGTCAGGCTATTGGCGTTGACGATGGCGGTGCGCACGTCCTCGAGCGCGATGCCGGCGGCGGCGACGGCGCCGGGATCGATGCGGACGCGGATGGCCGGCTGGTCGGCCCCGCTCACCGTCACCTCGCCGACACCCGGAAGTTGCGAGATGCGCTGCACGATCACGCTGTCGGCGACGTCGAAGATCGCGCTCGGCGCAATGGTTTTCGACGTCAGCGCCAGGATCAGCACGGGAATCGCCGCCGGATTGGCCTTGCGGAAGGTCGGGAGATTGGGCAGGTCGACGGGAAGATCGGTCGCCGCCGCGTTCAGCGCCGCCTGCACGTCACGCGCGGCGCCGTCGATGTTACGATTGAGGGCGAACTGGATGGCGATGTTGCTCGAGCCGAGCGAACTCGTCGAGGTGACCTCGGTGACGCCCGCGATGGTGGCAAGGCGCCGCTCGAGCGGCGCCGCGATGGTGGCCGCCATGGTCACCGGGTCGGCGCCCGGGCGGCTCGCCGACACGCGGATGGTCGGAAAATCGGCGGCCGGCACGCTCGCCACCGGAAGAAAGTGATAGGCGACCGCGCCGGTCAAGAACAATCCGACCGCCAGCAACGTGGTGCCGACCGGCCGGCGAATGAACGGCGCGGAGAAATTCATCCCTCACTCCGCCGCGCGCTGGACGAATTCCGGCGCCTCGACCCCACGCACCGGCGCGCCGATGGCGGTGGCCGGCGCCGCCGGCCCGGTGAAGCGCGCCTTCACGCGCTCCATCGCCAGGTAGATGACTGGCGTCGTGTACAGCGTCAGGAGCTGGCTCAGCAGCAGGCCGCCGATGATGGTGATGCCGAGCGGAAAGCGCAGCTCCGAGCCAGTACCGCTTTCCAGCGCCAGCGGCAGCGCGCCGAACAGCGCCGCAAGAGTCGTCATCATGATCGGACGGAAGCGCAGCAGCGCCGCCTTCATGATCGAGTCGCGCGGCGAAAGTCCCTCGGTGCGCTCGGCTTCGAGCGCGAAGTCGATCATCATGATGGCATTCTTCTTGACGATGCCCATGAGCAGGATGATGCCGATCAGCGCCACGATGGAGAGCTCCTGGCCGGCGATCATCAGGGCGAGCAGCGCGCCGACGCCGGCCGAAGGAAGCGTCGATAGAATCGTCAGCGGGTGAATGAAGCTCTCGTAGAGCACGCCCAGCACGATGTAGATCGTGATGGCGGCGGCGAGGATGAGCCACGGCTGACCGGCGAGCGAACGGGAGAATTCCGCCGCGTCGCCGGAATAGCTGCCGATGATGGAGTCGGGCATGTCGATGTCGCTCTGGGCGGCGGAAATCACCGCCACCGCATCGGACAGCGCCGCGCCCCCCGCGACGTTGAAGCTGATGGTCGCGGCGGGGAACTGCTCCTGGTGGCTGATCGTCAGCGGCGCCGTGGTGCGCACCAGCTCGGCGAAGGCGCTCAACGGCACCTGCCCGGTCGCCTGCACCTGCGTGGTGATGACCGCGGTGGCGGTGGTGAGCTGGCTACTGCTCTGGGTCGACGAGCCGCCCGGCAGGGCCGGAACATAAAGCCGCGTGAGCCAGCTCGGATCGGTCTGGTATTCGGGCATCGCCTCGAGAATCACGCGGTACTGGTTGGCCTGGCCGTAGATGGTCGAGATCTGGCGCTGGCCGAACGCCGAGTTGAGTGTGTCATTGACCGTCTGCATGGCGACGCCGAGCCGCGCCGCCTGCTCGCGGTCGACCTTGACGAAGGCCTGCAGGCCGCGGTCCTGGACCTCGGAGGCGACCTCGCGCAGCACCGGCTCGGACGCGAGCCGCTCGGCGAGGCGCTTCGCCCACGTGTCGACCTCTTCGGCGTCGGTGCCGCTCAAGGTGTATTGATACTGCGCGCGGCTCGCCCGCGTGCTGATCTGGATATCCTGCACGGCCTGGAAATACACGGTCAGGCCCGGGATGGAGGCGACGGCGTGCTGCAGGCGATCGATCACCTCGCCGGCCAGCGCGCGCCGCTCCTCGCGGGGTTTCAGTGTGATCGCCAGGCGGCCGGCATTGGGCGTGGGATTGATCGGGCTGATGCCGATGACCGACACCACGCCGCTCACGTCAGGATCGTGGCGGATCGCTTCCGTGGCCTCGCCCTGCAGCCGCTTCATCTCGGTGAACGACACGTCCTGTCCGGCTTCGAACACCGCCGTGATGAGGCCGGTATCCTGCGTCGGCAGGAACCCTTTGGGAATGACCACGTATAACGCGATGGTCGCCACCAGGGTGGCCAGCGTGGTCAGCAGCGTCAGGGTCTGGCGCTGCAGCACCCATTCCAGGCTGACACGATAGGCTTCGACCGTGCCATCGACGAGACGGTTGAAGCCACGCGTCACCGGATTGCCGGGGCCCTCGTGGACGACGCGCAAGAGCCGGCTGCACAGCATCGGCGTGAGCGTCAGCGAGACGATCATCGAGGTCACCACCGCGATGGTCAGCGTGAGCGCGAACTCGCGAAACATGCGGCCGACCAGGCCGGTCATGAACAGCAGCGGGATGAACACGGCGATCAGCGACATGGTGAGCGAGATCACGGTGAACCCGATCTCGCTCGCCCCGCGCAACGCGGCGTCGAACGGTTTTTCGCCCTTCTCCATGTGGCGCACGATGTTCTCGATCATCACGATCGCATCGTCGACCACGAAGCCGGTGCCGATGGTGAGCGC
>Ga0111538_10005432_pt1 | contig 17416 bp, 16 predicted proteins | sample SoiMethybrSBSTD1_FD_79669 | JGI IMG/M metagenome (GOLD analysis project Ga0111538, IMG submission 79669) | Bulk soil microbial communities from a Populus tree surrounding site in Tennessee, USA - Soil MetaG P. TD hybrid SBSTD1 (version 2)... | ecosystem: Environmental > Terrestrial > Soil >...
CGCGAGGGCCGGATCGAGCGCCGCGAGCAGCTCGCACTCGGTCTACCCTGGTCGCCCGAGCTCGTCGAGCGGTCGCGCCGCTCGACCGGCGCGACGGTGATGGCCACCCGGGCGGCGCTGGAGGACGGGGTCGCAGCCAACCTCGGCGGCGGGACGCACCACGCCTTCGCGCATGCAGGCCGCGGGTTCTGCGTCTTCAACGACGTCGTGACCGCGATTCGCGCCCTCCGCGTAGCGGGCCGTATGCGACGCGTGCTCGTCGTCGACGTCGACGTGCACCAGGGCGACGGCACGCACTCTCTTCTCGCCGGTGACGCCGACGCCTTCACTCTCTCGGTCAACGGCTGGCGGAACTACCCGTTCCGCCGGGTTCCCGGCGACCTCGACGTCGATCTCCCGGACGGGACCGGGGACGAGCGCTACCTCGACGAGCTCGGCGCCGCCCTGCCGCAGGCACTCCGCCGCGCTCGGCCCGAGCTCTGTTTCGTGCTCGCCGGCGCCGACCCGTACGAGGGCGACCGGCTCGGACGGCTCGCGCTGACGAAGCACGGCCTGCGCGAGCGCGACGTGCTCGTGCGCGACGCGCTCGCGCAGGCCGGCGTTCCCATCTGCCTGACGCTTGCGGGCGGCTACGCGGAGGACATCCGCGACACGGTCGAGATCAACGTGAACACGCTGCGCGTGTTCGCTTAGGCTCCCGCGGATGGCGACGGCTCCGACGGACCCTCCGAACGGCGCGGCGCGCAGGGTCGCAGTCGTCACGGGCGCGTCGTCCGGCATCGGCGAGGCGACGGCGCGACTGCTCGCTCGGAAGGGGTGGCATTGCGTCCTCGTCGCCCGCCGGGAGGACCGACTGCTGGAGATCGCGGCCGAGACGGGCGCCGAGGTCGAGGTCTGCGACGTCGGCGACCGCGAGGCGGTCGACGTCATGGCCGCCCGCGTGCTCGAGCGGCATCCGGCGATCGACCTGCTCCTCAACAACGCGGGCATGCCCGCGCGCGGCACGTTCCTCACGGTCGACCCGGAACTGGTCGAACGGGTGATCGACGTGAACTACCTCGGCGGCGTCTGGTGCACGCGGGCGTTCCTCCCCGGGCTCCGCTGGGCGGCGTCGGGCGGAAGCGGCGCGCACGTCGTCAACATGATCTCCGTTGCGGGAACCGTGGCCTTCGCCCCGGCCGGGGCGTACGCCGCCTCGAAGCATGCACAGCTCGCGTTCTCGCGCTCTCTGGCGTCGGCGCTGAGCGGCAGCGGGATCGCCGTCCACGCCGTGCTGCCCGGCTTTGTCGAGACCGAGGGCTTCCCGCAGAAGGGCGTGCTCAAGAGCCGGCTCCTGGGCCGGTTCGTGATCCAGCCGCCGCGGGTCGCCGAGGCGGTGCTGACCGCGGTCGAGAAAGGCCGCCGCGAGGTGACGGTCCCGTGGTTCCCCTACCGGCCGATCTCGGTGCTGCAGGCGCTCGTCCCGGGGGTGGTCGGCCGGTTCGCCGGGATGTCGGACTACCGGCCCGGGTCGGTCTGAGGCGAATCGTCGCCACTCTCGCCCGCCGGATCGTTGAGCCGCGCGATCCACGCCGCGAAGAGCGGGTCGACGATCGTGTGACCGCCCTCGTCGCGCTCCTCGATCTCCGCCGTCGCCGCGAGCCTCGGCAATGCCCGCCGGACGACATCCTTCGTGAGTTCGAGCCGCCGCAGGGCGGAGGCTCGGTACGGCGAACCGGAACCGAGCAGCAGCGCGCGCAGCGTCTTCTGCTCCGAGAGGTCGAGGCCGCGCCACTGTGCGTCGAACTCGGGGTCCAGCTCGGCCATCGCGGCGGCATGGGCGGCATCCCAGTCCTCGAGGGTCGCCTCGGCCCCGCGTGCGACCTCCTCCCAGAGCCGGTGCGCCAGGAGCATCGTCCGCTGCGGGTGTCCACGCCCGGCCTGGAGGAGCGGGTTGAGCGCCTCGCCGACGGCTCGACCCGTCGACTGGAAGCGGGCTGCGACATAGGCGGCGATGTCGGCGTCCGCGAGCCTCCCGAGCCGCATGGGGACCGCCGAGCCGTAGAGCGGGCGGTCCTTCGTCTCGAAGAGCAGGCGCATCAGGCCGGGCTCCGATCCGGCGAAGACATACGACGCGACCTCGCCGTGATGCTGGATGTGACTCCGGAGGAGGCCGTCCAGGCCGTCGATGCGGCCGATGTCCTGAAACTCGTCGAACGCGATCAGCGCCCGGTAGCCGCCCGCTGACTCCAGTCGGAGCGGCAGGTCGAGAAGCGCATGCAGCGCGGGGAGCGGGTCGCGAGTCGGCTCGAGCTGCAGCCGCGCGCTGATACCGAACGCCCCGAGCGACAGCCCGACGCCGGTGCGCTGGAGGAATGCCTCGACGCGCCGTCGCAGCTCTCCCTTGAGGTGCTTGGCATAGGCGCGCTCGAGGCGGACCGTCACGTCGGCGATCGAGGAGACGCGATAGAGATCGACGAGTACCGGGACGAGCCCCTCGTCGCGCCCGCCGTCGTGCAACGCTCGCGTGAGCAGGCTCGTCTTCCCGTACTTTCGCGGCGCGTAGAGGCGGACGTAGTGCCCACCGATCGCATGTCGGAGCAGCAGGCGCACCTCGTCGTCGCGATCGACGATGTCCTCCGGCGGGACGGGACGGGAGTAGACGAACGGGTTGACGTCCACGATCATGCGTCACTCAGACTACCAGTCAGTAGTCTGTGTGACTACTAAGTGGTCGTCAGGGAGACACCTCGGGCATTCATGGCTTGCGCGCGAGGTACCAGCCGATCTCGACCTCGTGCACGGGCGGGGCCATCCGGGCGATCCGCTCGCGTTCCTCGCCCTCGAGGCCGACGAGGTCGAGGTACGTCTCCATGTCACGACGCTCCCGCACGATCTCGTTGGCGGTGACGATCAGGTCGTTGGCGTCGAGGTAGCCGCGAATGTCAGCGTCGGGGAGCAGGCGCGTGTGCGACGGGTCGCGCGCGCGCTCGAAACGGTCGAGCTCGAGGCTCCGCATCGGGTCGACGTCGCCGAGCTGGTCGGCGATCAGGAGGCGGCCCCCCGGCCGGGTCACACGCGCGATCTCCGAGACGACGAGCTCCGGGCGGGCGACGTGGTGCAGGACGCGGAGGCAGCCCACGAGGTCGAAGTCGCCGTAGGGGAACGGCAGCGCCTCGGCGTCGCCGAGCACGAACGTGCAGTTGTCGGGAGCGTCCTCGCGCGCGGCGGCGAGGTACTCCTCCGACGAGTCGACGCCGACGACCTCGCCGACGAGCGGCGCCAGGGCGTACGCGAGGGCGCCCGTACCGCAGCCGACGTCGAGCGCCCGCTCGTCGCCGCCGAGCGGCGAGAGGAGCCGGCCGATGCGCGCCTCGAGGTCGACGTGCCGTTCGGCCTGGAGCGCACGCCGGTGAGCGACGCGGTCGCTCACCCGACCACCTCGCGCGTCGCGCGCCCGGGCGCGACGCGAATCCCGCAGGCGAGCTCGTAGCCGATCGTGCCGGCGACGGCGGCGTGGGCCTCGAGCGTCATGCCGTCGCCGACGAGCGTCACGGGGGCTCCGCGCTCGGCCGGCCCGGGCAGGAGCACCGCGAAGGCGTCCATCGAGATCGTGCCGACCACGGGGACGCGCACGTCCGCGACGACGACGTCCGTCCCCGTCAGGTCGCGCCTGAAGCCGTCGGCGTAGCCGACAGGGACGATCCCGATCCAGCTCTCCGCCGTCGCGACGAACTGCCTGCCGTAGCCGGTCGACTGGCCGGGAGCGAGGCGCCGCACCTGCGCGAGCTCCGACTCCCAGCGCAGCGCGGGCCGGAGCCCCCATCGCGTTGCGTCCTGGCCACGGGGGTCGACGCCGTAGAGCGCGATGCCACACCGCACGGCGTCGAGGCGCGTCTCGGGCATGGTCAGCGCGGCGGCGCTGTTCGCCGCGTGCCGGACGTAGCGGCCGGCGTAGGGCTCGGTGGCGCGCAGGAATCGCTCGAACTGCTCCGACGCGAACGAGCGGTCGCTGTCGGCGGTGGCGAAGTGCGTCATCAGCCCCACCACCGAGCGGCCGGGAGCCGGAAGCTCGGCGAGACCCCATCTGCCCATCCCGGTGTCGAGCTTGAGGTGGACGGGAACGTCCTCCGGGACGCTTTCGTCGGCGACGGCCAGCTCCAGTCTCGCCCGGCGGGCGACAGCGACCTCTCCGGCCGTCGTCGGGCCGAGCACGACGATGCGCGACGTCGGGAGCGCTTCCCGCAGCGGCACGGCCTCGCCCACCGTCGCAACGCAGATCGCGGTCGCCCCGCCCTCGAGCGCCGCGCGGGCCACGTCGGCCGCGCCATGGCCGTATCCGTCCGCCTTCACGACGGCCCAGAGCTCGCTCGGCCGCTGCATCGCCGCGAGCGTCCGCGCGTTCTCGCGGATCGCGCCGAGGTCGATCGTCACGAGCGAGCGGGTCATGGCGCCATTCTCCCGGAGCGGGCGTCGCGGCGCGGCGCCCGCCGGGCGTCCCGTCAGGCCAGCACCGAGGGAAGCGCGTCGACAACGTCAGAAGCGACCAGGCCGGCGCTGTACGGCGCGGCCCGGGCGGCCATCCCGTGCGCGACCGCAGCGGCGGCCGCAGCGTCGACGGGGTCGAGTCCCTTCGCCAGGAAGGCGCCGAGGATGCCCGTCAAGACGTCGCCGGTCCCGGCGGTGGCGAGAGACGGCGGCCCCGTGTCGCAGACGATCGTGCGCCCGTCGGGCGCGCGCACGATCGTGTCGGCGCCCTTGAGGAGGACCACTGCGCCGAAGCGCTCGGCGAGCCGTGCCGCGGCGTCGAGCCGATGGCCCGAGACCCAGTCGGACTCCGAGTCGAGGAGGCGGGCGGCCTCGCCCGCGTGAGGAGTGAGAACGAGCGTCCCGCTGCGCTCCACCGGCTCGAGCCCGAAGAGCCCGTCGGCATCCACCACCGTGGGGAGCTGTGAGCGCTCGAGCAGCTCGCGGACGAGCGTGCGCGCCCCGTCCGAGCGGCCGAGGCCGGGGCCGAGCGCGAGCGCCGTCGCCCGGCGGAGGTCCGGGCCCAGCCCTTCGACGGCGTCGACCCACTCGAACCCCCGTTTCACGGGCTCGAGCGCGAGGATCTCTGCGACCTCCAGCGACGCCGTCGGAACCGCAAGGGTGACGTATCCGGCATCGGCGCGGAGCGCGGCTCTCGCGCTGAGCACGGCCGCGCTCGTCGTGCCCGGCGCCCCGCCCACGACGAGGAGCGAGCCCGCAGTGAACTTCGTGTCGCGCTCTCCGCGGCGCGGCACGCGCTCCAGGAGCGCAGGCGTTGCGCGAACGGCCGCCGTCGGGGCAGGCTCGAGCCCGATGCCTGCGACCACGACCCGCCCGGCGCGAAACCTCCCGGGAGCCACGACGAGCCCGACCTTGCGGCCGTGGAACGTCACGGTCAGATCCGCCCGTACGGCGGCACCCGCGACTTCGCCGGTCGACGAATCGACGCCCGACGGCACGTCCACCGACACGACGGGGGCGCCGCTCCCGTTGATCCGCTCGATCAACTCCGCCGCCTCCGGCCGAGGCTTGCCATGGAAGCCGGTCCCGAAGAGCGCGTCGACGACGAGGTCGGCGCCCACGAGGTCGTCGCTCTCGACCGCGTCCCTGCCGGCCTCGCGGAGCACGCGAGCGGCGATCCGGCCGTCGCCGCCGTTGGCGCCGCCGCCGCAGACGGCCACGACGCGGCGCACATCCGGGTAGGACGCAAGGATCTCGTCCGCGACGGCCCGGCCGGCACGCTCCATCAGCTCCTCGGCCGTGCCCGGGTATCCCGGGTAGCGCGCCTCCGCGACACGCATCTCGTGCGCGGTGTAGAGCGGCTCGTGCATCACGGCCGCGGGCGGCGTACGGGCGGCGTCTCGAGGTCGGCGACGCAGGTTGCGGCCGCGACGGTGTGGGAGTGCGTCAGCGAGACGTCGATCTCGCGCATGCCGACCTTCTCGGCCCAGCGCAGCGTCTTCCCGGCGAGGGTGACGCCCGGCTTGGGCGGGCCGACGATCTCGATCTCCTTCCACGTGAAGAGGACGCCGCAGCCGAGCGCCTTGCCGACCGCCTCCTTGCCGCAGAAGCGGGCCGCGTACGACTCGGCCGGATTCCGTCGCGACTCGCAGTAGGCCTGCTCGTCGGGCGTGAAGCAGCGGTCGCGGAAACCGGGACGCTCGAGCGCGCGCCGGATCCGCTCGATCTCGATCACGTCGGTGCCGATCCGGACGGCCACCGCGTCAGAGCGACCGCTCGAGCCAGCCCGGCAGGTCGGCGATCGAGCTGAGCACGACGTCGGGGCGTGCATCGAGGCCCTCGAGCGTGTCCGGCCGAAACTTCCCCGTCCGGACGAGCGCCGTGCGCATGCCGAAGAGCTGGGCGGCCCGGATGTCGGCCTCCGGGTCGTCGCCGACGAGCCACGTCAGCTCGGGCTCGGCGCCGAGCGCGTCGAGCGCCGCCGCGAAATAGGCGGGGCTCGGCTTCCCGAGCACGGTCGCCTCGACTCCGGTCGCGTACTCGAGGCCCGCGACGAAGGCGCCCGCGTCGAGGAGCGGACCGCGGCTCGTCTGCCACCAGCGGTTCTTGTGGAGGCAGTAGAGCTCGGCGCCCATCTGGATCTCCGAGAAGGCGCGCGCCAGGTTCATGTAGCTGAAGACCTGGTTCGGCTCGAGTGTCTCGTCGCAGCCGCCGAGCAACACCGCGTGGGCCCCGTCGCCGACGAGAGCGAGCCCTTCGAGGTCGGGAACGACCCCGGCCATGACGAGCGCGCAGACCCGCTTGCCGGCGAGCTCGCGCGCCGCTGTCCCCGCGGGCGTCTGCAGCTCGCCGTCCTCGACGTCGAAGCCGAGCGTGCGAAGCTCCTCCGCGAGCTGGGCCCGCGGCCGGGTCGAGTTGTTCGTGACGAAACGGAGGGCATGCCCCTCGCGCCGCAGCTCGGCGACGGCATCCTGCGCGCCGGGGATCGCCGCCCCGGAGACGTGCAGCACTCCGTCGACGTCCAGGAGAATGCACGCCATGGGCCGGGAGCCTATACGTGTCACGCGCTCGGTCTCGCTCGACCCCGACGAGATCGAGCTCCGCGTCTCACGCTCCTCCGGCCCGGGCGGGCAGCACGCCAACAAGGCGGCAACGCGTGTCGAGGCGGTGTTCGACGTCGAGGCGTCGCCGTCGCTCTCGCCGGCCCAGAAACGGCGCGTCGTCGCGAAGGCCGGGCCCGTGCTCCGCGCCGTGGCGCAGGACGAGCGCAGCCAGGCGCGCAACCGGGAGCTCGCCGTCGAGCGGCTGGTCGCAAAGCTCGCGGAGGCGCTGCGGGTGGAGCGACGGCGCGTCGCCACTCGGCCCTCGGCGGCCGCCCGCGAGCGTCGTCTCGCGGAGAAGCGCCGCCGGGCGGGCGTCAAACGCAACCGGGCGCAGCCCGAGGCCGAATAGGCCCGTGTCGAAGCCCCTGACCCCCGAGCTCGTGGAACCGCTGCTCCGGGGGCGCTTCGGCAGGCCGTACCTGTGGAGCGAGGGCTGCGCGTCGACGCAGGACGCGCTGCGTGGCAGTGCGCTGCCCGAGGGAGCCGTCGCCGTCACGGAGCACCAGACGGCCGGCCGGGGCCGCGACGGACGTCGCTGGGAGGATGCCCCGGGCCTGGGGCTTCTCCTTTCGGTGCTCCTGCGCCCGCCCTCGGGGTCGCCCGTGCAGCAGCTCTCGCTCGTCGCGGGCCTCGCCGTCGCGGAGACGGTCGAGGACGCGCGTGACCTGGCCGCGGTCAAGTGGCCGAACGACGTGCTCCTCGGCGGCCACAAGGTCGCGGGGATCCTGCTCGAGTCCTCGGGCGTGGAGGTCGTCTGCGGGATCGGCGTCAACGTCCTGCAGACCGAGGACGAGCTACCGGCGAATGCGCGGCTGCCTGCGGCGTCGCTCCTGACGGCGACAGGGCACGCTCCGGACCGCGCGATGTTGCTCGTCTCGCTGCTCGAGACGCTCGAGCACCGCTACGACTCCTGGCGGCGGCGCGGTCTCACGTCGTTTCTCGACGAGCTCGAGGCACGAAACGCGCTGCGCGGGAGGCGTGTCGAGGTGGGCGGCGAGGCCGGGACGGCGGGCCGGATCGCGCCCGACGGGCGGCTGACACTGCTTCGCGCCGACGGGACGACGGTGCTCGTCGCGAGCGGGGAGGTGCAGGAAGGGGGGCGAGGCTGAAGCCACGCCCCGCGCCGGCCGGGAGCGGCGGCGGTCGGTGGCGTCAGGACACGTGCGTGTAGCCGAAGCGGCCTTTGATGCAGAGGTTGCCGAGCGTGACGTCGTGGTCGGCCGGGCTCGTCACCTTGACGATCGCGTTGTCCTGGACGTGGAGCTCGAGCGAGCACCCGACGCCGCAGTAGGGGCACGTCGTCTCGGTCACCACCTGCTCGTCCTCGCGCCACTCGCCGGCTTCCCGCAGCTCGTGCTCCGAGCGAAACATCAGAGCGCCCGTCGGGCAGACGGCGATGCAGTTCCCGCAGTAGACGCACGCGGACTCCGGGAGCGGCGTCGCGAGCTCCGTCGAGATGCGGGCGTCGAAGCCGCGCCCGGCGACGTGGATCGCGAACGTGTTCTGGTGCTGCTCGCCGCAGGCGTCGACGCACTTGTAACAGAGGATGCACTTCGCGTAGTCCCGGACGTAGAGCTCGTTGTCGACCTTCACCGGCTGGTGCACGGTTGCCGCGGTGCGGCCGTCGGGAACGACGTGATGGCCGGTACGGGCCCGATCGCGGTCCGTGGTCGGCGGGGCCGGCGGGCCGAAACGCTCGGGTTGGGCGCCGTAGCGCTCGAGGTACTCCGGCGCGACAGGCGTCGTCGTCAGATCGACCGAGGAGGCGAGGAGCTCCATCACGAGTTTGCGCGAGAGCCGAACACGCTCGGAGTCCGTCTGCACCTTCATCCCCGCGTCCACCTTGCGCGAGCAGGCGGGTACGAGCACGCGCGAGCCCTCGAGCTCGACGACGCAGACGCGGCAGACGTTCGCGGGCTCGAGCGTCTCGCCGTAGCAGAGGGTCGGCGTGTCGATGCCGAGCTGGCGGCAGGCGTCGAGGATCGTCGAGCCCTCGAACACGCGGACCGGCTGGCCGTCGACCTCGAGCCCGACCATGCGTCTCGGTGCGAGCAGCTCGCTCATGCAGCGCCTTCCTGGAAGACGTGAAGGCGACGGATAGCCGACTCGACGGCGCTCGAGGCCGTCTGGCCGAGACCGCAGATCGACGCGTCACGCATGCACTGGCCGACCTCGGCGATGAGCGCCAGCTCGCGCTCGACGCCACCGCGCGGCTCACCGGCGAGCAACCTCGCCAGAGACTCCTCCTGTCGAACGGTGCCGACGCGGCACGGGACGCACTGCCCGCAGGACTCGTCGCGGAAGAACCCGGCGATCCGCATCAGCAGCCGGGGCAGGTCGATGGTCTCGTCGAGCACGAGCACCACACCGGAGCCGAGAGTCGTCCCGGCCTCGCGAACACCCTCGAACGTGAGCGCGACGTCGAGGTCGTCAGGACCGAGAAAGCCGCCTGCGGCACCGCCCATCAGCACGGCCTGTAGCGCCCGTCCACCCGGCACCCCGCCCGCCAGATCGAGGATCTCGCGCAGGGTCGCGCCGAACGGCACCTCGTACGTCCCCGGCCGGGCGACGTGGCCGGAGACGCAGAGGAGCTTCGTCCCCGTCGAGCCTTCGGTGCCGACCTCCGCGAACGACGGGCCTGAGCCGAGCACGACGTCGAGCACGTTGACGAGCGTCTCGACGTTGTTGACCACCGTCGGCTTGCCGAAGAGCCCGACCTCGACCGGGAACGGCGGCTTGTTCCGCGGCTCGCCACGCCTGCCCTCGATCGACTCGAAGATCGCAGTCTCCTCGCCGCAGATGTACGCCCCCGCGCCGCGCCGAATCTCGACGTCGAAGGCGAAGCCCTCCCCCATCACGTCGTCGCCGAGGAAGCCGCGCTCGCGCGCCTGCTCGAGAGCGTGCTCGAGGGCATGACGCGCCTCAGGATACTCGCCGCGCAGGTAGACGTAGCCGCGCTCGCAGCCGGTCGCATGGGCGGCGATGGTCATCGCCTCGACGACCGCGAACGGGTCGCCCTCGAGCACCGCACGGTCCTTGAACGTCCCCGGCTCGGATTCGTCCGCGTTGCAGATCAGGTAGTGAGGACGGGCGGGCTGCTTCGCCACCGCCTCCCACTTGACGCCGGTCGGGAACGCCGCACCGCCGCGCCCGAGGAGCTTCGAGTCGGACACCTCCCGAAGCACCCCCGCCGGACCGAGCTCGAACGCCCGCCGTAGCGCCGCGTAGCCACCATGCGCGCGGTAGTCGTCGATGCTCGAGGGGTCGACGACGCCGACGCGGCGCAGGAGGCGCAATGCCGGATCGCCCGCCTGCGGAAGCGGCGCCGACGGCGAGGGTGCTGGCTTGCCGCCCGCGAGGAGCGCGAGGACGGCGTCCGCCGCGACGGGCGCCTGCGCTCGCTCGAGCGGCTCCTCGCCGGCAGCCGAGACGAGCGCGGCGGGCGCGCGGTCGCACTGCCCGAGACACGGGCTCCGGTACCAGGTCGTCGAGCCGTCGTCCGAGAGCTCGCCCTCGGGGCCGAAGCGCTCCTCGACCTGCGCGACGAGGTCCTGCGCGCCGTGGCAGCGGCAGGCGATGTCGTCGCACACGTGGACGACGCGGGCCGGGCGCGGCTCGAGCGCGAGGAGCGCGTAGAACGACGCGACGCCGTACGCGTCTGCGGGAGGGATGGTCAGCCGCCGGCAGATCTCGTTGAGCCCGCCGGGGCTGATCCAGCCGATCCGCTCCTGCAGAGCCCAGAGCGCGGGGAGGAGCAGATGCCGCCTCGCACGGGCAGAGTGGCCCCCCGCGGCCGTGTTGCCGTCAGCACCTACCAACCGCGCGCCGCCCTCCCAGCCGGAGGTGGGCTCGCCGAGGACCTCGTCGAGCGCGGCGCGCTCGCTCGGCGTCGGTTCTGCGTTCGGAACGAGCTTGAGGTCCATTCAGGCCGTGGCCTCCGCAGGCTCCCGTTCACCCGCGGTCAGAGCTCGCTCCGCAGGGGCGAGCTTCTCGACGCGGATCGCGGCCGCCTTGAACTCCGCCGTGCCGGACTTCGGGTCGGTCGCATCGATCGTGAGCTGGTTGACGTCGACCTGGTCGGGGAAGTGGAACGTCATGAATGCGAGCCCCGCCCGGAGCGACGGGTCGATCCGCGCGGGCGCTTCGACCGACCCGCGCCGGGACGCAACGCGCACGACCTCGCCCGCAGCGATCCCGAGCCGCTCGGCGTCCTCCGGCGAGATGTCGAGCGACTCTCCGCGGTGGAGCGGCGAGCGATACCGGTTGGACTGTGCGCCCGTGTTGTAGGACTCGAGCCGGCGCCCCGTCGTGAGCCGAATCGGGTACTCCGCGTCGAGTGCCTCGAACGGTGGCTTCGCGTCGACGACGCTGAACGGCGCGAGCGGCCCCTCGACCGGGTCGGCCCAGAGGCGGCCGTGGAGGAAGAGCGAGCCCGGATCCTCCTCGTCGGGACACGGCCACTGGAGGCCGCGCAGCGCGTCGAGCCGGTCGTAGCGCATGCCGCGGTGCATCGGCGAGAGGGAACGGCACTCGTCCCAGATCTGCTCGGCGGTCGGGTGGCCCCAGTCGTGGCCGAGCCTGCGCGCCAGCTCGGAGAGGATCCACGTGTCGTCGCGTGCGTCGCCGGGCGGGTCGAGCGCCTTGCGGACGCGCTGTACGCGCCGCTCGCTGTTCGTCACGGTCCCCTCGGCCTCGCACCACGAGGCGGTCCCCGGCAGCACGACGTCCGCCATCTCCGCGGTCTTCGTCAGCACGATGTCCTGGACGACGAGGAGGTCGAGCTCGCGGAGCAGCTTCCGGGCATGGTTGACGTCTGCCTCCGACTGCGCGGGGTTCTCGCCGATCACGTACAGCGTCCGCAGCTCCCCGCGCTCCATCGCATGGAACATCTGCGTCAGGTGCCAGCCGTAATGTGGGGGGACCCGACCACCCCAGGCGGCCTCGAACCGGGCGCGCGCGTCGTCGTCGCGCTCGATGTCCTGGAAGCCGGGGAGCTTGTTCGGGATGGCGCCCATGTCGCCACCGCCCTGGACGTTGTTCTGACCGCGCAGCGGGTTGAGGCCGGAGCCGTAGCGGCCGACGTGGCCGCACAGCAGCCCGAGGTTGATCAGCGAAAGAACGTTGTCGACCGCGTTGTGGTGCTCGGTGATCCCGAGCGTCCAGCAGATCATCGCCCGATCGGCACGGGCGTAGGCGTGCGCGGTCTCCCGGATCACGGCGGCAGGCACGCCCGTCAGGCGCTCACCCTCCTCCAGCGTGTACGGCTCGACCGAGGCCGCGTACTCGGCGAACCCCTCGGTGGCGCGCTCGACGAAGGGGCGGTTGTGCAGCCCTTCGTGGATGATCTCGCGCGCCATCGCGTTCGAGAGCGCGATGTCCGAGCCGACATCGAGGCCGAGCCAGCGGTCGGCCCACTGCGCGGAGCTCGTGCGCCGAGGGTCGACGGCGAAGAGGCGCGCCCCGTTCCGCACCCCTTTCAGGAGGTGGTGGAAGAAGATGGGGTGCGTCTCCCGGGCGTTCGAGCCCCAGAGGAGGACGACGTCCGTCTCCTCGATCTCGCGGTACGACGAGGTGCCGCCGCCCGCTCCGAACACCGTCGCCAGACCGACGACGCTGGGCGCGTGTCAGGTGCGGTTACACGAGTCGATGTTGTTCGTCGCCATCACCTGGCGCGCGAACTTCTGCGCCAGGAAGTTCATCTCGTTCGTCGCCTTCGAGCACGAGAAGATCCCGAAGGACGTCGACGCGTCGGCCTCCCGCGCCCGCGCGAACCCGGCGGCGACGGTGTCGAGTGCTTCGTCCCAGGACGCGGGGCGAAGCTCGGCGCCGTCGCGAACGAGCGGCGTCGTGAGGCGACCCTTGGGCATGGACGGCATGCGGCTCCTTCGGACGCTGACCCGTTCAATCTAGCCAGGGCCACGTCCGCCGCGCAGGCGTCAGCGCGCGGCGTTGACGGCGAGCGCGGCGAGCTCCTGCGGCGTGTCCGCATCCGCGAGCAGCGGGACAGGCACATCGACGACGGTGGTGTTGACGCCCCGCAGCGAGCGCTCGCCGGAGGCGACGCGCCGTTCGAGCTCGGGCAGGAGCGAGGTCGGATACCCGCCCGGGAGCGGCACGCGGGCCGACGGCACTGCGCAGGCCTCGCCCAGTGCGCGCAGGACGGCAACCGTCACGAGCGGCACGTCGACCGGGAGCGCAACGACCCGCTCGTGGCTCGCCCGGCGCAGCCCGGCGATCAGCCCGTACACGGGCGCGCGCTCGTCGGTGCCGTCGTCGAGGACCGGGAACGGCAGCCCGTCGAGCTCGTGCGCCTTGCCGACGACGAGCACCTCGTCGCAGGCCTCCGTGAGCAGCCGATGGCCGCGAACCGCGAGCGGCTCGCCGAGAAACGGCGCCAACGCCTTCGGCGAGCCGAAGCGCGAGGACGCGCCGCCCACGAGGAGCACTCCCGTGAGCCGGATCACGCGACGATGCGCTCGGGCGCGGTGTAGACGGTCGCGGCTCCGTCGCGGACGAACCCGCACAGGGTCACGCCGCGATCCGCTGCGAGCTCCACGGCGAGGGACGACGGCGCCCCGACCGCGACCAGCACGGGGCAGCCGGCGACGGCCGCCTTCTGCACGAGCTCGAACGAGAGGCGCCCGCTCACGCAGAGGATCCACCGCGCGAGCGGCAGCCGTCCGTCGCCGAACGCCCACCCGATCACCTTGTCCATCGCGTTGTGGCGGCCCACGTCCTCGCGGACGCAGATCAGCTCCCCGTCGGGCGCGAAGAGACCGGTCCCGTGAAGGCCGCCGGTGGCGGCGAAGGTCGTTTGTGCCGCCTGAAGCGCTTCGGGCAGCGCGGCCACGACGCCGAACGGCACGCTCAGGTCGCTCTCGATCCGGGGCGCATCGACGGCGACCGCCTCGAGTGCGCCCTTGCCGCACACCCCGCAGGACGACGACGTGTAGAAGGAGCGCTGGATACGGCCGAGGTCGGCATCCGGCGCATCGACCTCGGCGACGTTCGCCGCCAGGTCCTCGGGCGGCCGGGCAGACGTGGGCCTGAGCCCTTCGGTGAGGCAGAAGCCGAGCGAGAGCTCCTCGTCGTGCCCGGGCGTCCGCATCGTCACCGCGACGGCGGTCCCGTTGACACGGATCTCGAGCGGCTCCTCCACGGCGAGGCGGTCGCCCTCCTGCACTCCGCTCGGAAGCCTGCGCACGGTCGCGCGTGCCGTCTCGTGGGGCGTCGCCATGCGCTGAGAGTAGATCGGGCACGCGTCGCCGACGCGGAGCCGGGGCGGACCCGGCCCCGCGTCGGCGGCGTCTCACTCGTCGTCGAACACGAATCGGGCGACCGACGGATCGTGGTCGCTCGCCTGGTCCGCGAACTCCGCGTTCACGTGGACGACGTCGTAGGAGGTCTCACTCTTGTCGAGCTTGTCGCTCACGAGCATCTGGTCGAGCACCTGGGAGTTGCCCTCGAAGACGTACGAGTAGCGCTCCGCCTTGGGGAGCCGGTCCATCAGGTTCACGAGCGCCCCGCCGCCCTCGAGGGTCTGCAGCGTCTCGGAGAACTCGAAGTCGTTGAGATCGCCGAGCACGACGATGCGCGCGTTCTTGAACGTACCGAGGATCTGGTCGACGAAATCGTTCACGACCTGCGCCTGCTGGTGGCGCTGCACCTCGGAAGGCCTCACCGTCGGCTGGAACCGGCCGAAGAGAGGACTGTCGCCGCCCTTCGAGTTGAAGTGGTTCACGATCACGAACAGTGTCTGCCCGCGGAAGCGAAGCTCGGTCGCGAGGGGCTTGCGGCTGTCCGTCCACGCAGGGTTCTGCGGGTCGATCCTGCCCGGGCTGTAGGTGAGCTGCACCTTGTTGTTCTTGCCGGTGACGCCGTTCGGTGTCGTGGAGGTGGCGCCCGGCCGGTCGACGAAGGCGAGCCCGCGATCGGTGCGGAACAGGAGCCCGACGCGGATGTTGCCGCCCGGCTGCCCGCCGTCCTCGTCGTTCACGGGGTCGATCTGACGGAACTGGTACGCGGGTCCGCCCGCGGCCTCGATCGCCGCGATCAGCTGCTGGAAGGTCAGCGTCGCGTCGGTGACGCCGGAGTCTGCCGGCCCGCTGTTGTCCTGGATCTCCTGGACCGCCACGACGTCCGGCGAGCGGAGGTTGTCGACGATCAGGCCCGCCAGACGCGCGAACTTCGCCGGCGGATCGACGGGAGACAGGTTCTCGACGTTGAAGCTGGCAACGGCGAGCTCCTCGGGACGCTGCGGCCGGGCCGCCTCGCGCACCAGGCCTCCGTCGACCCGCGTGAGCGCGCTCGTCAGCTGGATCTCGTAGTTGCCGAAGTTGTAGTCGAGCACCCCCACCGGGTCGGAGGTGAAGTGGTCGCCGACGTTGACCGCCGGCGTCCCGCCCGGCCCGATGATGTCGTCCTCGAGCTGGATGCGCTCGGGATTGAAGTCGGCCGGCGCGATCACGATGCCCTGCCGCGCAGTCCTGATCCCGGCGCCTGCGCCGTCGTTCGCGAGCACCCAGACCTCCCCGAAGCCGTTCGTCGGCCCGACGACGACCGCCTCGGGCACGCGGAGCAGCATCCCCTCGAGGCTCTCCCAGAAGTCGATCCCGTCCGTGGCCGGGTCGAACGAGCCGCTCGTCTCGACGTCGCCATTCGCATCGTCCTCGATCACGCTCGAGGGCGGAACGCGCCCTCCCGCGCCGATCAGGGTCCGGGCGATCGCAGCGCCGGGCCCGCCCGCGGTCACCGTCGGCGAGGTGAGCTCGGTCGTCGTCAGGTTCGCGCTCGTGGCGCCGCCCGGCCGGAACTCCGTCACCCGGCCGCTCACGGTGACCGCCTGTCCGACCGAGACCGATGCGCCGATGCCGGTCGCGAAGACGAGGATCGCGTCCGACGTGGCGACGCTGCCGTCGCCGGTCGCGTCCTGCATCGTGAAGCTGTTCGGCCGGACGGATGTGACCACGCCGGGCGCCGAGACGACACGGCCGACGAGCGGCGAGACGTGCGACGCGCCCTGCACGTCGTAGATCCGAGCTGCGAGCGCGACGGTCGTGAACGAGAAGACGTGGTCGCTCGCCATCGTGTCGGGTGGGTCGTTCGTGTCGACGTCCGAGACTCCCGCGTCGTCCACGATCACCGTGCACGACTCGCCCGGCAGGAAGTCGGCCGTCGGGTCGAGCGTGTACGTCGTCGGCCCTCCGGAGAGCCCGAATTCGTGCGCGCCGCTGGCGGCGCACGAGATCGAGAACGTCGTCGGCGCGACGGAGACGGGCTCGCTGAACGTGATGCCGACAGCTGATGTCGTCGACACGCCCGTTGCGCCGGCGGCAGGGGAGGTGCTCGCGACGAAGGGAGCGTCGCCGACGACGGTGTGCGCGCCGAGGCCGTCGACGGCGTCGGTGGCGAAGCCGTCCCACTCCCCGGAGGGATCGAAGGCATCGGCGCCGTTCGCGTCGCCGGCCACGATCGCCCCCTTGCGGCGGAGCGTGTTGTCGGCCGTGCTCTGGAGGCCCGAGCCCCACTCGGTCCCGGGGTCGAAACCGATCTGGCCGATCACGTCGAGGACGGTCGTGCCCTTGCGCAGGACGACCGCGTCGTCACCGTTGAACCAGCCTGAACCGTTCGTCTGGTCGGCCTGGGCGAGGATTGTCGCGTTGGCGCTCGACTGCGCGACCACGTACACGTCGCCGTTCGCGACGGTGCCGGTGAGGTTGATCGTCAGCCCTGCCGTGGCCGAGCCGTTGAAGAACATCTGGACGTTGTAGCCCCCGGCCGCGAGATCGATCGCGCCGCTGGTGCCGTTGTAGATCTCGAGCGCCTTGTTGTTGCTCGTGCCCTCGATGTACTCCGAGAAGAACAGGTCGGTCGGAGCGGCCGCCGCGCTCTGCGCTCCGGCGAGCGCGCAGACGAGCACGGTCACGGCCAGGACGAGACGGCGTGGCATCGATTCTCCCCTTGATGTCGCTGACGACGGTCGCCGCGGATCCTAGTGCTTCTGCGTGCGTCCTTCGGGCGTGGCTTCGTAAGGCCACGCCTCTAACGCCCCGAGCGCGGCGCTCCGGCGCTACTCCACCGTGACGGTCTTCGCCAGGTTGCGCGGCTGGTCGACGTTCAAGCCGCGCAGGCGGGCGATGCGGTAGGCGAGGAGCTGCAGCGGGATCACCGCGAGGATCGCCGACAGGAAGGCGGGGGCCTTCGGGACGTAGATCACGTCGTCGGCGTGATGCTGGATGTCCTCGTTCCCGTCGGACGCGATCGCGATCACGTGCGCGCCGCGCGCCCGCACCTCCTGGATGTTCGAGACGAGCTTCTCGTAGACCTGCTCCATCCGCGTCGCGACG
>Ga0111538_10005433_pt1 | contig 17412 bp, 23 predicted proteins | sample SoiMethybrSBSTD1_FD_79669 | JGI IMG/M metagenome (GOLD analysis project Ga0111538, IMG submission 79669) | Bulk soil microbial communities from a Populus tree surrounding site in Tennessee, USA - Soil MetaG P. TD hybrid SBSTD1 (version 2)... | ecosystem: Environmental > Terrestrial > Soil >...
CATGCCGAGGCGATCGCCGGCGATCTCCTCGAGCAATACCAGTCGATTCGGTCCCCGCTCTGGTACTGGCGGCAGGTCCTGTCGGCAGTGATCGCCGACATGGCAAGCAGCGTGATGGCAAACAAGGCACGGACGCTCGGAGCGCTCGTCGGCGGCTGGATTGTGTACTTCGCGTTGTCGTTCCCGGCGACAGAAGTCGTCAGGTCGCTTCGACGGCCGACGCTGCGCTGGTTGGGCGGTATTTCAGCGGAAGCGTATTCGAAATACGGCGGCCCTGAGCCGACAATGAGGTTGATGCTGCAGATCGAAAGTTCTCTGGTGGTCTACGTGGCGTGCCTGATCACCGGGTGGATCGTGGCGAAGCTCACTCGCTCGTCAGCGAGCGTCGCGGCACTCGCGCTGTCGGTGCTCGTGTTTGAATACGGGATGATCGCGATCCTGTCCACGACACAACCGTGGCCGGCGGGCGCGACGTTTCCCATCGAAGTCTTGTTCCTGGTTGCGGGCCGTCCGCTCAGCGTGTTGGTCGGCGGGCTCCTTGCGATCAAGGAGCCGCGCCGATCCCCGGCAGGTGCCTAGGGCTTCACGAACATCTTGTCGTCGATCGTGACGTTGTGCTCGACCTTCGAGAACGTCATCGAGATGCTTTGCATCGCGTTCGTCAGGCGCATCTTGAACGGCACCTTCACGCCGTCGACGACCCGCCAGTCGGTCGGTTCGACCATCTGCTCAACCTGCCCCATCTGCGGCACGTCGGCCTTGATGAGCGTGCGGATCGGCATGTAGGTTTCGGCGTCGATGTAGGTCTTGATCGGGAAGCCTGACGTCGGCTCGAACGTCAGCAGATACGCTTCACGATCGCCAACCTTCTCCTTCGCGCCGAGCTTCACCGCCATCCCCGACGCCTTGTAGTTCAGGAACGGGTGCGGAAACGACTGCGCTTTCATGTTATCGAGCTGGCTGCCGGTGATCTCGCGGTTCCCCTGCATCGAGTCCATCGCGTATCCGGTCGTGCCGTCGAAGCGCTGATCGATCAAGAGCTGCCCCGCGCCGAACGCTGACAGGTCGGCCTTGATCACCGTGCGCTGCTTGTTCGGAACGCTGGCGTACATTTCGACCGAGCCGGTGATGTCTCCCGCGGGCGTACCGATCGACAGCTCGCCGGTCGTGACGCGGGTCTTGATCTTTTCGTGAGCCGCACGGCCGCCCATCGCGGCAATGCTCTTTTCGATGACCTCGTCAGCGGTCTGCGCCGACGCGGTGTGTGCCCAGGCGAGGGCGAGAACGGCAACAAGTAGACGCTGACTGAATGTTCGCATCCCCAGATTATGTACCGGGTTCGAAGACGTAGCGAGCCTGGAACTGCACGCGGAATCATTTCTCCCAGTTCGCCTTGACGGTATCGTCGATCCACTTCTGAATCGCGCGTGTGTCGAGGCGGTTGTTATTGTTGTGGCGGAGGCAGTCGTGACCGCCGTCGCTGACGTTGGCGACCAGTCGCTCAGCTCTCCCGGACCGCGCGCTCAGGAAAATGCCACCGCCTGAATCCCCGGAACACACGAAGCTCGGTATCGACCAGAGTCCCCAGGTTGCATCGACGACCTTCCGCACGGCCGAGGCCCTGATGCGCCGCTTCCCGTCCCATGGCCACGCGTCCACCGCGACCCCCAGCGCCCGGCCGGGTGTCGTGAGACCGTATCCGACGATCGTCGTGCGAGCGCCCTCGGATTTCTCGAGCGTGCCCGGCGCCGCAAGCACCGCTGGCTGAATGTTGACCGGCGCACGTTCGAGGTACACGAGTCCGGCGTCGGCAATGCCCGGTTCGAGTGGAGCGACCAGGATGTCGTCGGTCGGATCGCATTGCGGCGGCGGCGGGCAGTGCGGCATGGACGGGTGCGTGGCCTGAGCGATCACCGGAATCCACGTACGGGGATTCCGCGCATCCGTTGGGCTGAAGCTCGCGAACATGCGAATGGTGGGTGGCAGCTCACCGAGCGCCTTGGCTGGCGCGGTGAAGTGACCGGCCGTGATCATGACGCGCGGGCGTATCAGAGTGCCGCTCGCGAACCCCCGTAGCTCGACGGGCTTTCCGGAATCATCGACACGCCACACCATGATCACGCCAACATTGGCGTAGCTGTTTTGAGTGTCGACCGTCGCCTGAGCGGAGGCGGCTACCGATCCGAGCAGCACTGCAAGCGCACCCGTCATGATCGAAGCCAATGAAAATCGCATCGTGCGAACGGTAGCAGAAAGCGAGGGCCGCTACTTGGTCAGCGTCACCACAGACGGTGGCGCCGCTCAACCTCCGCGTATTCCCCGAAAGGGTTAGCTGAGCTGATTCGTCGCCTTCTTGCGCATTGACGAGTACGCCGCCATGCCGGCGGCTCCGGCGCAGGAGGCGTTATGAAACCGCTCCACGTGTGCCTCGGATTCACCGGATTACCGGCGTTGTTGACACTTCTATCGGTAACCGTCGCGTCTGCCCAGACCGCGGCGTCTCCCGTCAGTGTTTTTGTGAACGCCAACATCGGGATGGCGCAGCCCATGCCAGGCGCGCTGAACAGCGTTGCCACTCACATTGACCAGCCCGATCGAGAGGAGGTCGGCCTGAGGGCGACAATGAAGCGGTCGCCGCTCTTCGATCTCGGTGGCGGAGTAATAATTCGGAACCGGTGGATTGTTGGTGTGGCGTTCGACCGATCGGCGGAATCGGGGCCCGCCGACGTCAACGTCACGCTGGAACATCCATTCTCTCATCCGACGCTGACGGCGAGCCGGGCGACAGAGGATCTCGATCGGGTCGAGACCGGCCTTCACATCAGCGCCGGATACAGGATTCCCATCACCGAAACGTTTTCGCTCAGTGTGTTCGGAGGCCCGTCGTACCTGACCAGGCGACAAGAGGTGTTGAGCGACATCGGCGTGAGCGAACCCTTCAACGCGGTGACGCGCACCTACTCGGCGACCATCGATTCTTTCGAGACCAGGCCCGTGCGTTCGTCAGCGTGGGGCTTCCACCTCGGCGCCGACGGCAGCTACTTCTTCTCACGGCACGTCGGCATTGGTGCGCAGCTCCGATACACGCGCGCCACGTTCGAGACCGAAAACCTCTTGCAGTCCCAGGTCGACGGGAGCATTGCAAAGGACCTCGTGGATGCCGGAGGACTGCGCTTCGCGGCAGGAGTGCGCTTGCGCTTCTGACGATATGACGTCGAGCGGCTCGAAGACTGACGCCCGCTTGTGGCGCTTCAGCACCCTCGAGCCGCTCGGCCAACACAAAGGCCGACCCTACCCAACCAGCCATCCTTCGCTGCCGTCAAAGCCGGAGAAGGGAACAAGGGCTCGCCCGCAGTCTTCCTCAGCGAACAGACCAACGCCATTTACAAAGTTCTCGATCATCCGGGTGTGCGGGCTGATGTCGGCTATCGAGTAGAAGTGGCCGCCGCGGTGGATGAGAAGGCGAAAACGGTTTCCATCCGCTCTGTGAAGCGGCTCTCCGAAGTGACGGCGATGTGCCTGCTGCCGAAGAAGCGCGGCGGGAACTAGAACACCACTATCGCTGCACGACGGCGAGCGCATAAGGCTCGTGACCGACGCCCGTCACCGTGGCGACGATGCGACGCGAGCGGAGGTCGATCACGTAAATGTGACCGAGCTCCTGCGAGAACGGCGGCGACGAGGGGCCTCCGCTGATCACCGCGTACCGGCCGTCGGACGTGATCGCGGAGCCCCTCGGACGAGCCGGCTGTCCGTCGGGCCGGACAAGGGGGATGCGTGCGACTTCCGCATCGGCATTGCCGGCCAGCGCCCGCTCGATGTTCACGATCGACACGTTGTTCGCGCGCACGTTCGGGATGACCACTTCGCGGCCGTCGGGCGTGACGGAAGGTATCAGCGGATGTGTCTGCGCCGATGGATCGTCAGTGCCGACGCGGATGCGGGCCACTTCAGCGTTGGCCGCGCCGGCGCTGGCGCGGTCGACGTCGACGAACGAGAGCGCGTTGCCCGCGGATCCATCGCGCTGACTCCCGCCGTTCGCCACGATGATGTGCCGCCCGCTGGGTGTTGCGGTGATGCCCCACGGGCCGACCTGCATCGGGATGCGACCGATTTCCGCACGCGCGTCGCCTCGAAGCGCGCGACCGAGGTCGATCACCGACACGTCGTTCGTGCCGCCGTTTGCGGAGAAGACATAGGCGCTGCCATTGGTGGCCCTGCCCAGAGCCAACCCGTTCGGGTTCGGGAAGCATCCAAAGCCCTCGCCGGCTCGCACGGCCAGGTTCCGCGGCGGCCCGTACGGCGGGACATACGGCACCGGGTAATCGGGACATGGGAATCCGGGCGAGCCCAGCGCGAGTTCGACCATGCCACGGAGGCTGCCGGTCTGCCGATCGACCAACGTGATGCGGTTGCCGCCGTCCTCCGTCAGATGGTTCTCGGCGTTGGCGATGACCAGCATTTCGGGGAGCAGCACGATGCCGAGCGCCCCGAAGCCGCCGGAGTCCATATGACGCCGCAGCGCGTTGGCGGTGCGGTCGTTGCGTGGCGCCAGGAGGTCGTCGACGTCGAGCACCGCGATCTGTCCGCGGCCACCGTGTTGCCGAAACGCGGCGTTGTCGATGGCGCCATGATGATTCACCACGTAGACGGTGCGGGCGTCCTCGCTCACGACGAGATTGGCTGGATCGCCGAGCAGACGCCCGTCCAACGCATCCGCCGCCACTTTGCTGCGACCGACGATCGCCTTGGCGGTGCGGTCGTTCGCCGGAGTGAGAGCGGCATCGAGCGAAATGGCGTAGATGTACGGAAGTCGGCGGCCCGCCGCAAGGATGTACTGACGTTGGCCCACCGTCTGCTGCGCGTCAATCGCCGGCCCGAGTAGGGTCGTCACCGCGAGGGCGAGACACGTGAGGGTTCGTCGCAATTGAGCTCCGCCGTCCGCGCGATTATAGGCGCACCGCAAACGTGAACGGCGGCTAGAATCGAAAACATGATCGCGCTTGTCGCGCTCGGCGTCGCCATCATTGCGCTGGCACACACGGCACCATTGCCGTTCCTGCACGAGGCATTCCGGCCGAAACAATCGCTCTGGCGGATGCCTGAGCAACCCGGGGCTGCGCCGTCGATCTACCTGACCTTTGATGATGGACCGAATCGGGATTGGACACCGCCGTTGCTCGATACCCTGGCGGCGACCGGCGCGCGCGCGACGTTCTTTCTCATCGATGACCACATCACCGACGAAACGAGAGACATCGTCAGGCGGATCGCGGACGAGGGACATGCGATCGGCCTGCACAGCGGCACGCGCCGGCTGATGATCGAGCCAGCCGCCGACCTCGCCGCCCGGCTCGACCGCAATGCCGAACGCATTCGCGCGATTACGGGCCAGGAGCCCTGCCGGCTCTTTCGCCCGCATGCCGGGTGGCGAAGCGGAGAGATGTACGACGGCCTCGGCCGGGCCGGGTATCGGCTCGCGGGTTGGAGTTGGGGCATGTGGGATTTCGACTGGGGCCGCAGGCGCGACGCCGATCGATTAGCAGCGCGTCTCTCCGGCAAGGCATCGGACGGCGACATCATCGTGATTCACGATGGGCATCACAAAGACGCGCGTGCCGACCGGCGCCACGCCGCTGAAACCGTCCGGCGTCTGGTGCCGTCGCTCACCGCGCGGGGCTTTGCGTTCAAGCCGTTGTGTTGAGAGGTAACAGGATCTACTTCGGCGCGTTCTTGACGATGTTGCCGAACATCTTGCCGCCCGTGGCGCCGGCGCCCCACGTGCCGGCATAGCCGCCCTTGTAAATCACCAGCCGCGTATCGAACAGACCAGGCGTGCCCTGGATCCCCTGGCGGGTGAGCGACATCACCGGCGTATCGCCCGCGAAGAACACGGGCACATTGATCGTGACCGGGAAATCCTTGTTGTTGTATTGCACGCGCGCGGCGAATCGCCACACGCCGTCTTTCACCTTGGTCACGCTCTGGATGACATAGCGATCGGGGTGAAGCTCGGTGCCGTCGCCGACCGTGAAGAATCCTTCCAGGACGACGTCGGACATGGTCTGTTGAAATGCCTGCTCGGCGGGAGTCATCTCCACCGTCGGGGCAGGCTGCTGAATGAGCGAAGCGGCAAGCAGGGCAACGATCCACGTCATAGGGCGGTCACGGTATCAGAAAGGCGGGTTTGCTTGGACTCGCCCCAGCGCAGTAACATGGTGGATTCCAGAGTGGGCCAGTAGCGCAGTTGGGAGCGCGCATGAATGGCATTCATGAGGTCACCGGTTCGATCCCGGTCTGGTCCACCATCCTCACTTTTCGCGCATCAAACACCCGCAAGTAGTTGAAGGCGCGGGTTGTTACAGCGGTTCGAACAAATCCTTTCCCGTCGAACGAAACTCCCTCTGGGAAAAACAGTTGTTGGAACCGCTGGCGCTGGTCGAGCGTCGCCTGCACCCACAACTCGCCAGCACGCGGCAGAACGCGCTCTGCGAACGCGAGAATGCCCTCCACATCGAGTTCTTCGAGCTGACCGGAGTGCCGCTCGATTCGAACGAGCGTCAGCTCCTGGCGAAGTTTTTCGGCCTGACGATCATACGTCTCGATGCCGATGGACCGGTCGAAGAGAAAAGCTTCGTCAAGGCGGTTGAGCTTGTCCTCGATCTTCTTTACCGCTCGGTCGGCTTTCTCAACGTCGTCTCGCAGGGAAGCTTTGCGGGTCTTCCACACTTGAAGCACCGAGTCCTTGAGCAGTCGCATGTATCCAGGTGACGGCTGGAAGTGCGCAAGTTCATCGACAAACAGTTCTTCGAGTTTCGCCTTCGGGATGTTCACGGCGCGGCAACCCGGTCGGCAGTGGTAGTACGCGTAGTAGTCGCTTCGGCCTCTAGACCAACTGCCCGTCACCGCTCGTCCGCATTTCGCGCAGAGCACGAAATTGCGGAGCGGAAAATCGGGATGGCTTCGCAGGAGCCGCGCTTTGGTTACGACGCGACCGGACAGCACCGCTTGAGCGCGGTGGAATACTTCCTCGCGGATCAACGGCTCGAAGTCACCACGTTTGCCTCGTACGCCGTAATCGGGCACGTCGATGACGCCGGCGTAGAGTGGATTCCGCAGGAGCATCCCGATGGCCTGTGAACCGAGCGGACGCCCACTGCGATTCCGCAGACCTGCTGCTGTGACGCGTTCGAGAATCTGCTGCTTCGTGAACCGACCCGTTGCGTAATCTTCGAATGCGCGACGCACGTGCGGAGCACGCTCCGGGTCTGGAATCAGGCTCTTGCCCGTCGAGCGCGGAGCGTTGGTGTAACCAAGCGGAGCCAGGAACACCCAGCGGCCAAGCGCCAGCGCGGCCTTCATGCCCGTCTGCGTGCGATCCGAACGAACATCGTTGTCGAACTGTGCGAACGCGGCCAGTACGCCCTCCATCAACTTGCCGGTGGACGTGTCGTCAATTGGCTCAGTGGCAGATCGCAGTGAAATGCCGAGAGATTGCAGGTGAGCGCGGAGCGCGAAGTGATCGAATGAGTCTCTCGCGAATCGCGTGAGGTTGAACACGATCACGAAACGCACGCGGCTTCGGTTTATCCGGCAGTAATCGAGGAGTTGCCGAAGCTGTGTGCGATCAGCCGTCTTGGCGCTCTCGCCTTCTTCGCGGAACCGCTCTACGACCTCGAAACCCTCGCGGCGGCAGTACTCCTCGCAGGCACGGAGCTGCGTCGGCAGGCTGAGGTTCTCGGTTTGCTCCTTCGTCGACACCCGGATGTAAATCACCGCGCCGGTCACGCGGTCGAGCGTAGTCGCAATCGGCGCACGCGGCAAGTTTCGTCGGCGTGGCATGACCCCGATTCCTACTCCGCTTCGTTCGAAAGCACTGCCATCAACAGGTGCGCCATCGCGTCCGCGTGCGCTCGAATCCTGTCGATGTCGTCATCGGTGAGGCCATCGACCTCATCACCGAGCAACTCCCGCGCTCGGGCGACCGCCTGTGGGTCCACCTGTCGGATGCCTTGCCCCTCGTCGGTCAACAGGATCGCCATCGTGTGCAGCTTGTCGGCGGCGTCGCGCAGGGCAGCCATGTCTTCCACGCTCATCATCGAGCGAAGCGAATCAGCTTCCGGCGTCGGGTTGGTGCGGCGTCGAAGCGCGTCATTTTCGGACGCCGAGGCTGGCAAACCTAGTCATCACTACCGGCTTGATGTTGGACGTGCCGCTCAGGGCGGCAGGCTTCCACGTCGCGTACCTGGCCTTGAGCCACTTGTATTCGTTAGGGATGATGGCTTCGCCCGACGCTTCGATTTCGGCATCGACGGCGGCGTACCACGCGTCGAGTTCGGGGTCCGCGTTCGCGCCACCGAGCAGCTTGCAGAGTTCGGCATGGAGGCCATGAGGAACTTCGAGCCGAGAACCAACGAATCGGCAGTGTTGCAGCCGGTCTTCGATGTAAACCGGACTCTTGATGAGCGGCGGCTTGTGTTCTTGCTGCCTCTGCTCTCTGATTTCTGATCTCTGTATCTGATCTCTGTTATCTGGTCGCGTTACTAACGCGTTACCACCCGCGTTACCGTCGTGGCCTGTAACAGCGTTACGCTGACGCGCTCGGTGATGTCCAACACGGGCGGCGGTGCCGGCTCTCTTCTGCATGACAGACTCCCGGCTGGATTGGTAGTCGAGGTAGTCGTGAATCAGGAAATTCGGATCGGCCCACTCCCACAAACCGGCGTCGATGAGTTCGGCGCGAACGGACTCGGGGACCCGTTTCCAAAACACCGGTAGCAAGACGCCATCGGTGAGGTAATCGGTCGCGTAGCTTATGGCCTTAACCCACCACCGAAAGGCGCGGTCCTTTAGACGAGCGACTTTGGGATGATCGACGGCTTTCACGTCGAATTTGAAGTAGATCATCGCTGTGCTTTCTCCCGCTCGGCAGCACGTTCCTGAGCGCGGCGCTCGGCATCCTCACGTCGAATCAAGCGAGTGCCGTTGGCCGTCAAGATCGCCTTGAGCAGGCCGCGACGAATGTCCTTGCGCACGGTGTCCGCCGAGAGACCGTGCATCCGGGCCACCTCGCTAATGAAGAGCAATTCGCGATTGATTGATTCCATGACACAAGATCTCGCGTCTATGGTCCTGGCCATGGCGATCTATTGTGGAAACTCTGCTACGGGGTACTTCTATGCGAACAGCGAAGATGCGCCCGACACGCTCTGCCGTTCATCTCGCATGACAACGCCGCAATGGGTTGGCAAGGGAAGCCGCCCGAGACCCGAATCGGAAACTTAGGGGAGGCCCCATCGCGCCTTTGGCCGCGATTCAGTCGCACGCGATGGAGTTGCCGCAGACGCCGGCCAATCTGATCACGCAGCAAAACGGCGGCGCAGCATCGTGGAGCATTTACGCCTTCATAACTTACCGGCGTCTTTAGGCCGGATTATGCAAACTGACCCCACTACCCGCAGTGGGAGAAGGTCGTGATCGGCGTCGGCGTGGTGATCGCTGCTGGCGATACTGGTGTTTCTCGGCGTTCGCCGATCCTATCCACCGTAGACCGCGTGTGGTGCCGCGCTGCCGACCACACCCTCGCCCAACTCGCGTCCCCACACTGACCAGCGCATAATCGCGAGAATGACCGAGCCTGCGGAGTCAGCACCGTCGATTCACGACAGTCTCTTGACGGGCTACGGCGTGGACGGCAAGACGCGGACGATCACGCTGCACACCGAGCCGATAGAGGGGTCAGTTTCATGACTTTAAAGGCGACTAGGGCGGCGGTGATTCTCGTGTGGCTGGCTGTAACAGTCGTGTACGCGTGGTGGTGCGTCGTCACCACCACGCCTCCCGAGGGTTTTGACAGGGTGGCGGATAACGTACTTCTTGTCTTCGCTATGGTGCGCTTGCCGTTTTTCCTCGTCGGCCTCGGGTTGGCTTTGTGGTGGGTTGGCCGAAGGCGGAGAGCATAAATGTGGCCAGTCATGCAAACTGACCCCCTAAGGTGAAGGCGGAATTCGGCGCGATAGAATCGGGCCGATGAGCCGATTCACCGTCAACCACGCCGAGTTGGTCGCCAAGTCGAAGTTGTTCGCGGCGAAGATTCTCGACGGCGAGATCACGCCGTACGACGGCGCGACGTTGATCTGGCGTGAGTGCCACCTGAAATCATTTCCGGGCGATCACACCTTCGATCCGTTCGTGTATTGGCAGGACGAATACGAAGACGCTGGGAGCGAAGAACGCCGAGCGGAATGCGCCGAAATCATTCGACGGTACGCCCACGAGCTTCTCGGCGGTCCCGCCGTCGTTCTCGCTCCCGAGCAGCTCACGCCGTCCATCTCGCCGTCGCGCCGACGTGATTGATTCGCGGCAGGTGAAGATGACTGACGAACGAACGCTCAAACTTGCGCGAATCCGAGAAGTCGAGGCCATCCGTCAGGTCTTACTCCACTACTGGGATCCCATCGGCATCGCGGACGTGCCGGAAGCCGCGGACGAGTACGACTCGTACATTGCCGGCGTTCACGGGTTGCTGGCGTCCGGCGCGGACGAGCAGCGGCTTGCGGCGCACCTGGCCGCGATTCAGACGGAGGCGATGGGGTTGCCGCAGACCCCGGAGTATCTGATCCACGTCGCACGGGAGCTTCGCAGCATCAACATCAAGCTGCGCGAGTAGATGCTCCTAGCCACACCTCAGCGTCGAGTCCCGCAGACGCGACCGCGAACTCTGCCGTGACCGAGATGCTCTGCCGTTCTGCCACGCCGCCGCCCAAGACAATGGCGCAATAAATGGGCGAGGGGGCCGGGGGGACCGGGATCGCGATTGATCGGCGTCGAGGTGCAGGCCGTGGCGAGATGCTGGTGAGTGCGTCAAGAAGGCTGGGTGCCGCTCTGGGAGATGGTCGTGATCGGCGTCGAGGCTGTCATCGCTTCATGCGGCGGCTGAATTCGTCCTCGATCTGTTTCAGGGTCATGCCGTACAGCGCACTTGGAGCGGTCGCTTCTCTGCCGGAATCCAGGTGGATTGGTGCGATGTGATCATCGGGTGTGATCCGCAACTGCATCCCGATGAAACCAACAGTCGTGGCCCTGGGATGCGCTTTCAAGAACACCAGATAGCGTTCCCCCGGCTTGAGGAGGTAGTACCCGGTGACGCGCACTAGAACGCCCTTGATTCGCAGCTCCCCGCCGCTGTGCTCCACCGTCGCGTGGCCGTCGCGATCAAATATCGGAGGCACCGGCGTTTTCAGGCTGTGGACCAAGCGCAAGTCCAGCTTCGACTGAATCCACTCGCCATTTTCGGTGAGGTAGCTGTTCGTTTCTCCGGGTTCCACCACCGCGATGGCGTCGGCGAATTCAGCGCGTTCGTCAAGGTCTTGCTGCACTCCCAGCACTCGATCATCAACGAACGTGGAGATGACATTGCCGCGTTTCACCACGACAGACTCATCGCCCGGACGCAGCTTTTCTGCGATAGGCGTTCCCCGTGTGGATTCGATCAATCGGGGTGGGTTGCTCTGCTTCGCAGCCAGCGGCTGCGCGAAGGCAAACATCACCGTCAACAATGTGGGTGAAGGGACGCGACACGCTTTCTCCTCCCCGATGGTATCGCACTTGATCGCGAACTCTGCTGTGACCTCGTTTGCTCTTCCGTCCTGAACACCGCCGCGCAAGACAATGCCGCAATGATGGGCGAAGGGGCCGGGGGGACCGGGATCGGAAACGTAGGCGCAGAGCAATCCGGCGTGGCGAGGCTCAGCGTCGTTTCTTCGCGGCACGCCTCGCGGCGACCGACGCCTTGCCGGCGGCACGCGCACGCGCCACGCGTGCGGACTTCGTCATGTGTTTCGCCGCGACCTTTCCACCTTTGCTGCCGGCGGACTGAAAGATCGCCAGGACGCGCTTCGGGATCTTGTGCTTGGTCACGTCCGCATTCTAAATGATCTTGACTAACTAAGGGGGTTAGTTAGGATCACGATCATGAGAGTGGCGATCTACGCGAGAGTCAGCACGTTCGATCAGGAACCCGAGAACCAACTCACGGAACTGCGGCGATATGCTGCCGCACGCGGATGGGAACCACGCGAATTCGTAGATCACGGCGTCAGTGGCGCTAAAGAACGCCGGCCTGCGCTCGACGCGATGGTGGCCGACGCGAAGCGCCGACGATTCGATGCCCTCGTCGTATGGCGGCTAGATCGGCTCGGACGAAATCTCAAACACTTGATTCTTCTGGTCGATGAATTGAATGCGCTCGGCATCGCCTTCGTCTCACTCAATGAAGGGATCGACGGCAGTACACCCGCTGGCCGATTGCAGCTTCATATCCTCGCCGCCATCGCTGAGTTCGAACGTTCGCGCATTCAGGAGCGAGTGCTTGCCGGCCTCAGGCGTGCAAAGGCACAGGGCAAGAAGCTGGGCCGACGACCGCACGTCATTACCGCGGAGCGCCTCGAATCCGCCGCGCACCTGTCGTTGCGAAAAGCGGCGGACGCCCTCGGTGTTTCCCATACCGTCGTGCGGCGGCACCGCCTGTTGCGAAATCCCATCGGCGGCGACGGCACTTTCGCCCCCGATTAACCGCCAAATTCGCTGGCAGGCCGGCTGTTACGTAGACACTTGTTTCACGACAGGCGTGCAGGCGATCATCAATGCTGCGGCCACAGCCGCAAAGCACGAAGGAGCCATCATCAATGCTGCCTGCGACGCAGGACGAAATCGATCAGGTAACCGGCTACATGCGGTCCCAAGCTCCTGATCTGGACGTGACGTTCGTTCAGAAGGTGTATTCGGAAAACGTCCTCCATGTGCGGCACGACGTTTGGGACGTGCATACGAACGTTGATCGATGGTGGGTCATCACCGAGCCGATGAATCTGTACTCGCAAGAACAGTTTCCAAACATGGATCTTGCGGTAACGTTCCACATCGGCCTGTGCTTGCGGGTTCCGCGCAGCAAGCGCCACCAGCTTTCCGACCTGTCCGTCGAGCCGTTCGCCGAGGCGTATCGGTACCTGGGGGAAGCACACGACGCGCTTCAACATTCGAGCGAGGTTGGTGATTACCAGGCAACCGGTGTTCGATGCCGCGAGGCGCTGCTTGCGTTCGCCGCTGCCGCACAGACGGTCATCCCGTGGGCGTCCAAAGAAGAGCCGCCGAAGAAGGCCGATTTGAAGGCCTGGGCCGACCACATCTGCAAAACGACGCTGGCCGGCGCGGAACATGAGCAGCGTCGGCACCTGTTCAAGTCGCTGCTCGACAACGCATGGAAATTCGTGAACTGGTTGACGCACGCGAAGTCATCGCACTGGCATGACGCCGAGGCAGGCATAGCCGCGACGGAAAACGCCATCGCGCTCGGCACCAGCGCCGTCATCCGCTATGTGCGCGGCGTTCCGGAGCGTTGTCCGGAGTGCGGTTCGCAACGGCTGTCGCCGGAGCGTGGCTACCGGCAGGACGTGCCAGAAGTCGAATGGGAGCGACCGGTGTGCGACAAGTGCGGCTGGACCGGTACGCCGGTTCTCGTCAAGAACCTCGGCGGCGCTCCACGCGAGACCCCCTTGCCGCCCGAAGGCGAGTGCATCATTCCGAAGGTTCCGCTTCGCCAACTCCGGCGTCCGTTAGATGAGCAGTGAGCAGGCTTGCGTCCGCGAGACCTAGCTTTATCCCAGCAGCGCGAGGGCCTGTCGCAAACGAGCTTTTAATTCGTCGTCGGTGACATCAGTGAACGCACCTGGTGCACCCTGCTCGACGCGCTCCACTGGCCGGCCTTTGGCGTACGCCCAGACCAGCGCCTCCATCGCGCCAGCGGTGCCGGCGATCATTCGACGCCGGAGCGCCTCTCTGTATACGCCGTCGTCGATAACCTTGTTCGCGAACTCTCGCGCCTCGACGGTGGCCCTGTTCCTCGTCCCCGGCAATCGGCCTCTCGGATTGCCGCTGGTGCCTTTTCTGAACGCCGTGCGCGGCAGGCGTGATACGAGTCTGCTGTTTGCAGAAGTCGTCATGTCACGATTCTACGCCTCGCACTGTGACCCGAGCCGGCGACGAATTGTTGCTCGACCGTGGAGCGCGAAGGAGTTGGCCGGAAAACCGGAGGTGAGCGCGGGTTCGGTTCCCCTCGGGAGATCGGACCCACGCTGGTGGAGTGCCGGTGTAGGATTCTTGCAGCTCATTAACATGCTTCGCGAGCACACGTTCGATTCCCTGACTGACCGGCGACTTTTCTCCATCGACATCTCGTCGACCGGTGAGTTGCCTCGCCTCGATCTTCCTGCGGGACACTTCGCGTGTCTGCTCGCCTGGGACGCTCGCGGCGCCTCGGCAGACATCGTGTCTGCGTTCGTCGAGCGCTTGCTCCGTGCGGGTGCGTCTTACTTCGTTTGTTGGGGGCCGGACTGCGAGCGCGTTCACGACATCATCGACGAGATCGTGTCCCATCCGGAGGCGGACTTCGGAGTGCCGGAAGAGTCCTGCATCATGACCACGTGGCACACTTCGGAGCCTTTACGTGAGGCGCTCTCGTTTTTTCTCACCAACTCTACGCCCGACGAGCACTACCAGCATTCGACGCACGTGGCTTTGGCCATCTCGATTGGATCCTCGGCGTGGAGCGCGGAGATCACCGAAGCGCTCGATCACCCGCGAGAGTTCGTGGAGCGTGGGCTGGATGATGACGCCAAATAGGCGAGAGAAATCTAGGCCGCTCGACGATCAGATCGCCAAATCCCTTGAAAAATCGGCTGGCAACGAATCGCGGTTCTCATCGAGCTGCCGGACCCGTGTAGGCAAGAAAAGCGCTAACATACGGCCATTGGAGGCTCCGATATGAAGAGTTCACGTCGGCTCGTCGTCCGATTGGTCGTCGGATTCATTCTGGCCGTTTCGCCTCTGTTGCTCTCAGCAAAGACAAGCGGAGAGGATACGTTCTACATCTTTGGCTTCGTCAATAATCCGGGGGCATACGCGCTCGACCCGGAGGGAACAACCGTTGGTGATGCGATTGACCTTGCGGGTGGATTCACCGCCTCACGCCACGTCAGCGGCGTCGAGATAGTTCGTCTAGTAGACGGGCAGAAGCAAACGTTCGACGTCAAACTCAACGACGACGTTCGACCCAACGATACGATTCTCGTTAAGTAGTCCCCGCAACCAAGAGGAGCTAGGAGCCGCAGGGACTCAGGCTGCTCGACGTTCGGACCGCCAAACTCCTTGGAAAATCGGTTGGTAACGAGTCGCGGTTCCCCTCGCGCAACCGAACCCGTGCGGGAAAAGTGTAGGATTGGGACGCAGCCAGATGAAGTCACTGTGCATTCGAAGGTTCAGCCTCATTCGAACCCGACATCAGAGTTGACTAGGGATGTAATCGATGATGCTCGCGGCTCCAGCCATCCTCATCGCCATCATCTTCTTGCACGCGACTGACGCTTGGTCGCAGGACCTTCCGCCGGGCTGGCGCATGCCAACGGTTAAGGAGATTACGGATCCGATCCGCAAGGACCAGCCTGGTGCCTTTGCGAAAGTCACTGCCGATTTCAATGGTGATAGCGTCACCGACGAAGCGCTTTTGTTGAAGAGCACGCGCTTTGGCGGTGAGGGTCTGTGGATACGCTTATCGCAGCCGGAGGGCAAATTCGCCTGGCTCAAGTTGGCCGAGATCAATTGGGGCAAGGAGTACCCAAGTGTTGATCTCGCCATGGGAATTGACGTTGTCCTCCCAGGGGTTCATTCCTATGGCTGCTTTGATGGTGCGAAAGACTGCAATTTCGGACCACACAAAGACCGTCCGAAGCTGAATCTGCGCGACCCGAGCCTGATGTACTTTCAACCGGAAGGTGCGGCGTCGCTGTTTTTCTGGAGCAGAACGCACAACAAGTTCATGCGTGTATGGCTGAGCGATTGATCCCAACTCCTTGCGCCTTCATCCTAGGCCGCTCGACGCTCAGATCGCCAAATCCCTTCGAAGGTCGGCCGGTAACTAAGAGCGGTACCCGTCGGGCGGCCGGACCCATGCCCCGACACAGGTAGACTGAGTGATAACCATGCAGCGTCATCCCATTCGAACGTCCTTGGCGTTGGCGTTCATCTCGGTGTGTGCCATTTCAACCGGCTGCGTGCCGTTTCCGCACCGTGTCAACACGACTCCATGGGTAACCGGCAAGCTCGAAGCCGGAGGCAGTCCGATTGCGAACCGCGATGTCCGTGTTTTCGCCGCTAAGGATCAAGGAACGGGGCCGGGGAAACCCATCGAGGCGTGCGAAGGGAACTCGGTTCAAGCCACGACCAACGAGTTTGGCAAGTTCGTCGTTCCTGCGCAGCGACAAATGGCTTGGGTGATGGTCATGATGGGCCATCGCCGGTTTCATTGGAGCCTGTGCGTAAAAGATGGCGGCCAATGGAAGGCCATCAAACAAAACTCGGATTACACGCTGGTTGACGAAGGCCCAAATTGGCTTGCCGAGTTGCGGTGCTCGATTGCGCAAGACAACGACACGCTGGTCGCCCACTGCGATGAGGCTCACAGCCGGGACTACAAAAAGTCGGACGTCGAGCAGTGGTTGCGCAAACCCTGAGGCTGCCAGCCAGTGTCGGCACTCGCGGCTGATCGGCATGCGAGGTTGCTCGACGGTTCAGACCGCGAAGTCCTCTGGAAAATCGGCTGGCCATAAAACGACTACGCGGCCTCTCGGAGTTGGCCTATAGCCCTCAGCCATTCAGTGATTCGGTTCCAACTGGCGCTGTTCTGGTCCACCACCTCACTCATTACATTTCGTTCGGTGGCGGCCCATCCCGGGCTCAGTGGCGCAGCGGACGCGTTGCGTCCGCTAGCGGCATCGATCCCGGGGCATTCAGCTCACGTCGGGTGCTGCAATTGATCAACCCGCCGCAACCAGTTCGTGACGCGCGCCCGCCGGTCAGTTTGCCTTGACTTCGAATTTCTTCGTCTCGACGGACCGGCCGTCGACGAACACTTCCACCTGGTACTTGCCGGTCGGCCAGCCGTCCGGCTTCGAGATGTGGAACTCGGTGCGCTCGCGGTTGTTCGGTGCGATCGCGCGGGTGGATTCGTCCACCGTCTGGCCGTCTTCGTACGTCCAGCGCGCGCGAAGCGTCGTGCTCGCCGACGATCCGTCCGTCGCAACCGACGCATAGATCGTGTCGTTCGGCCGGAAGTTGTCGGTTGGGTCTGTGACGGCCTTGTCGCTACCAATAGCACGACCCAATGTCACATCGGTGACCTTGACGGCTGATCCCACGGTGCCGGTTGTGTCGCTCGGGGTTTTGTCGCGGCACGCAGTGTTCACCATCAGCAACGCGACGCACAGCGAAAGAGAAACTCTGTTCAAGTGACGCATAAAGATTCTCCTCTTAAGACCGCGGGATCTTGAGCTTCTGGCCCGGATAGATGAGGTCAGGATC
>Ga0111538_10005434_pt1 | contig 17411 bp, 22 predicted proteins | sample SoiMethybrSBSTD1_FD_79669 | JGI IMG/M metagenome (GOLD analysis project Ga0111538, IMG submission 79669) | Bulk soil microbial communities from a Populus tree surrounding site in Tennessee, USA - Soil MetaG P. TD hybrid SBSTD1 (version 2)... | ecosystem: Environmental > Terrestrial > Soil >...
CGCCTGCTCGACCTTCTGCGCCAACTCCGGTGACAGGTCGGGATGGGCGGCACGGAAGCGCGCCAGATCCTCCGCGGACTGCGCCCTGATGGTGGCCTGCGCGACCTGCTCCTGCAGCGGTTTCACAGCACGCTGCACGTAGGGGTCCACCAACGTGCCCATGGGGTCATCCGCGGCGGGGGCTGCAGGTGCGGGCTTGATCGCTCCGTACGGATACGACACGGCAGGCTGCGCGGGCTGCGGCACGCGGGCATCTAGCATGGCGCCGATCTTGCCTTCCAACTCGCCCATGAACGCCGTCGCGTCGAACGCGGGAACGGCGCCTGTGGAACCTTCAACCTTCTCTTCGGCCATGGTCACTCTCCCTTGGGTGCTGCAGGAACGGGCGGAAATGTCACCGCCGCTTTCTCCGTGGTGGTACCGTTCGTCGCACGCTGGCCGAACCAGAAGCCAATGACCATCGTCACGACGGTGAAGAATTGCTCACCCCCGATGCGCCCGATGAAGAACCCGTACAGCAGCCCTCCGACGAGGGCCACGGTGACGAGGGGACGGGTCAGCGAGTTCAGTGCTTCGATCATGGGGCGATGTACCCCGTCACCACCGCGGTGGTCGTATTCGTGGCCACGCCCAGCAAGCACAACGCATGGCCCGTAGTCGCACGGAGCGGGGGGTCAAAGCGCAGGAGCGCAGGCGTCGCCGTGTTCGCGGGTGCGGAGAAGCGGGCGGTGGTCGACGCCAGCACCGCGGTCGTCCCCGTACCGCAGTTGGTGCCGGTCCCAGACGAGATGGTAAACGTCCCACCCGTCGTCGTGGTCGACTGCGCCACGATGGACGAGATGTAGTACGCCGGGGTCTGACCCAGGTTCGCTGCCAGTACCGCGCACCCAGTCATTTCGGTGAGCGTCGCAGCGATGTTGTCGACGGTACAGGTAAAGCGCGTGCCAGTGCGCTTCCACGCCTCCTGCGACTCCACCGGCAAGGCGAACGTGAGACACAGAACGAGGGCGAGCAGGAGGCGGCGCATCACTTGCCACGCTCCAGCAGGTACTCGAACCCGTCGCCACAATCCGACCGGATGGTGCCGGCGTACGGACCCGCGGCAATGATCGTCTCGCCCTTGCCCACGCACTTGATGTGCAGGGGCGCCGTCAGCAGCGTCTCCGCTTCCTTGGCGCTACAGCCGGTCAGCAATAGCAGCGCGACAGCCACTCCGAGGTTGAGCTTCATGAGTCCCTTCCCCTTCTTCTCAGTGTCAGCGGGCGCCTTGGCCATGGGCATGATGGCCGCGGGCTTCGACGGCTTGAACGCCATCGGCTTCTTGCCGCGCTTGAGCCCCAGACGCATGCCCTTGCGTGCCATCAGGCGATGAGACCCTGGCTCCGCAGCGTGTTCAGCGTTCCGTTCAGCGCCGTAATCATCGCGTCGCGGTTGCCCGAGGTGTCGTAGGCGCCACCCGTCGCTCCGGTGCCACCTGCAGGGGCGTTGGTGATCGCTGGCACGACGACGCCGCGCTTGCCGATCTCCACGAACGCGGTCCCGCGGTCCTCCGTGATGATGAACACCTGCTTGCTGCTGGTCTTGTACCAGAGGTCCCCCTGCACCGAGTCGGTTGGCGCCGACTCCTGCACAAACGTCCTAGTCCACATCCCCATTACTCGTCACGCTCCCGCCCGTGTCCCGGGCATCCAAATTGTGCTACGCACCGCAGAAACGGAGCCTCCACAGGGTCGGTGCCATCCGTGGATTTGGCCGACGCCTTGAGCACGTCAAGCACCACAGGGAGGACGCCCTCCTGTGCTTCGTATCCCATCGCTACTCGGCCGACACCGGGCCGCTCGACCCGCGACCGTCGCCGGTCTTGTCGCCCGCGCCACCTGTCACGGTGTAGGCTTCGCCACCCTCTTTGCTGGGCGAGATACCACGCCCCACGTAGGGGTCACTGCCCTTGGAAGCGCTGCCGCCCCCCGTGCATTCGTCGTACTCGCTGGTGCCCTTGTCGGCACCGTCGGCCGGAGCTGAACTCGGCATTACTGTGTGCCCTCCTCTTTCATGGTGACCGTCATGGCTGCTGGGAGGTTCAGGCACTTCACGAGGCGCTTGGCCTCGCCCTGAGCCCGGTACAGCATCGGTCCCTCTAGATCATCCATCGCGGCCCGCACCTGTTGCAACTGCCCCTCCAGGTACCGGCGCATCTCGGGCCACGAGATCATCCCATCAAAGTCGCTGTCCACGCGTCCCCTCCCGAGAGGATGTGATACGCCACGGAGTCGCAGACGTTCTGCAGCTTGTTGTAGTGCCGGTAGTCCATCCAGCAGATGAGGGTCATCCAGCGGTCCCACATCTGATCGACCGTCTCTGGCAGGCGGCTGCGCAGGACATCGGCCATCATACGGTCATCGCCCCCGAGGGCCCTGCCGTCGCCCCCTGCGACAGGGACCGGCCCACAGACGTTTCGGCCTGCTCACCCGACGTGGGCACGGACATGGGGCCACCGCCCGCACTTGGAGCCTGGGACCCCGTCGCTTGGGCAATCTGCTGCAGCATTTGGAGCTGCATCATCTGCTGCTCTTTGGGCGTCTGCTTGCGGATGATCGAATCGGCGCCACGCTCGCCCAGGCCGTCGCGCCAGACGCGCTTGAGGATGGCGAGCCAGTCGATCGTGTGGCCCGAGCGGTCCAAGGCCGGCTGCAGGACGGGCAGGCCCTTGATGAGCATGCCCGCCGCCGCCATGAGCCGCTGCGCCCGTACCTGATAGTCCTGCGCCTGCTGCGCGCCGACCCACGCGAACTCCCAGTCCCCGATCAGCGTCTGCTTGGGCACCTTCATCAGTTGCATGCCTTGGGTGCCGGGGATCGGTGTTACCTGGTTGGCGGGCATGAACGCGGCGGCGATGCGGTACAGGTCGCCGAGGTTCGGCGTAAGGACCTCGTCCTCGATGAGCCGAGCCGCATCGCGGATGTCGGCCAGAGACAGGTTGAGCAGAGAGCTAACAGCGAAGCCAGCGCGAGGCATCCCGCGGGTGGGCTGCCCTTCAGCCAATGGATTGCTGCCAGAGAAGCTGTCAATAAAGCCAAGGAACATGTTAACGCCCATGATCCCGCTCTTGGTAGTGTCGGGCACGTCGAGGACTTTGGCGCCGTTGGGGTCCATGAACCACCGCGCGCGCGGCTTGAACACGATGGAGTTCGGGCGCGAGACCACATTGGGGTCAACCGCCACGGGCGGTGAGATAGCAACAGCTTGTCCCTCCATCGTCATGTTCACTTGGTCGTTCAGGGCGATCTGCATGGGCTCCAAGTCATCCATCATGCCCACCACGAACTGCTCGCCGGGGAGGCTGTTGGACTGCGCCCAGCGGTATGGGTGCGTGCCGAAGGGCGACACCTGATCGCGCACGATGCGCACGCCACCCTCGTAGTTCCACACGTACCACTCCATGCGCCACTGGCCCTTCTCACGCGTCCACAGCTCCGTCAGCTCCACGAACCTGACGGGCGGCTTGACCTTGTCGCCGTCTTCGGCGCGGCCCGACTGCGTTGCGGACGGCTCAACCATGGTCTTGCGGGCCAAGCGAGTGGTATACGACGAGGGCCACGTCGGGCTCGTCAGCTTCTGCGGATCGAGCGGCTCGACCTTGGCCGCAGGATTCGACGAGATCTCCTCGTACGACGTGTACGGCATGAACACATCCTCGAAGCACATCGTCGTCTCGTTCAGGTCGTTCATCGTCTCGGGCCACGCGTAGAAGCAGAACGGATCGACGGCACGCAGGGTGGGCCACACAACGGGACGCTCCCCGGGGCCCATGGACTCCATACGCACGCCGAACTTCGAGATGCACCGTCCGTACAGGTAGAACGTGCGGCCGAGTTGGCGCAGGAGGCTGCCCATGCGGATCTTCTTCGTCGTCAGGAACAAGAGGTACCGCCACACGGCTTCGGCCTTGACGCCGGCCTGCTCGCCGTACTCGTCCATCGGGTAGACCTCGAAGAACGCGTTACTGGGCGTCAGCATCTCCACCAGCCGCGTCACGGCGCGGTTCAGAGCCCTACGCGCGGCGGGGATGTAATGGTTGAACACGGGGGAGATGTACTGCTGCCGCGTCGGCTGCGCTAGGAAGGCGGCATGGAAGCGAAGCCACGCCTCGTGGATGGGCAGGGCCCGCGAGCGCACGTCGATAATCATGGACTCGTAGACCTGGATGCGCTCCTGCTGCGCCTTCGGCTGGTCCTGTGCTGCACTCGTTACAGGCCGTTGCGGATCGCTAGCCAATGTGATCTCCCGTCATTCGCCCATCCATGCCGTACTCAGTGTAGGGGCCGTCGGGCGCATGTTTCCAGCCTCCTCCAGGTCCCGGATGAAGGCGGGGTCCCGGGCCGCCATGCGGTAGGCCAGCTCCCCAAAGTACCGGACGGTGTCGCCGATGTTGTCGTAGTACAGGTCTTTCTGCGGCTTCTCGTCGGACGGACGGGCTTTGCCGGGCGACAGGCGGGCGTAGTGGTACCCCCCGGCGAACATGTCGATCGTGTCGCGGCAGCGTCGATGGACGAGGTACGTGGGGAAGCCACAGCCGCAGATGGGCTTCCGTAGGACTTCGCGGACGAGGTCCAACCCCGGGTCAATGTTGGGGATCTTGCGGTACCGGAACTTGAGGTTCCACGGAGGCTGCTGCAGCCGGATGATCGGCCCGGGTCCCTTCTCCGACACCTGAGCCCCCGCCGCGTCCCCGATGTCGACCCACATATGGGGGGAGACGGTGTCCTTGAACAGGTCCTTGGACAGCTTCAGCACTTCGCGGGCGAAATCCTCCGACTCCAAGTTCTGCATCACGAGTTCGGCGATGGTGTGCCAGTGGATGCGCCCTAGGCGGCAGCGCACGAGCTGGTGCCACGTGCATGCGGGACAGCGGAACCCGAAGTCCCACGCCCTGAAGGTGGTCAGGGGGTGGATGGGCGGAGCGCCAACGTGCTTGGCGAACTCGAACGGCGGCGCGTACACAGGCCGCCCCTCGAAGCTGAACCCGTAGAACCCCTCGATGATGCGCTTCACCTCGGACGCGGGGTAGTTGGCCTCCAAGTCCTTGATGTACTGCTCGGGCAGGAACGGGTTCTGCCGCGAGCTGGAGCGGATGCAGTGGTACAGCGAGCCGTTGCGCCACTTCTGACCTGGCTCCCCGAACACCTTGGCGAACCAGTGCGTCGCCGTCGGCGGGTTCGTCGTCAGGAAACCCTTCAGGTACTGTGCCGCCCGCGGCAGACGCAAACGCCCCATGAGCTTCGTGAAGGTGTCCTCGGGCTCCTCCTGTGCCTCGTCGATGTAGAACCACCCGTACTCCGGCCCGAGGAAGCGGCCGATATCCTTCGTCTCTCTGAAGACGACCTCGGACGACATGGAAGGGATGATGATGCGGTGGTACCAGCCGTCCCGCTGTTCCTTGCCGATCCACTCCACACCTGTGCGGTCCAGCACCTCCATGAAGATGCGTTGTGTCGAGTCATGCAGTTTGCTGTACGAGCGCCTGCACACGATGCCGAGGTTGCCGGGGATGGACAGGGTCAACTGGACGCCGAAGATACAGGCGGCAAGGGTCTTCCCGCTACCGTACCCGCCGACAGCGCCGATGTACTTGGCTTGGCTGTCCAGGAACTCCTGTTGGTGCGGTAGCAGGATGCGGGACCCATCGGCCCCGAGGGGGAAGAGATCGAGGTAACTCAATCAGACGCCCATTCGCGGAACTCCGCGGGCAGCTTGAACGGCTTGGCGGCGATGGCTTTGACCATGCCCCGCGGGATGACCGTCACCTCCTGGTACTCGCCACCGGAGATCAGCTCGGACGCGAGCTTGATGTGCGTCTGCTTGTCTTCGATGCACCAGCCGACGCTGAGACAGGGAACGGGCAGCAGGGGCTTGCCGGCGCCGTCGTCGTCGTTGCGGTCACCGACAGCGTCCAACCAGAGGACCATGACGAGCTTAGGACACTTGGGGCGCTTGGGACGCTTCACCTTTACCCTCCACCGCCGTCGCCTTGGGCCGCAGCGAATCGGGGTTGATCGACATACGGCGCTTGGTGGCGACGCGCTTCGAGAGGTCCATCGCCAGCCGCAGCAGACCCTGCTCGTCCGCTTCGGCGCACGTAACTTCGCGCCCCGACGCCAGCTTGACTGTCCCTTGGTAGAGCCAGCCCTCTAGCAACCGGAGTGATTCAGCGGCCAGCGTCTCTAGATCGGTCTGCGCGGCCACATCACACCAGGAAAACGCGATTCACGCGCGCCGCCATCGCCGGGGTGGCGTGGACGCAGCGCACGGCCCGGACGGTGATGAACACAGAGGTGGCACTCGGCGGCGTCGGCGTGGGCGTCGGCCCCGGCTCAGGCTGAGGTGGCGGGGTAAACTCCCCGCCGAAGAACAGTCCCGCGAGTCCGAACAGTCCATCGGCCATTACGGTAGGCTCCCATGGGCCGGTGGCGTGAGTCCAGCGCCGTGCGTCGGCGGCGGGCTCTGCAGACCCGTGGTGCTATGCCCCCACCGGCTCCAGCAATATTCATTTGAGTAGGCAGAGTCGCCCGCAGCATTGGTCGCACGAATACGAACTTGGACGAGCGCAGTCGACGGAGTTGCCAGAAGCTGAGACGTCACGTTCGCCGTTGGAGTCGCAACCTGAGCATAGGACCCACTGCCACAGGCCGCCCGAGACTCCAATTTGAACCCAGTTTCATCCGTAGACAGATCTGACCACACCGCTGTCGGGTTCAACGTGTTATTCACGCGAAGGTTACTCGGCGCATTGGGGATCGTTGGCCCGCCAGCCCCCGCAGTGGCACAGACCGTCGCTGTGAACGTTGAATCGGAGGCGCCCGTTTTCTGGGCTTTCACAGCTCCGCAGACCGTCGGCTTCGGGGAGGCAGTATCGGTGAAGTCCACAATCCCGGGCCCCACGGTCGTGAACGGCGTGTTGCCGGTCGGGTCGCAGGTCGTCGCCGGGTACACCGGCTCGCACTTCACGAGCGCGAACGCTGTCTCGTCCGTGCTCAGATCGGTCCAATGCCACACGACCGACTGCAGTGGCAGCGTGGTGGCGAGGAACGACCCCGAGTACCCGCTGAAGCCTGTCCCATCGGTGGCGCGCACGCGGTAGCAGCGTGTGTCGTTCGGCGCCATGCCTGTGACGAGCGCGGAGGTGCTCGATGTCGTCGCCACGACGGAGAACCCGGTGCATCCCACGGCCGGTGACCGCTCCAGCGAGTACGTGATGGGCTCCGCATCCGACGACGCGGTCCACGTGCACGACGTGACACTGGACGTGACACCCGTACAGGTGAAGAACGTCGGGTCCGTGGGCGGCGTGTTGATAAGCGTCACCTGATAGATGTGTGACGCGCGGTTCGGGCCCTTCAGCAGCGAGCTGGCGCCACCGAAGTTGTCCGTCCACGTCGAGCCAGACGGCGTGATGGTGCGCGCTTCATCGACCACGGTGACGCTGCCAACGGCCTGATCGAACGTGAACACGACGCTGCTCCGCGGCGACGGGTGATAGTTGTACGCGAAGACGAGGAAGCTGAGGGGGTTCGTGGGCGACTGGAACACACGCATGCGGACGTCGCCGTTCTGGTCCAACATCGGGCTCCACTGTGTGACACCCGCGTTGAGAGCGTTCAGCTCCGCGATATACAACCCGCGCCCTCCCGTCCCGAAGCTCGTTTGCCGCGATCCGTTGGCGACAGTCGGCAGGATGTTCTTGCGCCAGTTCAGCGCCGTCCCCGACTGGGTGCTGTTCGTCAGCCGCCCCGTGATGGGCGTCGATAGGATCTGCGTCTCGTTCTGCTGCAGGAACGTCGTGATGTTGATGAGCGCCGTGTTGGCGTTCGTCTTCGTCGGCTCTGTCTGGTCGCGCAGGCCCAAGTTGGTGCCGATTTGCCACCACGCCAGACCCCTGATGCCCTCGGCGACGGCCATGGTGGTGTGCTGCCACATCTCCTCGGGCGACGGGAACCGCCCCTGCTGGAACGGGCCGAACAGTTGCAACGTCAGGACGGGGACCTTCTGGTACAGCGTCGCCGCGTGGACGTTGAACGCCGCACGATCCGCGACGAGGAAGTGCGGGAACCCACCCTGCTCGAACACGCCCGTGCCGGGCGTCGTTTCGTTGTGGAAATTTACATAAATATCGTCGCCGATCCAGTCGTTTCCACCGGGCGGAAGCTGCCGCATCCACCAGTACGGGTTCGCCACAGAGATGAGGTGCTCGGTGAACCCGACGCTGCCGTTGACGGACTCGACACCGGACCCAGGCGACGTTTCGGGTGACAGCGGTCCCTCGGGAAACAGCGCGTAGAAGCGCGGCAGATGCGGCATCTCCGCTTCAGCGATGGCGCGCCAGTACAGGATGTTCTCCAGCAGTCCGAACCCGCTAGCCTGCGCCTGAGGCTCGTCAGTGATGTAGAACCCACCCGCGCCCTCCGCGAGAGTGTCGAAGTGCGTGCGGAACGGAACGCCACTGACGAGCGGGTTCTCCGTGACCGCAAACGTTGACCCAGGCGCAGGGGCATCGGCCCCGAGGTTGACATCAGCGATGTTGTCGACGGCAGACGTGGCGGTGTTGTTCGTCAGCTCCAAGACGAGCTTATACGCACCCGTGTCCCCAGCGACAGTGCGATAGATCTTGCGACCAAACGTCCCGGGGATACCAAGCGGGATATTCGTCAGGTTGATCTGCTTCGCGGTCGACGAGACCGTGACCTGAGTTGACGCAGGCCCCACTTGTGTCTCGAAGTGGTTCCCCAACCCGTTGACTGCCGGAATGGTGAACGACACCTTGTACGAGTGCGCACCCACGTCGACGTTACCCGCGGCTCCATTGGCCGGCGTTGGCGCCGTTGTGGGGATGACGAGCGCCGGGAATGTGGTAACGGAGTTGCCCGTCGCGAAGCCATACATGTTTAGCGGCGGGAGCGGAGTCAGTTGCGGCAGCACCTTCGACAAGGGGCCGAACTGGTAGTTCAAGTAGTGCGTAAACTTGTACTGACCGAGGTTCAGGTTGGCAACAGAGATGTCCGCGAAGTTCGACGACTCGCCGCTGTCATACGCGATGCGGGGGAAGAACGGCGTACCGTTGATCGTCGGCCGCGGTGGCGACGCTGAGTCGGTGCTGAACGTCGTCGCGGCGCCCTTGAGCGCGATCCGCAGCACGTCCCACGTGGCCGAACCCGTCACCCACGCGACGCTGTACGACGTGGGAGTCGTCGCCACGCGGTAAATGGCGTTATGGGCCTGCGTCGAAGTGTTCTGCTCTTGCTCACCAAACTGCGTGTAGTTCGTACCGGGAGCGAGGCTCATACCGCTCGATCCGTTGTGCGTCATCACACCGAGCAACAGATCATTGGACGCTGTTGGGGTAACAGAACCCGCGGGTGCCGTTCCGGTGCCCGTGGCGCATCCCGCGTCGACATCAATGGCGGGCAACGCCCCTGTGAAGACGGTCTGACTCCACGAGAAGTCCGACGAGGCCCCCGCGGGATTGACCGTGATCGTTTCGGCGCCTGCGGAGGTGGCGCGGGACCACGCGATGAACAGACGCACGCTGGCATCAGCGCTGACACAGCTATGCACGGTGAACGTACCGCGCGATCCCGTCACGGCGACGGACGCAGGTGCTCCGGTAGCACCCCATGCCGCCCCCGCGACAATCATGATGTCACCGATGGCGATGGTCTGCGGGTACGCGAGGGTGCGAGAATCCGCGCTCCCCAAGGTGGTGTTCGACGCGTTCTGTGTCGCCTTGGGGGTATACGCGGCCCACGCCGTCCCCGACGACGCGAGGACGACAAGGGCGCTGAGGAACGCGAGTAGGTTACGCACGGGTCACCGCTTTCTTTCGACGAAGTCGCAGCAACACGAACAAGACGAGTGTCAGCGCGCCGCTCACACCCATGTCGGCAGGGGTCAACGTGAGACAACACGGTGCCGTAGGCCCTGGGACCCCCGTGCCCGAGAAACCAATCGGGCCAACTCTGCTAACTTTGATCTGGTCGTACCACTCCTGGCCGACCGATCCGCACGAGGGCTCGAATCCGCCACACTGGTTACCGGGTGTTACTGGGTCGCTATCTCCGCTGTTGGACCAGTTCTCAAACCAGAGCGTGCCCATGCCACCGTTGCCCGAGGTCTTGCCGAAGTCGACGGAGGTGTGACGCATGATGAGGATGGGGGCACCCCCGCATGTGGTCCCGTTCACCCCGCAGTCATTTAGCCACATCTCCACGAGGCCGTTGGTGGAGCCGGGCGTGTTCAGCCTGATATGCAGTTCGTAGAAGTTCCAGTGCCCACGAACCGGCCCATCAATCGACGCGCCCTGGTTGGGGTAGCACACTTCGGGGTTGCCGCTGCCCGGCGAGCAGATTTTGCTGCCCACCGGGTTCTGGGTGCCAATGGCGAAGGCGATGCCAGCAGAAGTGCTCGCTGGGTCGCCTGCGCCGATGTTGTAACCGAAGCCCCACCAGAAGATGCCGCCGCAGCCGCCGCCGGGGCCGCACGCGCGATTCCCGTCGAGCACCTTTTGGCCAGCCCAGCGCATCGTGGCGCTCGGTTTGTAGTACCAGCGCACGTAAAGCTCCTGGACCTCGACGCCGCCCGCGAAGCCGTGGTCGGCCATGTTCCTGCCGCCGACGCCGCCACTCAGGACACCTGACGTGGCCGCGCACGAGCCGAACGGCGTGATCCCGGGCGAGCAATCCACCGCGCCCGCCGGGGTGATCGGATCGGCGTAAATCGTGCCGGCCCAGCCCTTCGATTGCGTCAGGACACCCCCGCTCGCGTTCGCGACGTCGGCATTCACCCCATACCAGTTGCCGGGCGTCGTCCCGTTGGCCTTGTGCTCGAAGTCGTCGCAGAACAGTACGTTGGAATCGGACCCGCTGCAGCCCAGTTCGGCGGAGTTGAAGTACCCATCACCCCATGCCATCGTTGCCACAGCACACACGAATACGAGCGTAAACAGCAGCCACTGTAGACCTTTCACTTCCCCACCCCCATCAGCATGAGATTCCGCGTTGTCGCCCCGCCCGCACCGGGTTCTTTGAACGCCATCATGAAGGTCAGCACGTCGCCCGTGGTGCCTTCTTCGGTGAACGTGGCCGCGATACTCGCCGCCGCGCCCTGGACGAGATGCTCGGCCGCGACGGTCTCGCCCGCGGGCGATCCGATGGCGGCGTCGCGCGTGAAGCCCGTGCCGGCGGCGTGGTCGATTGTGCCGCCGACTGACCACCCCGAGATGAGACAGTTCGACGTGCTCGGCGTTGCTGCAGTACTCGTGATGGCATTCGTACCTGATCCGGGGGTCGCCTGCGCATTGGCCGCGTGCGCCGCCAGCGGGGACGACGTGTCGGCGCCGCTCACTTCACGAAAGCCCAGCGTCCGAAGCGTGACGGCCCCGCTGAAGGTGATCGTGAACTGGGGATCGGAACCGCCCGAGATGTTGGCCTTGTAGAACGACACGGCCCGGTCAGAGTTGACTTGAACATCGTCAACGATAGTGTAGGTGTTGCCCTTGTTGTCCACGATGCTGGACACACTCTGAGTCTCGCCGCGCCACCGCACCACGCCTTCGACCAGCCGACCCCCTGTGAACGTAGTGCCCGTGGAGGTGTAGACCATCGTGGACGAGCTGCCGACCTGGATGTCCCAGTCCGCGACACCGGAGAGCGCGACGGCAGCCCATGTCGGAGAGGGCAGGAACCATACAGCGGCAACGAGCGCAACAACGAGACGCCACATTACTTGTACTCCAGCGTGATGTACACTCCCGTCGCCGCGTTGGTGTTGTCCGTCGAGCTGCCACCACCCGTCAGGCAGAACCCGATGCCGGTGCCGAACGCCGCGCCCACTTGACGCATCTCTACGGCACCGCCCGTCGCCAACACGGGGATAGTACGGATGAACCCCGTCGCCGAGGAGCAGGTCGGCGCCGACGAGCTGTTATACAAGCGCAGGTAATAGGTCGTCGCCGTCGTATTGACCGCCGAGATGCCATAGATCTGGCCCGCGGAGCCTTTGCACGACGTAGAGTTCGTCGACGCCGCCGAGGTGATGTAGCACGTCGATGCACCACCCGACGTACTACCGTTGTCGTTCACCGACACGGTGGCTTGGTCCGTCGCAATGGTGACGCGCTGCGAGCCCGTACCGGTGTTACCGGCGCCCATGAGCGGGGTGACACCATTGATCTGGGCCACGTTGACCGCCGAGTTGGCATCGGGGGTGACGAGCAGCTTGTTCGTGAGCTGTGGCTGATCGGTCGCTAGCACCACGCGGAGGGTGCCACCCGACTTGGTGCCAGAGTTCACGTCGATGGCGCCTCCTGCGAGCTGCGTCATGTTCGTCGCGAACGTGCCCGACCCATACGCTACCTTTGCCTCACCACTTGAGGTCACGGAATGGGTACGGAGGTTCGTCCCATCGGTGCCCATCATGACGGCAAGGTTGCTCCCAGCCACTGCGCGCAGCGTCGCGTCAGCCGCACCCGAGGTGAACGAGGACACGCGGACCCGGACGTGGGTCGCGGAGCCGGCGAACGTGATCGTCGCGTTGAAGTTGGGGCTGGGGTTCGTGAACGCTTGCGAGGTGCTGACCACCCCCGTGACGTTGTTCACGAAGACTGCGGCGTTGTAAATCGTGCCGCCGTCGGTCGAATACTCAGGGGTCAACGTCGCTGCAAGCGTACCTGATACAAGAGAGAACTCTGCGCCTTGCTGCCCAGAGAGCGCGACCACGGCGGTGCTCCCCGCGCCACCGCCCGAGTTCAGCGTAGTCGTCGAGCCCACAGTATCGCCCGACGACGCGCAGCCCGTGCGGCAGTTGATCCACAGCGAGCCCGTCCCATCCACCTGGAGGGCGGTGCGGTCACCATCTGCAGCGAGCGCGGCAGCGGTGTTCTTCTGGACGACGCCCGCCATGGTGAGCTTGTCACCCGAGCTATGGACGGTGTCCTCGTCGTACTGTGTGCCACCACCGACGGACAGTTCGCTGCCGTCCTGCGCGCGGAGGTTGACGTGGATGGCGCGGTTCGGCGTGGCGCGGGCGACACCGAACTGGTTCTCCGTGATGGTGCTGGGGGAAGCGTCGTCGAACTGGCCCACGATGGCGCCGACGGGGATGCCGGTGGCGGTGGCATCGAAGCCGTTGGACGCCTGACGCGCGCGGGTCCACTGCGTGCCGTCCCACACCATCTTCGCCGCACCCACCATGGCTGTGGTCGGGTTACCCGTTGTATCGGACAGGGCGGCAGCGGCGTTCAGCTCCGTGTCAGCCGCGAAGGCGTCCACCCCAGTGGCCACAATCAGGGCGCCGCGGGCGGTCGCCTGATTCTCGACGATCTGACCGTTGGAAACCGTGGGCTGGGTCGTGCGGAACACGGCACCCGTCTGGACGGGGTTACCCGACGCGGCAGCACCCGAGGCGCTCGGGCCCACGGCTGTAGCCGTACCACTGGAGATGGTGACGGGCTGCGACGTGGTCCCCGTGGGATCGACACGAATGGGATTGGCTGCGGTGCCGCCTTCGACGGAGCCGCCGCTGTTGCTGAGGCGGATACTGGCGCCGAGGACGTACTGCGTGCCTCCCCCGGAGTCCACGTCGAACACACCCGCGTTCTGGATGTTCGTGCCGTCCGAGCCGCCGATCAGGGCTGCGTGGTTCGGCAGGGACTGTCCAGCGGGGCGGTCGTAGCTGTGCATCGCCCGGTGCGGCACCGTATTGGCACGCAGGGCCACCGCGGCGGTACCCGAGGTGTAGGAGTTGGCCGTCACGCGAGCCTGCTGCATGCCACCCGGCAGATCGCACGCGAACTGACCGTTGCCCACCACGTCCGTCTGCAGCGATTCAGTCCCGGGGTTGTATGAGTCCACGTCTACCCACGTAGACCCATCGGAGGTCACTTGGCAGCGCAGTGTGGCCACCCACGTGCCGGTGACAGCGTAGGAGACGCCCTGGAGGCCCTGGAGCGAGATAGCCACGCTCTGGCCAGCTCCAGCGACGTTCCCCGAGGCCGTACGGTCAGCGAGACCCGTTGTATTGACGGTGCGGAGGTCACCGGCGGTCGTCAGTGACAGCGGCGAGGTCTGCGCGGTCGTGTACGATGGCGCCGACGTGGTCACAGCGGCCTGAGTGAGGGGCCCCGACTGACCCGACGTCGTCGAACCCTGCGCCTTCTCCGTGACAACGCTATTCAGGGTGCCGAGGTTGGCCGTCACGGTACCGGACACGCTGACGCCACCCGGGATCGACACGGGCTGCGTGGTCGTACCCGTAGGGTCGACGCGAAGAGGGGTACCGGACGTGCCCGTCTCCACACCGGCCGAGTTCCGCGGGTTGAAGTGCATGGCCCGCTTGGCCGTCATGCGAATGACCGCTGCCTGATCTTCGGTCGGATCAGCAGAGATGGTGTCGTTGAACACGCCCATCGCCGGGGTGCCGGAGCCCGATCCTTCGACGAAGGCAGCCTTGTCCTGTAGCGCCGTGCCACCCGTACCACCCGGACAGGTGGGGCAGGCGACGATCAAGCGGCGCGAGCTGTCCATGACAGGGACACCGATGTTACCGTCCACCACCGAGGGCGGCGTGGTGTCGTACAGCGCGCCCAGCGGCGTCACGGCGGATGAGCCACCCGTAAAGGTGGTGTTGTCCTGCATCGAGGTACCGCCTGCGCCTGCGCCACCGCGGATGAACACGTCCAGACCGTTCGTGTTCGCGTCGATGGACGACACCGTCGCGTTGGCGGCCGAAGTGCCACCCTTCGCGGCGCCACGGACGATGGCCTGCTGCGTGCCGTCGGTCAGCGCCGTGGCGGACACGGCCTGCGTCCCCGAGGGGATGTTGCGCACGATGAGGCCCTGTTCGCTGCCGGACGGGTTGGTCGACAGGGAGTTGATGACGTTGCCGGCGCCGTCCTGCAGTCGCACGCTCCACGTGCCCGACTGCGTCGCGGCGACGGTCCACGAGCCGGACTGCGCCGACTGCACAGTCCATGTGCCACCCTGGTTCGCCGTCACGGTGCCTGTGGCGACGACCGTGATGCGCCCACTGGAGTCGACCTGGAGGATGTCGACGCCGTCCCCAATAGACACGGTGTCCGTGGTATGCGACAAGGCACGGTCGTGCGTCTTCACCCCGGTGGAGGTGACGGCGGCGCACAGGTTCGTGTCCGGGTCGCAGATAACGACGCCCTGACGGTGGACGGTACCGGCACCGGTGGACACGTCATGCGTGTCGAGCTTCTTGCCGGCGTCGGGCGTGGTGATACTGTTGTCGGCCGCGTACCCGCCTCCCGCAGTGAGCAGCAGGACGGCGACGACGGCAGCGAGTACGCGGCGCATTACTGGACCCCCAGGCCCGCGGGCTGCGCGGGCGGCGCACAGCTCTGGCAGTGCCAGATGCCCTCCGAGTAGCGGATGGCTTTCCCCACGGTGTTGACGGCGGCGGCGCGGAAGTGCATCACGCCCGACGCGGGACCGGTGACGGAGGTGGAACAAACAACGGGCGTGCCGGCGCAGGCGGTCGTCGGGACACTCTTGTTGAGCGTCCAGCCGGTCAGCCCATCCGCGGACTGCTCGATGTCGTACGAGGTGGCGCCAGCCGACGGGTCCCACTTCATCGTGAACGTGCCAGCGTCGGCGAGGGTGAACCACGCCGCGAGCACCATGAGCGCAACGAGAGCACTGGTCAAAGTCTTCATGTGGTCATGGTAGCCAGCGTGGCACGGATGCTGCAACCGCCACGGCGCGGGGACTGTATATAGAGGATGGACATGATGGACTGGCTCGACATCGGCATCGGCGTCCTGATCGTGGCCAACGTGGCGGTGATGCTGTACTTGATGTTCGGCCGGGACCCGTTCGACGACGCCTGACCCGCGGGTGTGCGGTATATACACTTGAGGGTGGGCGCGGGGGGACCCGTTCAACGTCGGCGTGGTTCTACGGCGGCGCGGGACCCGGCTTGGGGCCCCTCCAGATCTGAGACGAGTTGCACGCGGGCGGACCCGCACTTTCTGGGCCACCCCACCCTCCCCCAAGGGGGCCCCGGTCGTCGCCGCACCGCGTCATTGGCACGCGTCTTGCACCCCTGCACAGCTCGTGCCGCGGCGCTGGCACGGTTGTAGCAATTGCATCTGTTGTACCAGCAGGAATGGCACGCGGGTTGCAGGGACACCACTCCACCTGTCTATACAACCTGACAACCTGCTAACGCTGTAACCTGGCACGACATCTGCATCAGACACAGCATACCTGCCAAATTGGCACGCGGCAGAATGCCCGCCTCGTCGCCAGCTCGCCACGCGTAACTAGCTGATCTATCAAGGTGTCGGAAATGGTACGGGCAGAATGTCCGCATTAGACCCCGGATACCGTGGCAAACGTGCCACGCGGCCCGCGTAAGTATGCGGAATTGCGTTGCCTGCACTGTGGCATGCGGCGTGCTATGTACGCTGGCCAGGAGGGACACGATGATGCGCTACCCGAGAGTAACGGTGGAGCGGTGCTGGACGGTGTACCACTCGCAGGCATGGCGTCAGCTCGTCGAACGCGGCTGGGTTACGGTGCTGCGGACGCTGGACGGGAACACGCGGATGGTCATGGTCGAGCGAGATCGGGTGGCGAAGTGAACCCCACGAGCATGGAGGGACGCATGACGCATAGCCCTGTGGTGGCCAAGGTGCCACCCACGCGGTCAATGCAGAACTACTACATGGTGGCGTGCACGTGCGGCTGGAAAGGCGCGGGATACGTCAAGGGACGCGAGGGAGCAAACGCGGGCTATCGCCTGCACGTGGAGCAAACGAAGTGACGAGCATGGAGGGACGGACGATGACCACGCTAGAAGTCAAGCGCGCGATCCGCCAACACTACGCATGGCCGGGCGGATACGAGATGTACGGCGTCACGTCTGACGGTGGCGTGCTCTGTAACGCCTGCATGCGCTCCGAGTGGTCGCAAATCGCCTACGCCATGCACCACAACTTGAGAGACGGTTGGAAGGTGGAAGGTATCGGCGTGACGTGCAATGACTCTGAGATGGTGGACTGCGACCATTGCGGGCGAACGATCTTTGACCCAGAAGCCTAGGCGAGTGACGCGCCCCCACCAGGCGCGCGGTAAACCGGAAGCCCGGTCACAACCCCGGGCGGGAGGATAGACATGCGAGTTAGACACGGTTGCGGCAAGCTCCACGATGTTTCGCTCTGCGACGACGGAACGATGGATACGGTCATCGACGTGGACGGGCACGAAGTCCGGTTTGACGGCGAGTTTGCGGCAGGCTTTCGCGGCCGTGATGGCGCGATGACTCGGCGCGGCTTGCGTGAGCTTGCGATTGACGCATGCAACAGCGGTCTGACAGAGGAGAACTAGCGCCATGAC
>Ga0111538_10005436_pt1 | contig 17407 bp, 11 predicted proteins | sample SoiMethybrSBSTD1_FD_79669 | JGI IMG/M metagenome (GOLD analysis project Ga0111538, IMG submission 79669) | Bulk soil microbial communities from a Populus tree surrounding site in Tennessee, USA - Soil MetaG P. TD hybrid SBSTD1 (version 2)... | ecosystem: Environmental > Terrestrial > Soil >...
AACCTGGGCGTGCAGCGCGAGGTCGGAGGATGGCTGCTCGCGGCCAGCTACCTGGGCAACCACTCGAGCCACCTCTGGCGCGTGCGGGAGCTCAACCCCGCGGTCTTCGGTCCGGGCGCGACCACCGGCAACACCAACCAGCGGCGCGTCCTGTTCCGGCAGAACCCGGACCAGGGGCGGTTCTACGGAACGATCGCCCAGCTCGACGACACCGGCCGCGGCAACTACAATGCCCTCTTCCTGCAGGTTCAGCGGCGCCTGCAGAACCGCCTGAGCGTTCTCTCGAACTGGACCCTCTCCAAGTGCATGAGCGATCCGGCCACCACGGAGATCACGGGACCCACGGTCGTCGACCCCAACAATCCCGACCTCGACTACGCGTATTGCGCCTCGGACCGGCGGCACGTCGTCAACCTCTCGATCGTCTGGACCACGCCCAGGTTCGGGAACGGGACCCTGGGCAGCCTGCTCGGCGACTGGCAGATCGCGCCGCTGGTGCGGTGGCAGACCGGGAGCCGCTCGAGCGTGACGACCGGCGTGGACAACGCCCTGAACGGCACGCCGCCCGCGCCCGCCAACTTCGGCGGCGGCCAGAGGGCGGTCCAGGTGCTCGACAACCCGTATGGTGACGGGTCGCCGGACAACTACCTGAACCGCGCGGCCTTCACCTCGCCCGCACCCGGGACCTACAGCACGCTGGCGCCGTTTTCGGTCGTGAACCCGTCGACCCTCCTGAACGACATCGCGGTGAGCCGTACCTTCATGATCGGGGACAACCAGTCCGTGCAGTTCCGATGGGAGATCTTCAACGTCCTCAACACCGCCAACTTCAACGGCCCGGTAACGGCTCTGAACAGCCCCAGCTTCGGCAAGATCCAGAGCGCCCAGGACCCCCGGATCATGCAGTTCGGGCTCAAGTTCAGGTTCAACTGATCTTGACGGAAGCGCTCCCGTCGAGGAGGCGCGTTTCCGTGGCCCTGGCCGGGGTGCTCCTGACCCTGGCCGGGGCCGTGTGCCTTCTTCCGCTCTCGACCGCCGCCAAGGGCGACGACTGGCCCGTCCACGACCGTGACGCGGGCGGCCAGCGCTTCTCTCCGCTGGCGCAGATCACCCGCGGCAACGTCGCCACGCTGCAGAAGGCCTGGACGGTCGATACCGGCGTGGCCAACATCCAGGTCACTCCCCTGGTGGTGGGCGGGAGGATGTTCGTCAGCGCGGGCAAAGACGTGCTGGCCCTGGAGCCGGAGACGGGGAAGGAGCTCTGGCGCTTCACTGCGCCCGCCCTGGTCAGCCGGCGCGGCGTGGCCTACTGGCCCGGTGACGCGGCCACGCCGCCCCGGATCTTCAGCGGCGCGGGCGATCGGCTGCTGGCCCTGGAGGCGCAGACGGGGCGGACCGTGACCGGCTTCGGCGACGGCGGGTACGTCGACCTCAAGGCGGGCATCCGCGGCGACGTCGACGGCCAGTTCAGCCTGGTCTCGCCGCCGATGGTCTACAAGGACATCGTCATCACCGGCGGCAACAATGGCGAGCAGTCGCCCAGCTACGGGCTCTACGGCGACATCCGCGGCTGGGACGCGCGCACGGGCCGGCACCTCTGGTCGTTCCACACCGTGCCCCGGCCCGGCGAGCCCGGCGTGGAGACGTGGGAGGGCGAAAGCTGGAAGAACCGCTCGGGTACGAACGTGTGGTCGTTCTTCACCGTCGACGTCGAGCGCGGGCTCGTTTACGCGCCCCTGGGATCACCGACGTCCGACTACTACGGCGGCGACCGCAAGGGGGCCAACCTGTACGCCAACGCGATCGTGGCCCTGGACGCGGAGACCGGCCGCCTGAAGTGGCACCGGCAGCTCGTCCACCACGACCTGTGGGACTTCGACCTGCCGGCCGCCCCGACCCTGGTCGAGGTCAGGCGCGGGGCCCGCACGATTCCGGCCGTGGCCGTGATGACCAAGGTCAGCACCCTGTTCCTCTTCGATCGCGTGACCGGCGAGCCGATCTACGGCATCGAGGAGCGGCCGGTGCCGCAGAGCACCGTGCCCGGCGAGGCCTCCTGGCCCACGCAGCCCTTCCCCCTCAAGCCCGAGCCGCTGGGCCGCATCACCTTCGATCCGGCCCGCGACTTCTACGGCCTCACCGCGGACCACGCCGCGTACTGCAAGGAGCTCTGGGACAAGAACGGGATGTACACGCAGGGGCCGTTCACGCCCCCGGGGGTCGAGGGCTACGCGGTGACGTTCCCGAGCACGCTCGGCGGAGGCAACTGGAACGGCCTCTCCTACGATCGCGGCCAGGGTCTCGTGTTCACGAACCTGATGAACCTCGGCCAGGTCGCGCGGATGGTCCCGGGAGTGCCCCGCGGCGGCGGCGAGCAGACGTGGGTGCGCACCACGCCCTGGGGCGGCGTGGTGGGCCGGTTCTGGAACCCCGACAACAAGATCCCCTGCTCGGCTCCCCCGTTCGGCGAGCTCGTGGCCGTGGACGTCAACCGCGGCGAGGTCGCGTGGAAGGTGCCGCTCGGGTTCATCGAGCCGCTCAAGGAGCAGGGCCTGGCCGACACGGGCGCGTTGAACATCGGCGGCACCATCGCCACCGCCGGCGGCCTCCTCTTTGTTGGGGCCACGAACGACAGGCGGTTCCGGGCCTTCGATTCGAGCACGGGGGCCCAGCTCTGGGAGACGGAGCTCGAGGCCAGCGCCCACTCGGTTCCCATGACCTTCCTGGGCAAGGACGGCCGGCAGTACGTGGTGGTCGCGGCCGGAGGCGGGAGCTACCTCAACTCCGCGCCCGGCACCAGGATCGTGGCCTTCGCCCTGCCCACCACGCCCGCCACCGGGGCGCCGGCGAAGGCGCCGCGCAAGCGCGTGCTGGCCTGGGCGGACGTGCGCCGCGGCTACCAGCACGACTCGATCTCCCACGCCCTGGCCACCATCGAGCGGCTGGGACGGCAGTCCGGGCTCTACGACACGTTCATCCGCACCGACTCGCAGCCCATCACGAAGCGGCCGATCGACTTCGGCGCCGGCACCGGGATCGCCAGCGGCGAGTCCTTTCAGGCGCGGAACCTGAACTCCTTCGACGCCATCTTCTTCTTCGGCGTGCGCGAGATCGAGCTCAGCCCCGAGCAGCGCGCGGACCTCCTGTCCTTCGTCAGGGACGACGGGAAGGGATTCGTGGCCGCCCACTCGGCCATCACCGCCTTCTTCTCGTGGCCGGAGTTCGGCGAGATGATCGGCGGCCGGTTCGACCAGCACCCCTGGGGCATCACCGACGCCACGGTCGTGGTGGACGATCCGCAGTTCCCGGCCATGCGGGGCCTGCCCGCCTCCTCCGTGCTCCACGACGAGCACTATCAGCTCAAGGACTTCTCGCGGGACAAGGTCCGCGTGCTGGCACACCTCGACCCGGGCACCCTCGACCTGCACCGTCCCCTCGTCCACCGGACGGACGGGGACTTCCCGGTGGCGTGGGCGAAGACCTACGGAAAGGGCCGCGTGTTCTATTCCACGCTCGGCCACGCCGACGAAGCCTGGGACAACCCGGTGGTGGCCCAGATGTACTTCGAGGCCATCAAGTGGTCGCTCGGGCTCGTCGACGGCGATGCGACGCCCCGCCCGCGCCCGTCGCCGCCCGTGAGCCCCGCACCCTCGGGCAGGAAGCAGCTCCCCGCGGGCGAGGAACGGCCGGCGGTGGTCAAGATGTGCAGCAGCTGCCATGGCCTGGCCACTTCGGTCGCGCAGCGCCACACGCGGCCCGAGTGGCAGGCCCTGGTGGACCTGATGCGCCAGCGCGGAGCGCCGGGCACGGACGACGAAGCGGCCCTCGTCGTCACCTACTTGTCGCGCCACTTCGGACGCTGACGCCCTAGGGGACGACGGCCAGGGCCATCCCGTCCGCCATCGGCCCCGACTCGATCAGCCGCTCCAGCCGCCACGCCCCCAGGTCGAGCGCCGCCACCTGGCCACTCTGGTCGCAGGAGACGAAGGCGTGCCCGCCGTCGGCGCTCACCACCACCGCCTGGGGCCGGGGCGGGACGGCCAGCGTGCGCGTCACCCGCATGGTCGCGAGGTCGAGGAGGCCGACCTCGTTGCGTCCGGGGAACGTGACCACGAGCGACCGGCCGTCCGGCGTGGGCGCGGTGCCGAACGCGATCCCCGGCAGCGCCACCCACCGCGCCACGGCGTTCGTCCGCGTGTCGATCACGGCCAGGCGCGGCTGCTCCTGGTCGGCGGTGAAGACCATGGTGTCGTCGACGGAGAGCGCGATCCGCTGCGCGACCGGGCACACGGCGATGGAGACGGACGGCTTGGCGCCCGTGAGGTCCACCGCGCTCACGGTGCCGGCGTGCACGTTGGACGTGTAGGCGCGCCGCCCGTCCTTCGTCAGGGCGAGCATGTGCGATTCCTGCTGGCCGGTGGGGATCCGCTGCACCACCGCCCGCGTCCCGGGGTCCACGACCGAGATCGAATCCGTGATCTCGGTCGTGACATAGAGCCGGCCATCGGGCCCGAAGTGCGGGTGGTGCGGCCGGTCCGGCCGTCCGAAGTCGATGGTGGCCGTGCGTTTGCCGGAGGCGATGTCGATCACGTCCATCGTGCGGCCGTCGGTGCCCGCGCGCCCAACACCCGCGTTGCCATAGATGGGCACGTAGGCGGTCCGTCCGTCGGGCGAGACCGCCACTTCGTGGCCGGTGACGCCGCTCTCCTCCACCACGGCAACGCGCCGGCCGGTGGCGGGATCCAGGATGGAGACGGTGTGATCCCCCTTGTTGGCCACGACGAGGAGGGTGTGCGGCGACGCGGCCAGCAGCGCCACGAGCAGTCCTCCATTCCAAGGCATGGATCAGCAATTATAAGCGCCCTCGACGCCCGCCACGGCGCAGTCCGCGCTCGCGGCCCCTCCTACCGGCTCTGCCTCCTCCACGCCGCCGGCGGCACCCCGAACTCCCGCTTGAACGCGCGGTTGAACGCGGCCTCCGACTCGTAGCCCACCTGCTGGGCCACGTGGATCACCGGCTCACTTCCCTCCTTGAGCGCCCGGGCGCCGAGCGCCAGCCGCCAGCGCGTCAGGTACTGCATCGGCGGCTCGCCGATCAGCAGCGTGAAGCGCTCCGCGAGGGCTGAGCGCGACAGCCCCACCGCGCGGCCGAGATCGTTGACGGTCCAGGGGCGGGCCGGGTCGGCGTGCATCAGGCCCAGCACGCGGCTGACGTGGGGATCGCGCAGGCCGGCCAGCCAGCTCCGCTCCTGTTCCGGGACCGTCTCCAGGTAGCAGCGCAGCGCCTCCACGAAGAGCAGCTCCGAGAGCTTCGTGAGGACGGCGTCGGTGCCGGCGCGCGGGGCGCGGCTCTCGTCGGCGGCGTGCTGCAGGGTCTTGGCCATCCACGACGCCGAGGCACGGCCGCCCAGCGGGACACGCAGCATGCGCGGCAGCGCGCCGATCATCGGGCGGCACAGGCGGCTGTCGCAGGCGACGTAGCCGCAGATGAAGCGGGTGCGGTCGCCGCCGCCGCCGTGCACGATGCGGGCGAGGCCGCCCCCGGGCGAGGGCTGCACCAGCGTGGCGGCGGGCAGGGCGGGACGGCGGACGTCGCTGCCCATCAGGTGGCCGTCGCCGTGCGGGAACAGGATCAGGTCGCCCTCCGCCAGCTCGATGGCCGCGGCCTCGTCCGGCAGGCGGGCCCGGCAGCTCCCCTCCACCAGGAGGTGGTAGATCGCGACGTGCTCCGCGCGCGGGAGGATCCGCCGCGAGTCGTCCCGGCCCGGCGCCGAGTCGATGCACCACGGGGTGGTGAACTCGGCGTCGAAGAAGACGCCCGCCTCTAGGCGGAGCGCCTTGAGGACCTGGGAGAGGGGATCCACTGATCAGGGTTCGCGATCAAGTGTGGCGGAGCCTCGGTCAACCGGCCCGGCATTCCGGTGGCGCGCGCAAGAACCACGGCGCGTGCGTCAAGTCCCGTCGCAGGTGCCTTCCTAGTATAGCAGCGTGGCTCGAGGGAGCCGGGGGGCACTGGAAGTGAGGATCGAAATGGCGCAGACCGTGGCGCAGCACAGCGACGTGAGCCGTTATGCCCGCTCCGTGGACATCTCCAAGCGCGTCCGCTGGGAGATCGACCGTGACGTCATCCGCGGCCGCGAGCTGGACTTCTCGAAGAAGTTCCTGCCCGACGGCCTCTCGCGGGTCCGCGACCTGGCCTTCCTCTCCGCGGAGCAGCGGCGCCTGGCCAGCCAGGTCCAGGGCCGCACCTACGCCAACATGTTCGGGCTGGTCGAGCGCTTCATCAGCGTGAAGATGCTCGAGCTGAGCCGCGACCACGGGCTCGGCGACCAGGCCGCCCTGGAGGCCCTCGTCCGCTTCACCGACGAGGAGCTCAAGCACCAGGAGCTGTTCCGCCGGCTGGAAGCCATGACGGCGGCGGGAATGGCGCCCGGCTACACCTTCGCGCCCCATCCCAACGACGTGGCCGGCGTGGTGCTCGGCCGCTCGACGTGGGCCGTCCTCGCGCTCACCTGCCACATCGAGCTGTTCACCCTGGCCCACTACCGCCAGGCCATCGAGCCCGACCCCGACCTCTCGGAGCTGTGGAAGGAGGTGTTCCTCTACCACTGGATCGAGGAGTCGCAGCACGCCATCCTCGACGAGCTCGAGTGGGCGCGCGAGGACGCGAAGCTCACGGCGGAGCAGCGCGACGCCGGCGTGGCCGACCTGATCGAGCTGGTGGGCGCCGTGGACGGCATCCTGCAGGTGCAGGCGGCGGCCGACTCCGAGTACTTCGTCGCCGTCTGCGGGCGTGACCTCACCCGCGGCGAGGCGGACGCCCTGCGCGCCGGCTTCCTGCGGGCCTACCGCTGGCAGTACATCGGCTCCGGCGTGAGCGACGAGCGGTTCCTCGATGTCCTCGGGGGCCTGGTGGACGAAGGGCAGCTGGCGCGCATCCAGGCGGCGCTGGAGCCGCTCCTCGCGTCGCCGGTCGCGAGGTAGATCGTGAAGGCGACACGCGCCGTCCTGGCGCTGGCCCTCGTGCTGGCGCCGGGAGCGGCCATGGCGGACGAGGTTCCGGTCACGCTGGCCGAGGCGCTGGCCCTGGCCGGGCAGGCCAACCCCGAGCTGCGGGCGGCCGCCGCCCGCGTCGACGCGCAGGCGGCGCGGGTGGAGGCGGTGCGGCGGCTGCGGCGGCCGCGCCTGGGGCTGTCGATGGACTGGATGCGGACCGACCTGCCGTCCGGTGTCTTCGCGAGCACGCTCGACGCCGGCCGGTTGACGGCCGCGTCTTTCGACATCGCCACCCTCAACGACCCCGGCGCCCTCAACCACCTCGGCAGCCACCTCTCGCTCCAGGCGCCGCTGGACGTGTTCGGCAAGGTGGGCACGCTGGCCGGCGCCATGGCCGCCGAACGCGACGCCGCCGCGGCGGGCACGCGCGACGCGGCGCAGGAGATCGGGCTGCGCGTGACCGAGGCCTACCGCCAGGCGGAGATGGCGGGCCGCGCGGTCGAGGTCACCGGGCGCGTCCTGGCCGTCGCCCGGGCCCGCGAGGCGGAGATCGAGGCGCGCGTGGCGGCGGGCGGCGCGCTCCACGCCGATCTCCTGCGCGCCCGCGCGCGGCGCCGCGAGCGCGAGGCCGACCTCGCCGAGCGGAGGGGCCGGCAGCGGATGGCCCTGGCCGGGCTGGCCCGCCTCCTCGGCGCCCCGTCGGGGACGAGCTACTTCCCCACCGAAGGACCGGGTGCGGTCGCCCCGCTTGAAGGCGGCGAAGCGGTGTGGATCGAGCGGGCGCTCCGCCAGCGGCCCACCCTCGAGATGGCGCGCCGCCAGACCGACGCCGCCGCGGCTTTCGTGAAGCGCGAGAAGAACGGCGCGCTGCCCGACGTCGCCGTCTTCGGTCGGCTCTCCGACGACCGCATCGGCGCCGCCCACGGCAACCAGTCCTTCGCGCTCGGTATCGGGCTCCGGTGGAGTCCCTTCGACCCCTCCCGCAGCAGGCGTGCGGCCGCGGCCATGGCCGAGGAGCGGGCGGCCACGCTCGACGCCCAGGCCAGCGCCGACCAGGTGCGCCTCGAGGTGGCCCTCGCCTACCGCCGCGCGGTCGAGGCGCGCGAGCGCCACGCGGCCGCCGCGGGCGGGCTCGAAGAGGGCCGCGAGGCCCTGCGCGTGATCCAGGAGCGGCGCCAGGCCGGGATGGCGACGCTCACCGACGAGCTGGAGACGGAGGCGGCCGCGCTCGGCGCGGCGCTCCAGGAGATCGCGGCCGCCGCGGAGGTGGCCATTGCGGATGCGGCGCTGCAACGCGCCGCGGGGGAGATCTGACCATGACACCGCTTTGCCGACCGACAGCCCTGGCCGTCCTGCTCCTTGGCCTCGCCGCCTGCGGCGGCCAGGTGGCGCCGAAGGCGTCCGCGCCCGGTGCGGGCCCGCCGAAGAACGTGAGGACCGCCGAGGTCGTCCGCTCGGGCGGAGCGGGCGAGGTGGCGGCTCCGGGCGTGGTGCAGGCCCGGAAGCGCGCCGCGCTCTCCGCCCGCATGCCGGCCTCGGTCACCGCGCTGCCCTACGACGAGGGCCAGTGGGTGCCGGCGGGCGCGGTCGTGGTCCGCCTCGCCGACGCGGCGGTGCGGGCGGCGGTCGCGGCCGCGGCAGCGGGCCTCCAGGCCGCCGGGTCCGATCTCGAACGCACGCGGGCACTCGTCGCCAAGGGCGCCGCCACCCCGCGCGAGCTGGAACAGATGACGGCCGCCGAGAGCGCGGCGCGGGCCCAGCTCACGGCCGCGCGCGACAACCTCTCCTACTCGACCCTGCGCGCCCCCTTCGCCGGCCGCGTGGCCGCCCGCCGCGTCAACCTGGGCGACGTCGTGAACCCGGGAATGGCCCTCATCGAGATCGAGGGCGAGGGCGGCCTCGAGCTGCGGTCGACGGTCGAATCCGGGCTCGCGGCCGCGCTGCGCCCCGGCGCCAGGGTGAAGGCGCAGGTGGACGGCCAGCCGGGTCCGCTGCCGGCCACGGTCACCGCCATCGCACCCTCCGGCGACCCGACCACCCAGCGCTTCGAGCTGAAGGCCGACCTGCCGCCCGCTCCCGGCCTGCGCGCGGGGCTCTTCGCGCGCCTGCTCGTCCCCGGCGCCGATGCCGCCGAGCCGCGCCTCACCGTCCCCGCCACCGCGGTTTTCGAGCGCGGCGGCCTCACCGGCCTCTTCGTCGTGCGCGACGGCCCGGCCCGCCTGCGCTGGGTGGCCGCCGGCGCCCGCGACGGCGGCAGCATCGAGATCCGCGCCGGCGTCGCGGCGGGAGAACACGTCGTCCTCGACCCGGCCGGGCTCACCGACGGCGCCGCCGTCTACCAGGAGTGGGAGTAGCCATGCGCGCCGGCTTCGCGGGCACACTGGCCAGGTTCTTCCTCGACAGCAAGCTCACCCCGCTGGTCGTCGCGGCCGCGCTCGGCCTCGGGGCCCTCGCCCTCCTCGCCACGCCGCGCGAGGAGGAGCCGCAGATCCGCGTGCCCATGGTGGACGTCATGGTCGCGTGGCCGGGCGCCGAGCCGGCCGAGGTGGAGAGCCGGATCGTGGTCCCCCTCGAGCGGACGATGTGGGGCATCCCCGGCGTCGAGCACGTCTACTCCGCGTCGCGCCCGGGGCTGGCGATGGTCACCGTCCGCTTCAAGGTCAACGAGTCGAACGAGGCCAGCCTGGTCAAGGTCTACGAGCGCCAGACGGCGCTGGGGTGGATGTTGCCGCGCGACGTCCTGCCCCCGATCGTCGAGCTGCACTCGATCGACGACGTGCCCTTCCTCACCCTCACGCTGTGGGGCGAGGGCTGGTCGAGCGACCGCCTGCGGCCGCTGGCGGCCGAGCTGGCCCAGGAGCTGTCGGAGGTGCCCGAGGCCAGCCGGGCCCAGCTCGTCGGCGGCCAGCCGCGCGTCGTGCGCGTGGAGCCCGACCCCGACCGCATGGCCGCGGCCGGCATCAGCTGGACACGGCTCACGGGCGCGCTGCAGGCCGCCTCGGCGCGCCAGGCCGCGGGCGCGTCCGTGCGCGACAACCGGGAGTTGCGGATCGAGGTGGGCTCGCTCTTCCGCAGCTCCGATGAGGTGGGCCGGGTGGTGGCCGGCCTCGGCCACGGGCGGCCGGTCTACGTCTCCCAGGTGGCCCGCGTGATCGACGGCCCGGACGAGGCGACGGACGCCGTCTTCTTCTCGCCCGGGCCCGTGGGCGCGGGCGCCCCCGGCGGCGAGCACCCGGCGGTCACGATCGCACTCTCGAAGCGCGCGGGGGCGAACGCGGCCGCCCTGGCCGAAGACGTCCTGCGCAAGGTCGAGGACCTGCGGCCGCGCCTGCTGCCGGCGGAGGTCCGCGTGGAGGTGACCCGGAACTACGGCGAGACGGCGCAGGAGAAGTCGAACGAGCTGGTCGACCACCTCCTGCTGGCCACGCTGTCCGTCGTCGTCCTCATCTCGCTGGCCATGGGCTGGCGCAGCGGCCTGGTGGTCGGCATCGCGGTGCCGGTCACCCTGGCCCTGACCGTCTTCATCTACTACGTGGCCGGCTACACCCTGAACCGCATCACGCTCTTCGCCCTCATCTTCTCCATAGGCATCCTGGTGGACGACGCCATCGTGGTGGTCGACAACATCGAGCGCCACCACCGCCAGAAGAAGGGGCAGGCCTTCCTGCGCACCGCGGTCGAAGCCATCGACGAGGTGGGCAATCCCACCATCCTGGCCACCTTCACCGTGATCGCGGCCATCCTGCCCATGGCCTTCGTGCGCGGCATGTCGGGGCCCTACATGAGGCCCATCCCCAACGGGGCCTCCGCGGCCATGCTGATCTCCCTGGCCGTGGCCTTCGTGGTCACCCCGTGGGCGGCGGCCCGCATCTTCCGCCGCCACGCAGCGGCTTTCGCCGTGGAGCGGCGCGAGGGCCCCTCCACCCGCGCCTACCGCCGGACGATGAGGGCCCTGGTGACCAGGGCTTCCGCGCGGTGGGTGTTCTTCGCCGTGGTCGTCGCGCTCTTCGTGGGCTCGGTCGCCCTGGTGGGACTGAAGCTGGTCAAGGTCAAGATGCTGCCCTTCGACGACAAGAGCGAGTTCCAGGTGATGGTCGACCACCCCGAGGGGACGCCGCTCGAGGTCACGCTCGAGACGGCCCGGCAGATGAAGGACGCCTTGTCCACGGTCCCCGAGGTCCGGAACGTCCAGCTCTACGCGGGCACCGCCGCGCCCTTCAACTTCAACGGCCTGGTCCGCCACTACTTCCTGCGGCGGTCCCCTCACCTGGCCGACCTGCAGGTCAACCTGGCCTCCAAACACGACCGCCACGCGCAGAGCCACGACATCGCCAAGCGCGTGCGGCCGGCCCTCACCGCGATCGCGAGGGCGCGCGGCGCCACCGTGAAGGTGGTGGAGATCCCGCCCGGGCCGCCGGTGATGGACACCATGGTGGCGGAGGTCTACGGCCCCACCCCGGAGGCGCGCCAGGAGGCGGCGCGGCGCGTGCGGGGCCTGTTCGAGACGACGTCCGACATCGTGGACGTCCACGACTCGATGGAGGCGGAACGCTCGCGCGTGCTCGTGAGCGTCGACCGCGAGAAGGCGGCCCTCAAGGGCATCCCCGCCACGGCCGCGGTGGAGACGCTGGCCGGGCCCGGAGCCGGGCGCGACGTCGCCCGCATCGAGGCTCCGGCCGCGCGCGAGCCGGTGCCGGTGCGCGTCCGCCTCTCGGCCGCCCTGCGGGCCAGCACCGAGCGCCGCCTCGCGCTGCGGGTGGACACGCCCGCGGGCGGGCAGGTCAGCGTGGCCGAGCTGGCCCGCGTCGAACGCGTGCCGGAGCCGCCGGCCCTGACGCGCAAGGACCTGAAGCCGGTGGTTTACGTGATGGGCGATCTGGCCGGGGAGAAGGAGAGCCCCGTCTACGCCATCCTGGCCCTCGAGGAGAAGCTCGATGCCCTGAAGCTCACCGACGGCACGGCCATCGAACGCTACTCGACCGCCGCTCCCGAGACCTCCGACCGGGTGGCCGTGAAGTGGGACGGCGAGTGGCAGATCACCTACGAGCTGTTCCGCGACCTGGGGCTCGCTTTCGCGGTGGTGCTGGTGCTCATCGCGATCCTCGTGATCGGCTGGTTCAAGTCCTTCGGCGTGCCGCTGGCCATCCTCCTGCCCATCCCGCTGTCGCTCATCGGGATCCTGCCCGGGCATTTCCTGTTCGGGGCCTTCTTCAACGCCACCTCCATGATCGGCTTCATCGCGGGGGCGGGGATCATCGTGCGCAACTCGATCATCCTCGTCGACTTCGTCGAGCTGAAGCTGGGCGAGGGCATGCCGCTCGAGGAGGCCGTCGTGGAGGCCGGCGTCGTGCGCTTCCGTCCCATGCTGCTCACGGCGGCCGCGGTGGTGGTGGGCTCGTTCGTGATGCTGTTCGACCCCATCTTCCAGGGCCTCGCCATCAGCCTGATGACGGGCGAGGTGGCCGCCACGTTGCTCTCGCGCCTGGCGGTGCCCGTCGTGTACTTCCTGCTCGCGCGCAGGGGCTGGACGAGCGGGGAGCATGACCGGGTTCAAGTGAAGGCGGCGTGACGCCAGGGCGAGCGGGCCGCGGACGATGCATCATGTTTCTCGAAGGAGGATCCATGGCCACGACGCAGGAAGAGCTCCAGACAGAGCAGCACGGTGCGGCGGTCACCCTCTGGCTCAACCGGCCCGACCGGCTGAACGCGTTCAGCGAGGGCATGGCGCTCGCCCTGGTGGAGGCCCTGGCCCGGGCGGGCGCCGACCCGGGCGTGCGGGTCGTCATCGTGCGCGGCCGCGGACGGGCCTTCTCGGCCGGCGGCGACGTCAAGCAGATGGCCCAGGACGCCGCCGAGGGCCGGCCCGCCGCCTACTTCGACCGGCCCCTGGCCGCCATCCACCAGGCGGCGCTGGCCGTGCGCAACCTGGAGAAGCCGGTGATCGCGGGCCTGCACGGGGCGGTCGCGGGCGCGGGCCTGAACCTCGCCCTGTGCTGCGACTACCGGGTGGCGGCGGACGACGTGCGCCTCATCCAGGCCTTCACCAACATCGGCCTGGTGCCGGACACCGGCGGCACGTACCTGCTCCCCCGCCTCGTGGGCCGCGCGCGCGCCACCGAGCTGTTGTTCGAGGGCCGCACCGTGGAGGCGCAGGAGGCCAGGGAGCTGGGCCTGGTCAACGAGGTCGCGCCCCTGGCCGGGCTGGATGCCGCGGTCGAGCGCACCGCCCAGCGCCTCGCGGCCCGGCCCACCCGGGCCCTCGGGCTGACCAAGCGCCTCCTGAATGCGGGCACGACCCGGACCTTCGAGGCCCAGCTCGCCGCGGAGCAACAGCTGCAACAGACCCTCGGGGCGGACAGCGCCGACGCCATCGAGGGCGTGCGGGCCGTCGTCGAAAGGCGAGCCCCACGGTTCGAGGGCCGGTAGCTACCGCGCCGACCGGCCCGCATACGTTTCCGATCGGCCGGGCCGCGCATCGGGATCCGAGTCGTCCGCGGCCAGATCTTCGATCAAGGCGGCCGCCGGCACGGTGTGAAACGAGACCACGACCCAGTTGCGGTCCGACATGACCGGCCGGTGCCAGACATTCCTGGGTATCGAGATCCAGCGCGCCTCCAGCGGGAGCTGCGCTCCCGCGCGCAGGCGATTCGATTGCCAGCCCCCCTGCGACCAGGTCTGGAAATCGCCGTCGCCGCGAAAGGCCATCACACGCTGAATGCTGTTGGGATGCCTCTCCGCTCCCGTCGAGCACCCCGCCCGCAGCACGAACACCCAGCTGGAGCGGATCCCGCGAGGGAGGGGGCCGTAGGTGCCGAGAGGCACCGGCTCCCAGGCGATGCGAAGGGCTGCATCCTGCTGCAGCCGATGTTCGACGTCTTCGGCCAGCTTCCTCAGCGTCGACTGGGCGGGCGGGCGACTGACCAGCTCGTCGAGGCTCCGCAGGAGCGCGCTTTCCGCTTCGGGCGACATCCCCGGCCGTCGTGACCGACCTCGAGTGGGCATGCCATCAAGATGCGCCCCGCCGTGTGGTCTCGTCTTGCACGATCCGAGCCTCTTCGTCTCGTCGGGTGCCCCGTCCGGCCGCCGCCCGGTACTGCCCGGGGGTCATTCCCACCCTCGTCTTGAACGCGCGCGTGAAGTGGCTCTGGTCGTAGAACCCCAACGCGTTGGCAACGGAGGCCAGTGGACGGCGCGTCTCCAGGAGCATCCGGGAGGCCAGCGCGATGCGGCGGGTCTGGACGTATTCGCCGATGGAGCACCCATAGTGGTCGAGGAACACCCGGGTGACGTGCGAGGCATGGACGCCGGCCATCGCGGCCAGGTCCGCCAACGACCCCGCCTTCGTGGAGCCTTCGAGCGCATCGCGCACGGCCGCCAGCCACTTCGGTGGATGGCGCGACGGCCGGCGGGCGCGCCCGACGAGATCCTCGAACAACAGTGCGATCTCGGCTTCGACCTCGAGCCCGAAGGGCGCTCCGGCGACGCACCGACGATAGAGCTGGAGGGAGCGCCACGAGCGCGGCCCTCCGGCAACGAGGCTGGTGCGCGTCGTCTCCGATGGCCGCACGCCGACGTGGAGCGACAGCCACTCGGGCGACACTTCGACGCGCAGGCAGCGCATGCCGGCGTTCGAGAAGCGATCGCGGTGCTCCACGCCGGGTGGCAGGTAATGGAGCACGCCCGGCGCCGTCTCCATGGTCTGCGTGCCCACCGTCTCGGCGAACCCGCCCGTCAGGACGAAGCAGATGAACGCGTCGGGATGTGCATGGGTCTCTCGCCGGGTGCGGGGCGCATAGACGACCTCGTTGATCCGAAGGTGAGCGCGCTCGTACCATGGCCGTATGGCAGGAGGAGTCGCGTCGTCCATGGCCAAGGTTAGCCAGCCGGCCGCACGAGCGTCAACGTTTGGATCGTACAAGAGGGTGGCCGCCGCCCTCGGCGCGCTGGCCTGCCTGGCCGGACGGGCGCAGGCCGCGCCGATGAAGACGGAGCCGTTCGAGTTCGTCGCCGGCGGCCGCGTGCTGCGGGGCGTCATCGACCTGCCCGCCGGCCGCGCGCCCCGGGCCGTCCTCCTCTTCGTACACGGCTACGGCCGCACCGACGTGGTGGCGCAGAACTGGTACTACGACCTGCGCAGCCGCTTCACCGATCTGGGCCTGGCCACGGTGGTCTGGGACAAGCCCGGCTGCGGCAGGAGCGAGGGCACGTTCGACGTCAACCAGCCCGTGGAGAGCAGCGCCCGCGAGGTCGCGGCCGCCGTCCGGCAGGTCCGGGAGAAGACGCTGCCGGGCGTGGGCAAGATCGGCCTGTGGGGCATCAGCCGCGCCGGGTGGATCGCCCCGCTGGCGATGGCGCAGGACCCCGGCATCCGGTTCTGGATCTCCGTCAGCGGCACGGACGACAAGGAGAACTTCCCCTACTTCATCGAGTCCAACTTCCGCATCGAGGGCCGGAGCGAAGCGCAGATCCGGCGGCTGATGAGCGAGTGGCGGCGCGGCTTCGAGCTCACGGCCCGGGGCGGCACCTTCGAGTCCTACCTGGTCGCGACGCAGACGCTGCGGCACGACCCGTTCATGCTCCTGCTCACCGGCAGCACCGATCCGAGCCGGACGGAGTTCCTCGAGGATCAGGGCCGGTTCCGGAGCGGAAGGTTCAAGGTCGATGAGGCCACCGGGCTGATGGTCTACGTGCCCGGCTTCCGTGACCTTCTCGCCCACCTGGACGTGCCCGTGCTCGCCCTTTTCGGCGAGAAGGACAGGAACGTGGACTGGCGCAAGACACGTGCCCTCTACACCGAGACGATCGGCCGCAACCCCAGGGCGCGCCTGACCGTCAAGACCTTTCCGGACGGCAACCACAACATCCACCGGTCCACGACCGGCGGGTACCGGGAGATGCTGCAGATCCTGAAGGACCCCAGGATGAGCGAGGGCTATTACGAAACGATCCTGGAGTGGCTGCGGACGCAAGTCCTGGATGTGGACGGACCCTGACTCGACGCGGGGAACCGGCCCTGTTGCGCGGTGACCCTCGGCGTCTGGCCAAGGCTCGGCGCCCGCCGGATCTCGAGGCGCACGGCCTCCCGCCACTGGTCCCTCGGCCCGAGGGAAGTGGCTGTACCGTAACTTACGGGCCTGATACTAGTCCTGATCCATGGAGCAGGACAACCTTCTGCGAGTGGCGGTGCTTCATCGACGCTGCAAACGGGAACCACGAACAGAAAGGACAGGACAGTGAAGACACCCACGCCGGAAGACGACGTCACGGTGCCGGAGGAGTTGTCCACGGAGAGCGAGAGTCCCTCGAACATCGACCGCCGGAATTTCCTCATCCGCAACGCGGTCATCGGCGCCGCCGCCGTGATGACCGGCACCACCTGGACGCCCGAGGCCCGCGCGGCCCAGGCGGCGAAGGAGGCGGCGAAGACGGGGGCCAAGGCGGGAGCCAAGACGGGGGCCAAGCTGGGCGCCACGCTCTCCCCCGACCTCGACGTGGTGAAGAGGTCCAAGGGCCCCGTGATGACGGTGGCGGACGAGTTCTACAAGGTCGGGCCCGGGCCCTCCAGCTCGCACACGATCGGGCCGATGCGCATCACCTATGACTTCTACCAGCGCTGTTCGAAGCTGCCGGCCGACCAGCTGGCCAAGGCGACCGGCCTCAAGGTCCACCTCTTCGGCAGCCTGAGCGCCACCGGCAAGGGCCATGGGACCGAGCGCGCGGCGCTGGCGGGGCTCCTGGGCAAGGAGCCGGCCACGGTCGACCCGCTGTTCCTCGACGAGATGCGGGACAAGCCTGACCAGACGTATCCGCTGAAGCTGGGGGACAAGACGTTCACCCTGTCGACCAAGGACATCATCTACGACGCGCCCAAGGGGAACTTTCCCCACCCCAACACCATGACCTGCAAGCTCATGGGCGGGGCCGCACCGGTCTACGAGCTCGAGTACTACTCCCCCGGCGGCGGCTTCTACGAGTGGAAGGGCTACACGCCGCCGAAGAAGGGACAGCCGAAGTACCCGTACGCGACCTTCAAGGAGCTGCGCCAGCACGCGGAGAAGAACAACCTCACCATCGCGCAGCTCATGATGGCCAACGAGGTCGCCATCTCCGGCAAGACCGAGGAACAGGTCAACGCCTTCCTGGACAAGATCGCGAACGCGATGCTCGCGACCGTCAAGGCGGGCCTGGCCGTGAAGGAAGGCGTCCTGCCCGGCCCGATCAAGCTGCACTCGAAGGCGGCCACCGTCTATCAGATGGCCCAGGACGACAAGTACGAGACCGACCGCGCGATCGCGCTGGTTTCCGCGTTCGCCCTCGCCGCCTCCGAGGAGAACGCGCGCGGACACCTGGTCATCACGGCACCCACGGGCGGCTCGGCCGGTGTGATGCCCGCCGTCGTCTACGCGCTCGTGGA
>Ga0111538_10005437_pt1 | contig 17404 bp, 13 predicted proteins | sample SoiMethybrSBSTD1_FD_79669 | JGI IMG/M metagenome (GOLD analysis project Ga0111538, IMG submission 79669) | Bulk soil microbial communities from a Populus tree surrounding site in Tennessee, USA - Soil MetaG P. TD hybrid SBSTD1 (version 2)... | ecosystem: Environmental > Terrestrial > Soil >...
CGCGCCGGGCTACGGAAGAGACTACCAGCAGCCCGTGCCGGCATTCCTCACGAGAGCGATCCGGGCTACAGCGACTGCCGGATCTGCTTCAGCAGGCGCACGAGCGCCGCGTCGAGCTCCGCGTCGGGCAACGCGGCCTCGTCGTCGGCCCAGCGCGCCCAGGCCGCGATGCGCTCCTCGACCGACTCCCACTCCGCGATGATCGGAGCGGTCGGCTGCGGCGCAGAGGGAGAAGGAGGCGAGGACCGGGTGGGCGTCATGGTGCGAAGCCCCTATCGTGGAGAACGCGCGCGCACTTGAAGCTTTGTGTCAAGCGCTCGGAGTTGACTCGCGCGCGACATAGACACACACGGCCGAGCGACCATAGACGCGCCGCCTCGACAACGAGAGTCCAGGAACGCGCAGCGGTCCGAGACGCTCGGCCGGCGTCTCGATCACGACGAGACCGTCGCGCGCGAGAACGCCCGGCGCCCCGAGAGCGTGCGGCAGCGGATCGAGGAGCGCGAAGGGCGGGTCCGCGAGCACGAGGTCGAAGCGCGCGTCCGGATCCGGACGCCACGCGCGGGCGTCCTGGACAAGCACCGTGGCGCGCTCGACGCCGATGCGGCACGCGTCGAGGTTGCGCCGCAGCGCGTCGAGCGCGACGCGCTCGTGCTCGATGAAGATGCAGTGCGCCGCGCCGCGCGAGAGCGCCTCGAGGCCGAGCGCGCCCGAGCCCGCATAGAGGTCGGCCACGCGCGCGCCGCGCACGCGGTCGCCGAGCAGGTCGAAGATCGACTCGCGCACCCGCGAGCGCACCGGACGCGTGACGCGGCCCTCGGGCACCTCCAGCCGCCTGCCGCGCAGGCTGCCGGCCACGATGATCGGCGCGCTCGGTCGTCGCATGCTCGGCCAGGAGGAGAGGCGGTATCTTGGTGCCCGGCATGACCGACGTCAAACCGCAGCGCGTGGGCGCCTACCGCATCGTGGCGCGCCTCCCGGGCGGCGGCGAGGGCGTGCACCTGGCCGAGGACCGGCGCGGCCGGCGCGTCGTCCTCAAGCTCGCCGTGCGCGGCGCGGGCGAGCGCGAGGGCCTGGCCGAGCTCGCGCTGCTCGGGCTGCGCCACCCCGGCCTGGCGAGCTGCCTCGACGCAGGCCGGCTTCCCGACGACGGGCGGCTCTACACCGTCACCGAGTTCGTGGCGGGCGCGCCGCTCGACGCCGGGGCGCTGCCGGCCACGGCCAGCCGCCCGGAGATGGCGACGCGGCTGTGCGCGCAACTGCTCGCCGCGCTCGGCGCGCTCCATGACGGCGGACGCCTGCACCGCGACCTCAAGCCCGCGAACGTGCTGCTCGAGGCCTCGACCGGTCGGCCGGTGCTGCTCGACTTCGGGCTCTCCTGCACGCTCGCCGAGGCCGGAACCGCGCCGGCGGCGGGCACGCCGGTCGCCATGGCGCCCGAGCTCTTCCGTGGCGAGCCGGCCTCGATCGCCTCGGACCTGTGGGCGGCCGGCTGGCTGCTCGCGCAGGCGCTGCTCGGGCGCACGCTCTTCGCCGCCGACGACGCGCGCCGCCGCGAGCGCGAGCGCGACGGCTTTTCGGGCTTCGACGAGCCCGACGTCGCGCGACTGGGCGGCGCGCCGATCGCGCGCCTGCTCGAGCGGCTGCTGGCGCCGTCGCCGGCGGCGCGACCGCAGGACTGGCGCGCCGCGCTGGCCGCGCTGCCGGCGGACGCCCCTCTGCGCGAGCAGATCGAGGACGAGGTCGTCTCCGCGCGCCTCTCGGCCACGCTCGTCGCCGGCGACCCGCGGCACGCGGCGCGCGTCGCGGCGATCCAGCGTGGCGCGGTCTTCATCGAGGGCTTCGGGCCGCAGACGCCGCTCGAGGAGGCGCTGGCCGACCTCGCCGAGCTGGGCCGCGGCGTCGCGCTGCCCGGCGAGCGGCTGGCCGGCCGCCTCGCGGCTTTGCAGTCGGGGGCCACCGGCCGCCCGCTCGACTTCGCCGCCCTCGTCGAGGCCTTCGCGCAGCAGGTGCAGCTCGTCGTGGGCATCGGGCTGGCCGTGGCGGACGAGCCGCGCGCGGCCGAGCGCCGCGAGGTCGCGCGCCTGCTCGAGGGCGTGGCCGGCGTCGAGCTGTTCGACGAGCCGCGCCCGACGGCGGCGGAGTCGGTCGCCGCGCTGAGCGCCTGGATCGGCCGCCGGCCGGTGCTCGAGCAGCGGCTGCTCGACGCGCCGCCGGCCACGCGCGACGAGCTGGCCGAGGCGCTCGTCGCGCTGCAGCGGGGCGGCGTGGTGCAGGCGGGCGCGGCGGGCCTGACCGTCGACGAGTCGAGGCTGCCTGCGGCCTGGCCGCTCGCGGGCCCGGGCGATCTCCCCGAGGGCCTGACCGGCGACGAGGCGGCGATGCTGGCGCTCGTGGCGCTCTCGCCGCTGCCGCTCGCCGCGCCGCTCGTCGAGCAGGCGCTCGAGCGTCCGGTGCAGGCGACGCTGTCGGCGCTCGTCGAGCGCGGGCTGCTCGCGCGCCAGCGCAGCCAGCCTGCCGACCTCTACGCCCCGGTCGACGGCCGGCTGCGCCGCGCCGCGGCCCGGCGCGGCGTCGCGGCCGGCGCTCGCGCACGGCTGTGCCGACGGCTCGCCGGCGACGAGGCGCTCGACGAGCGCGCGGCCGCGGCCATCGCCGACGTGCTCGGCGAGCAGCCGCCCGACGGCCGCGACGAGGCCGCCTTCAGCGCGCTCGTCGCCGACGCGGCCGACGTGCTGCGGCGCGTCGGACGCCTGGCGCGCGCCGTCACCCTGCTCGAGCGCGGGCTGGCCGGCGTCGACCCGGCGCTGGCGGTGGCGCGGCGCCTGCACCTCGACCGCATCGACACGCTCATCCGCGCCAACGCGCACGACCGCGCGCTGGCCGCCGTCGAGCAGGCGCGCGCGCAGCTCCCCGGCGACCAGGCGCTGCTCGTGCGGCAGGCGCGCGTGCTGCAGCTGCGCGGGCGCGCGGGCGAGTGCGCGGCGCTGCTCGAGGCGCTGCGGCCCGACGGGCTGCCGCGCGACGACGCGCTGCTCGGCTTGCAGGTGCGCGCCACGGCGCGGCAGGCGGTGGGGCGGCTGAACGAGGCGCTCGCCGACTGCCGCGAGGCCCTGCGGCGCGCGGGCGGCCAGGACGACCGGCGCACCATGGCGCTGCTCGAGCGCACGGCGAGCGTCGAGGAGAAGCTGGGCCTCTTCGACGAGGCGGCGCGGCACTTCGAGAGCTGCATCGCCATGGCGCGGCGGCTGGGCCACGACCTGCTCGTGGGCAGCCCGCTCTACAACATGGGGCGGGCGCTGCGCGCGCGGGGCGACAAGCGCCGCGGCCTGGCGCTGCAGGAGGAGGGCGCCGCGCGCATGGAGTCCGCCGGCGACCTCGTGGGCCTGGCGACGGCGCTCAACGGCCTGGGCGCCGGCTGGCTGCAGCTCGGACGCGTCGACTCGGCGCGCCGCTGCCTGGCGCGCGGGCTCGAGCTCGCGCGGCGGCTGGGCGACGACGCGCTCGAGGCGATGATGCTCAACAACACGGGCCGCGCGCTCGCGGCCGAGGGCCGGCTCGCGGAGGCCGAGCAGGCCTTCGGGCGCAGCCTGCAGCTGCGCGCGGCGCGCTCCGACCGCCGCGGGCAGGCGGCCGTGGAGCTCACGCGCGGCAAGCTGCAGCTCCAGCGCGGACGGCTCGAGCCGGCGCAGGCCGACCTCGACGCCGCGCGCGACCACCTCGCGGGACTCACCGCGCCGGACTGGGAGATCGAGGCGCTGCTGCTCGAGGCGGGCCTGGCGCTGGTGCGGGGCGAGGCGGCGCAGCTGGCCGAGCCGGCGCGCGCCGCGCTGGCGCTGGCCGAGAAGCACGCCTTCGGCGCCGAGCGGCTGCGCGCGCTCGACCTGCTGGCGCGCACGGGCGCCTCCGACCTCGAGGAGCTGCGGCCCGAGTCGCTCGAGCGGGGCAGCTGGCTGGCCGACCTGCTCTTCACGCGGGCGCAGCAGCGCTGGGCGCACGGCCGTGAGGACGCCGGCGACGCGGACGCCGCGCTCGCGCTCTCGATCCTGGGCGAGGCGCCCGACGGCCCGGTCGAGGCGCGCGGCCTGCTGCTGCGGGCGCGCGCCGACCTCTCGCGCCTGGACGGCTTGATGGCCGGTCCCTCGCCCGAGTATGGCAAGGTAGGCGAGCTGATCGCGCGCGCGAGCCGCGACCTCGAGCGGGCGCGCGCGCTGACCGACGTGCATGACCTGCAACCGCTCCGCGCCGACCTCGAGCACGCCGCCGGCCGTCTCGCCGCGACCGGCGAGTCGGGCGACATGACGGCCCTGGCGGCGCTCGCCGAGCGGCTCCGCAACCTGGAGCGCCTGGCCGAGATCAACAAGGCGCTCAACGAGGAGCACGAGCCGCAGCGGCTGCTCGAGCTCATCGTCGACAGCGCCATCGAGCTGACCGGCGCGGCGCGCGGCTTCCTGATCCTGTTCGACGGCAAGGCCGAGGACTTCCGGGCCGCACGCAACATCGACGAGAGCACGATCCGCCACCCCGAGTTCGAGATCAGCCACTCGGTGGCGCGGCGCGTGGTGCAGGAGGGGCGGCCGATCCTGACGGCCAACGCGATCGACGACCCTCGCCTGGCCTCGGCGCAGAGCATCTCCGAGCTCAAGCTGCTCTCGATCCTGTGCGTGCCGCTCGTCTCGCGGCAGCGCGTGCTGGGCGCGATCTATCTCGACCACCCGCAGGTCGTCGGGCGCTTCGACGAGCGGCACCTGGGCACGGTGCTCGCGCTGGCCGAGCAGGCCGCGATCGCGCTCGAGAACGCGCGGCTCTCGGACGGCCTGGCGCGCACCAACCAGCAGCTCCGGCAGTCGCGCGAGGAGGTCGCGCGCCTGAACGAGGCCCTGCAGGAGCGCCTCAAGGACCGCGAGGCCGAGCTCGAGACCGTGCGCGAGTCGCTCGACGCCAGCCGGCGCGCGCTGGCCCTGCGCTACGACTACGGCAACATCGTCACGCGCAGCCCGAAGATCCACGCGGTCCTCGACCTCATGGACCGCATCACCGACACCGAGTTCCCGGTCATCATCCAGGGCGAGTCGGGCACGGGGAAGGAGCTGCTCGCGCGGGCGATCCACTTCCACGGCCCGCGCAAGGAGAAGAACTTCCTCTCGCTGAACTGCGCCGCGATCGCCGAGCCGCTCATCGAGAGCGAGCTCTTCGGCAGCATGCGCGGGGCCTTCACCGGGGCCGACCGCGACCGCAAGGGCCTGTTCGAGCAGGCGCACGGGGGCACGCTCTTCCTCGACGAGATCGGCGACATGAGCGAGCCCGTCCAGAAGCGCCTGCTGCGCGTGCTCCAGGAGGGCGAGTTCCTGCCGGTGGGCGGGCGCGAGCCGCGCAAGGTCGACGTGCGCGTGCTGTGCGCCACGCACCGCGACCTCAAGGCCATGGTCGCGGCGGGCACCTTCCGCGAGGACCTCTACTACCGCCTGGCGGTCGCGCAGATCCGCCTGCCGCCGCTGCGCGAGCGGCCCGAGGACATCGCGCTGCTCGTGCCCTACTTCCTCAAGCGGCACGGCGGAGCGCCGCGCGAGATCGACCCCGAGGCGCTGGCGCTGCTCAGCTCGCGCCCCTGGCCGGGCAACGTGCGCGAGCTCGAGAACTTCGTGATGAACCTGCTCCTGTTCGACCGCGAGGGCAGCCGGCTGACGGCCGACATGGTGCGGCGGGTGCTCGACGTCGAGGGCGAGGCGCCGCCGGCCGCGGCCGAGGAGCCGGCCGACGAGCCGGGCGGGATCAAGGCGCGGCTCGAGAACTACGAGCGGCGACTGATCCAGCAGTCCCTCGAGCGCGCCGGGGGCAACAAGGCCAAGGCGGCCCGCGACCTCGGCATCGGTGTGCGGACCCTTTACAAGATGCTCGACCGACTGGGTTTGTAGCCGGGGCGCCAGAACGACCAGTCCGCTCCTCCGTCCAGATTTCGGCGCCGGACGTCCAGGGCCCCATGGCATATACTGTCCGCGCTCGTCCTGCGCCTCGGCAGGACGCACGTTTGCCGCCACTCCTCAGCCCGAGAACCATGCCCTCCGGCCTCCGATCCCGCGCCGCGCGCCTCGTCGCGCTGGTCCTCGTCCTCTGCGTCGCCGTCCCGGCGACGGCGCTGTTCGTGCGGACCACCGTGCACTTCGCCGCCTCGTTCGACGTGTCCTCGTCTCCGGGCGGCCCGCTGCAGGCGGACGTCGGGCAGATCGTGGTCATCGCGCCGCCCACCGAGTTCGTGGTCAACCCGACCGACGGCGGCGGCGGCGAGCTCAGCGTCCACGACCTCGGCACCTCGGTGCAGGCCACGCTGCTCGGCAGCTTCAAGACCCCGTTCAAGGGCCAGCAGCTCGAGGCGAGCTGGACCCTGCGCGGCGCGCAGACGAACAGCCCGCTCGACGTGCGCTTCGCGGACGACAGCGACTCGGGGATGATCGACTGCGGCTTCGGCGGCGACGGCACGATCGTCGTCGGCGGGCAGCACCTCATGCCCTACGTGGCCGGAACGGACTACGACTTCGAGTTGACGATCATGACGCCGATGGTGGGCCCGGTGACCTGGAGCGTGCTCGTCACGGCGCTCGACGGCTCGTTGGCGACCGCGGTCGGCACGGGCGTGCTGCCCTACACGAGCCCGGTGACGATCAAGTCCGTCCTGGTCGTGCGGCCGGCCGGCGCGGTGGCCGGCGACTTCTACCTCGACGACCTGAAGGCCGTTTCCAGCAGCCCCAGCTTCAAGTAAGGTCGCGCCGATGCGCCTGCTCGTGACCGCGGGCGGCACGCGCGAGCCCATCGACTCGGTGCGCGTGATCGCCAACACCAGCACCGGGCGGCTCGGGGCCCGGATCGTCGACGAGGCCGTGGCCGCGGGCCACGAGGTGCTGCTGCTCCACGCCGCGACGGCCGCGCTGCCCGCGCGCCCCTGCCGGCGCCTGGACTTCGAGACGCACGCCGACCTCGGCCGCCTGCTCGAGCAGCACGCGCCGCAGGCCGACGCGATCTTCCAGGCGGCCGCCGTGTCCGACTACGTGCCCGCATCCACCGGCGGAAAGCTGCCCTCCGACCAGCCCGAGCTCATGCTGCGGCTGCAGCGGGCCCCCAAGCTCATCGACGGCCTGCGCGCGCTCTGTCCGCAGGGCTGGCTGGTCGGGTTCAAGCTCACGTCCGACGCCGGCGAGGACGAGCAGGTGGCCGAGGCGCAGGCGCTGCTGCGGCGCGCACGCCTCGACCTCGTCGTGGTGAACGACAGCCGGCGCACCGGCGAGGCCGACCACGAAGCGCTGCTCGTCGAGGCCGGTGGCGTGGTCGCGCGCTGCCGCGGCAAGGCCGCGCTCGCCAGCCAGCTCGTCGCACGCCTGCCCGCCGCTCGACGCGCCCCCTCGCCGGGCGGCCAGGGGATGGTGCAGGCATGAGGGTGCTCATCGGAGTGTGCGGCGGCATCGCGGCCTACAAGACCTGCGAGGTCGTGCGCCGGCTGCGCGACGGCTCGCACGAGGTGCAGGTCGTGATGACCGCGGCGGCCACGCAGTTCGTCACGCCCATGACCTTCGAGGTCCTCTCGGGCCGCCCGGTCGCCACGGCGCTCTTCGCGACCGGCGACCCGTCCATCGAGCACATCCGCCTGGCGCGCTGGCCGGACGTGATCGCCCTCGTGCCGGCCACGGCCCACACCATCGGCCGCATCGCGGGCGGCCTGGCCGACGACCTGCTCTCGACGGTCGTCATGGCGTCGCGCGCCGACGTGCCGGTCGTCATCGCGCCGGCGATGAACACCGCGATGTGGGAGAACCCGCTCGTGCGCCGCAACCTGACGCTGCTCGAGCAGGTCGACGGCGGCCGCCGCTACCGCTTCGTGGCGCCCGCCGAGAAGACACTGGCCTGCGGCGAGGCCGGCATCGGCGCGCTCGCGGAGGAGCCGCGGATCGTGGCGGCGATCGTCGAGGCCGGCGCGCACCCGGCCTGAGAGGGCGCTCAAGAAGCCGCAGGCCGGCGCCGAAGGGGGAACCCCGCGCCGGGACGAGGGACCGGCACGGGTCTCTCCTCCTCGTGTGCGACCGGGCCGTCCCTCGTCGAAGCAGCATCCAGGAAGCACCAGCCCTTGTCTGCGGCCCGGTCGCACTTTGGGAAGGGCCGGGCGCCGGTCTAGAATCGGCCCTTTGGCCCCTTGCCCGGAGAGCCCATGTCGCTGGACGACATCCGCAATCGCACGCTCGACATCCGCCGCCGCCTGAACCAGATCAAGGACTCTCTTTGACGCGGATTCGCTGATCCAGCAGCGGCGCCAGATCGAGGAGCGCATGGCGAGCGACGGCTTCTGGAGCAACCAGGAGTCGGCCAAGACCACGGTCACCGAGCTCAAGCACCTCAAGGTCCGCCTCGACCCGCTGACCAAGATGGAGCGCAGCCTCGAGGAGCTCGAGCTCACGCTCGAGCTCGTGGCCGAGGATCCCACCGAGGCCAACGTGGCCGACGCCGAGACGCTGGCGCGTACGGTCGAGAAGGCCATGGCGGCCTTCGAGTTCCGCGTGATGCTCGGAGGCGAGTACGACAGCCGCTCGGCCTTCCTCTCGGTGCAGGCGGGCGCCGGCGGCACCGAGTCCTGCGATTGGGCCGCGATGCTGCTGCGCATGTACGCGCGCTGGGCCGAGCGCCAGGGCTACGAGGTCGAGATCATCGACCGGCTCGACGGCGAGGAGGCCGGCATCAAGTCGGCCACGGTGCTCGTCAAGGGCGAATGGGCCTACGGCTACCTGCGCGCCGAGGCCGGCGTGCACCGGCTCGTGCGCCTGTCGCCCTTCGACAGCCAGAACCGCCGCCAGACCTCCTTCGCGGCGGTCGAGGTGAGCCCTGAGATCGAGGACGCCGAGGCCATGGAGATCCGCGCCGAGGACCTGCGCGTCGACACCTACCGCGCGGGCGGCGCGGGCGGCCAGCACGTCAACAAGACCGACAGCGCGATCCGGCTGACGCACATTCCCACGGGCCTCGTCGTCTCGTGCCAGAGCGAGCGCAGCCAGCACAAGAACCGCAACACCGCGATGAAGATGCTGACCGCCAAGCTCGTGGCGCGCGCCGAGTCCGAGCGCGACGCGACGCTCAAGGGGCTGCAGGGCGAGCAGACCGACATCGGCTGGGGGCACCAGATCCGCAGCTACGTCCTGCACCCGTACCAGATGGTCAAGGACCATCGCACCGACCACGAGACCGGCAACACGGCCGCGGTGCTCGACGGTGACATCCAGGAATTCATCGAGACCTACCTGCGGAGCCGCAAATGAGCCGGCGGGCGCTGCTGTCGGTGACGGACAAGACGGGCATCGCCGAGTTCGCGCGCGGGCTGCTGCAGCGCGACTTCGAGCTCGTCTCGACGGGCGGCACCGCGCAGGCGCTGCGTCAGGCCGGGCTGCCGGTCACGGACGTCTCGGCGGTGACGGGCGTCCCCGAGATGCTGGACGGCCGCATCAAGACGCTGCACCCGGCGGTGCACGGCGGGCTGCTCGCGCTGCGCGACGAGCCCGGCCACCAGGCGGCGCTGAAGCAGCACGGCATCGGCGCCATCGACGTGGTCGCGGTCAATCTCTACGCCTTCCGGCAGGCGGCGGCCCGGCCGGGGGCGTCGGACGCCGAGGTCATCGAGCAGATCGACATCGGCGGCCCGAGCATGCTGCGCTCGGCGAGCAAGAACCACCGCTTCGTGTGGGTCGTCGTCGACCCGGCCGACTACCCCGCGGTGCTCGCGGGGCTCGACGCGGGCGACGCGCAGGCCGGGCTCGAGCAGCGCCGCCGGCTCGCGGCCAAGGCCTTCCGCGCCACCGCGGCCTACGACGCGGCCATCTCCGCCTGGTTCGGCCGCCGGCTCGGCGAGCCGCTGCCGCCGCAGCTCGTGCTCGAGGCCGACGCCGGGCGCCCGCTGCGCTACGGCGAGAACCCGCACCAGCGCGCGGCCTTCTACCGCCGCGCCGGCGGCCGCGAGGCCAGCGCGGCGGCGGCCACCGTGCTCGGCGGCAAGGAGCTCTCCTACAACAACCTGCTCGACGCCGACGCGGCGCTCGAGCTGGTCAAGGAGTTCGACGCACCCGCGGCCGCGGTCATCAAGCACGGCAACCCCTGCGGCTGCGCGCTCGCCGCCGACATCGGCGCCGCCGTCCGCGCCGCGTGGGACGGCGACCCGCTCGCGGCCTTCGGCGGCATCGTCGCGCTCAACCGCCCGGTCGACGCCGCGCTCGCTGGCACGCTCGCCAACCCCGAGCGCTTCCTCGAGGTCATCGTCGCGCCCGCCTTCGCGCCCGAGGCCGTGACCACGCTGACCACGGCCACGAAGTGGGGCCGCAACGTGCGGCTGCTCGCGACGGGGCCACTCGAGGGCGAGCGCGACGCCGACGAGCTCGCGGTGCGCTCGCTCGTGGGCGGACTGCTCGTGCAGGACCGCGACCTCGGCTTCGAGCGCGAGAAGCGCGAGGTCGTCAGCCGCCGCGCGCCCACCGAGGCCGAGCGCCGCGACCTCGAGCTGGCCTGGCGCGTCTGCAAGCACGTCAAGAGCAACGCCATCGTGCTCGCGGCCGGCGGCGCCGTGGTCGGGGTCGGGGCGGGCCAGATGAGCCGGGTCGACTCGGTCTTCCTGGCTGGCCGCAAGGCGGGCGACCGGGCCCGCGGCTCGGTGCTGGCCAGCGACGCCTTCTTCCCCTTCCGCGACTCGATCGACGAGGCGGCCCGCCTGGGTGTGGTGGCCGTGATCCAGCCGGGCGGCTCGATCAAGGACAAGGACAGCATCGCGGCCGCCGACGAGCTCGGCCTGGCGCTCGTCCTCACCGGCACGCGGCACTTCAGGCACTGATCGCACGCGCTGGGCGGTGAGTGACCGCACGCGCGTCGGCGGTGGGTCGGGGGTGCTCCGCCCGACGCTGCGCCAAAGGAGTGTCCGGCGCACCGTGAACGGCAGCCTCAGGTCGGAGCTGGCTTGCCGAGGGAGGCTGGCCCTGCGCGCCGCGGCCGATAAAGGCGCCGGACTGGCGCAGAAGGTCGGGCTGCGCACCACCCGACCTCACCGCCTCGCGCGTGCTGCCACTCCGTGAAGCACAGAAAAACCGGCGGCTCGAGAGCAAGACTCCGAGGGTGGGGGCGCAGCGTAATCCGCGCGGCGCCGTGTATTCGGCCGACGCGACGACACTTCGCCGAGCCGAGAGCCGCTGTCTTTCTTTCTCAGCGAGTTGGGGGCTGACGTCGCGGCGGCGAGGGGACGCGGCGCGGCGGGAGCTCGAGGGGCCGCGCAGCGGCGCGGCCGGGGGTCGGCGCAGGCCGACCTCATCGGCCCGTGCTCCGTGGACTCGATGACTGCCGTGTCGGTTCGGACGGGCCGATGCCCGAGGCCGAGCCGACCCCCGAGCCAGCCGCGGAGCGGCCCCGCCGACCCCCGATCCTTCCGCGCCCTCCCTCCCCGCGACCTCAGCACGCAGCGAGTACTCTGGCGACGGACGGGGGGTCGGGGTGCATCTTGAGGAGGGCAATGACCGGCGAGGCGCAGCGCAGCAGCCCCCGAACGGCCAGCCACGACTCCGCGACGGTCGACGCGCAATGGCGCGAGCATCGCCGATGGGTGGCGGCCGTGCTGCTGGCGCACATGCCTCGCCACGTCGAGCTGGAGGACCTGTTGCAGGACGTCGCCCTCACCTTCGTCGCGCGCGGACACGAGCTGCGCGAGCCCGCCGCCCTGCGCGGCTGGCTGCGCACCGTGGCGCTGAACACCGCGCGCATGGCCGCGCGGCGGGTGCGCCTGCCGGTGGTCGACACCTCGGGCGAGTGCGGCGACCAGCTCCCCGACCCGGCCGTCGAGCGGCGTGAGCGCCAACGCGATGCCGCGGCCGAGGCCGAGCAGGCCCTGCGGCTGACCCGCGAGCTCCCCGATCCCTACCGCGAGGCGTTGCTGCTGCGCTGCGTCGACGGACTGTCGCAGAAGCGGATCGCCGAGACCCTGGGCGTGCCCGAGACCACCGTCGAGACCCGCCTCGCGCGAGCGCGTCGCATGCTGCGCGACAAGCTCGAGCGCGCCTCGGCCCCGACGGCCTGCTGAAATCCACCCGAGAGAGACACGACCATGACCGACGAAGCGAGCTTCGACGAGACCACGCACGACGACGACTGGAACGGCACACGCGTCGATCGGCTGATCAGCCGCATCGTCGACCGCTGTGCCGAGCCCGGCGACTGGGGCGACTTCACCGCGCTCGCGCACGCCGAGCCGTCGCACTGGGAGCAGCTGCTCTCGACGCTGCGCACCGACGTCGCGCTCCGCAGCGCGCTGGCCGGCGCGCTCGCGACGGCCGACGCGGTCGAGACGCCGCTGCCCTCGCTGTCGCGCTGGCGGCAGTGGACGGGCTGGGCCGCGGCCGGGGTGCTCGCCCTGTGCTGGGCCGGCTCGTCGGCCTGGAACGTCGCGGCGCCGGCCTCCGTCGCGCCTTCGATCGCGCCCTCGCAGTCCGGGCTCGTCGCGTCGCAGCCGCCGGCCCAGCCGGAGCCGACGGGTCAGCCCGCGCCCGGCTCGCCGGCGCCGACGATCGACAGCCAGCTGGCCTCGTGGAACGCGGGCAAGCCCGTCGAGCAGCTCCCGCTGCGGCTCATGGAGGCGCGGCCCGGTCCCTCCGGGCGCGGCATCGAGGTGACCTTCGTGCGCCCGGTGGTCGAGCGCGCCGTCGTGGATGGCGTGTACTCGATCGGCACCGACGAGCTCGGCCGTCCCGCGCCCGTGCTCGTCGACCCTGCCACGCTCGCCGCGCCCAACAAGCTCTGATCGCTCTCGCCGTCCTGGAGTCTCCGACATGAACCAGCCCCTCCTGATCCTCGCCCTGCTGGCGGCGCTCTCGTGCTGCCAGGCGACGCCCGCGCAGGTGGGCGAAGCCACCACCGTGCAGTCGACTCCCGGCTACTCGCAGATCACGGTCTCGAACGACAACGGCATGGTCATCGTCATGCACGGGCCGGGCGACGAGGTCACGGTCGTGCGCGACGGCCAGGTGCTCTCGGGCGACCGCGTGCGCCGCGAGGGCGACCACCTGCGCATCCTCGACGAGACGGGCGCGACGCTCTACGACTTCCGCACGCTGCCGGGCGGCGGGCTGGTCTACCCCTACGACGCGAAGGTCGGCTCGACGACTTGGGGGGGCGTGACGGCCTGGGCGAACGTGGACGAGCCGCGCAAGATCATCGGCGTCACGGTCGACGCCGTCGACGCGGCGCTGGCCTCGCAGCTCGACCTCGAGCCCGATGCCGGCTTCGTGATCGCCACCGTGTCGGAAGGGCTGCCCGCCGAGAAGGCCGGGCTCCAACCGCACGACGTGGTCGTCAAGATCCAGGGCGAGGCGCCGGCCACGGTCGAGAGGCTGCGCGAGGTGCTCGACGGAAAGCAGCCGGGCGAGACGGTCCAGCTCCAGGTCGTGCGCCGCGGGCAGCGCCTGGACGTCGACGTCGGCGTGGCCGAGGAGACGATGGCCGATCTGTACGGCGGCTACCGCGAGGCGGGGCAGGCCTACGAGGAGCTGGCCCGCTCGCTCACGGACCAGTCCTACCGCCAGCAGGCCGAGATCGAGGCGGCCAGCGAGCGGCTGTCCACGCTGCACGAGGAGCTGCGCGAGGCGGAGGAAGCGCTCGCGGAGGCACAGGCCGACAGCAGCGGCGACGCCGACTCACGCGCCGACATCGAGGCTCGCCGCGCCGACGCGGAGCGCGTGCGCGCCGAGCTCATGGCCCAGCAGGAGCGGCTGCGCGGCAGCGCCGCCGAGATGCAGCTGCTCGACCTGGGCAACGGTGGACGCGCCCTCATGCTGCCGCAGCGGTCGTCCGCCTACGCGGTCGCGCCGCCGGCCCTGCCGGACGACATGAACGATCGCCTGCGCTCGATGGAAGAGCGGCTCACGCGCCTCGAGGCGCTGCTCGAGAAGCTAGTCGAGTCCGAGACGGCCAAGAAGTAGATCGGCCGTCGCCGGAGGGGGCTCGTTCGGGATCCCCCGGTCGGTGCGGCGCCCGAGGCGGTTGGAGAGACCGCCTCGGGCGCCCCGGCCCATCGGCTCAGCGCGCGTACTTGACGCTGCAGCCGAAGGCCTTGCTCGAGGAGACCGAGACCGGCTTGCCGGCGAGGATCTCGTCCAGCGCCTGGCGCACGTAGTTGGTCGCGCCCTTCTGCGAGGGGTCGCCGTCGTCGATCGCGCCGGCGTAGCGCAGCACGCCCTTGGTGTCGATCACGTACATGTGCGGCGTGGTCTGCGCCGTGTACAGGTGGCCGACCGCGCCGTTCTCGTCGAGCAACACGGGGTACGGCAGCTTGAACTCCTCGACGGCCTTCTGGTTGCGCTCGAGGCCGGCGCCCTGGTTGCCGGGCGCGCCCGAGTTGATCGCCATCCAGGTGACCTTCTTGCCCTTGTACTCGTTGGCCAGCGCGGCCATGTCGTCGGTCGGAGTGTGGTAGTGACGCGCGATGGGGCAGTCAGGGTTGAACCACTCGAGCACGACGATCTCGCCGGCGGCGGTGTGCTTCGAAAGCTTGTGCGCGACGCCGGCCGTGTCGGTGAGCGTGAAGTCGGGCGCGGGCTGACCGACTTCGGCCTTGGTCGCCACGGACGCCGCGGGTGCGGGTGCCGGCGCGGGTGCCGGCGCGGGCGCAGGCGCGGGCGCAGGCTTCGGGGCCGGCGCGCTCTGCTTCATCGGTGAGGCCGGCGGCGTCGGAGCGGCCGGCGCAGCCGGAGCCTTGGCCGGCGCGGCCGGAGCCGTGGCCTTCGCGGCTGGCGGGGCGGGAGCCGCGGGCGGAGCCGGGGCAGCGGCCGGCGCCGGGGCGGCGACGGGGCTCGGCGGAGGCGAGGGCGCGCTGTTGCTGCTCTGCGACTCGGTGCTGCAGCTCGCCAACGCGCCGATGAGGGCGGCGCCGAGGGGCAGCAGGATCAGGCGGGAGGACTGCATGACGTGTCGTCTCCGGGAGGGGGAGGCGCGATGATAGCGGCGCCCCGCGGCCGCCGCGACGCGCGTGTCGCGCACCCGCCCTCGCGAGCGCGCGTCCGCGATTCTGGAATCCCGGCCGGCTCTGCCACCGACGCGCCACGAGCAGGGCCCCTGCAGCAGGGCGATGATACGCAGGCCAAGCGGTCCGCCGGGCCGCCGCCGACCGACTTCCTGGATCGCACCGAGATGACCACCCGCCCCCTGGCCGTGGGCCTGCGCGCATTGCTGGTGGTGGGCGCGACGATGGCGGCGGTCAGCGGGCAGTCGGGCTTCCAGAGGGTGCTGCCTCCCGACACCCTGGTCTTCATCGGGGTGGACGACGTGCGCGCCTACGGCGCCTCCTGGCTGGCCTCGCCGGCCGGCCAGATGTGGCGCGACCCGGCTTGCGCCGAGCTGCGCCAGGTGATCTCGGAGCAGATCGGCGTGCTGGGCGACGAGGCCGAGATGGCGCTGGGCGTCGACGTGCTCAAGCTGCCGAGCCTGGTGCAGGGGCCCGTCGCGATCGCGCTCCTCGACCTGGCGGTCGAGCCCGGCGCGGAGGACACGCCCACGCTCGCGGTGTGCGCGCTGGCCGACGTGGGCGAGCACGGCGACGAGTGCCGCTCGCTTCTCGACGCGCTCGCCGGGCGCGTGCTGGCCTCGCAGACGGGCATCGTCCGCTCGACGACGAAGGTCGAGCAGACCGACGTCACGTGCTTCGCCGACGCGCGCATCGACGCGCTGAGCGGCTCGCGCCTGCGCTACGCCGTGACCGGCTCCGTCGCCGTCGTGCTCGTCGAGGTCGGCGGCCTGAAGAGCGACCGGCTGCCCGCCCTACTGTCCGGCCTGAAGTCGCCACCCAAGCGCTCGCTCGCGGCCGAGCCGACCTTCGCCGCCTCGCTCGCGGGCGGGCCTCGTGAGAGCGTGCGCGTGTGGGCCGACGTGGGCCGCATCGTCGCGCGCGTCCATCCGCCCATCCCACTGCCGCCGAAGGTCCTGGCGCTCGCCGACGTGCCGACCGGCGCCGCCGGCGCCGCCGAAGCGCTGACGCCCGAGCAGGCCGAGCAGGCGGCCGCAGCCGCCGAGGCGGCGGAGGACGAGCGGCAGCTGGTGGCCCTGGGCCTGCGCGACCTGGGCGTGCTGGCGATGGGCGGGCACTGCAGCCCCCAGGGCAGCTACGCCGCCGCGCATCTCGAGTGGCGGGGCGACGGCTGGATCCCGAGCATCCTGCGCAACTTCTTCCAGCCGGGCACCTTCTCGCGGCTCCGCTACGCGCCGGCCTCGGCGGTCGGCGTGAACGCGCTGCGCATCGACCTGGCCGGCCTCTTCGACGAGATCGTCAAGGCCTTCATGGAGTCGGGCGACTGCACGCCGGCCGAGGTCGTGCGCGGCCTGCACGACGCCGAGGAGTTCCTGGGCTTCAACCCGCGCGACGACCTGCTCGAGCTCTTCGACGGCGAGTTCGTGCTCGTGTCGGGGCAGGTCGGTCAGTCGGAGGCCATGCCCGCGCTGGCCGAGGCGCTCAACGTGGCCGTCATCGCGGGCCTGCGCGATCCCGAGCAGTTCAGCACCTTCCTCGAGGAGCTCGTCCACCGCCGCGGGCTGCACGCGACGCAGCGCACCGAGGAGTACGAGGGCGTCACGATCCACCGCCAGACGATCTTCATGGTGCCCGTGCCGATCTGCTATGCGGTCGTCGACGACATGCTCGTGGTCTCGGGCGCGCCGAGCATGGTGCAGCAGATCATCCACCAGAAGCACACGCCGGACGCGCCCGCGCTGGTCCAGAAGCCCGCGTATCGCGACGCCGTGGCGGCCCTGCACCCGGGCTACGGAATGCTCGGCTACAGCGACGCGGCCGCGGACATGAAGTCATTGCTGCGCTTCCTCGACCGCGCGCCGGAGATGTTCGGCAAAGCCAAGCTGGGCGACTCGCCGCTCTCGCAGTCGGGGATCCTCGAGTGGCTCGACCAGCTGCCGCTGCCCGACGAGTCCGTCGTCGACAAGTACTTCCACGGCGGCACCGCGACGGCCCTGACCGTCGACGAGTCGGGAATCACGCTGGAGAGTGCCGGGCCTTAGGGGCCGCTCCGCGGCTGGCTCGGGGGTCGGCTACGGCCGCCGGCATCGCCCCGTCCGGACCTGAACTGAAGTCACAGAGTCCACGGAGCACGGGGCGAAGAGGGCGGCCTGCGCCGACCCCCGGCCGCGCCGCTGCGCGGCCCCTCGCGCTGGTTGCGTCTGTAGCGTTCGCGGATTGCCCATCCTGCTTTGCGAGGTGTGAAGCGATGCGGCGGCGAGGGCGGGCCGCGGCGCGGCCGGGGTTCGGCGCAGGCCCTCCCGGTCGCGGCTCCACGCGTCCGTTCTGCTGCGATCGGCTGCGCAGGCCGCGGGCTTCGTCCTCGGGACGAATCCGTCCTCAGCGGCC
>Ga0111538_10005438_pt1 | contig 17404 bp, 13 predicted proteins | sample SoiMethybrSBSTD1_FD_79669 | JGI IMG/M metagenome (GOLD analysis project Ga0111538, IMG submission 79669) | Bulk soil microbial communities from a Populus tree surrounding site in Tennessee, USA - Soil MetaG P. TD hybrid SBSTD1 (version 2)... | ecosystem: Environmental > Terrestrial > Soil >...
GCGCTGGTCCACGAAGCCTACATCCGGCTGGTGGACCAGCGCCGCGCACGACTCGAGAGCCGCGCGCACTTCTTCAACCTGGCCGCGCAGGTGATGCGGCGCGTGCTGGTCGACGAGGCCCGCAAGCGGAACGCGGCCAAGCGCGGGCAGGGTGCGGCGCTCCTGCCGCTGGACGACGTCGCCGAGCCGATGGTGGCGGCTGACGACCAGCTGGTCGCGCTCGACGAGGCCCTGACGCGGCTGGAGGCCTTCGACCCGCGCCTCAGCCGCGTGGTGGAGCTGCGCTACTTCGCCGGCCTCACGCTCGAGGAGACCGCCGAAGCCCTCGCCACCTCGACCACCGGCGCCTGGCGCGACTGGAACACCGCCCGGGCCTGGCTCCACGACGCGCTCGCGGGCCGCTGAGGTCATGGAGGCGGAGCGCTGGGGCCGCGTGAAGGCGCTCTTCCAGGACGTCTTCGAGCGCGACCCGGCCGAGCGGGCACAGCTGCTGCAGGCGGCCTGCGTGGATGACCCCGGCCTGCGCGAGGAGGTGGAGCGGCTGCTGCGCGGCCACTCCCTCCCCGGGGCGCTGGACTTCGCGCCGGAGAGGGGAGCGCCGGCCCGCATCGGCCCCTACCGCGTGCTGCGCGAGCTGGGCCGGGGCGGCATGGGCACGGTCTACCTGGCCCTGCGCGATGACGAGCCCGGCCTGTCCAAGACGGTGGCGGTGAAGGTCGTGCGCCCGGAGAGGGCCTCCGCCTTCGTGGTCGGCCGCTTTCACGCGGAGCGGCGGCTCCTGGCCGGGCTCGAGCACCCGGGCATCGCGCGGCTGTACGACGGCGGCACCACCGCCGAGGGCCTGCCGTACTTCGTCATGGAATACGTGGACGGCGACGACCTGCTCGCGTACTGCGACGGACGGCGCCTGCCCATCGCGGCGCGGCTGCGGCTCCTGCTGCGCGTCTGCGACGCGGTGCAGTACGCCCACCAGAACCTGGTCGTCCACCGCGACCTGAAACCGTCGAACATCCTCGTCACCGCCGACGGAGATCCGAAGCTCCTCGACTTCGGGATCGCCAAGCTCCTCTCTCCGCCGTCCGCTGAAGAAGGCACGGAGGAGACGGCCTCCGTCATCCGCCTCATGACCCCCGACTACGCGAGCCCCGAGCAGTTCCGCGGGGAGCGGGTGACGACGGCGACCGACGTGTATTCGCTGGGTGTGATCACGTACCACCTCCTCTCCGGCCGCCGCCCGCGCCACCTGCGCGGCGCTCCGGAAGACGAGGCGCAGCGGGCCCTGGCCCGCGACCCCGAGCCGCCTTCGGCCGCGGCCGGGTCCCGGAAGCTGCGGCAGATGCTGCGCGGCGACCTCGACAACATCGTGCTGAAGGCGCTGCGCCCGGATCCCGCCGAGCGCTATGCGACCGCGGCCGAGCTGGGCGAGGACCTGCGGCGGCACCTCGAGGGCTTCCCCGTCCGCGCCCGCCGCGACGGCGCCGCCTACCGGCTGGCCAAGTTCCTGCGCCGCCACCGGGCGGGCGCCGCCGCCGCGGCGGTGGCCGTGGCCAGCCTGGTGACGGGGCTTGGAGTGGCGTTGCACCAGGCGCAGGTCGCGGAGGCGGAGCGGCGCCGGGCCGCGGCCCGTTTCGAGGACGTGCGCCGGCTGGCCCACTCCGTCATCTACGAGCTGCACGACGCGATCGCGAACCTGCCCGGCGCCACGGCCGCGCGGCAGCTGATGGTGGCGCGCGCCATCGAGTACCTCGACCGGCTGGCCCTGGAGGCGCGCGGGGACGTCGCGCTCCAGCGCGAGCTGGCCGACGCCTACCAGCGCGTGGCGCAGGTCCAGGGGGGCGGGCTGGGCGCGAACCTGGGCGACAGCGCGGGCGCGCTCGAGAGCTACCGCAAGGCCCTGGCCATCCGCCAGTCCCTGGTGCAGCGCGAGCCGGTCGATGCGAAGGACCTGCTCGGCCTGGCGCTGCTCGAGAACGACGTGGGCGCCCTGCGACGGGCGCTCGGACAGGCAGCGGAGGCGGAGAACGCCCTGCAAAGGGCGGCCACACGCCTGGAAGAGCTGAAGCGCGCGGGCACGCTCAGCGAAGGAGAACGGAGCCGCCTCGGCGGTGTCTATCAGCGCCTGGCCGAGGCGCGGAGCTACCAGGGCAGGAGCGAAGAGGCGCTCCGGACGGCCGAGCAGGCGGTGGCCGAAGCCGAAGCCGGCTGGAAGGCGGCAGCGGAGGACGGCCGCGCGCGCTCGATCCTGGCCGCGTCGTCGTATCAACTCGGCGCGGCGCTCGCGGGCGTGGGGCGCCATGCCGAGGCCCTCGATCGCCACCGGCGGGCCCGGGGACTGCTCGAAGATGCGCTCGAGGAGAATCCCCTCGACGCGCGCCAGACGTCCATCCTGCTGTTCGTCCTGAACGGGGAGAGCTCGTCCCTGCGCCAGACGGGCGACCTGCGCGGCGCGCTCCAGGTGCGAGAGCACGCCCTGCAGGTGGCCCAGGGGGCGGCCGACCGCGACCCGCGCGACCGCTGGAGCCAGCTGGGCGTCGCCGTGGCCGCCCGGGAGCTGGGTGTGCTGCTCCTGGAGGCCGGCGATGTCCCGGCCAGCACGCGCCGGCTCCGGCAAGCCCTCGCCATCACTCGTCCGGCCGTGGCCGCGGACCCGCAATACACCTTCGCCCGCCTGGAGGTCGCCTCGGCCGAGTATGGCCTGGGCCGCGCCCTCGTCTTGCAGGGATCCGGGGCCGGCCGGGCCGAAGGGTGCGCCGCGCTCGCGAGGGTCCGCGCGTTCTGGACGGGGCTGCGCTCCCAGGGCCAGCTGCCGCCGGGGGAGACCGAGGAGCTGCAGGCCCTTGCCGGCTGGCTCGCGCGCTGCCCCGGGCGCCAATAGTTCCCGGCCCTGGAAAAAAGCGCCCCATCTTTGCGCGATCACCTGTAGGACGGGGTCATGCCCCGCCCCGATGGAGGTGAGCCATGACCTGCCCGGGCTGCGATGGCGAGCTGGAAAACAAGGGTTGGTACGGCTGCGGAACACTGCCCGACCGCAGCTCGGTCACCGTCTGTCAAGGCTGCTACAAGGACCGCAAGTTCCAGAACACTCTCGACGCCCTGACGTGGGAGGAAGGCAAGGCCTTCAAGCGCCAGTTGAAGGCGCGGGGATACGCGATCAGCCGCTCGGCACGCGTCAACGATCTCAAGGACGGTGTGCTCGGGCTCGTCTTCGGCAGCCTGATCGCCGTCGGCGGCACCGCGTTGGCGATCGGATCGCGGGGGATGGTGATCGCCTGGGGCCCCGTCCTGGCGTGCGGCGTGTGGGCGATCAAGTCGCTCGCCGCGACGGGCACGGCCGGCTACCAGATGTGGAGCTGGCGGCGGAAATGGCGCAGCATCGAGGGGATCCGCAAGCGTCTCGCGCAGGCCGTGCCGGCGGGACCGACGAGAACGGCCCCCTAGCCCCAGAGCTTGCGCTTGGGGGTCGTCGGGGGCGGGGGCGGCTCGATGGCGTTCAGCTCGCGCTGCGCCTCCGCGTGGCGCGGGGCCAGCTCCACCGCGCGGCGGAACATGGCCGCCGCCCGCTGCTTGAGGCCGTTCATCTTGTAGACCAGGCCCAGGAGGTAGTGGCCCTCGGCGTTGCGCGGATCGGTCTCGATCACGATCTGGAGCTGGTCGGCGCCGCGCTTCACCCAGTTCGGGTTCTTCATGTACGACTGGCCGAGCAGGAGGCGCACCTGCGTCTCCATGGCGCCGCTCACGTGGCCCAGGATCGGCTCCAGGAGCTTGATGGCGTCCCAGTAGCGGGCGTCGCGCACGTGCGCCTCGGCGGCCATGATGTCGGCCGCCGCCTTCTCCAGCGGGCTGGTGGCGAACGGGGCCGACGACGGCGGCTCCCTTCGCGGCGGCTCGGGCCGGGGCGGCGCCGCGGGCGCGCCCGGCACGGCGGCCCGGGTCGTGAAGGGCGGCGCGGACGGCGCGTGGGCCGCGGGCGCGGGCGGCGTGAAGGCCGCGCGCGCGCCCGCCCGCGGCGCGTATTGCCGCTCGTAGCGGGCCCGCGTCTCCGCGTGGCGCAGCGTGTCGTAGGCCTCGCCCAGGCGGATGAAGACGGCGTGGCGCTGCTCGGCCAGGTCGTCCAGCGGCAGGTCGCGGTGGGCGTCGGGGTGGAAGGGCTTGGCCAGGCGGAAGTAGGCCTCCTTGACCTCCACCGTCCCCGCCTCGCGGCCGATGCCCAGCACCTCGAAGTGGTCCTTCATGCGCAGGCCCTGGTACATGTCCACGATCTGCGAACGCAGCTCCTGCGTCACGCGGTCGACCTGCGCCTTTTCGCCCTGCAGGTCACGCCCGGCGGAGCTGGCGTCGGTGCCGGGGCGGGGCCGGCCCACCGTGGCCGGCTCGGGCGGCGGCGGCGGCGGCGCCGCCAGCGGGCGCGGCAGGCCGCTGGAGCCCGGGGCCCGCGCCGGCGCGGCCGCGACGTACTCCAGCATGCCCGTGCACAGCAGGCCGAAGAGGCTGCGCTCCACGTCCTCGTGGGCCAGCGGGATGAGCTGGAAGACCTCGCTGGCGCTGAGCGTGCCGTCCACGCGCGAGAGCAGGAAGCCGTCGGTGGGCGTGAAGGGCACCGTCTGCGAGCGCAGCAGCGGGTGGGTGGAGTGCACCAGCACCCGCTGCGTGCTGCCCACCACGCGCTCGATCACCTGGCGGTCCTGGATGCGGCGCGTGGCCTCCAGCACCACTTCCCCGGGGGGGATGCGCACCGTGAGGTCGGGGCCCAGGATGGCGTCCGCGCCCGTCTCCTCGAAGCCGCAGGAGCCGCCGTCCTGGTCCATCACGTGGAAGAGGATCTCGCGCACGTGCAGGCCGACGGCCTCGGTCATGCGCTGGCGCGGCACCATGCCCAGCTCGTCGAGCACCGTGCCCAGGCGCTTGCGGTCGCGCAGGAGGATCTCGGTGGCCCGCTCCAGCTGGGCCTGGGTGAGCAGGCCGAAGCGCACCAGGATGTTGCCCAGGTGCTCGCCGGGCACGTCGCTGGTGCCCATCACGATGTGGCCGCCCACGAAGCGCAGGCTGCGCCGGGCCACGCCGTGGGTGAAGTGCAGGTGCCCGGACTTGCCGCCCACGAAGATCTCGCGCATCAGGCGGAAGAGCTCGATGGGGTCGATGGGCGGCATCCCGGCCGGGGCGGCGGGCGGAGCCGGGGCCGGCGGGGGCACGGGCGCGATCACGCGCGAGAGGGGCGCGATCACGTTGGCCGTCTGCAGGCGGGCGGCGGTGGCGGCCGCGCCCAGCGAGGGCGTGTCCGGCAGCGCGTCGGCCGCGGGCGCGCCCAGCAGCGCCTCCGCTCCGGCCGTGCCCAGGTCGCCCAGGCCCAGCAGGTACGCGCGCAGGTCGTCGGCCAGCAGGGCCGCGTTGGTGTAGCGGTCCTCCGGGCTGCGGGCCAGCGCCTTCTCCAGCAGGGGGCGCAACCCGTCGTATTCGCGGCCGGACGGCAGGTCGATCTGCGGCGGGTCGTGCGCGATCTTGTAGAGGATGGCCACCAGGCTGTCGGCGTGGAAGGGCCGGCGGCCGGTGAGCAGCTCGCAGAGCACGCAGGCCGCGCTGAAGACATCGCTGCGCCCGTCCACCTGCGCGCCCTGCACCTGCTCGGGCGACATGTACTCCACCGTGCCCACCACGGAGCCGCTGCCGCTGGCGGCGGTGGTCGTGAAGCGGGCCACGCCGAAGTCGGTGATCTTCACCGTTCCGTCCTGGAGCAGGAAGATGTTGGCCGGCTTGATGTCGCGGTGCACGATGCCGCCGGCGTGGGCGTGGGCCAGGCCGTCCAGCACCTGGATCACCACCGACACCTTCTGGGCCAGGTTGAGCGGGCGGCCCGCGCGCATGGTGTGCAGGAGGTCCTCGCCCCGCAGCAGCTCCATGGCGATGTAGGGCGAGCCGTCCGTGTGGTACCCGAGGTCGAACAGGGTCACCACGTTCGGGTGCATGAGCTTGGCCACCGCACGCGCCTCGCGCTCGAAGCGGTGTTTCTGGTCCAGCTCGTCCGCGATCTGCGGCAGCATGAGCTTCAGCGCCACGTCGCGGTCGAGCAGGGCGTCGTAGGCGTGGTAGACCACGCCCATGGCGCCTTTGCCCAGGGCCTCCACCAGCTCGTAGCGGCCGATGCGGCCACCCTGCCGGGCGGAGGCTGAGCCCGATTTGTCCTCGGAATCGCTCAAGAGGAAACGTGGCCCCGGAGGGAGTGGGAAGGCGACGTCCCATTACACGGCAAGCGGCCGGACCGAGTCAAATATCCGAAATGTGCACGTCGGCCGGGTGGCGGCACACCGGAGAAGTGATGGCCGGACGGCCGCCATCCCACCCCCCAGGCGCCTATTTTCCGCGTGCCACCGCCCGGCGGGCCACGCCGTCGATCACCGTGGGCGCCACCAGCCGCACCCAGCGGCCCAGGCGGCCGCGCAGGGAGCCGATCACCAGCCGCTTGCGGCCGGCCATGGCCGACTCGATCATGCGCGCGCACTCCTCCGTGCTCATGATCTTGGCCTCCTGCATGGGCGACCGGCCGAGCGGCTGGCCGTCCGGCCCCAGCGAGCGGCGGTGGATCTCCGACACCACGAAGTCGGGCGCCACCACGGTGACGTCCACGCCCTCCTCCGCCAGCTCGATGCGCAGCGAGTCGCAGAAGCCGATCAGCGCGTGTTTGCTGGCCGCGTAGCCGCTGCGAGTGGGCACGCCGGTCAGGCCGGCCAGGCTGGCCACGGCCACGATCTGGCCCCGGCTGCGCTTGAGCTCGGGCAGGGCGAAGTGGGTCAGCCACACGCAGCCCAGGTAGTTGACGCGCATGAGCTGCTCGAACACGGAGAGGTCGGCCACCTGGTCGAAGCGCGACCACATGCTCATGCCGGCGTTGAGCACCAGCGCGTCCAGGCGGTCGTAGCGGGCCACCGCCCGCTCCACCAGCGTGCGGCACTCGTCCTGCACGCTCACGTCGGTGCGGGCCACCAGCACGTCGGCGCCGCGGGCGCGGCACTCCTCGGCCACCTCCTGCAGCTTGGCCTCGTCGCGGGCGGCCAGCACCAGGCGCGGCTTCTGCGGCGCCAGGAGGAGGGCCAGGGCGCGGCCGATGCCCACCGAGGCCCCGGTGAGGACGACGGTCTTGCCGGCATAGGAGGGAGTCATGGGGGGAGTCTATCCGGGCCCTGCGGCGGCGGCCACGGACTGGGCGACAATCGGGCGGCATGGACACGCGGCGCCGCGAGAGGGACCGGATGTGGGCCGCCCTCTCCATCAACGCGATGGTGCTGCCCGGCGCCGGCTCGCTCATGCTCGGACGCCGCAGCGGCTGGGTCCAGGCGGCCCTCGCCATCGCCGGTTTCGTGATCAGCCTGGTGTGGATCGTCCAGGTCGTGCGGCAATGGATGGCGGAGGGCCGCGCCTCGCTGGTCCCCGTCCCCCACCTCCGCCTGGGACTCCTCGGCCTCGGCCTCGCCGTCGTGGCCTGGGTCTGGGGGATGGCCACGGCCTGGGGCGCAGTGCGCCGGGCCCGGCGCTGATGGCCATAGTGGAGGGGCTCATCGCATGAATGCAGCAGTCGCCGCAGTGGTGGTCGTCCGCATCATCGGCTTCTCCGACTACCACTCCCACGCCGTGCCCTTCCGCTCCGAGGGACGGACCGACCAGGGCGGCCTGGCCCGCGTGGTGGGCTACATCAAGAAGGCGCGCGCGGCCGGGGCCACGCTGGTGTTCTCCGGCGGCGACATGCTCAACAAGGGCGTGCCCGTGTGGAGCGACGAGGCGCGCTGCGTGGAGTGGCCCTGGCTCAACGGCCTGGTGGACGCCATGGCCCTGGGCAACCACGACCTCGACTACGGGGCCGACGTCTTCGCCGCCTGCCGGGCGTCCGTGCAGTTCCCCATCCTCTCCGCCAACCTGCTCACGGAGGCGGGCGCCCCGTTCCTCACCGCGGCCGGCAAGCCCTACGCCGTGCTCGAGGTGGACGGGGTACGCATCGGCGTCTTCGCCGTGGCCGGCCCCGACGTGCAGCGCTTGATCGGCACCCAGAACCTGCCCCCCGGCACGCGCTGGGCCGAGGCCGTCTCCACCGCGCGGGCGGTCGTCGCGGCGCTGCGCGAGGAGGAGAAGGTGCAGGCGGTGATCGCCATCGGCCACCAGCTCACGGGCGACGACGAGGCCATGGCCCGGGCCGTGCCCGGCATCGACCTCATCCTGGGCAGCCACTCGCACCTGAAGCAGGAGCTCACCGCCATCCCCGGCACCGGCACCCGCATGATCTCGCCCTTCCAGTACCTCTCCTACCTCTCCGACCTGCGCCTCACCTTCGCCGGCGGGCGCCTGACCGGCATCGAGGGCGGCCTGGTGCGCGTGGACGCGGCGCTGCCCTCCGACCCCGAGGTGGCGCGGCGCGTGGCCGAGCAGCAGAAGATGGTGGAGGCGCGGCGGCCGGAGCGCTTCGCCGTCATCGGCCGCGCCACGGTCGAGCTGAGCCCGCTGGGCATCGAGACCGGCGAGTCGCTCATCGGCAACTGGGTCACGGAGACGCTGCGGGCCCGGGCCGGGGCCCACGTCTTCTTCACCACCGGCTCCAGCCTGCGCACCGGACTGCCCGCGGGCGCGGTGACGCTGGAGGACTTCTACGCCGCGCTGCCCTATCCCAACCGCGTGGTGACGGTGGAGCTGGGCGGCGCCCAGCTGCTCGAGTGGCTGCGCCTCTCGGTGTCCCGCCGCGGCTCCGACCTGATGAGCCAGCTCTCGGGCGCGCGCTACGCGGTGAAGGACGGCGCGCCGGTGGACGTGCAGGTGCTGCGCGACCCGGCCGCGCCGGCCAGGGGCTATGCCCCCCTCGATCCCGCCGCGCGGTACCGGATCGCCACCACCGACTACCAGGCCGGGCTGGTGGAGGGCTACAAGCAGATCTACGCCGCCGGCGCGGACCCGCGCCGCACCGACCTCGACGTGCACGCCGTGCTGCTGGAGGCGCTCAAGCAGGGGCCCGTGGGCGCGGCGCTGGACGGCCGCACCGGGGGCCCTCCCGCGCGCTAGACTGGCGGAGGAGGATCGCATGCGTTCGCCGATCGGCCTCTTGCTCCTTCTGGCCGCCGCCGCCCGCCTGGGCGCGCAGGACGCCCCGCCCACGCCGCCCCCGCCCGTCATTCCCGGCGGCGTCGAGCTGGTCCGCGTGGACGTCGTGGTCACCGACGGCGACGGCCGCCACATCCCCGACCTCCAGGCCGAAGAGTTCACCATCGAGGAAGACGGCCGCCCGCGCGTGCTGGCCGCCCTGCGCTACGTCACGCGCGGCCGACCCGCGTCCGGCGCGCCGGCCGCGCCCGGCGCCCTGCCCGCGGCGCCGCCGGCGCCGGCGGGCCCCGCAGGGCCGGAGCCCCTCGAGGTCGAGCCGCGCGCGATGGCGATCGTGGTGGACGACACCTCGTTCTCGAACGTGAGCCGCGTGCGCGCGCCGCGCATGGTCCGGCACGTGATCCGGAAGCTGGCCACGCCCGACACCCCCCTCTTCATCATGCGCACCGGCGAGGGGCCCAACCGCATCCAGGACTTCACCACCGACACCGCGCTGCAGGAAGCGGTGGTCGCACACCTGCGGCCCAGCCCGGCCGGGGGCGAGGGCCTGCGGGGCGAGAAGATGGAGGCCGAACAGAGCGTCCAGCGGACCCTGCAGGTGCTGCGCGGCCTGCAAACCATCGTGGAGGGCCTGGCCGGCCGCCCCGGCCGCACCGCGCTGCTCCTGATCACGGAGGGCCTGCCCCTCGAGACCGCGGGGGGCAGGGGAGACGGCGGCGTGCGCGTGCTCGATGCCCTGCGCCAGTTGACCGACACCGCCAATCGGGGCCGCGTCACCATTTCCGTCATCGACCCGTCGGGACTGCAGAGCGAGCGCTACGCGGCGGCCGACTTCTTCGACCAGGGGGCGAGCTTCAGCGCGCCGTTCGACTCGGCGGCTCTCCGTGAGACCTTGAGCGCGCACCCGGCGAGGACCGCCGACGTCCGCCGCCAGCTGGAGCGCGGGCCCCTGCAGCTGGCCCAGGAGACGGGAGGCCTGGCCCTCTCCGGCAACGACCTGAACGGTGCCGCCGAACGCGTCTGGAACGACCAGGACGGCTACTACCTGATCGGCTACGAGCCCGAGGCCGCCTCGGTCTCGTCGTCCGACGAAGGGGTGGAACACGAGATCACGGTGCGCGTGAAGCGCAAGGGACTCACGGTCCGCTCGCGCCGCGTCTACTACGCGGGGGCGGCGGCGCCCGACCCGGCCGTCCCCTGAGTGCAATGGGGCCCGCGGCCGCGACCCACGCCCTCGGACTCACGCTGGCCCTGGCCGTGCTCGGCAGCGCCCTCCAGGCGCAGGATGCCCGGCCGCCCGGCCCTCCCGTCATTCCCATCGGCGTGGATCTCGTGCGCGTGGACGTCGTCGTCACCGATCGCGCGGGCCGCCACGTCGCCGACCTGCGGCCGGAGGAGGTGACCATCGAGGAGGACGGCCGGCCGCGCACCATCGCCGCCATGCGCTACGTGACCACCGGGCTTCCGGCCGCGCCCCTGCCGGCGGCCGCCGCGCCGTCCATGCCCGCGGCCGAGGAGGCTCGCGCTCCCACGGAGCCGCGTTCGATGGTCATCGTGCTGGACGACGTCACCTTCTCGGCCGAGAGCCGCACCCGCGTGCCCCGGGTGATCGGGCAGATCATCGACGAGCGGGCCGGCCCCGACATGCCCGTGGCCATCATCCGCACCGGCGGCGGCATTGCCGCCGGACAGGACTTCACGGCCGACAAGACCCTTCTGCGGGCCGTCCTGTCCCACCTGCGGCCGGCCCCGGGTGGAACGGGCGGCGTCCGCGGCGACACCATGGAGGCGGAGCAGCGCGTCCAGATGACGCTGCAGATGCTGCGCAACATGGAGGCCCTGGTCGCCCAGCTGGCGGAGCGGCCCGGACGCAAGACGCTGCTGATCGTGTCGGAAGGCATGGGCCTGGCCTCGAACGTGGACGTGGAGGGCGTGCGCGGGCTCGACCAGCTGCGGCGCCTCACCGACGCCGCCAACCGGGCCGGCGTGACCATCTCCACCGTCGAGCCGTCCGGGCTGGTCTCCGGCCTGTCCGGCAATAGCGCGTCCAGCCACGCCGACCCCTTCACCACGTCGGCGATGTTGCGCGACCAGCTCAACGGCCAGCTCCTGAACGCGACCGCCCAGCGGCTCAGCCTGCGCCGCGGCCCCGAGCAGCTGGCGGCGGAGACGGGCGGCGTCGCCCTCGCCGACAGCAACGACATCAGGGGCGCGGTCGAGCGCGCGTGGGACGACCAGGACGGCTACTACCTGATCGGCTACGAGCCGGAGGCCGTCGCGGCCTCGTCGTCGGACGGGGAGTCGGTGGAGCACCACATCACCGTGCGCGTGAAGCGCAAGGACCTCACGGTCCGCGCCCGCCGCGTCTACTACGTGCGGGCGGCGGAGCCGGGCCCCGCCGTCCCCTGAGCGTGCGCTAGCTCCGCTCCAGCGCTCCCACCTCCACCCTCCGCGCGTCCGGGGCCGCGGCCGTGGCCGTGCTGCGCCGCAGCAGCGGCCGCAGCACGGCCATCAGGATCAGCACCAGGCCGAAGGTGCAGACCATGGTGGCGCCGGTGGGCAGGTCCAGCCGCACCGAGAGGTAGATGCCCAGCGCGGAGACCACGGTGCCCATGGTCCAGCCGATGGCCAGGCGCCGGCCGATGTGCTCGGAGTAGAGCATGGCCGCCACCGAAGGCACGATCAGGTAGCAGAACACGAGCAGCACGCCCGCGATCGACACCGACGAGGTGACCACGAAGCCGAAGGAGGCGTAGAAGAGGAAGTCCCACAGGCGCACGTTGAGCCCGCTCTTCTCGGCCTCGGCGTGGTTCATGGAGATGGCCAGGAACTTCCGGCGGAAGATGAAGTGGAAGGCACCCACCGCCGCGTAGAGGGCGGCCGTCCTCCAGACCTCCGGCCAGTCGACGGCCAGGATGTTGCCCACCAGCATGTCCTTCAGGTGTTCGCTCTCCGAGGTGGCCTTGCTCATGGCCAGGATGGCCGCCGCCGAGGCCACCGCGTAGCAGATGCCGATGATGGCCTCCTGGGGGATGCGGGCCCGCTTCACGCGCACGGTGGCGAAGATGGCCGCGCCCACGAAGGTGAAGGCCAGGCTCACCCAGTAGACCCTGGGGTCGTGCGGGTCGCCCTGGGTGAACGGCAGCAGGATGGCGATGGCCGCGCCCAGGGCCGCGATCTGGGCCAGCGAGAGGTCCACGAAGATGACCCCCCGCTCCACCACGTGGACGCCCAGGTAGGAGTGGATGCCGGTCAGGATGAGGCTGGCCACGAAGGGCGCGGCCAGGAACTTCAGGATCTCGAGGTCCATGGAGTCCTCAGTGCCCCGTGGCCTGACGGAGCGCGTCGGCCAGGAGCTTCACGTCGTAGTCGAAGAGGGCGATGTAGTCGGTGGCCTCCTTCACCCCGCCCACCGAGGGCGTCATCACCAGCACCTGCCCGCCCGTCTCGCGGGCGATGGAGTTGGGCGTCTTGGCGTCGAAGTAGGGCTCGACCAGGATCAGCTTCACGCCCTGGGCCTTCATGTCGCGGATGAGGTCGAGGGTGTGCGAGGGCGAGGGCGGGATGCCCGGGCGCGGCTCCACGTAGCCCATCACGTCCAGGCCGAAGCGGTCGCAGAAGTTGGGCCAGGAGCGGTGGTAGGTCACGATCTTGGTGCCCTTGTAGGGGCCGAGGGCGGCGTCCCACCTCTTCTCGGCCGCGGACAGCTTCTGGTCGAAGGCCGCGTACTGCTGCGCGAAGTAGGCGGCGTCGGCCGGCTGCAGCGCGGAGAGCTTGTCCTGGATGGCCTTGGCGATGAGGCGCCCGTTGCGCGGGTCGAGCCAGTAGTGCGGGTTGCCGGCCGGGTGCACGTCGCCCATGGCCCGGGTGATCTGGCCGGTGGGGATCTCCAGGATGCGGGCCGTGAGCGAGGCGTCGAGGTAGCCCGTCCCCCCGGGCTGGATCTTCGCGTTGCGGCTCTGCGTGACGAGCGGCGGCAGCCAGCCGATCTCCAGCTCCTTGCCCACCGCGATGAGCAGGTCGGCCGAGTGCAGCTTCATGATGAAGCTGGGCTTGGCCTCCACGAAGTGGGGGTCCTGGTAGCCGCGGGAGACCGACTCCACGGAGATGCGGTCGCCGCCCACCTCCCTGGTCAGCGCGGCCAGGTCTTCGGTGGTGGTGACGATCTTGAGCCCGGCCGCGGCCGGAGACGGAACGCCCAGCAGGGCGACGAGGGCCGCGCCCAGCGCGCCCGGGATGACCTTCATGTCGAACCTCCGCACTTTCAGAACGGGTGCGCCCCGTGGGCGCCGATGGAAAACAGGACCTGGAACAGGAGCTCGCTCGCGTCGCTCCCCCCGGCATAGCGGGTGCGCCGGCCCTGGAGGCGGATCTGGCTGAACTCGCTGGGCCAGTAGGTCAGGAGCAGCGAGCCCCCGCGGTCGCGCTGGTCGGGAGCGGCCGCCCGCTCCGACTCGTCGTAGCGCGCGCCGGCGAACCAGCGGCGGCCCAGCTGGTATTCGCCGCTCGCGTAGAAGCCGAAGGCCTCCTGCGTGGTGCCGGGCACGAGGTCGGTGCCGGTCGCGTCCCCCGGCGCCCCCTCGCGACGGCTCCACATGAGCTCGGTGCGCAGGAGCAGGCGCTTGTAGATGGCGCGCCGCAGCGGCCGCCAGCGCAGGGTGGCGTCCGCCCCGTAGAGCGTGTTGTGGAAGCCCTCCCCGGCCGCGCTGCCGCCGCGGGCGATGGAGCCTCCCACCTCGAAGTTGGTGGACTCGCTGAGGTCGCGGTAGGCGCGCAGGTGGCCGACCAGCAGCACGTCCTGGCGGCGGGGGGCGGCGAACACGTTCTCCACCTGGCCGCGGAAGACCTCGCCCGTGGCCTCCAGGAACACCAGCGGGTTCGGGAAGAGCCGGGAGAGGGACAGGCCGGCGTCGGCGATGCCCTCGTCGCTGCCCAGCAGGTTGGCCATCACCAGCGGGCGGTCCACCCAGGGCAGGATGTGCGCGTGCAGGGTGTTCACCTTGCCGAAGTTGGCCTTCGTCTTGCCCACCTTGAGCAGGAAGCCGGCGGGCAGGGACGTGAAGGTGATGAAGCCCTCCTCCACGCCCACCTCCTCGTCGCTGAAGCTGATGAAGAAGTCGGCCCGCGCATAGGGATCCACGATGGCCTGCAGGGAGAGCTCGGACTCCTCCAGCGACAGGGACGGCCGCGGGTCCACCTCGTTCTTGCCCACGGCGCCCGTGAAGTTGCCGATCACCGCCATGTCGGGGTTGAAGACCTTGGACGTCGGGGCCGCCGCCGCCGGCGGTGGGGGCGCTTCGGGCGCGGGCGGCGGATCGGACGGCACGGCCTCCGGCGAGGCCGAGGGGGAAGGAGCGGGCTCCTGGGCCTGGGCCCGGGCGCCGATGGAAAGTACGGCGACACACGACGCGACGAGGACGGCACGCCTCAAATCGGCCTCCGGGACGAGCGGGAACCCGCCTGTGGGGTCCCCGAGCCGGGAATCGGGGCCGCGGGCGCCTGGTGGCGCGGCACGGCCTCAGGTCAGAGCGGGGGTGCTCAGGCCGGAGGCGCGCGGCCGGGCAGCGGAGCCAGCCGCTGCGCCGGCGCCGACCGGGAGTCCGTGTCCAGCACGCGCTCCACCGCGGTCAGGACGGGCTCCACGACCAGCTTGGCCGTGGCCTTGGGCGCCGAAGGCGACGCCACGCAGGCCACACAATGGCCGGGCGACTTCTCGTGGCAGGTGAAGTCGTGGTGCAGCGCCGGCGCGCAGACGACGATCAGCGCGTAGAGGGCCAGGACGGCCATGGCCCAGCCCCGGAGCGGCGCGCGTGCTTCCCTCCTCACTCCCGCCAGTATAGACCCGCCGGGGGACGGGGCTGGCGCCCTCTTGCGCACGGGTCTATGATCTATACAGGTTGTATCCATAGTCGGACGTCGAAAGGAGACGTTCATGAGCCTGGGAGTTCTGTCTCTCCTACTCCTGGCCTCGGCGCAGGCGCAACCCACCGCTTCGCCCGCTCCCCCTGCCCTGACGCCCCCGAGCCAGACTGCCGACGCGAGCCTCCCCGCCAAACCCGTGATCATGGGCCCCGAGGTCGACCTCAACGGGACCTGGAAGGGAACCACGTCGCAGGGACGTGAGATCGAGTTCCACGTGGAGGGGAACACCCTCAAGATCCTCCGCGTGGCGTGGCAGATCGGATTCGAGAAGGCCTGCGTCCCGCCCGACGAGCGCCTGCCCATGCAGACGCGCCAGGGCGTGCAGGTCATGCGCTACCAGTCCCCGGAGCCGATGTCGGCCGGCCACCTCAAGACCCGGCTGGGCATCGGCAGCGACCTCGACCTGGCCGTGTCCGGCACGCTGGCCCCCGACGGGAGCGCCAGCGGCGACTTCGACCTGGCCACCGTGGGCGCCACGCGCTGTTCGGGCAAGGTCAAGGCCACCTGGAAGGCCAACCGGCAGTAGAAAGGGAATCCTCTCTTGATGCGCGCCCGGACCCCCTCCGGGCGCGCATCAAGGCCGTATAAAGAAACGCGGTCACCGGCCCCGTTTCCTTGACTCGCCCGGACGCGCTCCCTAGCGTGTCCTCACATGGGTCAAGAGTCCGCGCTCGTCCAGCTCAAGCAGGCGTTCATCGGGAAGCCGATCCCCTCCGAGCTGGCGCACCACGAGCGCCTGTCCCGCACCACGGGCCTGGCCGTCCTCTCCTCGGACGCGCTCTCCTCGGTGGCCTACGCCACCGAAGAGGTGCTGCGCGTCCTGGTGCTGGGCGGCGTGGCCGCCACCGCGCTGGTGACGCCCATCAGCGCGGTCATCGCGCTGCTGCTGGTGGTGGTGGCGCTCTCCTACCGGCAGACGATCATGGCCTACCCGGGCGGCGGCGGCGCCTACATCGTGGCCAAGGAGAACCTGGGCGTCCAGTACGGCCTGGTGGCGGCGGCTTCGCTGCTCGTGGACTACATCCTCACCGTGGCCGTGAGCGTGGCCGCCGGCGTGGCCGCCTTCACGTCCGCCGTGCCGCAGCTCCTCCACCTGCGCGTGGAGCTGGCCCTGCTCTTCCTGGTCATCCTCATGCTGGGCAACCTGCGCGGCATCCGGGAGTCGGGCCTCATCTTCGCCGCGCCGACCTATTTCTTCATCGTCACCCTGATGGCGCTGATCGGGATGGGCGCCTACCGCTTCTTCACGGGCGGCGTCCCGCCTCTCCCGGTGGACGCCGGACCCGGGGCGGCCGGCTCAGGCCTGCTGGGCGGATTCCTGATCCTGCGCGCCTTCGCCAACGGCTGCACGGCCATGACCGGCGTGGAGGCAGTGTCGAACGGCGTCCCCGCCTTCAAGCCGCCGGAGGCGAAGAACGCGGCCTCCGTGCTGGGAACCATGGCCGTGCTGGCGGTGACGATGTTCCTGGGCATCACGCTGCTCGCGCACGCCTACCACATCCTCCCCGCCGAACACGAGACGGTCGTCTCGCAGCTCGCGCGGGCGGTGTTCGGCGGCCGGGGCCTGCCCTATTACATGGTGCAGGTGGCGACGATGCTCATCCTGGTCCTGGCCGCCAACACCGCCTACGCCGACTTCCCGCGCCTGGCCTCCATCGTGGCCCGCGACCGCTTCCTGCCCCGCCAGTTCATGAACCAGGGCGACCGCCTGGCCTTCTCCAACGGCATCGTGGCCCTGAGCGCGGTGGCGGCCGTGCTGCTGGTCGTGTTCCGCGGCGACACCCACTCGCTGATCCCGCTGTACATGATCGGCGTGTTCGTCTCCTTCACCCTCTCGCAGGCGGGCATGGTGCTGAAGTGGAAGCGCGAGGCCGCGGGCGGCTGGCTGGGCCACGCCGCCTTCAACGGCGTGGGCGCGCTGCTGAGCGGCATCGTGCTGCTGGTGGTGGCGGTCACGAAGTTCACCGAGGGCGCCTGGGTGATCGTGGCCGTCATCCCGCTGCTGGTGGCCTGGGCCCGGGCCGTGAACCGCCACTACGAGGGGGTGGCCGAGCAGCTCTCGCTGCAGGACTACGTGGCCGACGACGTCCATCGCAGCACGGTGGTGGTGCCGGTGGGGGGCATCCACCGCGCGGTGGTGGAGGCCCTGCGCTACGCGCGGACGCTGAGCGCCGACGTGCGCGCCGTCTACGTGGACATCGACCCCGCGGCCACCGCCCACACCCGCGACGAGTGGGAGCGCTGGGGCCAGGGCGTGCCCCTGGTGGTGCTGGAATCGCCCTACCGATCCCTGATGGAGCCCCTGCTCGACTACATCGGGAAGGTGGAGGCCGAGCGGCCCGACGACTTCGTGACCGTGCTGCTGCCCGAGTTCGTGCCCCGGCGCTGGTGGCACCACCTGCTGCACAAC
>Ga0111538_10005439_pt1 | contig 17399 bp, 12 predicted proteins | sample SoiMethybrSBSTD1_FD_79669 | JGI IMG/M metagenome (GOLD analysis project Ga0111538, IMG submission 79669) | Bulk soil microbial communities from a Populus tree surrounding site in Tennessee, USA - Soil MetaG P. TD hybrid SBSTD1 (version 2)... | ecosystem: Environmental > Terrestrial > Soil >...
ACTGCGAAACCGGCGGTGGTCGAAACTCCGATGCCGGTGATGGTCTTATGGATCATCGTGTCCATCACGTAGAGGTTGCAACTGGCGGCAGTGGCGACTCTGATGCCCATGCCACTGTTAGTTCCGTCGCCGGTGAAACCGTCAATCACGCAATCTTCAACCCAAACGTTATTAGCGGCCAGGATGCTGATGCCGTTGATACCGGTTGACGCACCGTTGATATCGAGAGCGCGCAGGCGAACGGCTTTGCGAACGTCGTTAACATCGGTGATGTTGATGATGACGCCGTTTACCAGCGACGCGATGATCGAACCATAGCCGGCGCCGTGGGTGCCGTTGATGTAGATCGACTTCGTGATGGTAACTGCACCGTACCCGCCTGGATCGAGAACACTGATCTCACCGTCCTTAGCGGTCTTCGAGATGGCGCCCGCGAATGTCTTGCAAGGAGCAGTGCGGCTGCAGGGGTTTACGTCATCGCCGACACCGGATACCCATGTGCGGGTCGCCTGGGCTTGAGTGGCCGAGGCCACAACTAACATGAAAGTCACAACGAACAACGCCTTGACGGTGGGGTAAAACTTAATCATTTCTACTCTCTCCTTCTAATTTTGTGGGGGTCTGAGGGGTGTCCAGACCGGAAGTCCGGCGACTCGCGCGCCGGGGTTGGTCCCATGGTGGATGAGATATTGGTTAATAGCCACATGGTTTTCAGATACCTTGATTTGATCCCTGGTTCGTTCTTGTCGCAGAGGAACGAGCGACGTCCAAACGTCGGGAGGCGTCGCTCGTTCCTCTGTCTTACTGCGTGACCCTACTTGAACTTGAAGTTCGCGACGTGAACGCTGCCGTCGTTCAAGGTAATAACCAGTTGACGACAGGTTCCGGCCCACGAATTTTCAGTCTTCCAGATGTAGGTGTACTGACCGCCGCTGAAGGTGAGACTGCTGCCACCAGCGGTAAGAGTTTCAGTAACGTCCACGCCTGGATCGTTGGTGTTGCAATTGAGTGAGACCGAGTACGGGTTGTTGGGCGCAAAAATGTTCAAGCCCTTGTCCCCGCTCAGATTGAATTTCACCGGGATCGCACGGCCCGCATTGACTGCGTTTAGTGTGGGCGCATTCGCTACCGGTGAGAAGAACCCTGTGAAGACGTAACGCACTATCACATTAAAGTGGCATTCGGAATGATTTCCCGCAGCGTCCGTCGCTGTGGCGGTCACCGTGGTTGTGCCGACCGGGAATGTCGAACCGGATGCGTGATCATAGGTGATAGTCGGTGTCGAACAATTGTCCGTGGCCGTTGCGGCTGGATAAGTAACAGCCATTGACGTGTCAGGACTGTTCGCGGGCAGGAATACTTCGATGTCAGTCGGACAACTGATCACCGGCGCCGTTTGATCGGCAACGGTCAGGGTTGTCGTCGTCGTCGTTGTATTACCGGCGCCGCCGTTGTTGCTGGAGCCGTCGTTCGCGCTCAACGTGATCGTGTGTGTGCCTAAGCCCACCGGAGTTCCCGGCGCCGGGCTTTGCGTCACAGTGATCGGGTGCCGATCCGTGCACGCTGCGCTGTTGTCGGAACCAGAGCAGGCGCAGTTATCGGAGACCGTTGCGCTGGTCGTGAAGTCAGGTATGACTGCCTGACAACTCGCGTCAGCCGCGATCGTCTGCGGCGAGACGGTGATCACCGGTGGTGTCACGTCGTTGACAGTGATCAATTGCGTACACGAAGCACTGCCGGTACGCGCTGCTTCTTCGTCTTCCGCGGTAGTGAATGGGCCAGGACTGCTATGCGAATACGCGGTCCAGGTGATCGTCGTGATGCCTGCAGCAAACGGATCGTCAACACTCTTGCGGGTGCAGACTCCGTTTTCATCGCAGTTGTACAACGACTTGCCATCGCTGCGGACGCCGGTAACCGTCACGTTATCGCCACCGGTGGTGGGATCTGCCAACGTCACTGAAGCCTCGCAATTTGCGTTTGCATTGACTTCAACGCTCGCTGGACAACTGATGGTTGCCGGATTGCCACCGGTGTCATCGACGGTGACGGTGAAGCTACAGCTTCCGCCGCCGGTTGCCGAATTGACGGTGACCGTGGTTGTTCCGACCGGGAAGAACGAGCCTGATGCCGGACTCGCAGTGACAGCGCCGCAATCGCCTTCCGGCTCGGCGGCGTCAAACGTGACCATCGCGCCGCGCTCGCCGTTAACGGTCGTGTTCGCGGTCGCGTTGATGTTGTCCGGACAACTGAGTGTGCAGGCGACAGGCGCGCCGACGGTGACGATCGTCAATTCGCCGGTCGCGGAGTTGTCTCCTGCTCTTAGCTCGTTTGTGTCGCTGGTCACGCTCGCCGAGTACTCGGTCAGAGTTGTTGCTGCAACGCCGTTCGTGTGATAGACGGCGGTGAAGTTAGCTCTGGAGAAACGCGGCAAACTGGCGATCGTGCAATTGGAATCGGTGCACGTAAAAGCTGGACCAGAAACCTGAGTCAACGACACGAAGGTCGTCGCATCGGGAGTAAGGTCTGCCAGTTCCACGTCGGCGGCTGCGTCAGGACCGAAGTTCGAGACACTGATCGTAAACCTCACGTCAGTGTTTTCGTTGACCTTGCTCTCACCCGCTTCCGGAAACTTGTAGACCGAAAGATCGGCTGTCAACACTTCCGGATCGTGGATGGTGAACCTGGTGGTTGCCACCGGAGCGCCGTCGACGTCGATACTCGAGATCACCCACGTACCACTGTTGTTGAGGGTTAGACTTCCGATCGTCGAAGTTGGCGCTAGTAGCAACGAATCGTTTTGCGTGACCGCCGTGATCATAGTCTCACGGGCCAGGAATCCGTCGGTGTGGCCCCAGACGAGTCGTTCGTTAGCGCCGAGGGGCGCGTTGGAAACGACCGCGCAAACGGTCTCACCGAAGTCAAAGTCGGATTTCGGGGTAGTGCAGTCTTCCGCATAGGTAGCGACGGTTTCGGGGCCAGGTCCCTGGGGAAGCAGCAGATTGTAGAAACGGCCACCCGGTAAACCGACTGTTTGGGTGAGTTTTCTGAGGAGGGAGTCGTCCCTGCCTGTGAGTTCACTCAGCCTCGCTTGTCCGGCGGGATTCGGGCGCATCAACTGTAACGCGGAATCCGGCTGAGTATTGGACCAGTCTTTTTTCGAAAAGTTGGCCGAAGTCGGGTTCAAAAACGAAGTGAGGATTGCCAAGCCGAGTGCGAGAACCGCCGATAAGAAGCTCAGGCGCCTTATGCGCACCATCCGGCGATTCTGCTTGCCACCCGGCTTTATCAACAGCGTCGATAAAAATGGGGTCATAATCTTGATCCTTCTTCACCTGACAACTAACTTGGTGAATTTTGCAAGCACATGAAATTTCGCCAGAAACTGCTACTTCTGTAGGACGACTGTCATTGCGGCTCCGTCGCTGCCATTTCCCAGCAGGCGATTGTTGCCGGATGAGCGGAGGTTGGCTTGCGGCGCCGCGCTGACGATGGCGGTGGTGTTGCTCTCGAGCGTGCAGCTCGACAGGTTCATGATGTTGGTCGCGCCTACGTTGATGGCGGTAGGATTGTTGTTGATCATGACGTTGTCGAAACTTCCGGTCGCACCGCCACTGCCGGAGATGCTGACGCCGGTCGACGTGCCGAGATTGATCACGGAATCACGCACGCTGAGGAACGCGTTGTTGCCGATGACTAATCCGGTCGGCAGTCCTTCAAGACGGACGCGATCGAGAACGCCGGCGACGAACCCGACCGACGTTTGCGCGGAAATGCCGTCGACTGCGCAGGTCTTGATGTTCGTGTCTTTGACGAACAAGTTACCGGCAGTAGCGGCGAGATTTACAAAAATGCCGTGGCCGTTTCCGGCGGTGTTGTTGCCTTGGCCGTAGATGTTGCAGTTCTCGACGTGGAGAGCTTTACCGGCGAGCCAGCGAATTCCATTGAGGCCCGTGCCGGCGCCGTTGATGGAAACATTTCGAATATAGACCACATCATTCGCGCCGGCGTTAACGATGATGCCGGTGGTGCCAGCGTTAAGAATTCCGGCGAGCGTACCGTCGCCGTTGATCGTGATGGCCTTGGTAATTGTCACTACACCAAAACCGCCAGGGTCGAGAACTGAAATCTCACCTTGGGCGGCTGTTTTCGAAATTGCACCCGCGAAGGTTTTGCAGGGAGCGGTGCGGCTACAGGGGTTAGCATCGTCGCCTACACCGGATACCCAGGTGCGCGTTGCCTGTGCATTTGCGATTGAGCTTATGCCGAGAGTCAGGACAATAAGCGCTAAACAGTTAACGAAAAGCCGGGACTTACTCATTTTTAGAATCTCCTTAAGGGGTTAAAGGATTTACACTGACGGCGAAGTTGGCGGAAGCGAGGGTTAATTAATGAGACGTGCAGTCACTGGAAGCCGACGTGCAGCAGTCTAGAATCGTTTCAAAAGACAACGACTACGCTTTTGAAGGCGCAGACTTTTACTACAAGTGTTGGGTTAAGTCAACAAAAACTTGTGGACTTTCACCGCAAAATTTTATGGACTAATTCGATGCGAAAATAGGAAGTGCGCGGACCATCATTATGGTCTATTTTGTTACTGTTCCATTCAGTTTCGCTTTTGCAGGGGTACATGCGAAAAGTTTTCGTAACAGGTGGTGCGGGTTTCATTGGATCAGCGTTCATCAAGTTGGTCCTGGATGAAACCGAAGATTGTTTCGTTACTAACTTCGACGCGCTTACGTACGCAGGCAATCTGGAAAACCTCACCGGACTCGATGAACAGCGTCATCATTTTATTCGCGGCGACATTGCTGATCGCAACGCTGTGGTCCGGGCGTTGGAGACTGATCATTTCGATACGATCGTTAACTTTGCTGCTGAATCACACGTGGACCGCAGCATAACTTCAGCTGACGATTTTCTACGCACGAACGTTGCGGGAACGCAGATTTTATTGGACGTCGCACGCGCGAAAGGCGTGAAACGTTTCGTTCAGATTTCGACTGACGAAGTGATGGGCAGCTTGCCGGAAGACGACGATAGTTTCTTTACTGAAGAGTCGCCGTTTGCTCCGAATAGTCCGTACGCTGCTTCAAAAGCAGCAGCCGAACATCTTGTGCGCGCTGCGCATCACACGTTCGGTTTGGACACGGTCGTCACGCGCTGTGGGAATAATTACGGACCACGCCAGTTCCCCGAAAAATTCCTGCCTCTCGCGATCGCGAATGCGATGAACAACGAATCGATTCCGGTGTATGGCGATGGCATGAACGTGCGCGACTGGATCTTTGTCGAGGACCACTGCCGTGCGATTCTTGCAGTGATGGAAAAAGGCAAGCCCGGAGGTGTTTACAACATCGGCGCGCGTAATCCGCGACGCAATCTCGACGTGGTCCAGTCGCTGCTCGATGCGCTCGGCAAGCCGCGCAGCTTGATTAAGTTTGTTACGGATCGTCTCGGGCACGATCGTCGTTATGCGATCGATCCATCGCTGATCGAATCGGAGCTCGGTTGGCGTCCACGCGAAACGTGGGAAAGCGGTTTAATGAAGACGATCGATTGGTATCGCGAGAACACGCAGTGGTTAGAGAACACGCGGAGTGGTGCGTATCGAGATTACTACCGGCTCCAGTATGGAACTGAGGTTAACGCTCGTTGAAGATTCTAATCACAGGCGCAGGCGGTCTCGTTGGTCGCGCTCTGACGGAACATTGTCGAACACAGGGTGATGAGGTCTTCGACTACGATCATAAGTCGCTGGACATTGTCGATGCGGGTGCAGTCGAGGCGGCGATCGTGGAGCGGCGTCCTGATGCGGTGATCAATTGCGCAGCTTGGACCAACGTCGACGGCTGTGAAGGCGATCCGGTGAAGACGCGGCAGGTGAATTCGGATGGTCCGGCGAATCTTGCACGCGCGAGCCGGGCGGTCGATGCGGTCTTCGTTACGATCTCGACTGATTACGTCTTCGATGGATCGAAGCCTGACGGCTTCTATACACAGCGCGACAATCCGAATCCGATCAACGTCTACGGACAGTTCAAGCTCGACGGCGAGCGGCGTGTGCAAGCGGAGCATGCGCGGTCGATCGTCGTGCGTGCGGGTTATATTTTTGGACTTGGCGGCACGAATTTTTTGAGCACCGTCGTGCCGCGAGTTCGCGCCGGTCAAGAAATGAAAGCGATCGGCGATTGTTACGGTACGCCGACGTATGGTCGCGATCTTGCCGCAAGGTTGCGCGAACTTGCCGTGAAAGATCTGCCCGGGGTGTATCACGTCGTGAATTCAGGCGATGGCGCGAGTTTCGAAACGTTTACGCGCGAGGCGCTGGCAGTTGCGAATCATCCGTTTGATTCGATCGAGGTAGTAAGTATGGATTCTTTCCCGCGGCCTGCTCCCCGGCCGCGAAACACGAGGCTCGAGTGCCTCCTGTCACCAGCCATCGGTCTGACGCCCTTGCGCCCGTGGCAGGACGCCGTGGCCGATTTTGTTGCTGAATTGTCGCGGTAATTAAAGGTCCACGAATGTGACGGATGGCTTGCCTCAGAGCGAGTCTCTGTTATTATTCTTCCTCTGATTCCGCCCCCGGTTTCTGACTTTGACCGTAACCACAGACTGAAAGCCCGGAAAATAAGATGTCGCAAGATAACCGCTTAATGCCGATGCCCGCCGTCGAGCGTACCCTCGATAGACCACTCAGCGATATTGGACAACTCAGGTCCTATGGGCCAGCAGCCAGCGAACCGAGCCAGATTCGCGATTACCTGTTCGTAGTGCTCAAGCGCAAGTGGCTCATTTTGAGTCTCTGCCTGGTGGTCACTTCGCTCGTCGCGATCCAGATGTTTCGCCAGCCCTCGATTTATGAGGCCGCGACGACGATCAGGATCCAACAAAGGACCCCAAACGTTCTGCAAACGAGAGAACTCGTAGTCAGCGGACAGCCGGACCCGAATTTCTGGGGCACGCAGATCAAATTACTCGAGAGTCCGACGCTGGCGCGTCAGGTCGCACTCAGTCTTGACCTGCAACACAACCAGAATTTCTTCGGTGGACAGTCGCAGGGCGGTATCTTCGCGGCGTTGAAGAGAATGGTTTCAGGCGATGAGAAGAAGCGCACCGGGCCGTTGCCCGCTGTTGCTCCTACCGGCCTGAGCGTCGTCGGCGAAGCGCAGATGCGAGACGAGCCGTTGACAGCGGAGGAACTCGCCGCGCTCGAACCGTATGAAGACGCGATCATCGCGGGCGAGAGTGTCGACGGCATCGTCGGTACGAATCTTTTCCGGATCAAGTACGTCCATACCGATCCGGAGATGGCGCAGAAGATCGCGAACACGATCGCCGAGGTCTTTCGTTCGAACAACATCGAGCGTCTCACGTCAAACTCATCGAAAGCTGAAGACGTGCTGGTGCGTGAGATAAACACGCAGCAGGACAAGATTCGTCAGGACACTGAGGCGTTATTCAATTACGCGCGGCAAACCGGTCTGCCGCCGACGCTGGATAATTCACTCAACGTCGAAGCGCAACGGCTCGCTAATCTCAGTAGCCAGGTGTTGGAGGCGCAAAACAAGCGACAGACCGCGCAGGCGATATACCTGAGCGCCGCTGCGAACAAAGAGCCTCTAACCGTTCCTGACGTGCAGAAGTCGGAACGCATCGGCAACATTCAGAACCGCATTTCAAGTCTCGAAGAGAAGCTCGCCGCTCTCAAGGTCACCTACACAGACGATTGGCCGGAAGTTAAGAAAGTAAAGTCGTCTATCGAGCGACTTAACGAAGAGCTGAAGACTGAAGCCAACGAGGCGATCGGCAGTTTGAAATCCGAGTATGATGCGGCGTTGGAGCACGAGAAGAGTGTTCAGAAACGCTATCTCGCACAGCGCTCGATCACCGATCAGCAGAGCCGCGATCAAATCGAAATGGCCGCGTACTCGCAGCGACTCGAAGCCGCCAAACAGAACCTGGCGATTTTGCAGCAGAAATATCGGGAAGTTCAGATCGCGCAGGGCGACAAGGGCAGCGAAATCGCGATTGAATCGTACAGCCGCGTGCCGCGCGCGCCCGTCGGACCACCGCGCATAAGAAACGTGATGATCGCGTTCATGCTGTCGCTGGTTGCGGGTGTCGGTCTCGCGTTCCTGCTCGACTTCCTCGACGACACGGTCAAGTCGCTTGACGACGTCGATCGTTACGTTCACCTGCCGGCGTTGGCGATGATTCCCGCCAGCCGTGGCGGTGCGAAGTTAAAAGGACTGGCGCCGGCGCATCCCGGGCCTTCAGAAACTACAGCACTGGCGATGATTGACGACGTTCGATCGCCGATCGCAGAGTCGTACCGGCACTTGCGAACGTCGTTGTTGCTTTCGTCCGCGGGCCAACCGCCGAAGACGATTCTCGTGACGTCGAGTCAGCCTTCAGAAGGAAAGACGACGACGGCGATCAATACGGCGTTCATGTTGGCGCAGACTGGCGCTGAAGTTTTGATTATCGATTGCGACTTGCGACGGCCGCGATTGCACACGCAATTCGAAGTGGCAAACTCGAAGGGATTGACGACGTGGCTCTCCGGTGAGAAAGACCTCGACAACTTGTTGCAGGTTTTTGCGAAGACGCCGAACCTGAAAATCCTGACGTCAGGGCCGGTGCCGCCGAATCCGGCTGAGTTGCTTGGTTCGGAAGAGATGCGGCGGTTGCTGAACCAGCTCAGCGAGCGGTTTGCGCATATCATCATCGATTCGCCGCCGGCGATTTCGTTTACCGATGCGTCGATTCTTTCGACGATGGTCGACGGCGTGATGCTGGTCGTTCACGGCGGCCGCAGTTCGCGCGCGGTTGTGCGCCGGGCGAAGCAGCAGTTGCTCGACGTTGGCGCGCACATCTTCGGCGTGGTGCTGAACAACGTGAGGCTGGAGCAGCAGGACTACTACTATTCCGGTTACTACTCGAACTACTATTCGACGGAAACTGATAGTGGTCGGGGCGCCTCAGCAGGCGAGACCGCGTAACAAAATCTAAATAATCCTTACTTGATGAACGTTCCCCTTTTGGATCTTCAGGCGCAGTATGCCTCGTTGCGAGACGAGGTGCGCGAGGCGGTTGAGCGAGTGCTGGATTCGCAGCGTTTCGTCCTCGGCGAAGAAGTGCGAAAGCTCGAGGCTTCAATCGCTGCCTACACCCAGACAAAACACGCGATCGCGTGCGCCTCGGGATCTGACGCGCTACTGCTCGCGCTGATGGCGCTCGATATCGGCGACGGCGACGAAGTTATCACCACCCCGTTCACGTTCTTCGCCACCGCCGCAGCGATTACGCGACTCGGTGCACGACCTGTTTTCGTCGACATCGATCCCTCCTACTACAATCTCGACACGTCGCAAGTCGCGGATGCGATAACCGACAAAACAAAGGCGCTCCTTCCGGTCCATCTTTACGGACAATGCGCAGAAATGGACCTGCTACTCGAACTCGGCAAGCAGCACGGCATTCCGATCGTCGAAGATGCAGCGCAGGCGATCGGCGCCACCGATCGCGGTGATCAGGCCGGTTCGATGGGCGCGATCGGAGCTTTTAGTTTCTATCCGACGAAGAACCTTGGCGCCGCGGGTGACGGCGGCATACTGACGACCAACAACGACGATCTGGCGGCGCGCCTGAAAAGACTTCGCACGCACGGTGGCGCGAACGAGTACGAGCATTCGGAAGTCGGTATCAACAGCCGTCTCGACGAATTGCAGGCGGCAGTGCTGAACGTCAAGCTGCCGCATCTCGATAATTGGTCCAACGAACGCGCGCGCAAAGCAGCGGTTTACGACCAGGAGTTACTGGACAGCACCAGCTTCGAACTATGGCCGCCGGCGTCGAGAGAAGAAGCGCGTCACATCTATCACCAGTACGTAATCCGCGTCCCTACGCACCGCGACGCGCTGATGGAACACTTGAAGCAACACGGCGTGGGTACAAAAGTGTATTATCCAATTCCGCTGCACCGGCAGGAATGTTTTGCCTATCTCGGTTACAAGGAGGGCGAGTTTCCGGAGTCGGAACGCGCGGCGCGCGAAACCATCGCCTTGCCGATCTATCCCGAGCTCACCGAAACTCAACAGGCTTACGTCATCGAAACGATCAAGAGCTTCAAAGCCTGAAGGACCATAACGTGCGCATGGCTTTAAAACTGAGCATCATCACTCCCTCATACAACCAGGGCCGGTTTCTCGAAGAAACGATCCTGTCTGTGCTGAAGCAGGGCTACGAACCGCTCGAGTACATCATCATCGACGGCGGCAGCACTGACGAAAGCGTCTCGATCATCAAGAAGTACGAAGATCGTCTGGCGTATTGGGTCAGCGAGAAAGACCGTGGACAGGTCCATGCGATCAATAAAGGACTCGAACGCGCGACCGGAGACATTTTCGCGTTTCTCAACAGCGACGATCTCTATCTTCCCGGCACGTTTACCGCGGTGATGAAGCACTTCGAACAGCACCCGCAAAGCGAGTGGATCTGTGGCGACGCGATCATGTTCGGCGACGGTCACGAGACGCGCGTCATTCGTTCGGAAGTGCCGCAATCGGCGGCGCATTGTTTGTGTTGGGCCTATCTCGCGCCCCAACCCGCGCACTTCTGGAAGACGGCGATCGTTCGAGAAGGTTTTCAGGAACGCTGGGACTACGATTTCGATCACGACATGTATGTACGGCTACTGTTGGCGGGCCACAAATGTGAGTATTTGCCGTTGCCGATGGCTGCGTACCGGTTGCATGAGGTGAGCAAGACGATCGCCGAGGGGCACCGGCAACTGGAAGAGTTCGATCAGATCGCCGAGTTCTACGAACCGCAATTGCAGGGCGCGGATCAACGCTGGTGCCGGGCGACTCGTTTCCTGCGACTGTCGTATGCAGCCAGCGAAGCGGGACGTAAGTCTGAAGCGGCAAAGTGGTTGACACGTGCGCTGGCCACTCACCCTGAAGGTCTGTTGAGCAGACCGTTCTGGGGTTGTCTCCGTCGCGTGGCCCTGCGAGCAGGTCGCTTGCCAAACTCGCCCAACAACCACTAAAAAAATCCGTGTTGACGGAGTGCTAAATGGTCACTCCGCATTCGCTAGCGTGAGTCTCATGGTGAAAAGAAATTTAAAAAATTTCTTTACTATGAGACTCACATTACACGACTGTAGAATCTGTAACGGATCGAATGGTCCGCTTGCATTTGTCCCCCAATAACCACTAATGTTTCGTTGATTTTTTAGGCCACTCTGCTTGGGAGACCCGCAAGGAATGTCTGAACCGACACGTGTATTGATCACTGGGGCTGGTGGATTTATCGGTCATCATCTGGCGAAGTATCTGGTTAATCGCGGTTACTGGGTGCGAGGCGTCGACATCAAGGAACCCGAATACGAACCAACGGCGGCCCACGAGTTTCATCTTCTCGATATGTCAGTCGCCGACAACTGTCTGCAAGCTACCGAAGGAATCGACGAGGTCTACGGCCTCGCCGCAAACATGGGCGGCATCGGTTTCATCGAAACGAACAAAGCCGTCATCGTCCGCGACAACTCGTTCATCAATCTTCATTCGATCGAAGCCGCGCGGGCCAATGGCGTCAAACGTTATCTCTACACTTCGAGCGCCTGTATCTATCCCGGTTACAAACAGCGCGAACCAGACGTCACGCCGCTGCGCGAAGAAGATGCTTATCCCGCCGACGCCGAAGACGGCTACGGTTGGGAAAAGCTCTACATGGAACGTGTTTGCCGGCACTACACTGACGACTTCGGTCTCGACACGCGCGTCGTTCGTTTCCATAACATCTTTGGTCCACTGGGCACTTACGACGGCGGACGCGAGAAATCGCCCGCGGCGATCTGTCGCAAGATCGCCTTGGCTGACGACGGCGACGACATCGAAGTATGGGGGGACGGCGAACAGACGCGTTCCTACTGCTACATCGACGACTGTGTCGAAGGCATCTACCGGTTGATGCGCAGCGATCATCGCGAACCGATCAACCTGGGCCAGGATCGCATGGTTTCGATCAACGAACTGGTCGATATGGTTGCGAAGATCGCCGGCAAGAGAATCGGCAAGCGTTACGACCTCACGAAACCGCAGGGCGTCAGAGGCCGCAACAGCGACAACACGCGGTTGCGTGAAGTTCTGAAGTGGGAGCCGGTGATTTCGCTCGAAGAGGGGTTGACCACGACCTATCACTGGATCGCGGGCGAACTCGAAAAGCGGAACGCTCCCGTCAACGCACTGGTTACGAGTTAATCCGTGTTGCCAACAGACACGGATCTCTCATGAAAGTTAGCGTCATCGTCCCTGTTCGGGATGAAGAGGATTCCATTCGCGAGCTGCTCGACAGCCTGCTCGCGCAAACACACCCGCCGGATGAGATCGTCATAACCGATGGCGGCTCCGTCGACGCCACGCCACAGATCATCGACGACTACAGACTAAGAGGCGCTCCCGTGAAACTGATTCGCGCGGGCGCCGCTCTGCCTGGTCGCGGACGCAACCTCGCCGCTGCTGAAGCGCGATACGAATGGCTGGCGTTTACCGACGGCGGAATTCGTCTTGCGAAAGACTGGCTCGAAGCTCTCGTCGCCAAAGCGAATGAAGACGAGTCGACCGACATCGTTTACGGCCATGTCGAACCGGTGACCGATACTTTCTTCACCGAATGTGCGGCGATCGCATACGTACCGCCGCCGAAGCCGCAGGTAGACGTCGTGTCGCGGCCGCGTTTCATCGCGTCGTCGCTGTTGCGCCGCGAGGCGTGGGCCAAAGTGAAAGGCTTTCCTGAAAACCTTCGTTCCGCCGAGGATCTCCTCTTCATGGACCGGCTGGAGAAGGCCGGTTATCGGGCGGTGTTCGAGCCACGCGCTCACGTCTACTGGCGCTTGCGTTCCACGCTCAACTCAACCTTCAAACGTTTTCTCGTTTACTCACTCAACAACATTCGCGCCGGACTCTTCAATCAGTGGCAGGCGAGGATCCTGTTTCGTTACGCCATGCTGCTGTTGATATTTATCGGCGTGATGATCGTCGAGCCGAAGTGGTTCTGGGTGCCGTTTGTTTTGTGGTTACTGATGCTGGTTGCGCGCGCGATTGTTTCGATCTGGCGCAACCGCAATTGTTACCCCGGCTCGTTCTTGCGAAACGTGCGCCGCATGTTGATGGTGACCGCCATTCTTGCGGTGCTGGACGCGGCGGCGATTATCGGCTGGCTGCAGTGGCTGTTTCTCGACGCGTTTCGCGGCCCGCGCAAAACTCCGGTGGAGGCAGGGGATGGCGCTTGAAGCCCATCTTGACGGATGTCGCGTCCTGTTCATCTCCTACAACGGAATGCTTGACCCGCTAGGTCAAACGCAGGTCATTCCTTACTTGCGCGAACTCGCGAAGCGCGGTGTGCAGTTTACGCTGCTGAGTTTCGAACGCGGGGCTGCCTTTGAAGGAGAAGGCGTTCGCAAGCGCGACGAACTCAGAAGCGCACTCAGTAAACAAGACATCGAGTGGCACTGGCTTCGTTATCACCAGCGTCCGTCAGTTCCGGCAACGATTTACGACGTCATCGCAGGTATTCGGAAAGCGAAGTCGTTGGTCCGGCGCAACCGGATCGAGATGGTCCACGCGCGCAGTCACATTCCCGCCACCATTGCGCTCGCACTGAAGAGAAGCTTGAAAACGAAGATGATCTTCGATCTGCGCGGGTTGATGGCTGAGGAATATGTCGACGCCGACCACTGGCGCAAAGACAGTCTTCCTTACCGCATTACGAAGGCCGCCGAACGTCGCATCCTGGCGGAGACGGACGCAGTCGTAACACTCACCGAGCGGATCTGGCCCATCATCAAGGAGTGGGAAGGATTGCGTGGACGCGATGTGCATCACGCCGTGGTCCCGTGTTGCGTCGATCTCGCGTTGTTTAAGTTCGATGAAGACGAGCGAGCGAAACGTCGCGCGGAACTCGGGCTCGGCGACAAGTTCACAATCGTTTACAGCGGTTCGCTCGATGGTTGGTATCTGACGGAGAAGATGGCGGACTTCTTTGCCACCTTCCTTCGACGCCGGCCCGACGCGCATCTGGTTTGGCTGACGAATGGAAGTCACGAACGCGTGAAGCAGTTGATGAATAGCCGAAACGTCGCGGCAGATCACTTCAGCGTGCTTTCAGTTCCGGCGCGAGTGGTCGCTTCCTACCTTTCCGCCGGGGATGCAGGCTTGTCGTTCATCAAGCCTTGCTTCTCGAAGCTTGCTTCGTCGCCGACAAAAAACGCCGAGTACCTTGCTTGCGGTCTACCGCTGATCATCAACGCCGGCATCGGCGATTCCGACGTGCTGATCGACGAATGGAAAGCGGGAGTCCTGCTGCAAGACTTCACCGAAGCCGAGTACGAACGCATCGGCAGCTCGATCGAAACGATGGTGGCCCAACCCGGTGCGCGCACGACCGCCCGCGCGGTTGCCGAACGGGTTTTCGACCTGCAAACAGTCGGAGTCGAACGTTATGCCGCGCTTTACGAACGTGTATACTAAACCTGCAAAATGCGTGTTCTCGCTTTAGTTCCAGGACTTTACGACATCTCGCCCAGCCAGCGTTATCGCATCGAACAGTGGGAGCCGCTGCTCCGCGAACGCGGCGTCGAGATTACCTACGAGCCTTTCGAAGATCCGGAACTGAACGCGCTTTTGTACCAGCAGGGCAAGATGGGCCGGAAGTTGACACTCGTTGCGCAGGGACTCGGCCGCCGTTACTCCGTCGTCCAGAAGGCGCGCGATTTCGACCTGGTCTACATCCTGCGCGAAGCGGCGTTGCTTGGACCACCGGTGTTCGAGCGAATGGTCCATAAGACAGGCGTGCCGATCGTTTTCGATTTCGACGACGCGATCTTCGTTACGTATCGCAGTCCTTCAAACGGTTATCTGAGCTATCTGAAGTTTGCGTCGAAGACCAGAACGATCTGCCGGCTGGCCTCGCACGTGATGGTCGGAAATCCGTACTTGGCCGAGTACGCGCGACAGGTAAACGATCGCGTCACGGTAATTCCGACGACGATCGACACGCAACGCTACCAGGTGCCGCCGCCGAAGAACTCGAGTGGTCCGCTGGTGATCGGCTGGACCGGAAGTCACAGCACGGTCCAACATCTCGATACGTTGCGTGGCGCGCTGAAAAAACTCGCCGCGCAAGAGAAGTTTCGGCTGCGAGTGATCGGCACGCCCGTTTACGACTGTCCGCCGATCGACGTCGAAGCGATGCGCTGGCGCGCGAGAACCGAAGTCGACGACCTGAGTCCGATCGATATCGGCGTCATGCCGTTGCCGGAAGACAAGTGGAGCAAAGGGAAGTGCGGCGCGAAGGCGCTACAGTTCATGGGCATGGGTATTCCGACTGTTTGCTCTCCAGTTGGCGTCAACACGGAAATCATTCAGGACGGTGAGAACGGTTTTCTCGCGAACAGCGAAGACGAGTGGGTCGATAAACTGAGTCGTCTTTTGCAATCGGCCGAACTGCGGCGACGTCTTGGTCAGGCAGGACGCACAACCGTCGAACAGAAGTATTCGGCAATCAGTCAGGCACCCAGGGTGTACGAGGTTTTCAAATCCGTAATCCGTGGCAGTAACAGTTAAAGCATGCAGAGAACAAGCAGATCGCGTTTAGTCGTACTGGCTGTGTTCGCGTTCCTGCCTTCGTTTCTCAAGCGCGCTTTCTATCGTTGGTTCTTTGGTTACCGCATCGGCAAACGAGTTCGGATCGGATTCAGCATAATCGATGCAGGCGAGTGCGAGATTGACGACGACGTTTCGATCGGACATTTCAACGTCGTCACACGTGTGCAGAAGCTGGTCATCAAAGATCATGTACGGATCGGTCATTTGAATATCATTCGCGGCGGCGATCTGGTCAGTCTCGGACGCTATGCCGAAATCATCCGGCTGAACGAGATCAACTCGATTCCCGATCCGGAAGTGGTGAATCCGATCGATCCGACGCTGATTCTCGGGGATGGCAGTATCGTTACCACGGGACATAAAATAGACTTCACCGATCGGGTCGAAATTGGCAGGCGAGTCATACTGGGCGGGCGTAACTCATCATTGTGGACGCACAATCGCCAGCGAACGATGCCGATCACGATCGGGCCGATGGTTTACATCGGTTCGGAGATCCGGATGGCGCCCGGCAGCGCGATTCCCGCGAGATGTATCGTCGGCATCGGGTCGGTGATTACCGCGCGGCTGGAAGAAGAGGGTAAACTGGTTGCCGGCGTCCCGGCCAAGACGATCAAGGATTTGAGTAGCGAAGATCAGTTTCTGATCGAACGAAAAACGCGCGGTGATCTGCCGGACGACGTTTGATGTGCATGTTCGGAATGGTCTCAACGCCTGAAATCCCACCCATGTTAATGGGTGGATTGTTAACTTCCAGCCTACGTGTCTGGCGAAGAGGTTTTTGAATCCCACCAAACGCTAGTTGGTGGAAGTTTCACTTCCGACCTAAACCGATGGCAGCAAATGAACAATCCACCAACTCTCGTTGGTGGGATTTGCGGGAGTCGGTCGTCGGTGATGTAGGTTGCACTTGAACTATCCACCCACTAACGTGGGTGGGATTAGAGACTCGCGCAGCAAAAGTGTTGTGAACCCAGGGCAGCTATGAACACGCTTCTCATCGCTTTGGCGCTCGCTGTTGGCGGCGCCGTCATTTATCTGATACCCGGTCAAGCTGCGGGTGCGCTGGCTTTCTGCGTCCTCGTTTCGGTGCCGACGCTTTGGGCGGTGGCGCGCGGCGGCGAGGAAAAGACGTTTCTGTTGCGCCTCTTCCTCCTTGCGGTGGTCGTGCGGATCGTCATCGCGTCGGTCATCTATCTCGGGAACATGCAGGAGTTCTTCGGTGGCGACGCAAACACTTATCACCTCTTTGGCGAGTCGCTGAACCAGTCGTGGCATGGCGACGGCTATCACACCAGCCGCTACATCGCGTTCATCCAGTCAGGCGCCGGCGCGTGGGGAATGCTTTACGTTGTCGCCGCCGTCTACGAAGTGCTCGGCGCGAACATGTTCGCGGTGCAATTGATTAACGCCTCGGTCGGCGCATCAACCGCTATTCTTATTTACTACGTTGCCCAAAATCTCTTTCAGAACACGCGCGTGTCCAAGCTCGCGGCGCTGTTGGTCGCCTTTTTCCCATCGCTGATTCTGTGGTCTTCGCAGGCGTTGAAAGACAGTCTGATCATCATGGCGCTGACGCTGTGTATCTTCGCGACGCTGAAGCTGATGGAGAAGATCACCGTTCCTTACGTCGTCGTACTGGGCGTGTGTTTGGCCGCGCTGTTGAGCCTTCGCTTCTACATCTTTTACATGATGGCGGCGGCTGTCGGCGGCAGTTTCTTCATCGGG
>Ga0111538_10005440_pt1 | contig 17399 bp, 14 predicted proteins | sample SoiMethybrSBSTD1_FD_79669 | JGI IMG/M metagenome (GOLD analysis project Ga0111538, IMG submission 79669) | Bulk soil microbial communities from a Populus tree surrounding site in Tennessee, USA - Soil MetaG P. TD hybrid SBSTD1 (version 2)... | ecosystem: Environmental > Terrestrial > Soil >...
AGGGTGTGATCGCGCGAGGTGCCGACTTCCATTCTTCAAGAACTCGCTTGCGCAGCGCCGAGGGGCCCCCGCTGGTACGCGAGTCACAACGCCCCCCAACGACGGTGTTCCCCTTGGCCCGCTGGCCCCCCGGGACGGCATCGATTTGCGGCTGGACGGTACTTCGTGTAGATGGCCGGCGGTCGCCCAGTGCGGCGCATGACACAACGCGGAAGCAAGACGATCGAGACGATCGATCCGCCGGATCGCGAGGACGAACATGACAAACCGGGTGAACGAGGAAAAAGCTAATGGCATCCAGTGGGTGCTGGTCGGAGCGCTAATCGTAACGATGGCCGCCTGCGGCGGCGGCAGCGCGGCGCAGGGTGCGGAGCCCGCCAAGACGAGCGCGGCCCCCGCGGCGAGCGGCGGTGCAGCGCCCGCGGGCAGCGCCGCCAGCGGGGCCCCGGGTGGCGACCAGATCGGCGCCGTCCTCAAGAGCCACAGCAGTGACCTCAAGGCCTGCTACGCCCGCGAAACGGATCGCAGCAGTGCGGCCAACGGCGCGGCGTTCAAAGGCGAGACGAAGTTTCGCGTGAAGATCCAGCCTTCGGGCAAAGTGGCCGACGTACAAGGCGTGGATACTGCGCCGGCGGGCGATTTTCTTTCGTCGTGCGTTCAGGAGTCGATGAAGGGGTGGACATTCCCCGCGAGCGCCGGCGGCAGCACCGTCACCGTGCCCGTGAAATGGTGAAGTCTCTCTTGCGTCTCGAGCTCACGTGAGCTCGAGACGCGCTGGGCACGTCAGGGGATGCGCACCAGCGTGGCGCGTCCCACCCACGGCGCGCCCGTGCCGTTGATGACGAACGTATTGCCGGTAAAATCGCCGAACGCGCGAAACCCGACGCCAACGGCAAGGTGCAAGAAATTCAAGGCGTCGACACGCCCCCCCAGGGAGAGTTCCTTTCTTCCTGCGTCAGCGAGGCGATGAAGGGCTGGAAGTTCCCGAACTCCGCGCAGGGGACGTTCGCCATCCCCTGGTGATTCGCAGCAGCGCCGCGCCCGGTCAACCCGCGCGGGGCGCTTTTCGCCGTCTTCAAGGAGTACGCGCCTTCAAGGAATACGCGCGAGGATCCCTCGGCCCGCCCAGGGGGCCTCGGTGCCGGTGAAGGCGAGCGTGTTGCCCTGGAAGTCACCGAAGGCGCGGAACCCGACGCCATAACGATCGAACACCATTATCTGCAGGTGCTCGCCGTAGGCTTCGTCGATGCGGTACGTGCGCTGCACGGTGACGCCGGGCCCGCGGATGAACATGTTCAGCCCGTTCACCTCGACGATCAATTGGCCGATCTGCGCGCTGAGCAGCGCCTGCAGAGCGAAGTCGAGCTGCTGAGCGGGCTGAAAGCTTTGCAGTAACCATCGCCCCTGCAAACGTTGGGCAGCCGAGGCAGCCGCTTCGGCGCGCGCGTCGCGGGGCGGGCCTTGGTCGCGGCTGCACGACGCCGTGACGGCGGACAACGCGATCAAGGCGGAAAGCGCAAGTTTCGACGTTCTTCGGAGCATGGACTCCAGAGGTAGTCGCTTTCCGGCGACCTGCACAGTCCGCTTTCGATGCCGCTCTCGGGATGCGCTCGGGGCGCTCTCTCGCGCTATTCGAGCACGCTCGATCCTGCTGGTCCATAGCCGGCGGGATCGGCGGGGGACGCCGGGGTCAAGGCGGCCACCGGCGATTCGCAGGCGTTCGGCTCTTCGTACGAACAGTAAGACGGCGGTGACGCCTCCGCTGTTCTCTCGGGAACGGGGCTCATGCCCGGCACCGGCGTGGCCACGGCGGCGAGCGCTGCATCGGCGACGACGCCGGGGCCTTCGTCAGAGAACGCATCTGCCGGGGGCGATGCATTGGTGACCAAGGTCGGAGCACTCTCGGCGTTGGCGGGAGAAGAGCTCTGCGCCGCGGGCTCGAACATCGCGCGGGGGAACGAGGCCATGAGATCGGCATCGCCGAGATCCTCGCAGACCGTGCGTTGTTGATTGCCGCACGCGAGGCTCCCGGCTTCGCAGACGCCCCGCTCGACGGACCACAGTCGCGCCATGCCGCCCCAGCTATCGAGGGGGACACCCCTCATCGGCGTGCTCCAACGCACCCGCGGTTCGCCCGCCAAGAGCTCGGGCCCGAATTCGTCGGGCGAGCCGGGAGCGCGCCACATCGGCAGGTCCGCACATCCACGCTCGACCATGTCGAGCGGACACGAGATGCGGATGTGAAAATGATCGTCGTGCGGGAGCGCATTGACCGGCTGCATCATCGCCGCCGCGGCCTTGGCGCGCAGCGCGCGCGGCGCCTTGACCTTGGCGGCGTACGCCAAGAGACGCGCGCGCAGCGGCGCATAGATGAAAATCTGACGGACCTCTTCGTTGGGATCTTCGAGCAGCGCGCGCACGAATTCCCAATTGCGCTGATCGTCGAAGCGGATCGTCGGATCGTCGCGCCCCTCGCCCGTACCGACGCAGCGCTGAAAGCGCGCCGAGCGAATTGGCGCGCCGTCGAGGTCGGTCAGATAGAAACTGATGTCGGCATCGCGCCCGCTCTGGTGCGACAGGTGCGAGGTGATCCGCCCGCCTTCTTTACGCGATAGCTCGCCGAGCTCCAGCATCGAGCCGGGGAATTTGCGAGCCACGATGCGCGCCGCGCGATTGAGCACAGTCAATAGGTTCGGTAGTGCCCAGCTCACCTTCGACTTGCGATGGACTTGGGTCCTCGTCATGAAGGGCGTATCGCGAAAGAGCCTTCCTCCGATGAGACGGCCGGAATTCGTATAGCCGAGCGAAAGCGGCGGCTCGTCGGGCGCTGCTTCTTTGTCTTTCGAAGCTGCGTGGGCCGTCGGAGTGACGACCGCGATGGCCAGGATGCCGGAGAGAAGGAGGAAAGCTGGGCGTGCGATTCGCACAGCAACAAGCTAGCGCGAACGCGCGCGCCGAGCACATTTTCCTGCGTTGACGCGAAGGAATGGTCAGCCATCCGTCCAGTGGTCAGCCATCCGTCCAGCACCGAGCAGTACGAGCAAAATGGCTCAACACGGTGGAAACGCGGAAGGCTCGCCCGCAGGGCGTACGGTATGGCAAAATTCGAGTATGCCGGCCTTAACGCCCCCGCCCGATTGTGGAGACTCGGGGCGGAGCGGAGCGCGCACGATGCCAAGGCAACGAGCCGTTCTTCCGCCGAGTTGCGCGGTCTTGCTGCAGGCTTTTCTTGCACTTGCAGTGGCGGATTGCTCGCGCAGCCCACCCGCAGCGCGTCCGACCGCGACGACCACCGTTGTCGCAGATGCCGCGGTACAGCCGCCGGCCGCCGACACCTGGGACTACGTGGTCACCGTTTCTCCGGGTGCGCGCGAACTTTCGGTGGAGGCCCGATTCCCGATCGGCATCGGAACGGAGCTCGGTCTCGATAGCGAAACGACGAGCTTTGTCCGCGAGCTCTGTCTGGTGACGGGGTCGCGATGCGAGACACCCGCCGTGCAAGGTGCGTCGTGGTACGTACCGTCGTGCCAGCGCGAAGCCTGCAAGGTCCGCTACCGTTTCGCGCTAGCAGAAGCTGCCGTTTCTCTGCGTGATCCGGATTTTGCCGACGCGCACGATGGGGTCGTCGTGGCTCCGCCGTCGAGCTGGCTCGTTCGCCCCCTCGCCGAGCAACCGGACAAGCGGTTTCGCCTCCAAGTGAATACGGCCGCCGGCGTTGCCTTCGTCACGGGCGTTCCCCCGTCGCCCACCGAGCCCGGTTGGTTCAGCGCGCCAAGCGGCGATCTCCCGTTCACCCCGTACTCGGCGTTCGGCAACATCGAGCTCTGGCGAACTCGAGCGGGCGCGAGCGCGCTCGATATCGGTTTTGGTCCGGGTGAATTCGCGGTGGGCCAGCGCCGCGTGGCGGCCTGGATCGACGATGCCGCGCGCGTCGTCACCGGTTATTACGGCCGTTTCCCCGTCCCCTATGCGCTCTTGCTCGTGCTTCCCACCGACGGCCGCGGGCTCGGCTACGGAAAAGCGCTTGGCAACGGCGGCGCGTCGATGCTCGTTCCTCTCGGACGTCGTACGGGGGAGGCCGAGCTCAACGACGACTGGGTCCTCGTGCACGAGATGCTGCACCTCGGATTCCCAAGTCTTCCGCGACAGCACATCTGGTTGGCGGAGGGCATTGCCACCTACGTCGAGCCGATCGCACGCGCTCGCGTGGGCAACCTATCCCCCGAGGCCGTGTGGCGCGGCCTTGTGCGCGGCGCCCCCCACGGTCTACCCGGTCCGGGCGATCAGGGGCTCGACAACACCCACACTTGGGGCCGTACCTACTGGGGGGGCGCGCTTTTCTGTTTGCTCGCCGACATCGAGATCCGCGAACGCACGCAAAATCGTCGATCGCTCGACAATGCGCTCCGCGCCGTGCTCGATCAAGGGGGCAGCATCACCTCCCGCTGGGAGATCGCGAAAGTGCTCGACATCGGCGACGGGGCCACCGGGCTCACCGTGCTGCGCGACCTCTACCAATCGATGGCCTTGCGGCGGCAGGAAATCGATCTGCCGCGCCTTTGGCAGCGGCTCGGCATCAAACCGTCGGGCAAGGCGGTCGTCTTCGACGACGCGGCGCCGCTCGCCGCGCTTCGGCGCGCCATCACCGAGCGCCCCGAAGGCGCGCCGCGCGCGGCTTCGAAGGGATCGACGGGCGATCCCACTGAAGCCGAGACGCGCTGATCACAGCCCTTTGCAGTTCGCGTAATACGTGACGGTTGCCGGCCAATCCGAGAAGATCCCTTTCACTTTGACCTTCTGCGCCAGCGCGTCGAGCATGGCGTACGTGTCGCCGTCGTTGTTGATAGCGGCCGTCACCGATTGGAAATAGTACCCACCGCCGGTTGCGAGCGGGCCCGAGCGCTCGAGGGTCCAGGTGATGAGATCGAGCCCGTTCGCCTTGGCGGCATTGGCGTACGTCGACGGCACGATGGCCCCTTTGGCGTCGAGCGAGACGAGCGCCCACATCGGGGGAGCGATGATCTTGACGCCTTTGGCCGCGATGTCCGGCATGGCGGCGACGGCCGCGTCGTATCCCCCCACGGCATCGACGCGATCATCGAGGTACACGGCCTGGGCGCCGAAGCGCGGCTCTTTCGCCAGCCAGTAGAGAACGTCGTTCACGTTGAAGGACTGGCTGAAGACCTGGCTCGGGGCGATGCGCGCCGCCTTGTATTCGTCGATCATCTGCTGGGCGTACATCTCCTGCGTGTAGGTGCCCTCGTAGGGCATGGTCACGCTGGGCGCCTTGAGCTCGGGGGTGAACTTCGCGCCCAAACCGGAGATGAGCTCGATGCTTTCCTTGTGCGACACGAGCGTGCCGCAGGTGGCGTAGAGGTCGGTGCGGAAGGTCGGCGTTCCTGCCATGTATTCCGCGACCGTCGCCGCCTTGGGGTTCACGCCGTCCATCTTCCCGCACAGCGTCTTGAACTCGGCGAGCGTGATGTCGCTGGTGCAGCAGTTCGCCGACGCGGCGGTGCCGGCCACGGGATCGGCCGCCTTGAAAGGCTGCGTGCACTTTGCAGCGAGCGCCGGAATCGCGAGGATGTTGGTCGTCGTGTGGAGATCACACTGCGAGTGACGGCAGACGAGCTGCTTGTCCTTGGTGAACGTCACGTCGCATTCGATGATGCCCGCGCCCATGCGCGCGGCCGCTTCGTACGACTCTTTGGTGTGCTCGGGGAACTGAAGCGCCGACCCGCGATGCCCGATGGAGAAGTCGCTCTTCTTGAAAGGCCCTTCCGAACACTTCTGCAGCTCGGACTTGAGCGGCCCGTCGTCCATGTTCTCGACGAGGTAATAGGGGCGCGGCCCAAGCTGCACGTTGACCGGACGGCGCGGCCGCGACGGAGGTCGCGCTTCCACCGGGCCGACGGCTCCGTTCGCGAGCACGTCCGTTGTGATCGGCGGCTCCTCTTCGCCTACCGCTTTTTGCGCCTGCTGCGTCTGGGTGCAACCTGCGCCGAGAAGCAACGAAGATCCTCCGAGTAAAACGCCCGTCGTCAGGTTCGCAATCTTGCCGTGCATACGCCCATCTCCTTCAGGTCGAAGACGGACGGACCTTAAGCGACCCGCGTCTCTGCGCGGTGGCGGTGTGGCAACAAGATCGCAGCTCTTTCGCAAACTCGCTCGATCGATCGTAGCGAACGCGCGACGCATGGTCCAACCAAGGACCGGTGCGCCGCGCGTGCGCCTCTCAAGTGAGTCGAACGATCAGAACTTGGCGTCGGGGAAGGCGCACGAAGCGGGATCGCCCGACGTCGGCGCGAGGCCGGCGTTGTCGGTGTAGTAGCTGCGCTCGAAGGACGACGACCAGCATTCGGTCGCTTTGACGAGCACCGGCACGCTCCCCCCGCTGATCTGCACGTCGGCGCGCCCCGCGCCCGTCTTGTTCCAGCGATTGTGCATGACGATGTCCTCCAGCTTGCCGTCCTTGTTCGTCTCTTCGATGTCGGTGAAAGCGCTAACGTCGACGGCCCCGGCTCCGTCTTGCACATGCGTCACCGTGATGTCTGCCCAATTCGGCGCAGGGGTCGGCCGAATTTCGACGGCGAGCGTCGCGGGCCACGAGCTCAAGTGATGCGTGATCTTCGTCGTGCCCTGATCGTGGTTGCGCGCGGGATCGAGCTTCTTCGCGGCGTCGTTGTCGACGATGAAGAAGCCGTTGCGATGCTCGGCGTGCTTGCGACCATAGCCGCGCCCTTTGAGCACGGCGAGGTAATCGGCCTCCGAACTCGAGCTCTTGGGGCGACCGTCGAGCTGATAGTCGAAAACACCATCGCTCACCTCGGTCACCTTGAGTCGCCACACCACCGGCGCCAGCGCGTTGTCAGCGCCGGGCCCCCAGGTTGCTTCATGATTGCCGACCGTGGTGGGGCGGGTGTGCACGACGATCCAGATGCTCCCCAAGATGGCGCGCGTGACGCCGTCGACGCCGTCCGTCATGGCGCGCGTGAACTCGTAGAACTTGGCGTGCTCGGCCTCTGTGCCGAACGCCAGCGTGTCCGGCGCGGCCGAGGTAGCGGTCGTCCCGGGAAGGGCAAGGCTCACCTGAGACGCCTCCGGGATGGGCTCGCGGAAGCGTTCGCCGTCATCCACGTTCACCGCACAACCGAGCTGCGCCATCCCCAACGTCGCAGCCAATCCCCATGCGTACGCGTGTCTTCCCAGCATCGAATTTTCTCCTGTCACGATGAGCCTCGACGACTTTCGAGACCGTGACAGAAGCCATTACAAGGGCCGGGCCAGGCACTCTCGACCAGGCCGAGCGTGCGAACAACGGTCGCCAAACTGCCGAAAATGGCGCGAGAAAATCCGAACCTGCCCCGCGCGTCCATCGCACGACGGGCGCGCTGGAGTTGAAATTGTGAACGGGAATTCTCGGTGCCCGGCGCGACAATCGGCTACGGGCGCTCGCAAGTGCGCCTTGCCCACGGCGGACTACATGTCACGCTGACACATACTGTTGCAGGCGAGGTAGTATATGCAGTGCTCGGTTTGTCACAGACCCATGACGGCCCTCTTCATCTCCTACGTTTGCGATTACTGCGATGGGCTGAAGAAGGACGCGGGCAAGCAAGACGTCGGCTACGTCGTGTGGCGCAAGCTGCCGCTCCCCGCGCTCGAATACGTCTTCTCGACGCCCGACGATGCGCGCAAATGGCGCGTCTTCCAGGGCCTGTCCCATTGCGACATCCGCGAGGTCACGAGCCCGGTGAACTTTCGTTGGAGAAAGACGGCCGGCGTGATTCGAGACCTCGAAGCGGCGGACAGCTTGATCGAGATCTATCCCGATCACCGCTACCCCCCGGGGCCGGGGCGCGCGTCGCTCGGCCGCGCCATTTGACGGCACCGCGCTTGCCGTGCTCGAGCGGCGCTGGGATGCGGCGCGCCCTCCCGAATCAGCGATTTTCGCCGAGCACGCGCGTCACGAGCTCGAGCTGCGTGCGCACGCCGACTTTGCGGTAGATGGTCTTCAGGTGACTGCGCACCGTGTGGACACTGATGTCGAGCGCCTGCGCGATGGTCTTGGGGTCCTTACCCGCGGCAAGCGCGGAAACGATTTGCCGCTCGCGTTGGCTGAGCGACGCGGCGGGGCCCGAGTTCCCCGCTTGCTTGGGCGCCGCACTCCGCGACGACGCCTGCCGCTCGTTCGCACCAGAGCCGCCGACGGCGGCAGCGTAGTCGATGAGGGCGTCATGCTGCCGCACGGCGCCGTCGACGATGCGATCGCGGAGCTCCGAGGTGTGCTGGTCGCTGAGACCTTGCCGGATGATCTCGCCGAGCTCGGAAGCGGGGAACGGCTTCAGCAGATAGCGATACACCGAACCTTCGTTGATGGCGCGCACCGCCGACCCCACGCTGGCGTGTCCGGTCAGGATGATGCGCACCGTCGCGGGAAAATCGCGACGCACGGCGGCGAGGAATTCCGCGCCCCCCATGTTGGGCATCTTCTCGTCGGCGACGACGACGTCGAAGGGCTTGTTCGCCAATAGGCGCAAAGCTTCGACGGGATCGCCGATGCCGATGATCTCATAGGGTTCGTGATAGAGCGCTTCTTTGATGGCCGAAATGACTTCCGGCTCGTCGTCGACCAACAGGATCTGGGCACGCCTCATGTTCATACTCCGCGGGCAAATCGTCCTGCCGGCGGCGGCGGGACGAGTGACTTTAACTTCTTGGACAAGACCACCGAGCGCCAGCTGGTGGGGTGGGTGGTCGCGGTGGGGAGCTCGACGCGGAACGTCGTTCCGGCTCCGACCGTGCTGGTGACGGAAATTCTGCCTCCGTGTCCGCGCTCGACGATGTCGCGCGCGATGGCGAGGCCCTGGCCCGAGCCGCGGCCGCCGTCTTTGCTCGTGTAGAAAGGCTCGAAGACTTGAGGCAGATGAGCTGCGGGGATGCCGCCGCCGTCGTCCTCGACTTCGATCTCGACGCGCTCGCCGTTCAGACGCGAGCGCAGGGTGATGGTTCCTCGCGCGCCCGACTTGTACTTCTCTTCGATGGCGTAGACGGCGTTCGTGATGAAGCCTTCGAGCACCTGCAAGAGCTCGCCGGGGTGCACCACGATGCGCGGCACGTCGCCGAGATCGAGCTTCACGTCGGCGGCGCGCTTGGTGACGTGGTTGGTGATGATGGCCGCGCTGCGCAGTAGCTCGTTCACGTCGGCGGCGAGCGGCGTCGTGTTTCCGAGCCCAAAGCCGCGGGTGGCGCGGACCGTGTCGGCGACGCGCGAGAGCCCGAGGCGAATGCGGCTGATCGATTGGGGGGCCGTTTCGAGCAGGTAGTCGATGCGATGTGTTTGGCGCATCTCGATGAGCGCTGCCGTTTCGTCAGCGAATCGCGGGTCAGCGGCGATGTCGTCGATGGTCGCGGCGTGTGCTCGATAGAGCGCGGAGATGTCGGCGAGCGCCCGCTCGAGGAAGGACGTGCTGTCGGTGATGAACTGCACGGGTGTGTTGATCTCGTGGGCCACGCCGGTGGCAAGGCGACCCATGGCTTCGAGCTGTTGACTTCGGCGCTGAACGAGCTCGTTGCGCCGGCGAGCGATGGCGCCGGCCATGATATTGGCGATGATCTCGACGAAGCTCGCGGCGCTCGAGCCGAACTCGTGCTTGTCGCGCAAAGCGGCGAAGATGATGCCGAGGGGACCGTCATCGCCGAAGAGGGGCGCGCAAAGAAAGCTCCGCGCGCCGACGGAGACGCAAAGCGGATCGTCGAGCAGGCCTTCGGCGGCAGGGTCGTCGGTCGAAATCGCGCAACCGCGGTCGAACACGCGCAGGCACAGCGACGACTGCGGATGCGGAGCCCCCTTGAGCGGCGCGATGAGGCCATTGGTCACGTCGAGAAACGCGATTCCCTCGTAACCCGACGCGGCGAAACCGCGCAGACCGAGCGTGGCCTCGTTGGGCAAGAGCTCATAAATGGCCACGGCATCGAGATGGAGCGCTTCGCGCGCGGTCCGGGCCGTCTTCTCGCCCACCGCGGCGATGTCGTCCTTGGAGAGCGCCTGGCATCCGAGGTCGGCCGCGAGACGCTGGCGCCGCCCGTACGCGCGAAGCTGCGCGGTTCGCTCGGAGATACGTTGATCGAGCTCGCGGTTGGCGTCTTCGAGCTGGCGCGTTCGCTCCTCACGCTCGGAAACGAGCGCTCGGTTCTCGCTGCGCAGAGTGAGAGCGTCGACGAGCGCGGAATGGACGTTGCGCGCCACGGCGACCATGGCGACCGCATAAATTACGACCATCGTCGCCATCAGACCGCCGTTGGCGCCACCCTGCAGGACCAACAGCACGGGGAGGGGCCCGACGGTCGGCATGACGAACGCGAGAAAGGAGGGGAGATGACACGACAGCGTTCCCGCTGCGCCGGCCACGAGACCGCCGATGAGGAAAGTAAAGAGCAGCTCCGTTTCGGGGCGAGCCAGCGCGTCGAATGGAAGTGGTGCGACGCCCCACAACGCGCCCGCGGCTGCCGAGCCAACCGCAAAGCGAATCGCCCACGGACGCGGATCGCGCAGAGGCGTTGCTTCGCGACGATACGCTACGAAAAAATACGAGCGAACGGCGGCGACCGCCACGACGCCGACGAGCCAGACGAAAGCGGCCGATTCGTTATCTCCCGAGCCGAGCCCAGCTGCGAAAACGGCGGCGCCGGCCAGGTTGGCCAAAACGACCGATGGCGTGTGTCGATACAGGGTATCGATGGCCAATGAGGCTGCGGCTCGGGCGGGAGACTGCTCCACGCGGCTTTACAACGGCGCTCCGGCGCAATCCCTAAGACAGGGGAGGACGCGTATGCCGCGATGTAAGGCCAATTCCTCCCTGTTTTGGGCGGAGTTGGCGCGCAAGACCGACCTTTGATCGGGAAATTCCCTACAAGAAAGAGGCGAGGGCCCGCTTGGCCTTCCCCAAATCCCCTGATAATTTGCGTGTCGATCGTGGGGCTTGAGAAAGGCCCGACGACTGTGTGAAAAACGCGCGGGTGGGGAAAGGGGGGATACGTGGACGCAGCGAACGAGGACGTAAGAAAGAAGGTCGTCGTCGCCGATGGGCATCCCATCGTTCGCGATGGGCTGACGCGGCTCCTCAATGATCAGCCGGACTTTACGGTCTGTGCCGAGGTCAAAGACGCGGTGGAGGTGGAGCACGCGCTCGCATCGTCGCAGGCCGACGCTGTCATCATGGACCTGGTTCTCGGTCAGTCGAACGGGCTCGATATCATCCGCCAGATCCGGAGCGCGCATCGTGAGCTTCCCATCCTGGTTTTCTCGATGCACGACGAGGCCGTGTTTGCGCCGCGCGCCATTCGCTGCGGCGCGAGTGGCTACGTGACGAAGCTCGAGTCGACCGAGGTCGTGCTGGAAGCGCTCCGTCAGGTGCTGGCAGGCAGGATGTGGGTCAGTCAGACCGTCTCCGATCGGCTCTTGCGTTCGCTGGCGGCGCGCAACGGGGCGCCGGCGCGTTCGGCCGAATCTCCGATGGAAGTCTTGACCGATCGCGAGCTGGAAGTGTTCGGCCTTTTCGGATCGGGGCTCGGCACCAAAGAGATCGCCGTGCGGCTCGGTCTCAGCGCCAAGACGGTGGAGACGCACCGCGCGCATCTCAAAGAGAAGCTGGGGTACGAACGCTCTTCCGAGCTCTTGGTGGCGGCGGCGCGCTGGGTGCGCGACGGTCGCACGCCCCCGACGACTCCGCGCGACGCGTGAAATTGGTCGCCGGCTCGCGCCGCGTCCTTTGACAAGCCCGAGTAAAGAGGGCATACGTGGATGGCGCGCCCATCCCCCCCCATGGGGGAGGGGGTAGCGCCACCATGCCCAATCGACACAGCCCGTCCGATCCGGCCGCCAAAGACAAGATCCTGACGCGCCTACGCAGCGCGGAGGGCCACTTGCGCGGCGTCATGCAGATGGTCGAAGACGACGGCTACTGCATCGACGTCCTACGCCAGACCAAGGCCGTTCACGCGGCGCTGTCCAAGGTCGAGACGCTCTTGCTCGATCGGCACTTGCAACACTGCGTGACGCGCGCAGTCCGCTCGGACAAGGCCGACGAGCGCGCCCGCGTCATCGCCGAGCTGCTCGACATCTTCCAGGCCAAAGGGGGCAAGGACCGATGATGCGCTTTCACGCGATCGCCGCGTTCTCGTGTGGGGCGGCTTTGAGCGCTGCCTGCGTGAATGGAACCTTGCCGCGCCGAAGCGCGCAGCATCCCGGTCATCCCGGGGCGCCCGAGGGGTATGCCGCCGTACAGCTCGGTGGGCTCGAAGAGACGAAGCGCGATCCCGCCGCGGGATCGCAGGCCGAAGCGACGATCTACGTTTGCCCCATGCATCCCGAGGTCGTGTCGAGCACGCCGGGAACCTGCCCCAAGTGCGGGATGAAGCTGGTTCCGCGCCCGAATCCACCGAAACCGAGTCCCTCGGCGACGCCATGACAAGAGCTCTCGCAGGCGCGCTCTTTCCTCGTTTCCACCGCGGGGCCGCCGTCGCGCGGTCTCTGGCGGTTTCGCTCATCGCGGGCTCGGCGTTCATCGCGGGGTGCGCGTCGACGTCGCCGCGACCGGCGTTTCGCGACACGGCGAAGCTGGTGGAATCGCGCATCGACAAGCGAGTCACCTGGAACCAGGGGGGCGCCGAAGACGCCGCGGTGGCCCAGAAGATACGCGAGCTCCTCTCGCGCACGCTGACGGTCGACGGAGCGGTTCAGATAAGCCTCCTCAACAACAAGACGCTCCAAGCCACCTACGAAGATCTCAGCGTGGCCCAGGCCGACGTGGTGCAGGCCGGTCTTCTGCAGAATCCGGTTTTCGGGGCGGGGGTCGCGTTTCCCATCGCCGGGCACGCGCGGACCGGCATCGATGTGTCGGTGTCGACCGATTTCTTGAGCGTGTTCGTGCTGGCCGCACGGCGCAAAGTGGCCGAGGCGGAGCTGCGCGCGACCAAGCTCCGCGTCGCCGATGCCGTGTTGCGGATGGCGGCCGACGTGGAGAACGTGTTTTATCAATTGAGCGCGGCGCAGCAGATCGCGGCCATGCGTCGCACCATCCTCGAAACTGGGGACGCGGCGCTCGATTTGGCGTCGCGGCAACATCAGGCCGGCAACATCAGCGATCTCGATCTCGCCAACCAAGAGGCGCTCTACGAGCAGGTGCGCACCGATCTGATTCGCAGCGAAGCCGACGTGATCGCCGCGCGCGAGAGTCTCACACGGCTCCTAGGATTGTGGGGCACGGACAGCACCTACAAGGTGGCCGAGAAGCTGCCCGAAATGCCGACAGACGAAGTCGAGCTCGCGCATCTCGAGGCGCTCGCGATAGGGCGCCGGCTCGACCTCGGCGCGGCACGCGAAGAGGCGCAAGCCGTGTCGCACGCCTTGGCGATGGCCAAGAATTACCGCTGGCTGGGGCATTCCTCGGTGGGGGTCACCTACGAGCGAGCGCCCGAATACTTCACGGTGGTCGGCCCGCGCGCCGAGCTCGAGCTTCCGCTCTTCGATCAAAAGCAGGCCGTGATCGCGCGGCTCGAAGGGCAGCTTCGCGCATCTTTGGCGCGCGAGAGCGCCCTCGCCATCGCCATTCGGTCGGAAGTGCGCGCCGTGCGCACGCGCCTCGTAGTCGCTCGGGCCGTGGTCGATCGCTACGCCAAGTTCGTGGTGCCGCTGCGTCAACGCGTGGTGATGCTGTCTCAGGAGCAATACAACGCGATGCTGCTCGGTGCGCATCCACTCTTGCTCGCCAAGCAGAACGAAGTGAACGCCTACCGTGAATTCATCGAGTCGCTGCGCGACTATTGGACGGCGCGCGCCGAGCTCGAACGGGTGACGGGGGGAGTCGTCGCCATGCCAAAGGGCGGCGCGGCCGGTACGCCGCGCTCGCCGGAGAAGGGAGTCGCACGATGATCTCGCGCCGAACGCTGATGTCAGGGGCGTCGTTTCTCGCGGGGGGGCTCGGCCTTCTACGCGCAGGACAAGCGTCGGCCCAAGATGTGGCCGGAGCGGCCGCCGCCATTCCCAAAGGGCCTTACACGCCGGTCATCACGCCGAATGGCGCGACTTTGCCGTGGACGATGAAGAACGGCGTAAAGGAGTTTCGCCTCGTTGCGGAACCGGTGAAACGCGAATTCGCGCCGGGGATGATCGTCGATTGCTGGGGGTACAACGGTCAAACGCCGGGGCCGACCATCGAAGTGGTGGAGGGGGACCGGGTGCGTCTCTTCGTCACCAACAAGCTCCCCGAGCGGACCAGCGTGCACTGGCACGGCGCGCTTTTGCCGAACGGGATGGACGGCGTGGCCGGACTCCAGCAGCCCCACATCAAACCGGGAGAGACGTACGTCTACGAGTTCACGCTGCGGCAGAGCGGCTCGCTGATGTACCACCCGCATTCCGACGAGATGGTGCAGATGGCGCTCGGCATGATGGGCTTTTTCATCGTGCATCCCAAGAACGCGCCGCGCGTCGATCGCGACTTCGCGATCATGCTGCACGAATGGGCGATCGCGCCGGGCACCTCGCGGCCGAACCCGATGGTGATGCTCGACTTCAACACCTTCACCTTCAACAGCCGCGCCTGGCCCGGCACCGCGCCGCTCGTCGTCAGGAAAGGGGATCGCGTGCGCGTCCGGCTCGGCAACTTGAGCATGGATAGCCACCCCATCCACATTCACGGCCACCGCTTTCAAGTCACGGGCACCGACGCCGGTCCGATCCAACAGTCCGCCCGATTTTACGAAAACACCGTCAACGTGCCGGTGGGCACGACGCGCGATTTCGAGTTCGTGGCGGAAAACGCCGGCGATTGGCCGCTGCATTGCCACAAGTCGCATCACGCGATGAACGCCATGAGCCACGACGCGCCCAACATGATCGGCGTCGAACCGGGCAAGAGCGAAGCGAAGATCCAGCAGGTTCTACCGGGCTACATGTCGATGGGGCACACCGGCATGGGCAACATGATGGACATGGGGCGGCCGCGGAACACGCTCCCGATGATGGCGGGCAAAGGGCCCTTTGGCGATATCGAGATGGGAGGCATGTTCACCATCGTGAAAGTTCGCGAGGGGCTGACGAGCTACGAGGACCCCGGCTGGTACACGCACCCCGAAGGGACGGTCGCGAGGAGGGTGACGTGAGATCCGATCCACACGCACCGGTTCACGAGCCAACATCGTCCGGCGACGGGTCGCGCGACGGCCACGCCATGCACGAGGATAATGCGTCTGCGGTCGACCCGGTCTGTCAGATGACGGTCGACCCGCGCCGTGCGATCTCGGCGCCGTTCGAAGGCGAGACGTACTACTTTTGCTGCGACGGCTGTCGCACGACGTTTCTCGCTGACCCGCGCAAATACCTCGCCGCGCCGGCCGCGCCGGTGCCACATGCAGCGCACCATGGCGGTGGCCACGAGGCCAAGCACGCCAAGCCCTCCAAGCACGCGGCCGAGCAAGCCACCACGCGCAAAGCGGTGACGTACACGTGCCCGATGCACCCCGAGATCGTGCGAAGCGCGCCCGGGACTTGCCCGATCTGCGGCATGGCGCTCGAGCCGACGGTGGCTACGCTCGATGAGGGCGACAACCCGGAGCTCGCCGACATGCAGCGGCGTTTCTGGGTGAGCGCGCTTTTCACTTTGCCGGTCTTTTTGATCGGCATGGGGGAGATGATTCCCGGCGATCCCATCGGCGCCCTCTTGCCGCCAGGGTTGCGCAACGCCGTCGAATGCGTCCTCGCGCTGCCGGTCGTGCTGTGGGGCGGTCTGCCGTTCTTTCAGCGCGGCTGGGCTTCGATCGCGCACCGAAGCCTCAACATGTTCACGTTGATCGCGCTCGGGAGCGGAGCCGCCTTTGGCTACAGCGTCGTGGCGACGCTCGCGCCGGGACTCTTTCCCCCCGGGCTCCTCGGTCATCACGGCGAGTTGGGGGTCTACTTCGAAGCTGCGACGGTCATCATCACGCTCGTTCTTTTGGGCCAAGTGCTCGAGCTTCGCGCGAGGAGCCGCACGAGTGGGGCGGTGAAGGCGCTGCTCGGATTGGCGCCGAAGACGGCTCGGCGCGTGACCCCTTCGGGCGACGAGGAGGTCGACATCGACAGCCTTCGCGTCGGCGACCGGGTGCGGGTGCGCCCGGGTGAACGCGTGCCTGCCGACGGCGTCGTGCTCGAGGGCCATTCGAGCTGCGACGAGTCGATGATCACGGGGGAGCCGCTTCCCGTCGAGAAACATCCAGGGGATCGCGCGACCGCGGGCACTTTGAACGGAAAAGGGCCGCTCCTCGTCGAAGTCGATCGCGCCGGCGAAGGGACTTTGCTCGCGCAGATCGTGCGGATGGTCGGCGAGGCGCAGCGCAGCCGCGCGCCGATCCAAAGGCTCGCCGACCGGGTTTCGGCAGTCTTCGTGCCGGCGGTGATCGCCGCCGCGGTGGCGACGTTCGCGGCGTGGATGGCGGTGGGCCCCGAGCCGCGGCTTCCCCATGCGCTCGTCAATGCCGTGGCCGTGCTCATCATCGCTTGCCCCTGCGCGCTCGGTCTGGCGACGCCGATGTCCATCATGGTGGCCACTGGTCGTGGCGCGACGGCCGGCATTCTCGTCAAGAATGCCGAGGCGCTCGATCGGCTCGAGAAGGTAGACACGCTGGTCATCGACAAGACCGGGACGCTGACCGAGGGACGCCCCGAGGTTGTCGCTGCGGAATGCCCCGGTCCGCTCGCGCGCGCCGATGTCCTTCGCCTGGCGGCGCGCCTCGAAGAGCAAAGCGAGCATCCGCTCGGCGCCGCCATCGTCCGCGCTGCGGGGCCATTGTCGGGCGCAGCGACCGCTCGCGACGTCACGACTTGGAGCGGGGAGGGGGTCACGGGGGTCGTTGACGGCAAGCGCATCGCGGTGGGCAACGACAAGGTGCTGGCGCGTGACGGCGGAAGGCCCGCGGTCGACCAAGCCGCCGCCAATCGCATGCGCGCCGAGGGGCAGACGGTCGTCTACGTGGTCGTCGACGGTGAGCTCGCGGCGATGCTCGGGATCGCCGACCCCATCAAGAGCTCGTCGCGCGAAGCCATACAGACGCTACGCGCCGATCGACTCAGGGTGGTGATGCTGACGGGGGACAACGAAGCGACGGCGCGCGCTGTCGCGGCCAAGGTCGGGATCGACGAGATCCGAGCCGGCGTGATGCCGGCCGAGAAAGCCGACGCCGTGGCGGCGCTCCAGGGAAAGGGGCACCGCGTGGCGATGGCGGGCGACGGTATCAACGACGCACCAGGTCTCGCCCGAGCAGACGTCGGCATCGCCATGGGCGCCGGAACTGACGTCGCGATCGAATCCGCCGGCATCACCCTCGTCAAAGGGGACCTGCGTGGCATCGTGGGAGCGCGG